>Ga0181535_10005417_pt1 | contig 13680 bp, 12 predicted proteins | sample PEATcosm2014_Bin_44_FD_119774 | JGI IMG/M metagenome (GOLD analysis project Ga0181535, IMG submission 119774) | Peatland microbial communities from MTU Mesocosm Facility, Houghton, MI, USA - PEATcosm2014_Bin17_30_metaG | ecosystem: Environmental > Terrestrial > Soil > Wetlands > Peat | place...
GAAATCGCAGTGAAGTTGGTGACGGTGGATGGAATGGGTTCGGTCGACCAGGTCGTGCCGCCGTTGGTGGTCACGATGATGCTGGGCGAATCGAGCTCTGAATTGAAGTCGCTGACGGCCTGGCACGTCGAGACGTTGACGCAGGAGACGGCCGTGAGCTTTCCGACTCCGGGCGGAATTGCGGTTTCTGCTGTCCAGCTCGTTCCCGCATCGGTGGTACCGATGATGGCGGGGCTGCCGAAGATGCCAAACCCGACCGCGGTGCAGTCGGAAGATGTCGGACACGAGATTCCGTTCAGGCCAGTGACCTCTGAGGGAATTGGGCTGGTGCTCCAGGCATAGCCGGCATTCGATGACTTCAGCACGGAGTCCACTCCGACCGCGAAGCACTCTGCGGTGCTCGGACATGCAACCGCGTTGAGCCCGCTGGTACCACCAGGCGGAGTGTCCTGGTCCCAGCTCAAACCACCTGTGATGGTGCTCATGATCGTCGATCCCGCTCCCGTGTTCCCGCTGTAACCAACCGCGACGCAGTCTTCGGCGGACGAGCACGAGACTCCCGTCAAATCCACGGCGTTCGCCGGGGCGGGTTGAGGTGACCAGGTGACGCCGTTGTTGGACGTGCCGATGACGTACGGCATGGAATTGAGGTTGGTGCCGACAGCGATGCACGTGGTTTCGAGAGGACACGTGATTGCCGATAATCGAGATCCAAGCGGGATCGAAGATGTAGACGTCCAAGTCGCGAAATCGTCGGTACTAAGGCTGGTCGTGCCGCCTCCACTTGCAACTCCCACGGCGTCGCACGTGTTAGCTCCCGCACACGAGACCGAAGACAGGAGATTCACTAAGGGCTGATCAACCGTCGTCCAAGTGGATCCGTCCTGCGTGCCTATTATCGAGGGACGTGAATTGACAACTCCAACGGCGACGCAAGTCAGAGAGGTCGGGCACGAGACGCTTGCTAAGGAGTTCAATCCCGCCGGCGGCGTCTGCGGACTCCAGTTCTTTCCATCGGCTGTTGCTTCGATACCAATCCCTCCAACCGCCGTGCACTCATCGATCGTGAAGCATGAGATCGATTGGGCAGGAAACGTCGAGTCCTCGATGCTCCACGTCGAACCGCCGTCGCTCGACTTCATGATGCCCTCGCCTCCGCCGGCGTAACAGATCGACGCCGACGGGCAAGAAACCGTGGACAGCGTCGTCACCCCCGCCGGCGGAACCGAACGGGTCCAGGTTGAACCCCCGTCGTTCGTCACGATGATGGAAGCCGCGTGTCCTCCGTCGTCGCCGACGGCGACGCACGTGGCGGAGCTGGCGGAAGCGGGGTTCGGTGCACACGAGACCGCCCGCACGTTCACCAGCGGGGCGAAGCTGGCGGTGGTCTGCCAGTGGGGTGTCGTGGCGCCGGCAGGCAATGAGGGAATGCGGCTGGCGAGCACTCCGGTGAAGGCGAAGGCCGTCACCGTCGAGAGCGCGATGACGGTCAGTCCTCGGACCGTGCGCACGGCCACCTCCTCCACGCCAGGGGAGAGTTGATTCGAACGACCGAAGGATCGTACCGCTCGATCCCGGGAAATTCATCGGGGTGATACGACCCCGCAAGGAACGGTCGACGCCCTCAGGGTTTTGGCGCGGGGAGCACGACGTTGGGGGGTGTCCGCCCGGCGAGGACGTCGGCGACCCCCTGGCAGGCGAGGCGGGCCATGCGGGTCCGCGTGGCGATGGTGGCGCTCCCGATGTGGGGGAGCAGGGTCGCCCGGGGGGCGGCCAGCAACCGGGGGTTTACCGCCGGCTCACCGTCGTAGACGTCGAGGCCCGCGGCGAAGAGGTTGCCCGCCTCGAGCGCATCGACCAGCGCATCCTCGTCCACCACCGGCCCGCGGGCGGTGTTGACGAGGACCGCCGTCGGCTTCATGACCGCGAGCTCCGCCGCGCCGATGAGGTGTCGCGTGGAATCGGTCAGCGGCACGTGGATGCTCACGATGTCGGAGCGCTGCAGCAGCTCGGCGAGCGTCTGGACCCAGCCGCTCAGGCCCGTGTCGTGGCGGGTGGTGTGGATGACGTCCATGTCGAACCCCGCCGCCCGCTGCGCCACGGCCTGCCCGATGCGGCCGAAGCCGACCAGCCCCAGGGTCGCTCCGTGCACGTCCCGGGCGAGGTGGGTGCCGAAGCCCCACCCGGTCCATCGGCCCTCCCTCAGGTCCCGCTCGGCATCGGACGCCAGGCGCGTGGCGGCGAGGATGAGCAGGAAGGCGAGATCGGCGGTGGTGTCATCGAGCACTCCCGGCGTGTTGCACACCGTGACATCCAGACCGGTCGCGGTGGCGACGTCGATGTTGTCGTAGCCGACCGCCGCGTTGGCCACCACACGCAGCCTCCCGGCTCGGCCCGACTGCAGCACGGTCGCGTCCATGCGATCGGTCAGATGGCAGACGATGCCGTCGAACTGCGGCGCGAGCGCCGCCAGCTCGTCAGCCGCCGGCGGGTCGCCCGGCACGACGATCTCGTGTCCGGCCTCGACGAGGGGATCGGTTCCGCCCTCGGTGAGCGGGCGGGTGACGAGGACGCGCGCCACCTAGTGGGTTGTGTAGTTGATGGCGCCGGCACCCTTCACGCCGATGGCGAAGCAGAAGCAGTGGATCGGCGCGTGGTCGCTGATCGGTCGCAGCGAGTGGACCTTGTCCGGGGGGATGTAGACGAGGTCACCCTGGGAGATCTCACGGTCCTCGCCGTCGATCGTCATGATCCCCTTCCCGTTCATCACGTAATAGAACTCGTGGGTGGGGTGGGAATGCGGGTCGACCAGGCCCCCTCCGGGGACCTCGAACTCGTTGACCAGCTCCAGGTACCCCCCGTCGGTGATGTCCTTGAATTCGCGGGACTCGATCATCCACCAGACCGGGACGGTGCCGTTGTGCTCGACGACCGGCGCCTTCGCCTCAATGCTGCGCACATCCATTCCGATGGCCTCCCAAGGTTTTCCTAGACTGACTGCGGTGTCAGGTTAGGCCGCGGAGCGCCTTGGGCGCACCGCCGCTCCACAACGGTCGACGCGGACGAGAGTGAGCGATGTCCACAGACGGGTCAGTGCAAGAAGGCAGGGTCGTGGTGCCCGGGCGCCTCACCGAGGACGCGTGGTCGCCCTTCGGTTGGCTGCCCGTCGCCGACACCGACCCCCGGGACGGTGCGCACCGGATGACGTTCGAATGGGCCGATGCCCACGTGAACCTCATCGGGCACACCCTGGACGAGGTCCCCGAGACAGCCCGTGGGCTGCGCTGCGAGATGCTCTACCGCCACGACACCCACACCCAGTCCCTGCTCTGCATCAACGTGCCGGCCGTCATCGTCGTGGCGCCCGCCGGGGTCGAGTTCACCGAGGCGGCGGACGCCGAATCGATCCGCGCCTTCCGGATGGACCCCCTGGAGTCCCTGGTGCTGCACCTGGGCACCTGGCACTGGGGCCCGTTCCCGATCCGTGCGCCCGAGGTGCGGCTCTTCAACGTCCAGGGGCTGCGCTACGCCGAGGACAACCGGTGCATGGACCTGGCCTCCAAGGGCCTGTCGATCGAGGTGGACCTCACGTGAGCGGGGCGAGGGACGAGGGGACCGGTCGTGGAGCTTGACGAAGCCGAGGAGGCCGAGGTCGTCACGGCCTCGCTCGCCGACCTCGTCGGGGCGGTGACGGCGCGCCAGGTCGATCCCGATGCGCAGGGAAGGCAGGTCTTCACCACCTCGAGCCCCGACTGGTGGGTGGGCGGCCGCACCTTCGGGGGCATGGTGGTGGCGCAGGCCCTGAGCGCGGCCGTGCAGACGGCCCCGCCCGGATCGGAGGTGCACTCGCTCCACGGGTACTTCCTGCGCCCGACGCCTCCCGGCTCCCGGGCCACCCACGTCGTCGGCCACGTGCGTGACGGGCGATCGTTCAGCACGCGGGAGGTGGTGAGCACCGTGGACGGCAGGGAGACCTTCCGGATGACCTGCTCGTTCCACGCCCCCGAGAACGGCGACGACTACCAGCTGCCCGTCGGGCCGGGGATCCCGCCGCCCGACGAGATCGACGGCGTCGAAGCCCCGTTCCCCTTCGACATCCGCGAGCTCGGCCCTACCGAGCGGCGGCAGGATGGGACGTACCTCTCGACCCGCCGGTGCTGGTTCCGGACACGCGAGCCGCTACCCGACGATCCCGCCGTGCACGCCTGCCTGCTGGCCTACTTCTCGGACATGACGGGCGCCGCCTTCCGTCCGCTGAGCCTCGGGATCTGGGGGTCCCACACCGACGCCAGCCTCGATCACGCGGTCTGGTTCCACCGTCCCTGGCGCGCCGACGCGTGGAGCATCTTCGACCTGCAGACGCTCGTCAACGCGGGTGGGCGATCCACCATTCGCGCCACGATGCACGGAGAGGACGGCTCGCTCCACCTGAGCATGGCGCAGGAGCTGCTCATCCGGGAGCTCGACGAGCCAATGGTCCTCCGGCCACCATGGGCCCCCAGGGACACCGAGACGGGAGGCGACGATGGGCCTGCTTGAGGGTCGCACAGCGGTGGTGACCGGCGGCGGCTCGGGCATCGGGCGGGCAACCTGCCGCCGGATGACCGAGGAGGGTGCGCGCGTCGCAGTGTTCGACGTCGACGCCGCCTCGGCCGAGCAGGTGGCGAAGGAGATCGGCGGTGTCGCCTTCGACGTCGACGTGGGCGACCCCGACGCGATGCAGGCCGCCGTGGACGCGGCGGCGGTCCAGCTCGGCGGCCTCTCCATCATCTACAACAACGCGGGGACCTCGGCCTTCAACCGGATGCACGAGCTGGACCTGTCCGAATGGGACCGCGTCCTGCGGGTCAACCTGACCGGTGTGTGGGCGGGCATCCGCGCCGCCGTGCCCCACATCCGCGCCGCGGGCGGCGGCTCCATCGTCAGCACGGCGTCCATCAGCGGGACGCGGCCCGCGGCGGGGGAAGGCCCCTACTCCGCCAGCAAGGCGGCCGTGGCGGCGCTCACTGCGTCCGCGGCGCTCGAGTACGGGCCGACGATCCGGGTGAACGCCGTCTCGCCCGGGATGATCCGGACGACTATGACGGCACCGTGGTTCCAGTACATGCCCGACCAGGAGGAGCGCTTCGTCACGGGAACTCCCGTCGGTCGGGTCGGCGAGCCCGAGGACGTGGCCGACGTCGTGGTCTTCCTGTGTTCCGACCTGGCCCGGTTCGTCACGGGCCAGAACATCGTGGTGGACGGAGGACTGACCCTGCACGGCTCCGGCGTGGACACCATCTTCGATCGGGTGTTCCCGGACGGCTGAGGGCCCGGACGGCTGAGGGCCCGGACGCCCGAGGGGCGGCCCCGGCCCGACAGCCGGGGACTCGCGGGCGCGGTCGGTCCCCCTATGCGTTCGGGTCGAACAGCGCCCGGTAGAGCATCGTGGTCAGCGTGTCGAGGGCCGTGTCGTCGACGGGCTTGCCGACGAACTCGCGCAGGTAGTGGAAGCGGTCGAGCATCGCCAGGGCGGCGAGCCCCGCCGCCGCGGGGTCGATCTCGTGGCCCGAGGAGTCCGGCCCGATGCGCACGGTGAGCGCATAGGAGATCCTCGAGAACGTGTGACGGATGGTCCTGCCGAGCTCCCTGTCGACCGTGACCAGCTCGGCCCAGACGCGGAAGAGCGGCGCGTAGCGGGTCCAGAGGTCCGAGTAGGCCTTCACCCAGCCGCGCACGTCCTCCCACTGCGGTGTGCCCCCGGGGGAGGGCAGCGTGCTGAACGACTCGTAGATCTTCTGCGAGTCGGCGGCGGCTTCGGTGACCAGCGCCCGCAACAGGTCTTCCTTGTTCGAGAAGTACAGGTAGAAGGTGCCGTGGGACGTCTTGGCGATCTCCACGATGTCGTTGACCCGGGTGGCGTGGTAGCCCCGCCGGTCGAAGGCGGTCATGGCCGCATCGAGGAGCCGGCGCATGGTCCGGCGGCCCTGGCTGCGCAGGACGCGCTTGCTCGCCGGCGCGCCGACGGTGTCGCCGTCCGCGAGGCCCGGGCCCGCGGGCCCGTTCGTCTCGGACACCCCATCGAGGGGGGTCGGCAGCGCCGTCCCGGTGGCGCCGAGGTGCGAGGGCCTGTTCGGGGCCACCACCTTCCGGCCCGACGAGGTGCGGGCCGGCTTCTTGGCGCCGGGTGCCGGGTCGCGTCGGACTCTCGGCGTTCCCATGCGGGGTGAATGGTAGTGCCGGGCATGGCCGAAATGGCTAACCTGACACGGTGGTCAGGTTTGGTTGGGGCGAAAAATGAGGCGGGACCAGGACATTCGCGTTCTGGTGCCTGCCGCGACGCAGGTTCTGTGACGCCCGCCACGTCCGCGTCGGCGGGCCCGGTCGTGACCTCGCTGGCCGACGCCGTGGCGCGGAACGTGCAACCGGGGGACACCGTCCAGGTGATGATGGGCCACAGCCGTTGGACGGCGGCGGCGCGGGAGCTGGCCCGTCAGTTCTGGGGGACCGATCCGGGTTTCACCCTCGTCATGACCAGCCTGGGCGCGCTGGGCGCGGTCTTCTTCCAGGGCGGGCTCGTGCGCAAGGTCGTGACCGCCTACTCCGGCAACAGCTTCCCCACCTACACGCCGAACCCCGTCTTCGCGAAGGCCTACGAGTCGGGAGCGGTCGAGGTGGAGCACTGGTCCATCCTCACCCTGTCCCAGCGCCTGGAGGCCGCCGCCCGCGGGCTGCCCGCCGCGGTGACCGGCTCGCTGATCGGGTCCTCGATGGCCGAGAACGACGCGTTCACCGTCGTGGAGTCGCCCTTCGGGCCGTTGGGCCTGTTGCAGCCGCTGGTGCCCGACGTGGCGCTGGTGCACGCCGCCGCCGCCGACCCTTCGGGCAACCTCGCCTTCTCCGAGCCGCTCCTCGACGGCGTCTGGGGGGCGTGGGCGGCGCGGCGCGGTGTCGTCGCCACCGTCGAGCGCGTCGTCGACGACCTCGAGGGCCTGGGGCACCGCGTCCGGGTCCCGGGCCACAGGGTCCTGGCCGTGGTGGAGGCGCCCTACGGGGCGCACCCGGGCGGGTGCTACGCCCCGGGCCTGCCCGTGCGGAGCTACGGCGAGGACATCGCGCACTGGAGCGCGGTCGCCGCCGCGGCCGCGCACGGCGAGCTCGACGACTACGTCGAGGAGTGGGTGCTCGGCCCGGCGACGCACGAGGACTACCTGTCGCGGGTCGGCACCGAGCACCTGCTCTGGCTCGAGGGGCGTTCGGACCCCATGTCGTGGAAAGCCGACGCCGACGCCAACCCGGTCGTCGAGGATCACGTCTTCACCCCGTGGGAGCGGGCGGCGTCCCTGGGGGCCAGAGAGGTCGAGCGGGTCGTCGGCGCGGTGGACGCGGACGCCGTGCTGGCCGGGGCGGGCGTGGCGAACCTGGCCGCGTGGGTCGCCGTGGCGCGGGCGAGAGCGGGCGGCAGCCGGGTGACGCTGACCGCCGAGCTCGGCCTGTGGGGTTACGAGCCGACGCCGGCCGACCCGTACATCTTCAACCAGCGGGTCTTCCCCGCCACGCCGTACCTGTCCGACGCGTCCGCCGTCCTCGGCATGGTGATCGGCGGTCCTGGCACGAAGACGGTGGGGTGCCTCGGTGCGGCGGAGGTCGACAGCGCCGGCTGCCTGAACTCGACCCAGCTGGCGGGCGGGAGGTTCCTGGTCGGCTCCGGTGGTGCCAACGACGTGGCGAGCCGAGCGACCGCCTGCGTCGTGGTCACCTTGGCCCGTCCCGAGCGTCTCCCGCGCCACGCCGGCTACGTCACCTCGCCGGGAGAGCGGGTGGCGAGTGTCGTCACGGACAAGGGCGTCCTGCGCCGCCAGGACGCGGTGTTGCGCGTCGCCGCCGTGCCGTCGGGGGACGGAACGGTCGAGGAGCGGGTGCGTGCGTTCGCTTCGTCGTGCGGATACGAGCCGGACGTGGCGCGCGAGGTGGAGGAGCTCCCGGCTGTGAGCTTCGATGAGGTGCGGGCACTCCGAGAATTCGACCGCGGTCGGCTTTTCTTGGCATGAGTCAGCAAGGCGATGGGACGCGACAGGCGACCGGATCTGGCGCACCAAGGCGCAGCACGACAGGGGCAGCCAGGCAGCAAATGAACGCGTGAGGGGTGAACAGTGGGCGAAAGGCCGCAAAGCTACAGTGACCGGCAGCGGTCGTGGATGAGCCGGCGAGGGCCGGATCGGGGGTCGATGATGAACGGTTGGAACGATGGGGAGGCCATGAGAACCAGACGCGGGGGAGCAATTGCACGCGCGACAACCAGCGCGTGCGCCTTACTGATCATTGCGGCGGGCACGGTTCTGGCCGTTCCCGCCACCAGCGCGACTGCTGCGGTGCGCCCGCTGGCCACCACCGGCTCGTGTGCCGGCGCGAACCAGTCGCCCGGCATCACCGCGACGACCATCAACACGGGCGCGATGTCGACCTTGACGGGTCCGATCGCCTCGAACTTCGAGTCCCTGGTGCCCGGAATCCAGGCGTACTACGACTACGTGAATGCCCACGGCGGCGTTGACGGGCGAAAGATCGAGTTGACCTACAACACCGACGACACCGGCAACCCCAGCCAGGACACCGCCTTGGAGCACACGCTGGTCGACCAGGACCACGTCTTCGCGGTGGCGGGCGTGGCGACCGCCTTCTTCACTCCGGGCTATTTCGTGCAGACGTGCACTCCCACGTTCGGGTACAACGTGACGGGAAACTGGAACGGCCCGCCCAACCTGTTCGCCGCCGGCGGGTCGATCCAGGACTACGCAGCGGGTGATCCGGCATGGATCTACCTGGCGAAGACGGTCGAGAAGTCTCCGTCGGTGGGCGTGCTGGCCTACAACATCGCCTCCTCGAACGGGTCCTGCAATCAGGCCGTGGCCGCTTTCAAGCAGGCAGGCGTCCACGTCAGCTATGTGGACACGAGCATCGGCTACGGCAGCAGCGTCGTCCCCGACGCGGAACGAATGAAGGCGGCCGGGACCAACTTCATCCTCAGTTGCATGGACGTGACCGGCAACATCAGCCTGGCCAGGGGCGTGCAGCAGTACGGGATCCAGGCCAAGCAGCTGTGGCTGAACGGGAACGACCAGAGCACCTTGGACCAGTACCAAAGCCTCATGCAGGGCGTGTACTTCAACATCCAGCACGTGCCGTTCGACGCTCCGCAGAATGACTACCCCGGCCTGGCGCAGTACATCAGTGCCATGAAGAAGTACGAGCCGAAGTGGGTCTATGACGAGGTCGCCCTCCAGGGCTGGCAGTCGGCCACACTGCTGGTGGCCGGTCTCAAGGCGGCGGGTCCCAACCCGACGCAGCTCGGCGTCGTCAACGCCATCAACAAGATCAAGGCCGACACCGCCAACGGGCTGACCACCCCCACCAACTGGACCCCGGGCGGCGGCGGCCACACCTACCCCATCACGAACAACACCTGCAGCGCCTTCATTCAGGTGCAGGGAAACAAGTACGTCACGGTGCTCGCCAAGAAGCCCCAAGTCTTCTTGTGTTTCAGGTTGTCGGGCTCGATCCTGAACGGCTCGGGCAGCAACCCAGGCTCGAGCTACACACACGCCGTCCCGATTGCGCCGCCGCCCGGTACTCCGGTCGGCTGAGCGGCACAGCATGAAAGAAGCGAGAACGAAACCGGAATAGGGGGCGTCGGGAATGGAGCAGTTCCTGGGTTTTGCCATTCCCGGCATTCCCTATGGATGCACGTACGCACTGGTCGCGGTGGCCCTGGTGCTCACCTACCGGGCGACCGGAGTCTTCAACTTTGCGTTCGCCGCGCAGGCCTATGTGGCCTCTCTGCTCTTCACGGCGCTGATCCAGAGCGCCCACTTCTCGGAGTGGCTGGCCTTCGTCGTTGCGGTGGTCGTGGTTTCGCCGCTACTCGGGCTGGCGTTCGACCGCCTGCTGTTCAGCCGGATCCCGAATTCCAACAACATGGCCAAGCTGGTCACCTCCATCAGCCTCCTCGTCGGCATTCCGGCCCTGATGCAGGTGTTCATCCCGCAGAACTACTACGCGCCACCGAGCATCGTCTTCAACCCCAACACCGTGTACTTCACGCTGGCGGGGGCACCGTTCAACGGGCTGGACATGAGCGCCATCGTGTTCACCGCGCTGGTGTTGCTGGCCATGGGCGTGATGATGCGGTTGACCCCTCTTGGCCTACAGATGCGGGGCGCGGTGGAGAGCCGGCGGCTGGTGCAGCTCGACGGGGTCAACGCCGGCGGCGTGGTCGCGGTGGCATGGGTGATCTCGAGTTTCGTGGCCGGCCTTGCGGGCGTCTTGCTCGCGCCCAACTTCGGACAGGTGCAAGCCCAGCCGTTCCTCACGCTCATGGTGGCCGCGATCGCCGCCGCCGCGTGCGCCGCCTTCCGCTCCATGGCCATCGCAGCCATCGCGGCGGTGCTCATCGGCGTCGCGACGTTCACACTGCAGGGCTACCTCCCCACCCAAAGCTTCCTGTTCACGTCGATCCTGCCCAGCTTGCCGTTCCTCGTGCTGGTCGGGGCACTGCTGTTCCACCCCGGGATGCGGAGGCTCGAACAAGCCACTGACCCGCTGGCCTCCGTGGACCCGCCGCTGCCGCCGCTGGCGGCAGCCGTTCGCACACCGGCCATGGGTCGGGTCATCGGCGTCCTGTGGTACCTCGTGCTCGGGCTCTTCATCGTCTCCATGCTCACCTGGATGCCCCGGGACTGGGAGAGCGTGCTCAACCAGGGTCTCGCGTTCTCCACGCTCTTCCTCTCCATCACCCTGATCACCGGCATGGGGGGACAGTTGTCGCTGGCCCAGGCCGGCCTGGCGGGTGTGGGAGCGTTCACGGCGGCGCAGCTCGCGAACCACCTCGGCCTCCCGATGATGGCCGGGATGTTGGTCGGTGCGGCATTCGCGGCCACGGTGGCGGTGGTTCTGGCGGTGCTCTCCCTCCGACTCCGCGGCCTCGGACTGGCGCTCATGACACTGGGTGCCGCACTGGTCTTCGACAACGTCATCCAGAGCTCCCAGACGCTCGGTGGGGGGTCGGGCGGCCTCGGGCCCATGAACAACGTCGACTGGGGGAGCCCCTTCGGTTTGCTCAACCCCAACGGCCACGCCCTGTTCCTGGCGACCTTCTCCGTCCTGGTCGTGGTCACGGTGGCCATCTTGATGGTCCGTCGTGGCACGGTGGGCCGTCTGCTCGGCGCCATGCGTGGCAGTGAGACAGCTGCCGCCGGCATCGGCATCAACCTCACGTGGGAGCGCATCCTGATCTTCGCCCTATCGGGCGCGGTCGCGGGGATCGGGGGGACCTTGCTGGTCATTCAGCAGGGTGTCGCCAATCCCCAGCAGTTCAACTACGTGTTCAGCCTGGCCTTCGTCGTGATCGTGGTGACCACCGGTGTCACCACGGTGGAGGGGGCGATACAGGGGGCATTCGGGTACGTCATCATCCAGAAGCTGCTCGGATACGCGCCGCCGCAGTTCGCCAACCTGACGTTCGTCTTGTTCGCCTTTGGGGCGCTGACCTACGCCAAGCACCCCGAGGGCATTCTGGAATACCAGAAGCGACGCTCCATGCAGCGCTTCGAGCCGTTGTTCGAGCGCTGGTTCCATGGAGCGCACAACGGTCCCAACCCGCAGGGCGAGCCGTTGATGGCGGGGGGACTGGGCGAGGAGGCCGTCCGTGGCTGAGGAGCGACCCCTCCTGTCGCTGCGCGGGGTTTCCAAGGCCTTCGGAGGTATCAACGCGGTGCAGGACATCACGTTCGACGTGCAGGCGGGAGAGAGCGTCGGGCTGGTGGGGCCCAACGGCGCTGGCAAGACGACGCTCTTCAACTGTGTGTGTGGGCAGCTGAAGAACGACCGAGGCAGCATCGAGTACGAGGGTCGTTCCCTCAGGGGCCTTCCGACGTACAGGCGGGCGCGGATGGGCATCGCTCGCACGTACCAGCGGGTCGAGGTCTTCGCCGACATGACGGTTCGGGACCATCTGATGGTCGCCGAACGGGCCCGGAGCCGCACGGGCCGGCTCTGGAAGGATCTTTGCAACATGAGTCGTCCCACCGATGAAGAGTGCGACAAGGTCGAGAACACCTTGGAGCTCGTGGGTCTCACCGAGCTGGCTGACACGCCGGTCTCCGCCCTGGGTCTCGGCCACTGCCGCCTCGTCGAGCTGGCACGTGCGCTGGCGGGCGAGCCGAGGCTCTTGCTGGCCGACGAACCATCGTCGGGTCTCGACGAGCACGAGACGGCCGACCTTGCTGCCGTGCTCCGCATCATTCAGCACGATCGCGGGACAGCCGTTCTGTTGGTGGAGCACGATCTCGGCATCGTGGCGGACGTGGTCGACAGGGCGGTCGTGATGGACCTCGGCAGCACGATCGCGGAGGGGACCTTCGCCGAGGTGATGGAGAACCCGGCAGTCCGCCACGCCTACCTAGGGAAGACGGCATGACCGGCACCGGCCACTCCTCCGCGCTCTCCGCGCCCGCTTCGGGGGTGCTCTCCGCTGAGCGCGAAGGCGACATCCTCGAGGTCAAGAACGTCTCGGCAGCCTATGGTCCGTACCGAGCGCTCTTTGATGTGTCGTTCAGCGTGCCGGCCGGTGCGGTGGTGGCGCTGATCGGATCGAACGGCGCGGGGAAGTCGACCGTTGCACGGACCATCACGGGACTCGTGACGGCGACGGAGGGATCCGTCAGCCTGGCCGGGACCGACGTCACGAGGCTGCCCGCCTGGAGGATCGCCCGGCTGGGCATGGCCCACGTCGTGGAGGGCAGGGGCGTGTTCTCGAGCCTCAGCGTCGAGGAGAACCTCGTGCTCGTCTTTCGGCAGCGGGCAGGTCGGCGCAGCGTGGCGGCGAATCTGCAACTCGCCTACGAGGAATTTCCCATTCTCGGAGAGCGCCGCCGACAAGCCGCCGGGACGCTGTCGGGTGGCCAGCAGCGCCTGCTTTCGCTGGCCAAGGTACTGGTGGTCCCCCCCAGGCTCCTGGTCGCCGATGAACTCTCTCTCGGGCTCGCACCGGTCGTCGTCGACGCCGTGTACCAGGGCCTGGAAGCGATCAACCGCAACGGCACGGCCATGTTGGTAGTGGAGCAGCAGGTGGACCGGGTGCTGAAGCTGGCCAGCAAGGCGCTCGTGCTCGACAGGGGCCGTGTCGCCTACGACGGGACTCCCGCAGGGGCTGCGACGGTCATCGATCAGTTGCTGTCGCGACGCGACGAAGCGGGGGCGCGGGCGGCGACACTGGTCGAGGCGACGGACGACGCCGTGAGTGCGCCCCAGGCTGCCGACATGGTGGCAGACGACGTCGGTGGTGACATGTCCGGTCCGCAAGGTTCTCCGTCGTCCGAGGGCACCCCGCAATCCGGGAGCTGACCGAGATCCTTCGGCGGGGGACACCGGGGCAGCCTCCGCCGAGATTCCCACTGATTTGCAGAGTTCGTCACGGAGAGGAGCGTTCATGAGCGAAGCGAGAGAGCCCGTGATCGTCGACGTCGTGCGCACGGCGTTCGGCAAGCGCGGTGGGGCGCTCGCCCACTGGCATCCGGCGGACCTCCTGGCCTTCGCGCTGACGTCGCTCGTCGAGCGGACCGGTGTCGATCCCGAGCGCATCGACGACGTCATCGGTGGCTGCGTCAGCCAGGTGGGCGAGCAGAGCACCAACGTCGCCCGCAA
>Ga0181535_10005418_pt1 | contig 13680 bp, 6 predicted proteins | sample PEATcosm2014_Bin_44_FD_119774 | JGI IMG/M metagenome (GOLD analysis project Ga0181535, IMG submission 119774) | Peatland microbial communities from MTU Mesocosm Facility, Houghton, MI, USA - PEATcosm2014_Bin17_30_metaG | ecosystem: Environmental > Terrestrial > Soil > Wetlands > Peat | place...
GACGAACTCCCCTAGCCGCGCTACGCTTCGTAGTGGTTTGCCCTCCGCGGCTTACCCTCCGTACTCTCGCAAGCTTATGGGACGTCTGTCACGATCGAGTGTGCTAATTAGGCAACAATCGAGCAATATCGCTCTCGTCCCGGAGTGTCGCCTTAATTTGGACGGTCAGCAGAGGTCCCATTCCCGCATGGTAACGCTTGCACCAGAACGATTGAGTTTGACCCGCGCTGTGATCGCGGGCATTCTTGCATGGTTGCTTGCTTTCCAGGGCTTTGCCTTTGCCGCATCCCCGCAAAAGCATTTCGCTCCAGCAGGCGTCGGAGCGGAGCACGTCATATCTCCGGACGGTAATTACTGCGGCATTCCGCACGGTGGCGGCCCGTCGGCGCCATGCCAATACGACCACTGTTGCTGTATCGCCCGATCGCCGATTGATACCGGCGGGCTCGCGTGGATGACCGCGATTTTGTGGGATGCTGCCGTCTTTTCGCCGCCGCATACCAGGGGCACGATTGCGTGGCACGTCCCCGGCAACGAGAACAGGCCGCCAGCTGGCTGGACCAGCTCCTGGTCCCAGCGCGCACCGCCGCGCTTTTCCTAGCCATATCGCCGCCACGAGCCTAATTTAGCGCGGCTAAGTGCGTCCCTGCAAAACCCGGCAACGCCGGCGCGGGACTCGCCGCCTGATAGGTTCTAACCCAATTCGTTCACCGCGCGAACGTCAAACATACGCGTTCATCAGCTCCAAACGGTGCGAGACATGTCTGATCATAAGAGGCATTTCATCAGCGAGATTTTCGAGCGCAACAAGCGCACGCTGCTCGGCTATCTCACCCGCAAGGTCGGTCGCGACAACGCGCCGGATCTGCTTCAAGAGACATTTGTGCGCTTCATTCATCATTCCCAATTTGCGGCTGTCGCTGATCCTCCGCCCTTCCTGCAACAAATCGCGATCAATCTTGCTCAGGATTTCGCGCGGCGTCGCAAGACCGAGGCGAAATATTTCGACTTTGGCGACCTCCCAGAGGACGTGCCTTCGAGCGAGGCGCCGCCCGGCGCACGCATCGAGGCCGACGAACAATGGCGTCTGCTGCGCGCCGCCGTCGAAACACTCCCGCCTCGATGCCGAGAGGTTTTCGTCCTTTATATGTTTGAAGGCCTGCCGTTCACCAATATTGCGAAACGCTTGGGCATTTCGACAAACATGGCGCAGAAGCACATGCGCCTCGCCCTTCAACGCTGCTTTGCCGCCCTGGATTAAAATTTTCTTGTACGGACCTCCTTTTCCTGCGTCTGATGCGTGGTAACTAATGTAAGTGCTCTCATTTCCCGCAGCCCCGTCAAGGCGGAACAGTGGGGAAGCGCATGCGCTCTCTATGGTGATCACGATGAACGACCGCAAGCCCGGCGTATCGGATAGCGCCCGCGACGGTGCCATCGACTGGTGGTTGCGGCAAAACAACGGGCCGCTATCTAAAAGAGAGCAAGCCGACTTCGCGGCTTGGCTCGCCAGTGACGTGGCAAACAAGACGGCATTCGAAAAAATTTCGAACATTACCGAAACCATCGCGGCACATCGGCCTGGCGCCAAACCTGGGCGGAAAAAGCGGCGGTCGCGCGTGAAGCCCGCAGCGGCGATCGCCGGAGCCGTTGCTCTGTTCTTCTTCTACGACGATCTATCAGTTTATTTGCGATCCGATTATTCTACCGGAACAGGCGAGACAAAACTCGTGACACTTGACGACGGGTCACATGTCGAGCTCGATGCCAAATCTGCGATCGCCGTCCATTTCAGCGCCGGGCAAAGGCGCTTGTCTCTGCTTGAGGGGGAAGCCTGGTTCGAGGTTTCCCCTGATGCGGCGCGCCCTTTCGTCGTCGAGGCCGTAGATGGAACAGTCACCGCGCTCGGTACCGCCTTTGACGTGGCCGTCCAGAAAACCTGGGCGCATGTGATGGTGACGCAACATCGCGTGGCCGTCGAAAGCGGCGGCAGTAGCGTGATTGTCGAGGAGGGCCAACAAAGCTCCTATGCCAAGGGAACCGCGGCGCAGCCGCCCGAGCCGGTCAATATCGAGCATGCCACAGCATGGCGGCGCGGCAAGTTGATTTTCCGCAACAGGCCTCTCGGCGAAGTCGTAGAGGAGCTGGGGCGCTTTCATCATGGCTATGTCTATATCGTCAATTCGGCACTCCGCACGCGGCCCGTGACCGGCGTATTCCAGGCGGATGATCCGCTCGCGGCGCTCGATGAAATTGAAACCTCCCTCGGGGTGCATGCGGCTTATCTCTCGAACTATTTGATAATTCTGTACGAATGAATTTCGTGCGTGCGTGTCCCGCGGTTGCGAAACGCCACGCAAAAATATTTTTTGTGATCGACCTCCTTTTTGCCCGCCCAGAACGTGGATCAAAATGAAGGGGCGATTTTGGCGCCCCGTTGAACCACGGGGATATGGCCATGGCCAAAAGGAACCTTCAGGGCAGGGTCAAGCGCGGTTCGGGCAAGCGGGCGGGCGTCCGATCAGCGCTGGCGATCGCTGCGATGAGCGCCATTGCTTTGGGGGCGGGTGCCTCGGGAACTACGGCGCAAGCATCTATTGCGCCACAGGAAAGGGAGGGCGAGGCCCGGACCTATCGTATTCCTGCAGGTGCCATGGCTAATGCTCTCAACACTTTCGCTGATATGAACGGACTGCAATTGCTCTACGACGCGGGCGTGACGGAACGGATTCAAACATCAGGACTCGTTGGCCAATATTCGGTGAAGGAGGGCCTCGATCGTCTGTTGTCGGGCACTGGGCTCACTTATCGCTTCACCAGCAAACACCACACGGTTTCCATCGTGCTCGCGCAGAATGACACCGGCGCCCAGACCGATGCGAACAGTGCCATTACCCTGCCGACGGTCGATGTCACCGCCAACCAGCAAGGCGCGCCAGGCGGCGGCGGCGAGGGGACGGGCGGCGGCTTCGGCGGCGCCGGGCCGGGACAGGACCCTTTCAACAATTCTTACGTCTTGCCCGACGCCAGCACCGGCACCAAGACCGACACACCCATCATGGACACGCCTCTGAATGTTCAGTCGGTCAGCCAGCAGGTGCTGAAGGATCAGCAGGTCATCACGCTCGACCAGGCTCTGGCGAATGTCAGCAACGTCTCGATCACGAATCAAACGCAATTTAACGGCACGCCCTTTTCTGAAATCCAGATTCGCGGGTTTGGAACTTCCAATATTTACCGCGACGGGTTCCGTGTGGATGGCGGTGCCAGCAACTTCCTGCAATTCGCCAACATAGCGAACATCGAGGTGCTCAAGGGTGCGGGGGCCGTGCTCTGGGGGTTCAGCGAGCCGGGCGGCATCATCAATATCAACACCAACCAGCCGCTGGATACCCCCTATTATAAGGCGAGCCAACAGATCGGCTCCTTCGGCAACTACCGCACCACCATGGACGCCACCGGCCCTCTCACCGAGGACAAGGCCTGGCTCTACCGGTTCGACATGTCCTATCAGAACAATGCCGCTTCGTGGGGTTACCCCAGCGATTTTACGCCGGTGATGAATTTGTTCCTCGCGCCTGTTATCAAATGGAACATCGACGGGGCAACCTGGGTGAAGCTCGAAGCCCAGTATCTATATTCAAAGATCGGTTATAATTTTCCCTTTGTTCCTTTTAACAACGGCCAGTTCGTCCCCCTCGCGCGAAGCCTCAATTATGCTGAGTCATCACCCGCTGTGGGACCGACGCTGTTTAGCGCGCTCTCCTGGTCCCACCAATTCCCCAATGATTGGACGGTCAAGGGGCAATTCTCATATTTCCGGTCTAATACTAATATAGTCGAACCCAGTGGGTTCGGATTCGATTCCACTAACCCCACGCCTACGCTTTCCCGACAGCTTGAGCAACTTTACGAAACCCAAACGACGTATTCAACCAATGTCGATCTTATCGGACACATCGACACTTTTGGCGCCCGGCATACCTTGCTCCTGGGCGGCGATTTCTACAAATTGACTAACTACACATTAGAAGCAACCCAAAATTTACTTGCGAATTCGTCCCCCATCGCGGTGTGGAATCCTATTCATACGGGCGTCCCTTCCTTTGACGCCGGTGGTGCCTTGTTCGGTAGTACAGAATCTGTCAATCCCCAAGACACCGCTGGTGTCTATGCGCAAGATCAGATCGAGCTACCTTATAAGTTCTTTGTTTTGGCGGGGGCGAGATATCAATATATCCGCCAGAATGGCGGCCTCGTGGGCGGCACTTTCCCATTTGGGCCTGGGTTTTCCTTTCCGTCGACATTTGCCGTTAATTCGATTGTCAAGACTGCGGACACGGAACAGCGTGTGACGCCCCGCTTCGGCCTGTTGTGGCGGCCGCAAGAGTGGGTGAGCTTCTATGCCAATTTCGCCCAGGGTTTCAGCGCCAACATTGGCACGATCTACCCTAATATATACGCTCCGCCGACGGACTCGACGGATGCGGAGGCAGGTGTCAAGGTCGAGCTTTTCGACGGGAGGCTCCGCGCCACCGCCGCTTATTACGATCTGACCAAGACGAACGTCACCGAGCCCGATCCAAACCCGGCCCACGTGTGCAATGGCGGGGGGCCCGGCAGCTGCTCCCTCGTGGTCGGCGCGGTGCGCGGCAAGGGGCCGGAAGTCGATATCCAAGGCAGGATTCTGCCGGGCTGGGACGTGATCGTCGCCTATTCCAATGAGAATACCGAAATCACCAAAACCAATCCGGGCCCAGACCAAACGGGGACTCTCGGTCAGCCTCTTGGGGGCGTTCCACGCGTTTTGGGAAGTTTTTGGACCACCTACGATTTCCAGGACGAGACCTTTAGGGGCTTGAAGATCGGCGGCGGCGTCATCTACCACGGCTCACAGCCGTATAGCACGCAGCCAAGTGGGTACTATCAGTATCCCTACCTCTCACCTTACGCCACCGTGAATCTGATGTCCGCCTATAGCTTTAAGCTCGGCGAATCGAAGGTCACGGCGCAGGTCAATGTCACAAATCTGCTGGACCATACCTACTACACGGACGCTGCTACGAATGTGCCGGTTGGTACACCAGGACTTTCAGTACAAAGGCTCGTCTATGGCACGCCGTTCTCCGTCATAGGCTCGCTTAGCGCCGAGTTGCCGGGTGATGCCTCCTCACCCCTCTCTGTGCCGCCGCCGCCTCGGGTGCCGGTGTTCACCTGGACCGGCCCCTATGTCGGCGGCCAGATTGGCATCGCCTGGGGCGACAACAACGGCAATCTCACGTTCACGACGCCCGGAGGCTTGTTTGGCACCTATCCCTTGACCGGCGAAGCGTCGGGCGTGATCGGCGGCGCCCATGTCGGCTATAATTTGCAGATCAACCAAGCGGTGATCGGCGTCGAAGGCACGGTCGACGGCACCAACTTGAACAAGATCGTGCTGACCCCCTTTGCCGATGGTATCGGTCCTAACGTTCCTCTCAATCCTACCACCTTTCTTTTCCCGTATGGCGGTACCATGCGTGGCAGCGTGCATTCCGACGTTCAGGGTTCGATTCGCGCCCGCGCGGGCTACACCTGGGATCGCCTGCTGGTTTATGGCACCGCCGGCGCCGCTTTCGCCGGCTTTTACAGCGACTTCAACATTGGCGGGACCGACGCTCCTCCGGGAGGAAATTACTACGCCGGCGGCACGAACGCGATGGTGCGCGTGGGCTGGACGGCCGGCGGCGGCGTCGAATATGCCCTCAACAACAATTGGTCGGTGCAGGCCGAATACCGCTATTCGGATTTCGGCCGTCTTACGGATGTGACCCCCGGGTTCGCCTTCTCCACCGTCCGCCACTTGGCGCAAAACCAGGTCGAAACCGGCTTCAGCTACAAGTTCGACAGCTTCCCTCCCGATACCGGCGCCGATCACGTTGGCCCCGCTCCGTTTGACTTTTCTCAGATTCGCTTCTCACAGGTTGGCCCTTCTCAGGCTGGCACCGCCCCGGCGGGCGCCGCACCGTCCCTCGCAGCCGGCCTGCTATCGCCGCCGCCATTGGGGCCGGTCAACTGGACCGGCTTCGATCTCGGCTTCCAGGTAGGCTATGCCTGGGGCGACAGCAATTTTAACTTCACTGGATTTGATTCTTCGGCCGGCAGCACTGTCAATAGCAGCGTCAGCAGTACCCGGACCGGAGGGATTGGTGGTGCTCATGTCGGCTATAATTACCAATTCGACCAATGGGTGGCCGGTGTCGAAGGGAGTGTCGACGTGACCAGCTCTCTCAGTACAGCCTCCTTTCCTGCCGCCTTTGGCGGCAGCTTGCTGACGGCTTCAACGGCCTCCAACGTCCAGGGTTCGATTCGCGGCCGCCTCGGCTACGCCTTCGACCGCGCTCTGATCTACGCCACCGCCGGTGTCACGATCGGCGACTACACAACGAGTTACCTGCTTATCGGCAACCGGACCGGAAACGGCGGCATAAACGGCGGCAATCTCGTCTTCGGTCCAAACGAATTCACGAACTTTCCGGTCGGCTGGACGGCTGGCGGCGGCATCGAATACGCCATCAACGACCATTGGTCGGCGCGCGGCGAATACCGCTACACCAGTTTCGGCACTGTTTCGAACGCCTATATTGACGGTGGAGCGTTGGCATCGACGCCCGGCTTATTGGGCTCGTCACTCAGCGCGAGTCGCCGGTTGAACCAAAACCAGGTGCAGGCCGGCTTCAGCTACAAGTTCGACAGCTTCGATCCAGCGGCCGCCGATCACCTTGGCGCCACTCCGGCGGGCGCTGCACCGGTTCGCGCGGCGGATCTGCCGCCGCCGCCCCCGGTGCCGGTAATCACCTGGACGGGCGCCTACCTCGGCGGCCAGATCGGCGACGCCTGGGGCGACAACACCAGCAATGTCGCTTACGCGACGCCCGGTGGCCTGTCCGGTGTTGGTGCCCTGGTTAGCGCCGCGCAAGGCGTAATCGGCGGAGCCCAAGCCGGCTATAACTACCAGATCGATCAATGGGTGATTGGCATCAAAGGCACAGTCGACGTCACCAATTTAAGCAGGCGCGTGGCGCTCGGCATTTCCGACGGCGGCGCGACCGACGCCTCGGGCAACCTTCTGGGCGGCACCCTGGCGGGAATCGTGCGGTCCAACGTTCAGGGGTCGATTCTCGGCCGCGCGGGCTTTGCTTGGGACCGGCTGTTGATTTACGGCACCGGCGGTGTGGCTCTCGGCAGCTTTAGCAGCCAACTCACCATTTCCGGAGAGGACGCCGCTGGGAATTTCTACGATGACAGCCTCTATCACTCGACGGCGCGAGCGGGCTGGACCGCCGGTGGCGGCGTCGAATACGCAATCAACAACAATTGGTCGGTGACGGCCGAATACCGCTATTCGGATTTCGGCCATCTGATCGATACGCCCGCCTTTCCGGTAGCCGGATTGTCCTACACCGCCAACCGCCACTTGCTGCAAAACCAGATGCAGTTCGGCTTCGATTACATGTTCGACTTCTTTGCTCCGCCGCCCGTTGTCGCAAAATATTGATGTGCGCACTCTCATCCGTCATTGCGAGGGGCATCGCTGCGCTCGCAATGACGGAGCGCGCCGTAGTCGCAATGACGGTAAAGGATGCCCCGCGTTGCCCGGGTAGAAAGGACACCCGCAAATGATCCGCCGGTTCTTCATATGGCTGCACCGCTGGGCGGGACTCGCAATGGCGCTTTTTCTCGTCATCGTCGGCCTCACCGGCAGCCTGCTGGCCTTTCGCGGGGAAATAGACGCCTGGCTTAATCCGCAACTCTACACCGTCGCGCCGCGCGAAGCGCCGATGCTCGATCCGATCGTGCTGCGCGAGAAGGCCGCCGCTCTCTATCCAGATGTGCAGTTCGATGCTGCCCCTTTGCATCTCGAACCAGACCGCACGGTGCGATTCGGGTTTTCGCCACTCAAAACGGCTATGAGTCCTGAGCAGGAGTGGCAGCAGTGGAGCTACCTCTTTCTCGATCCCTACACGGGCGAGAAGCGCGCCGTGCGCACGGCTAGTGAGCTCAGGTGGGACGGGGAACCGCTGACGAGAGAAAATCTCCTCGGCTTTATTTTCAGCCTGCATTATCAGCTCGCGGTGCCGGGCGAGCCAGCGGGCCGTTGGGGAGCCATCTTTCTTGGAATCATCGCGATCGTTTGGACGATCGATTGCTTCGTATCCTTCTATCTTACGTTTCCTTTACGTTTGTGCGCGAGAGGCAAGACCTCGTCCTCTTCCAAATCCTGGTGGAGCCGATGGAAGCCGGCCTGGCTCATCAAGCTCAATGCCGGCGCCTATCGCATCAATTTCGATATTCACCGCGCCTTCGGCCTGTGGACCTGGGTGATGCTCTTCATCCTCGCCTGGTCGAGCGTCGAATTGAACCTCCGCAACGAGGTCTATACGCCGGTCATGGCGCTCGCCTTTGACATGCACTACCCGCCGAATGATTTGCCGGCGCTGGATAAACCTCTCGAAGCCACGGCGCTTGGCTGGTGCGAGGCCCTTGCGCACGGCCGCGCGCTACTGGCCGAGGCCGGCGCGCGGCAGGGATTTACGGTGGTCCGTGAGGAACAACTCGTGCTCGATCGCGATCGCGGCGTCTATATCTTGTATGCGCGCGGCTCGGGGGAGTTAGGGAATAGTGAAAACTACGCTGCCTTTGATGCCAACAGCGGGGAGTTGAAGGCGCTGTCGGGCCAACGCGCCGAGAGCGCCGGTTCGTTTATCAGCCGCTGGCTAAAATCGATACACATGGCCACCGTCTTCGGCCTGCCGATGCAGATTTTAATCTGCGTCATGGGCCTTGTCATCACTGCGCTCTCGGTGACCGGCGTCTACATCTGGTGGAAGAAGCAACGCGCCCGGAAATTTTCAAAGGCGCATCGCGGCGTGGCGGCGGCGGAGGTTGTGGCTGAATGATGATGCCAACTCTCGCCAGCGCCGCGCGAAAACCGCCCATCGCACAAGTTTTCGCGGCGATCGCACATGTTCAGCGAGCAGGCGCATGGTTATCACCTATCGGATTCCCGGCGGTCAATCGTACCAAAATGTTTCACGTGAAACAGTTTTGTCCGATTGGACCCGCAAACCGGACAAAACGGATGCGCCAAACCTCACGCCGCGGCGGCATGACGAAATAGAATTGATTCATTTGGACGGAGGGATTTTGACATGACCAGCAGTGATTTGCGCGCCGAACATCTCGTCCAAAAACTCCGGCGGGCCTTGCCGCTCACGGCACATGGACGGCCGTCCCTCGCGGCCACGTTGAGCCGGAATCTTTACTGCGCGAACCTCATGCCGCGCGTCACCGTCACCGATGTGTTTTACGCGGGCGAGAAGAACGGCCTCATGTGCCGTATCGATGTGCATGGGGTGATTGATCAACCCGTTGTTGTCGTCGCGCCGGTCACTCAATTGGCGTTCAATCGAAAACATCCGATCGCCCGCGATATTGCAGCCTATCGCAAGCACCGCGTGGAAACCGCCGCCGTCACTGGTCATGGGGGCATATGAAGGACCCAGCGGCCGAGTCCGTCCATCACGCCGACGCCGTCACCGTGCCACGCGACATGGCAGCTCCGGTGCCGCCACGCCGCGCGCTTTCGCGCTTTTGGCCCGCGGCGCTCTTGGCGTTCCTGATCATCGGTGGCCTTGCCTGGCATGTCCTCAATCCCGCCGCCCCTCCGCCAGCCGCTTCTCCCGCCGAAAGCACGGCGCGGCCGGTCCCGGTCGGGGTGGCGGCCGCCGTCACCGGCGATTTCGGGATCACCATCCAGGCGCTCGGCACGGTGACGCCGATCGCGACCGTGTCCGTCGCAGCCGAGGTCAGCGGCAAGCTTGTCAAAATCTTCTACGAAGAAGGCCAGATGGTGAAGGCGGGCGATGTCCTCGCCGAAATCGATCCGCGCCCCTATGAGAACACGCTGCATCAGGCGCAGGGGCAATTGCTGCGCGATCAAGCGCTGCTCGACAACGCCAGGATCGATCTCGAACGCTACCGCCGTCTGGTCAAGCAGGATTCGGCGCCTCGCCAGCAGCTCGACACGCAGGACTCCCTCGTCCATCAAGATGAAGGCACCGTCAAAATCGACCAGGCAGCCGTCGATAGTGCACAGCTCAATCTCGATTACTGCACGATCAAGGCGCCGGTGACGGGAAGGGTCGGCCTGCGCCTCGTCGACCTCGGCAATTATGTATCAGCGGGCGGTACCAATGGCATCATTGTCATCACGCAGTTGCAGCCGGTCACGGTCATCTTCCCGGTGGCGGAGGACCATCTGCCGGCGGTGATGAAGCAGATTTTGGCTGGCACCAAGCTCCCCGTCGAAGCCTATGACCGCAGTGGCGACACTTTGCTCGCGAAAGGCTTTTTGGCGACGGTGGACAATCAGGTCGATCCCACCACCGGCACGGTAAAATTCAAGGCGCAGTTCGACAATCACGATCTTTCGCTGTTTCCGAACCAATTCGTCAATGTGCATCTTTTGGCCGAGACGTTGCACGGCGCGACAATCATTCCAGCGGCGGCCGTTCAATATGGCCCGGCTGGCGAATTTGTTTTTGTCGTGAGCGGTGATGACATTGTGTCGATGCGACCGGTCACACTCAGTCCGGCCGAGGGAGACAAGGTGGCGGTGCTCTCCGGTCTCGCGCCCGGGATGCGTGTCGTGACCGCCGGTGCCGACCGGCTGCGCGACGGCGCCAAGGTCAAAGCCTCGGAGGGGAGATGAACCCCTCCGCGCTCTTCATCCAAAGGCCGGTTGCGACCACGCTTTTGATGATCGCGCTTTTGCTCGCCGGCGGAGTCGGCTTTCTGTTCCTGCCCGTCGCGGCGCTGCCGCAAGTCGATTATCCAACGATCCAGGTCCGGACCTTTTATCCAGGGGCCGGCCCGGAAGTCATGGCCACGGCGGTGACGGCGCCCTTGGAACGCCAGCTCGGTCAGATGGCTGGCCTCGACCAGATGAGTTCGGCGAGTTCGGCGGGGGCGTCGATCATCACCTTGCAATTTTCCTTGGATCTCAGCCTCGACGTCGCCGAGCAGGAAGTGCAAGCGGCGATCAACGCGGCGAACGGGCTTCTGCCAAACGATCTCCCGGCGCCGCCGGTTTACGCCAAGGTCAATCCCGCCGACGCGCCGGTCCTGACGCTGGCGGTAACGTCAAAGACCTTGCCGCTGACAAAGGTCCAGGACCTCGCCGACACGCGGCTCGCACAAAAGATTTCGCAGATTCCGGGCGTCGGGGTCGTGAGCCTCGGTGGCGGCCAGCGGCCGGCGGTGCGCATCAAAGTCAATCCGCGCGCGATCGCCGCTTATGGCCTCAATCTCGATGATCTGCGCACCTCCATCGCCAATGCCAATGTTAATGGTCCCAAGGGAACTTTCAACGGCGCCAAGAGGACCTATACGATCAATGCCAATGATCAGCTGAAGAGCACCGCCGATTACGGGAACCTTATTGTCGCCTACCGGAACGGCGCGCCGGTCAGGCTCGCCGATGTGGCCGCGATCACTGAGGGTGCCGAGAACGAAGAGCTCGCCGCCTGGTCGGGCATCGAGCCCGCCGTCATCCTCAATGTTCAGCGGCAGCCGGGCGCCAATGTCATTGCCGTGGTGGACGCCATCAAGCAGGCGCTGCCCGGCCTCAAGGCGACTTTGCCGCCAGGCGCCGATGTCGCCGTACTGACCGATCGCACCACCACCATCCGCGCCTCGGTGCGCGATGTCGAATGGGCGCTTGTTTTCGCGAGTTTGCTCGTCGTGCTGGTGATTTTCCTGTTTCTCCGCGATCTTCGCGCGACGCTCATTCCGAGCCTCGCGGCGCCGCTTTCCCTCACCGGCACTTTCGCGGCGATGTATCTTTTGGGCCTCAGCCTCAACAATCTCACCTTGATGGCGCTCACCATCGCAACCGGCTTCGTGGTCGACGACGCCATCGTGGTGACCGAGAACATCGCCCGCTATATCGAAGGAGGTATGGAGCCGCGCGACGCGGCGCTCGCTGGATCAAGGCAGATCGGCTTCACCATCGTCTCGCTGACCTTGTCCTTGATCGCGGTGCTGATCCCGCTTCTCTTCATGGGGGATGTGGTTGGCCGGCTCTTCCGGGAATTCGCTATCACCCTCGCGGTGGCGATCCTCATCTCCGCCGCCGTGTCGCTCACCCTCGCGCCGATGCTCTGCGCGACGGTCTTGCGCCCTCGCCGCGCTGATGAAGAGAGCGTGCTTGCCAGCTTCGGCAAACGGCAGTCGGACAAGGTCACCGCTTTCTACGGCCGGCTTCTCGATCGTGTCTTCGCCCATCAATGGTTGATCCTCGCCATTGCGGCGCTCACTCTCCTGCTCACCGTTTATCTTTACGCCGTCATCCCAAAAGGCTTCTTTCCGGTGCAGGACACCGGCGTCCTGCAAGGAATCTCCGTGGCACCTGACTGGGTTTCCTTTCCGGCCATGGCGGAACGCCAGCAGGCACTCGCAAGGGTTCTTCTCGCCGACCCCGATATCGAAAGCCTGTCTTCCTTCATTGGCGTCGATGGCGTCAACATGACGCCGAACACGGGCCGCTTTCTAATCAATTTGAAGCCGCACGGCGCGCGCAAGGCAAGCGCGGAGGCGATCGGGCGGCGGCTTACCCGCGCCAGCGAATCCGTTCCCGGCATCACGCTCACTGTCCAGCCGGTGCAGGATCTGACGATCGAAACGAGCGTTAGCCGCACCCAATACAGGTTTGTCCTCGCCGCCACCGATCCGGCCGCTTTCGCGGACTTCGTCCCGGAGCTGGTCGAGCGGCTCCGGCAGCAGCCGCAGCTTGAGGACGTTGCCAGCGATCTCGAAGCCCAAGGGCTCGCGGCCGTTCTCACCGTCGATCGCGATACCGCCGCGCGGTTCGGCATCACCCTCGCCACGATCGACAACGCGCTTTACGATGCCTTCGGGCAGCGGATCGTCTCGACCATCTTCACCCAATCGAACCAGCGCCGCGTCATTCTGGAGACGGATCCTTCGTTCACGCCGTCGGTGGACTCGCTGTTGCGGCTCTATCTTCCCTCCTCGACCGCAACCGGCGGCGAGGTTCCCTTGTCGGCGATCGCGCGGGTCGCGGTCAAACCAGCGCCGCTTCTGATCAGCCATTTCGGCCCGTTCCCGGCGGCCTCCGTCTCCTTCAATCTTGCCCCGGACGTGTCGCTCGGCGAAGCTGTCGAAACGGTGCGAAAAGTAGAACAGGAGATTGGCCTGCCGCCAGGCATGAGCACCCATTTCCAGGGTGCGGCGCTCGCCTTCGAAGCCTCGCTCACCAACGAGCTGTGGCTCATTCTCGCGGCGCTTGTCTGCGTCTATATCGTGCTCGGCATTCTCTATGAGAGCTTCATCCATCCGGTGACGATTCTGTCGACGCTGCCCTCGGCCGGCGTCGGTGCGCTGCTCGCCTTGATGGCGGCCCGCATGGATCTCGGCGTCATCGGCATCATCGGCATCGTGCTGTTGATAGGCATCGTCAAGAAGAACGCGATCATGATGATCGATTTCGCGCTGCAAGCGGAGCGCGTTGACGGTCTAGCGCCACGCGCGGCGATCAAGCAGGCTTGCCTTCTGCGGCTGCGGCCGATCCTGATGACGACCTTCGCCGCGATGTTCGGCGCGCTGCCCTTGATGCTC
>Ga0181535_10005419_pt1 | contig 13679 bp, 11 predicted proteins | sample PEATcosm2014_Bin_44_FD_119774 | JGI IMG/M metagenome (GOLD analysis project Ga0181535, IMG submission 119774) | Peatland microbial communities from MTU Mesocosm Facility, Houghton, MI, USA - PEATcosm2014_Bin17_30_metaG | ecosystem: Environmental > Terrestrial > Soil > Wetlands > Peat | place...
AAACAGAAGCGTCTGGTTGACCGTGTCAGCAATGAAGTTCTGGCCCATGGCTCGAACCTAAAACAGAACCTGAAGCCCTCGCTGTAGGCTCCGTCACAAATCTATGCCCGACACACTCCTAGACTTCGCAATTTGGTCATGAAAATGGAAAAGGCTGCGGGCGTGGCACTATAACATTTTCGGAATTGGTGCAGAGGGAGTTGATACTGCCAAGCGGCTTTTTCTCCTGGGGGTCCCCAGCGAGCCGTCATTACTCGCTGGGGTGGAAGAAAAATCCACTTTGCACGCACCTTGCTACCGCGCGTGAATTCTGGAAACGCTCTACTGCTCCATCACAACCATTGCGGAGCGCGCGGGGATGCGCAGTGTTCCGGTCGCAGGCTGAGCATCGGGCTGCTCGGGCGTGGCAGACATCAAACGGCCGGCATTCGGAATATCCAAAGTTGCAGTGATGGCCTTGTTTGTTTCCAGATTGACCAGAATCACGGCCCTCTTTCCTGCCGCTGTCTGGAAGACCGTGTAGCGATGAGAACCATCCGCATGAACGCTCGCCCCCAGCGTATCGCGGAACTCGGCGTCCCAAATCCACGCCCTGTACTTGCGGCGCAGCGCGTCAATCTTCTTGCCGTAAGCCAGGGTCAGCGGAAAGTCGGTAACGTGGCCTTTGAAGTTGTAGGGCTCGTAACTGATGATGTAGCGATACGCCAGAATCAGGTTGAGCTTCTCGCGGTCGTCGAAGCCGGTGACCGTGGCCATCAGCGGGGCCTGGGGATCGATATACCGCAAGGCATGCCTGGTGCCTGGGCTGATGCGGTAATAACCAAGGACATAATATGGCATCAGCCACTCGCCCGGTCCTTCGCCGGCAAAAAGGAAATCGCGGTTGACCTTGTCGGCGGCGGCGCGGAACTGCTTGACTAAAGGTATGTCGCCGCTGAAAAGATACCCTGGCGCGGCATAGCCATGATCGGGGCTGAAGGAATAAAGGACGCCATTGTGCTGTAGAACTTCATCAAAGAGCCAGCCTGCTGCGCCGAGGGCGACGGTTTTCTGAAATTCGTGCGTGGCCAGGTCGCGATAGGCCTGGCAGCAGACGTCCATGATCGCGCGGCGGCGATTGTTGATGCCGGCCAGCTGCGTCGGGGTTGTATAGCTAAAGCTGCCCGACTCGTATCGATTGCCGTACGGGTCGATGGCCTCATATTGATAAAGCTCTTTCTTGTACCATTCGGTCGACATGTCGGCATTCACGGGCTTCCCGAACAGAATCATATTCACGCCCTTTGACTGAATCTGCGCGATGGCATCGTGCAGCTCCTGCCAGGTGCCGAGTCCGGGGTCGGTGTCGAGTGAAGGATCGCCGCCATCCTGACCGCCGCGGTTCCAACCCACCAGTTGAATGGCCGTTATGCCATTCCGCGCGCATTCCTCGCCGTATCGGACGATCTCGCGATAGGGAACACTGTAATCCTGTTCCGCTCCATTGACCTGCAATTGCAGCCATGAATGTATGTCCCTGGCCCAGGCGGGGATTCTCGGCGTGGCGAACCAGGTGGCGCGCCATTCCTTGTAAACATCCATGCCGGCATGCCAGTCGCCGCTGTACGTGCGCAGGACGACGGGAGCGAGTGTGACGCAGGAATGCGGACGCGCAAAAACGAAATGGCAGGCGCGAAATTCCAGATGCACCGGGATGCCCGAGATTTCATCCTGCCGCGGAACATCGTTCGATTCGACGACTCCCGGATGCTGCTCGAAGGTGAATTGAAGAAGATAACGCACGGCAGGATCGTGCATCCCAATATAAATGCCTTGCTCGGAGGTTTGAATGAGGCAAATCTGGCTTTGGTTGGAATCGATTGTCTTCGTCGGATACTTGACGCCCCAATAGCCCTTGCCATTGGAAAAATGGGGATAGATCTCATCCTCCTGCAGAGCTCCAGTCCACAAATGCTCGGTTTGCATGCGGGTATCCGGAGTGGGCGGATTCAGATCGCCAAAGTATGGGTAGTCGATGGTCTCGACCGGCAGGGCAGAATCATTGTCGAGCGTGCTGTCGAAGGTCAGCGCGCCGTCTTTCAGGGTCACCGTCGCCGTGAGCTTCATCGGCAACACCCCGCCGTGCTCGCTGATTATGTCCTTCCACTGGATCCGTACCTGATTGTCGGCGATCTTCTCGACACTGAGGGCGCGCTGTTTGCTCCCCAGAACGAAATTGTCGCGGCGATTGGGCAAAGGTGCGTGCAGACGGAAGGAGACGCCCAGGGCAGGCCGCCGCTCGATCGGCCAGTGAGTCGACTTCCGCTCCATGCGGACGAGCGCGCCGGAACCTCTGTCAAATGCAACCAGCAGCTCATGATCCTGCAGGACCACCTCTTCAGCCACGGATGCGGCTTGCCCCGCACTCAGATCCGCGTTTTCCGCCATCACGCCGATTGCGGCAAGGCCTGCCAGCTTGTTGAATGTTCTCCTGTCCATCCTTTGCCTCTCTGTCTTGATTTCTGTGGATTGCAAGGGGGATTGCACATCTTGCAGAGACCGATTTCTTGCGCACGGCAAATGGTACTCATCGCGAGGATACGCTGTCAATAAAGCGCGCAAATATATCAAATTGACAAGCTCTCAAAACGCGTGGTACAGTTCTTTCTTCACCGTGTGGAGACCGGTCTCTTGCCTGCAAACGGCAAGCTTTCAGAAGTCCAGCGGGAATAGAGAGGGAACGGAAATGACAAGTGCAGCGCAGTCAGTGGAAAAGTCGACCCGGCAGGCTTTGGAAGCAGGTGAAGGGATTCTGCGGTTGGCGCCGACCTGGGTTCCAAGGTCTTACATGGTTCCGGGAAGGAGGCTCAAGCTCGATTCGCGGGATCTCTATGCCTATGGAACGCAGCGCGGCGGAATCGACGAGCGCTGGTTCGCTTCAACCACGTTCGCGATGAACGAAGGACGCACGCCCGATGAAGGCCTGAGCTTTATCGTCTCAGAAGGTGAGCGCTTCACGCTGAAGGCCGCTGTGGCGGTCGAGGGTTCGCGGCTGATCGGCGCGAAGATGTGGGACACGTACCATCGCTGGCCCGTCTACAGCAAGTTTTATGACAATTACGGCCCCATTCCCCACCACCTGCACCAGAGTGACGAGCACGCCAAACTGGTGGGCCGCGAGGGCAAGCCGGAGGGATACTATTATCCGCCGCAGTTGAATGCCACTTTCGGCAACTTTCCGCACACCTATTTCGGGCTGGAGCCCGGCACCACAAAGGACGACATCTGCAAGTGCCTTGAGCGCTGGGACGAAGGCGATAACGGGATCCTGGACTTTTCCAAGGCCTACCGGCTCAAGCCGGGCACGGGCTGGCTGGTTCCGCCCAGCATTCTTCATGCTCCGGGCTCGCTGCTGACCTACGAGCCGCAGTGGGGCAGCGACGTGCTTTCCATGTTCCAGTCGATGGTGGATGGACGCCGCGTGGAGCGCTCGTTGCTGATGCAGGATGTGCCGCCGGAGAAGAGCCACGATTTCGAGTTTCTGGTCAGCCTGGTTGATTGGGCTGCGAACACCGACCCGCATTTCAAGGATTCCCACTACCTGGAGCCTATTCCGGCCAGCGACTCCGCCAGCGAGGGCTACGTTGACAGGTGGATCGTCTATGGCAGATTCGCCGGCCAGCAGAAGGTGAGCGCCAAGGAACTCACAGTCATGCCGGGCGCCAGTTGCACCATCCACGATCCCGGCGCCTATGGCCTGACGGTGACTCAGGGCCACGGCGTCATCGGCAAGTTGGCCATCGATTGTCCGGCAGTGATCCGCTTCGGGCAGATGACCCAGGACGAGGTCTTCGTATCGCACGAGGCCGCCATGCAAGGAATTACTTTCCGGAACCAGTCGCAGACCGATCCGCTGGTGATGTTGCGCTTCTTCGGGCCAGACGTTCACTCCGACATGCCCGAAGTGGGTTCCTACCGGCGCTAGGTCATTGACCGGATGATTTGTTCCGGTTGAGATCCATCCCGGGTTAGGCGCAAAAACAAGGACGCGCCGGACTTGGGGCACCCGATCGTTGGTGCAACTTCACGTTGCCAGAGAACTGGAACCGGGAACCATGAAACTCGTGCCCAATCGCCGAAGGGAGAAATGCAAAATGTTGCAGCACTTTGAAGAAAAGAACACCCGGATTGAGGCGCGTTTTCACGACTTGAAAAAATCTCCTGAGAAACTCAAGAACCGGCTGAACATTTCGTGGAGCAACTGGGGTTTTGGCCGGGAGACTCTGGCCCATTCCGCGGCACGGCTCGAAGCGGCGAAGGTGCCGTTTATCGAGCTGCATGGCAATCACTACGGGCCGGATCTCGGCTACAAGGTCGAGGAGACGCTGAAGATTCTCGCGGACCACAATTTGCGCGTCTCCGGCGTCTGCGGAATGTTCTCCGCCGACAACGACCTCGCGAGCAATCACGAGCTATGCCGCCAGGCGGCCATCGATTATCTCCGGCGCGAAATTCCTTTTACGCAAGCCGTTGGCGGATCGTACCTGCTGGTGGTGCCCGGAGCAGTGGGCAGGGCGAAGCCGTATGACGACGTGGAATTCGAGCGCTCGGCGGAGACGCTGGCCATGCATGCGGACTGGTTTGTGAAATACGGAGTCAAGGCCGCCATCGAGCCGATCCGTTCCGCTGAAACCAGCCTTGTGCATACGGTTGCCGATGCGAAACGGTATATTCGCGAGGTAAATCATCCCGGGGTGGCGCACATTAACGGAGACATTTATCATATGCAGTCGGAAGAAAGCCATCTTGGAGAGGCCATCCTGGAAGCCGGCGACCAACTCGTCAACCTGCACTTCGCCGACAGCAACCGTTGCGCGCTGGGAGAAGGCTCCATGGACGTATGCACCATCATTCGCGCTCTCTACCTCATCGGCTACAACCAGGAAGGACGGTTTGTGACCTTCGAGCCGCTCGGACCCGGAGGAGATCCCTATCCGGCCATGTATGGCAAGCCGGACAAGGCCAAACTGGACGCGCTGGTTTTCGACAGCCTCCGTTACTTCCGCGAATGCGAGGACATGGTCCTGGCGGGGTAATTCCGGAAAGACTTCCCTCTTGCAATATCGCGAAGGAAATGAGCCTGCATGAAGACATATTGTCTTACGCTCGATCTGTACGATCATCCCGATCTGATTGCGGAATACAAGTCCTATCACCAGCCGGAGAACATGTGGCCGGAAGTGGCGGAGAACATCCTGGGCCATGGAGTTCTGAGCGAGCAGATCTATCTTCTTGGAACCCGCATGGTCATGGTGCTGCAAACGAGCGACGATTTTTCGTTCGCGGCTAAAACCGCGGCCGATCGGGCCAATCCCCGAATGCAGGAGTGGGAGGCCCTGATGTGGAAGTACCAGAAGCCTCTTCCAGGCGCCGCGCCGGGTGAAAAATGGGTTTTGATGGAGAATATTTTTGAGATCAGGAAACCTGCGTAGAAGAGGCGATCCGCACTTGAGAAAAATCGTAGATCAAGTTCCTTGTGCCGCATTGCGCCGTTGCATTGAGGCACCGCCGGCGCCACCACTTATGTATCTTATTTCACCGAGCAGCACCCGGATCAAGCAATCGGCATAGTCCGCGCAGGGAGAAATGAATGGTTTTGACGATGATTGCGGCGCTCGCCATGCAGACGGGCGCGAACGGGCTGATCTCTCTTGCGCCGGCAGATTTGCTCATCATAGTGGCCTATTTCGCCATGGTGCTCGGTATAGGCATCTATCTCAAGCGCTACGCGAACACCTCGAGCGATTTCTTCCTGGCCGGCCGCCAGATCACCGCCTGGGTCGCCGGGATTAGCTTTCTTTCCGCCAATCTCGGCGCTCTTGAGCTGATGGGCTGGGCGGCTTCCACTTACCAGTACGGCATCCTGGCGGCGCACTTCTATTGGATCGCGGCTTTTCCGTCCATGGTGTTTCTCGCGCTGGTGATGATGCCGTTCTACTACATCTCAAAAACTCATTCAGTGCCCGGCTATCTTCGACTGCGCTATAACGAGGCCACCCGCGGCCTGAGCGGCATTTCCTTCGCCTGCATGACCGTGATGATGTCCGGCATCAACATGTATGCCATGGCCATCGTGCTGAAAGTGGTTCTGGGCTGGAACATTCACTTCAGCATCTGGGTGTCTTCCCTGACCGTGGCGGTCTACGTTACACTCGGCGGACTATTCTCTGCCATTTTCAATGAAGTGCTGCAATTCTTTCTCATTTGGCTCGGCGTTCTTATCGTGCCCATTATCGGCATGGTTGAAGCAGGCGGATGGTCCGGGCTCGTGCTCAAAATTCATCAGAGAGTTCACAGCGACAATTATGTGCACCTCTGGAGCACGCTGGGAACCTTTTCCGGAAACCCCATGGGTGTGCATTGGACGGGCATTGTTTTTGGGCTCGGAGGTGCCATCGCATGCGGTTACTGGACTACGGACTTTCTTGTGGTGCAACGCGCCATGGCCGCGAAAGACCTGCGCTCCGCGCAGCTTGCTCCCATCATCGCCTCCTATTTCAAGATGATCGTTCCCCTGATCGTCATTTTGCCGGGCTTGCTGGCGTTGGCGGTTCTGCCGTTCCGGCTGGTGCCGGAAAGCGCGATGGGGCCCGGCCTGCACAGTTATAACGAGGTGCTTCCCCTCATGCTGGCGCGCTACTGCGGCCCCGGGCTGCTGGGCCTGGGCGTCACCGCCCTGATCGCCGGCTTCATGTCCGGCATGGCCGGCAACGTCAGCGCCTTCGCCACCGTATGGACATACGACATCTATCAGCCCTATATCCATAAAACCGGAAACGACGCCCACTATGTAAAAGTGGGCCGCTGGTGCACCATTCTCGGCGTCCTGCTGAGCATCGGCACGGCTTATTTCGTGACCGAGTTCAAGAGCATCATGGATTACATGCAGGCGCTCGTCAGCTTCTTCATCTCGCCTCTGTTCGGCACAGTCCTGGTTGGCATGTTATGGAAAAGGGCCACCCCGAAGGCCGGCTTCTGGGGGCTGCTCGCAGGCAGCGGCTCGTCGATCGCCATGTTCACGCTGGTGAAAATCAGGCCCTCTTATCTCGCCTATATCGCTCTTTCGCCGGACGCCAAGGACATGGCAGAAAATCTTTATCGCGCCTTGTGGTCGCTGCTGATTTGCGTGGGGGTGACTGTCGTCGTCAGCCTGTTCACAAAACCCAAACCCGCGGCGGAGCTCGCCGGCCTTGTGTGGGGCCGAATCGCACTTCCCGACCAAACCGGAATTCCGGTATACAAGCGCCCGATCTTCTGGGCTTGCGGAGTAGGCATCTTTTTCGTCGTTCTCCAATGGATATTCTGGTAAGGGAGCACGAAAAAGCGGAAGGAATAATTTGCGAGTTCCACCAAGGGCGCTGTTACTCTGGTTCCGCTCCAAAGTCACCACTCCGCGCTTCGCGAATCAAGGAGAAGATACACGATTATGGGCAAACAAAGTCATATGTTGCCGGTGTGGTTTTTCATCGGAGTCTTACTTACCGTCTACGGCGCCATAATTCTCGTGACGTCTGTCGCGGACTATTCCGATCCTCCCACCGTCGTTCTTGCCAGTTATCACGCTGGCCTTTTTGGGGGCATCCTCCTGCTATTGATTGGAACCTTTTACACAGTCTGGTTCTGGCCGGGTCGCCGGAAGAATAACTAAAACCTTTCTCCATGGCATCCAGGTTCCGATCGGGAGAAGCGGCTCATATCCAACAACCGCCTTTCGATGAACGCGTGCCCAATGCCTATAAACCGCTGTGCGAATCAGTGAAGCGAAGCCATTTCGCTGGTTCGCGTGAGGACCGCAGTGAACATAAGAGAGATTGCGCGCCGTGCAAACGTTTCTCGCTCAACCGTGTCGCGAGTTATCAATAATATCGACACCGTTGACCGAAAACTCATGCACCGTGTAAAGAATGTTATCGAGGAAGTCGGCTACCGGCCGAATTATCAAGCGCGGGCGCTGGCGCGCGGCAGAAGTCACACCGTCGGGCTGATCGTTTCAGAACTCAGTGGCGGAAACCCTTTCTTCTCCGAAATTATCCTCTATTTTGAGCGGGCCGCGGTGGAGGAGGGCTACGAGGTCCTCGTCAGCTTTGCGGATACCGAGAGACACCAGGATCATGTCTTTACCTGCGCGATGCGCATGCAGGAGCGGCAAGTAGAAGGTATTGCCGTGCTGACCTTTGGCATGGAGCAGTATCTCAAGGGATCCACCATCGATATCCCGGTGGTGTACGCCGGCGCAGATGGCGACCTTCCTGGTGTGCGGAATGTTCGCATCAATTATCTGACCGGGATGCGCGAGGCGGTCAAGCATTTGGCGGAATTCGGTCACCAGAGAATCGGGTACTTGAGCGGGCAGTTGACCTGGAGCAGCATGTGGAACCGCTACGATGCGCTGCGAAAGGCGCTGAAGGGAGCAGGACGGACGCTGAACAAGGAAATGGTGGTGGAATGCGACCATACCTGGACGGGTGGAGCACAGGGCATCTTGAGTCTTTTGAATCTGCCCAAGCCTCCGACGGCAGTTCTGTGTTGCAATGACGTTGCCGCCATCGGCGCAATGAAGGCCTTGAGCGCAAGAGGCTTGCGGGCGGGAAGAGACATAGCGCTTATCGGATTCGATGATCTGACGATCTGCCAATATACGCAGCCCGCACTGACAACGATTCAGTTTTCGCCCAGCGAAATTGCCCGGCTTGCTTTCAAGGCATTGCTGGAAGAAATTGAAGGGGGCAAGACCAAGACCCACATCGAATATAGGACGCGCTTCCTGCTCCGCGAATCTACCTGCGCACCGAAAAGCTGATTGCGCAACTTCACCGGAGCGCCGTTTCGCGATGGGAAGGATCGAAAGCATAACCGGACCCAGCCGCGTCCGGTTGCCTTTTCCGCGGGCCATCGTAAAACCAGAAACCGGTGCAGGATGGCCGGGGGGCAGCTACTTGCTCCACGAAATGTTAGGCGCACAGGTAGATTCACGAAGAATAAAGCGTGTCTTGTACTCGTAATTAGCTTTGCTTTCCTCGCCCTTGATCTCTTCCATAAGCAGCCGGAAAGCGAGTGGCGCAATCTCACTGGGCGCAAACTGAATCGTGCTCAAAGCCGGTTCTGTGAATCTGGAAATCGCCAGATCGTCGAATCCGATAAGCGCTATGTCTCTTCCCGCTTGCAGCCCTCTGGTGTTCAAGGTTTTTAGAGCGCCGATTGCCGCAACATCGTTACAGCACATAACCGCGGTCGGAGGCTTGGGTAGATTCAACAAGTCCAAAATGCCCCGGGCGCCCCCCTCCCAGGTGTGAGGGCAATTGACGAATAGTTCCTTATCTACGGCAAGTCCCGCGCCGCTGATTGCTTTGCGGACCGCCCCATAGCGAGTGCGCATACTGCTCCATTCAAGCTGACCGCACAGGTATCCAATTCGTTTGTGTCCGAAATCCACCAGATGCTTGACGGCCTCGCGCATCCCGGTCAGATAATTGATGCGGACATTTCTGCAGTCGGGAAGGGCACCGTCGCTGCCGGCATAAATCATGGGAATATCGATCGGTGAACCGTTCAGGTATTCCTCCATGCCGAAAGTGAGGACGGCGATACCCTCCACTTGCCGATCCTGCATGCGAGCCGCGCAAATCGCAACGTGATCCGGTCTGGCTTCGGTGTCTGCAAAACTGATCAGCACCTCGTAGCCTTCCGCCACGGCAGCGCGCTCGAAATAGAGAATGATTTCGGAGAAAAATGGATTGCCACCGCTGAGTTCCGAGACGATCAGGCCAACGGTATGGCTCCTGCCTCTCGCCAGCGCCTGGGCCTGGAAATTCGGTCTGTACCCGACCTCGTCGATTACTGCCTGCACTCGACGAGCCAGCTTTCTGTCAACGGTTTCAACATTGTTGATTACCCTTGACACGGTTGAATGCGAAACACGCGCGCGACGTGCAATCTCTCTTATGTTCAATGCGACCCCCCATCGTGCATCAGGTAACTCTTGCTTTATCGGACGAAGGAATTCGGCAACTTGTCATTCCTGGATCAAAGGTCGGAAAAGAAGCTTCTCGCAGTATTGTGATCAGCCAAGCTGAACGGGCGCATCCTCGACCGGTGGAGGCATTATGCCCAGAATACGAGCATCCAAACACTCCGGTTAATCATAGGGCGATCCGCGCCAAAAGGCCAGTATTACTCTCTGCCAACGCAAGACAAGCCTGAAGGTGCGCCCATGCTGTGGGCCGGAGATCCGTACGCAGGAAGCAGGGAAGGTGGGCCAGGAGCAGATTCTCTGGTTTTTGCCGGCTTTGGTTTCCTCAATTGCTTCTTCGGAGCTTTGATGCAGTTTCGAGCTTTCCTGTTACCTATGCGGACTTACCCTCATAAGACTGGGCTTTGTCCTTGGAAACCCGGCGTTCCAGCTATTGATCCGGCCCTGAATCGCGTTGAAGGTTTCCACGCTTGCACCAAGAAATGCAAGACGCGGGTTCCCTTCGACTACGCTGCGCTTCGCTCAGAATGACAGCAAGGATCGGGCACGGGGTATTGTTGATCCGGCCCAGAAGATTTGCATCGTGGTTTCCCATCCTAACCGCACAAATCGCGGTTAGGATGGGGTACACATGTTCTATTTCTTTTGGGCCGAATCTATAGTTGCCGGATCAATAAGATTGCGGCGTGAGAGCTTCCGCCATTTCCCGCAATATTGACTCGGCGGCTTCCGCGGGGTCGGGAGCCTGGGTGATGGGGCGGCCCACAACCAGGTAGCTGGCGCCCAGCCGCAGCGCGTCGGCGGGTGTGGCGATGCGCTTCTGGTCACCGATCGCGGCGCCGGCGGGGCGAATGCCCGGAATCACCAGAACGCCTTGGGGGCCGGTGAGAGCGCGCAGTGAAGCCACTTCCCTGGGAGAACAAACGAAGCCGCTCATTCCGGCATCGAGGCCCATTTTTGCCAGCAGAGCCACCTGTTCGGCAGGCGAGCGTTGCAGGCCAATGGCGCTTACCTGGGCCGCGTCCATGCTGGTGAGCACGGTAACGGCCAGCAGTTGAGGCGGGTCGGCCAAGCCCTCCAGCGCCGCCTGTGCGGCGGACAGCATGGCGGGACCTCCGGCGGCGTGGACGGTCATCATGCGGACGCCCAGCGCCGCGGCCGAACGCACCGCTCCGGCCACGGTGTTGGGAATGTCGTTGAATTTGAGATCGAGAAAAATGGAGTGGCCGCGCGCCACCAGAGGTTCGAGAATCGCGGGACCGGCGGCGACAAACAGCTCCAACCCCACTTTGAACCAGTGGCAGCTTGGTTCCAACTGGTTTACCAGGGCGATGGCAGAGGCGGCGTCCGGCACATCGAGGGCCACGATGAGCCGTTTGCGGGCCTCTTCCATGGGGTCAAATGGAGCTGGCTCAGGCGTGTGCACGGAACCGAAGGTGGGATTCATCCGCTCAGGTATGGGCATATTTGAATCCTAAAGCATGGGATTGTTGCCGCAAAGAGATTCAGGCATTCGATGACTGCGGTGCGGGCGATGTAACAGGTTGCGGAAAGGGCTTGATTCAGAGCAAGAAGGCCAAAAAGCATCCCTCAGGGGCTAAAGCCCACGCTCATTTCGCGGTATTTTCGGCACGACTAAAGTCGTGCCCTGACGCTTCTAGCCCTTTCAAACGCCTTTTTCCGCAGCCTTTGCTGGCCCGATTGATTCTGGGAGCTTTATGCGGGGGTTGAAACCCCCGCCTCCCTCCGGACCGGGTTTTCGCAGCCTGGTAAATCACGCCGTATGCTAAGAGTGCGGAGCGCTGGATATCGGACGCGCCTTCTGCGGAGCGCCGGGTTTCAGGCGCATCCTCTGTTGCCGGGGAACGTCAAACAGGCCGGAGCAAAAAGGAGACTTGAGGTTGAAGAAGTTGAAGACGGGATCGTTCAGGTGGCTTGGATTGGGAATCGTATTGCTGTGTACGGCCAGCCTGGCCGGGGCTGCGGGAGTGCATACCAATCCGCTGAACCACGATCCTCTGGTGCGCGAGGCTTATGACCACTTCTACAACCTGGACTATCCGGGCGCCGTGGAGCGTTTCGAGCGCTTTCACGCGGCGCATCCGGGCGATCCATACGGCACGGCTCTCTTGCTGGAGGCTGAGGTCTTTCAGGAGCTTTACCGGAAGGACCTGCTGGACACGACCTTTTACGCCAACGACGGCTTTTTGACCGGCCGGCACGCCACCGAGGAAGATCCCAAGCAAAGGGACCGCATTTTTGCGCTGGCCGATGAGGCCGTTCGCGAGGCCGATTGGCGGGTCAACAGAAATTCCAACGACATTGACGCGCTCTATGCCCGTGCCTGGGCCCGCGCCCTGAAATGCACCTATCTCGCCATGGTGGAGCGGAGTTTTGGCGCCGGCTTCCGGTTGGCCACAAAGGCCAAAGAGGACGATATGCGCGTCCTGCAACTGGACCCGAACTATGTGGACGCAAAGCTGGTGGTGGGGGTCTATGAGTACGTGGTGGGCGCGCTGCCGCTGCCCTTCAAGTTTTTGATCGGGTTCGCGGGCATTACCGGATCGAAAGCCAGGGGCCTGGAGATGTTGAGGGACGCCGGGAACCGCGGCGTGGTGACCAGTGTGGAAGCGCGGACTGTGATCGGGCTGTTCCTGCGCCGCGAGGCCAAGTACCGCGACGCGATCCAGGTGGTTCGGACATTGAAGACGCAGTATCCCCACGACTTTTTGTTCTGCCTGGAAGAAGCCAACCTGCGCAAGGACGACGGCGAGGGCATGGCCGCGGTGGCGGCGTATCGCGCGATTGTGGCTGACAGCGCCCGGCCCGGCTATTTTGCCGACGCGCGGCTGGAGTTGGCCTATTTTGGATTGGGAGACGGGCTGCGCGGGCAGCGGCATTATCAGGAGGCGGCGCAGGCTTATGAACAGGCCGCCTGGGCGCGGAACGTGGGTCCCGAGCTGAAGATCCGGTCGCTGCTGGCCGCCGGCGAGTGCCACGATCTGGTCGGCGAACGTCAACTGGCGGTGAGGGATTACCAAGCGGCCATTGTCACGGGCCCCAGCACCTCCCGCGCCGACACGGCGAGAAAGCGCCTGCGCACACCTTACAAGGGGAACTGAGGGCATTGCGCAGTCCTGGGCCGCAAGGCAGAGTTATTGATCCGGCCCTTTGAGGTAAGACTTACCGATCCCACCCTAGCCGCAAAAACAAAGGCGCGGTGCCCAGAGGGCACCCAGGTGGGGCACCCAGAAATGTCTTATACATTTGGGCCGGATCGATGGAATGGAACCGCAGCTGCCTTGCCGCCGTATGGTCTGAAGTGTGGGCATTCCTGAGGAGGAATCGATTATGGCCGTCTTTTGTCATCGCTGTGGAACGGGGTTGCCCCTGAGCGCAAGGTTCTGCTCCAACTGCGGCACAGTGATTCCTGCGGTGCGGCCCATGCCCGGCAGGCCGCTTCTGCGGCCTCGCGTGGGCCGGCAGATTGCCGGGGTCTGTCTGGCGCTGGCGCAGGCCAATGGCTGGGACGTAGCCGTGGTCCGCATTCTGGCCGTCCTGGGATTGCTTTGCTCGGGCGGATTTTTCGGCGTGGCTTATGTGGCCGGGTGGATTGGAATTCCAGAGGAACCATTGGAGCTGCCGGGGGCGTATCCTCCTGGTATATGAA
>Ga0181535_10005420_pt1 | contig 13671 bp, 14 predicted proteins | sample PEATcosm2014_Bin_44_FD_119774 | JGI IMG/M metagenome (GOLD analysis project Ga0181535, IMG submission 119774) | Peatland microbial communities from MTU Mesocosm Facility, Houghton, MI, USA - PEATcosm2014_Bin17_30_metaG | ecosystem: Environmental > Terrestrial > Soil > Wetlands > Peat | place...
CCGCCGACATCCGCCAGTTGCAGGACTACCAGCGTCTGCGGGCCGACCATCTCATCGGCGCGGCCAGCCAGGTGCAGAAGATGCAGCAGGCCCTCGAACGCATGAACCTCAAGTTCCACGATGACGCCATGATTTTTGGCAAGATTGTTCCCGCTGTTGGCAAGGTCAACGTCACCACCACCATTGTCACCACCGACACGGCGGAAATCATAGGCGGAGGCAAGGCTTCATTCACCGATGACAGCACGATTCAACAACTCAAAACCGCACCGGCACCGATTACCAATGTCGTGAGCGTTGTCGTATCGAACGGCACCGCGACCGTGCCGGATTTGAGCGATGACAAGCCGAAGGTCGTAAAAAAATTTGGAAATTTGGTCGTTGAATTGCAATCGTTGAAAATCATCAACAACAGCCAATACTTTTTGATGATGACCCTCACCAATTGCTCACCAACTAAAAGCCTTTGGGTTGCCATGACCATCGGTCATTACGGTTTTCCCGTGTCATCGCTTCTTGACCAGAACGGACATCAATTTGGACAAGGTCATACCACTAGAATTTCTTCCGCACGTATCCACATGGAATACGGACGAACCATGCACGAGGCTTTTAGTCCCGCAACGGAAATCCAGCCGGGCGATTCCACCACGGCAACGCTTACGTTTTTATCACCCGAAGGCCGATCCGCGTTGCCGGGCGTTTGCACGTTGCAACTCGAATTCCTTTTAGGGGACGATTTTGTGTTGAACAACGCATACCATATTTCCGACCCGAATCTTGTCACCAAATTTGAGGCGAAATGACCAAGGAAAAAAATCGCCTCACGGCGATGGAGTGAAAAAATTTTCACCAGAAAATACAACCCGTCCGTGGGTGAACCCGTTGGTCGCGTGAGCGACGAGGAGGTTTTTTGGGCGAGCATGGCTGCTAGACCACGCGCAGCCCGCCAGCCCGTGAGGGCAAAAAACCGACGAAGTCGGGGATGGCACCGAAGGCGAAAAACGCTGAAAGTCCTTGTGAACAAAGGATGAAACGAAATCAGCACCCTTCCACTGGTGTGGAGGGGCTAGTGGAGGGGGTAAAATGGTCTAGATTTTCGTCAAAGACGGTTCGATTCCTACTGCTCCCACGAGGCTTGTCCTTGAAAAAAGGTTCGAGCGGCGTGGTAAAGAGACACCATTCCACCACTCGGAGATTTTTCTACGAGTAGTGACCACGGTTTGACGCAAGAACCACGGGTTTTTTTGCAGTCGAGGACAAACGAGTTGCGATTTCATCAGCAGACGATTTAGTGATACACTGGAACTTACAAATGGAAATTACTTTCCACGATTTTCACAAATAGAAATCATGGCTCATGCCTAAACGCTCACGCAAAAAAACGCATATAAAAAAAATCCGGCCGCAGTTGCGCTCGGAAGGCTTGGCGGGTTGAAAGGCGGCAAAGCCAGGGCAAAAAAGCTTACCGCCAAGGAGCGCAGCGAGTCCGCGCGCAAGGCCGCGAACTCGCGCTGGAACGCGTAAATAATTTTCGTTTGCGCGCCCAATTCACTTGCAAATGCGTGAGCGTTCACGCATAATAGAGGAGTCGTAAAATTAAACAGCACCACTTTTATGAATACATTGTTTTTTTACGCCCGTAAATCCACCGATGTCGAGGACAAGCAAGTCATGTCCATTGATGCGCAACTCCACGAACTGCGCGAATTCGCGGCGCGCGAACAGGTCAACATCGTCGCCGAACTCGTTGAAAAACAGTCTGCCAAGACGCCGGGCAGACCGATTTTCAACGACATGCTGGCGCGCATTGAGGCCGGCGAGGCGGACGGGATTCTCGCATGGCACCCCGCCGCCTTGCCCGCAATTCGATTGATGGCGGGCAGATCATTTACCTCCTCGACACCGGGAAACTCAAAATGCTCAAATTCCCGACGTTCCGCTTTGAATCCGACCCGCAGGGCAAATTCATGCTAAACATCATGTTTGGACAGAGCAAATACGACGTTGATAATCTTTCGGAAAACACCAAGCGCGGATTGTGTGAAAAAGTCCGGCATGGTGAATTTCCGCATCAAGCGCCCATCGGATATTTGAATGATTATCGCACCAAAAAAATTATCGTGGATCGTGAACGCGCGCCGCTCGTCAAAGAAGCGTTTAAAAGGTATGCGACCGGAGAAGCGACGCTTGACACGTTGCGCCACTTTCTTGGCGAACATGGCGTCCGTTCGAGCAAAGGCAAGCCCGTTGGACGCAGTTTTGTATCGCGTCTTCTTTCAAACCCCATCTACTACGGCCATTTCCTCTACGCCGGTGAAGTGCATGAAGGCAAACATGAGCCGATCATCACCAAAGACCTGTTTGATCGGGCAGACGCCATTTTGAATCGTCGCTGGCGTTATTCCCCGGCGGAGAACACTGCCCAGCCGAAAGCCTTCACTGGCCTGCTTCGTTGCGGTGTTGCGGAATGATGATAACCGCCGAGCACAAGGAGAAACGGCAGAAAAATGGCAACGCTCATTCATACACCTACTACCGTTGCACCAAGAAGAGCAAAACCGATTCCTGTGCGCAGCCCTACGTCCGCGAAGAAGCCCTTGACGCCCAAATCTCAAGCCTTCTTAAACCGTTCGCGCTTCTGGCGGATTGGGCGGAGGAAATGCTGACACGGATTAAAGAGGAAAAGAAGCAAGCCGCCCAATCCGACGCACTTGTAGCCCTGCAAAAACGCGGAGAGATTGAAAAGATCAATCTCCGCCTGCAAAAGCTGCTGGACTCATTTTTGGACGAAATCACTGACCGCGAAACTTACGTCGCGGAAAAGGCCAAATGGATGAGCCGGATGAAGTCTTTGCAGGAGCAAAGCGCCGCGCTTTTGACAGGCCGAGCCGATTGGCTCGAACCGTTCCAAAAATGGATTTTGACCGCTAAAAACGCTGGTGAAATCGCGGTTTCGGGTTCGCTTCAAGAGAAGCGGGTTCTCGCTCTCGAAGTCTTCGGCTCGAACCTTGTCCTCGACTGCAAAAAAGCCCGTGGTTCTTGCGTCAAACCGTGGTCACTACTCGTAGAAAAATCTCCGAGTGGTTGAATGGTGCCCCGGTGGGGACTTGAACCCCAAACCAATTGATTAAGAGTCAACTGCTCTACCAATTGAGCTACCGAGGCGAAATTGACTACCAAGCACTTACGCTTGTTTTTGACGTTCCAACTTGGAACTCTGCCACTTTTTACGCCACTGTTACGGCACGAAACGCGGTGGCACGGCGGGAAACGCCGTTCCAGTTCAAATGTGTGCAGAATGTCATGCGAAAATCAACTTATCAAAAAGTCTGCGATGACCGCAAGCGCAGAGTGCGCGGCCTGTGGAAGCGCGGCGGCTGGTTTTACGCGCGCTTGTGCGAATCTCACCGGGCGCAATTCGGTCAAACGTGTCCGGCTTAAAATGGCGCGCACGGTGGCCGAAGCCAAGATTGCTTTGCAGGATTTGCAGAAGGACCGGCGCGACCACAACTTGCCGGTGCTCAGGCGGCGTCCGCGGCTGGCGGATTATTGGGACGAATAATTCAAGTTCTACGAACTGGCAAAAGATGCGAAGCGGCCTGCCACGTTGCGTTGCGAGCAGGCGGCGCGGCGAAGATGGCCGGGTGATTTGCCCGATGTGCGGTTGAATGAAATCACCCGGGCGCATCTGAACGGGTTCATTGCGAAATGTCAGGCGGACGGCCTGGCACCGCGCACGGTGAACCTCTACATGATTGCGCGGCACAACGTGCTCAAGCGGTCGCCTGTCACGCCTGAACAGCTTGAGAAACTTCTTTCCGTCGCCGCCAGCGTGCCGTTGAATGGCCAACTGCTCGCCAATGTTCTTCGCCTGATGGCCTGCTGCGGCTCGCAGGTCGCCGAAACCCTCCGGCCGCGCTGGGCGGATGTGGACTTTGGGCGACGGCAAATTTCCATTGGTTCGGACGGGTTGGCCAAAAACCGGAAGTCGCGCGTCGTGGATTTCAATGACGTTCTCGAAAGGCATCTGCGCGAAATGTTCGCCCGGCGTCCGCGAGATTCGGAATTTTTGTTCCCGTCGCCCCGGCGCGGTGAAGCGGATGTGCCGGTTGTAAATTTCAATAAAGCCCTGCGTTCGGCCTGCCAGACCGCCGGCCTGCCGCAGTTCGGCTTTCACGACTGCCGGCATTATTTCATCAGCAATTGTGTGTTGAGCGGGATTGACTACATGACGATTGCGCGCTGGGTCGGGCATCAGGACGGCGGCGTGTTAATCGTCAAAGTTTTCCCTGTCTAAAATTTAATCGTTATCGAGTTTGGTGGCGGCGTTTGGGAGGGCGGCGGCCCGCCGCCGCTTTTTCATCGCGCTTAAAACACGCCCAAATTTCTTAATCCTCCGCCCCGCCGGAGCGGGGCGAGTTTCGCTTTCATCACGGCGGGCTGGCCGTCGCCAGGATTCAGGTGCACATGCAGGAGACGGGGGCGCTCCAGTCGCTGTTCTGGTTGTTGCCGCCGAGGGCGCGGGCCTGGAAGACATAAGTGGTCCCCGCCACCAGACCGGGCACCACCACGTTGCGGGTGTTGGCAAAGAACCCGGCATGGACGGGCGGGCCGCCATTAAGACTGTATTGCAGTTCGTAGCCGCGTTTGGTGTTGGAACCTTGAAGGGTGAACCCCAACTGGCCGTGGCCGGCATTGTGAATGTCTAAAATGACCGGCGGGTCAGGCGTGGTCGCGTCATGACGGCCGCTGGGTTCATAGGTGATAAAGCCGGAGGTTGCGGCGACGGCCTCGGTCATGTTGGGAATCGCCTCGATGCCGGTGGCGAGGATGCGGAGCAGGGAGATGACGATGTCGCACTTGGCATTCCGGTCGAGGATCAGGCTCCGTCCGCGTTCAAGGCTGGCGGCGATGGCGGTGTGCAGGTTGCCCTGCGCCACGCCCAGCGCGGTCACATTGGCGGTCAGGCCGGGAAAGGAGGCCAAGTTGGCGGTCATCTGGGTGAAGACGTGGCTCGCATAGGTGTCCACATCCTTGACCCCGTATTGGGCAAAGCCCCTGGATATTTTGTATGACATGATTTTATGAAGTCAGGCAGGCTGGCGATGGGGAGTCGAAACAACCGGGGCCAGGCGGGGCAGGTGGCATTCCCGGATGGGGTCTGTCCCGTTTGCAGTGACACCGAGTTTTTTTGGCTGGCTCATTTTTGATACCCTGCCGTCTGATGGTTTGGGGAACCTGATCATTTTCCACCGGGAACGCCCGTTTGGCAAGAAAAAACTATTAGTTTTTTACGATTTCAAGGCCGGGTTCTGGCGGCAATTAATAACCTTTAATAATCTGCTAAAAATAATCTATTTATGAAGACGGACTTAAGCAAAGGATCAGGCTGGGCTGATCCGCCCCCGCCGCGCCGGTTGGGCGGTTAAAAGCGGCCGATCCCGGTGGCGTCTCGGTCAAAACTGCAATTTTTTCGGTCAAGAAAATGTTTTTTTAGAGAGACAATTTTGTTTTTTAGAGAGACAATTTTGATTTCTCGCTCAAGAAAATGATTTTTTAGAGGGACAGTTCAGTTTTTAGAGCGACAATTTTGTTTTTTAGAGCGACAATTTTAATTTCTCACTCAAGAAAATGATTTTCCTGACCGACAAAATGATTTTCCTGACCGGAAAAAATGACTGGTTAGGCGTTTTATTGTCGCTTCCGATATACATAATCAATCTGTGCCCCCCAAAAGCGGCCCGATAACCAGCATAATTGTTATCGGTTCCGTTAGAAATTGGTTAAGCCGCTGATTTCTTGTCAAAGAGTTCGTTGAGCAGCTTGCGGGATTCCCTGGCGAGACGATAAAAGCCGCTGTCCGTGTCAAGGAAGACCACTAACTGCCGCCGGCGGGTTTGGCGGGACTGACGGCCGGAGCGCCCGGCACAATGGTGACGAGTTCAATGCCTTTGCCGGTTCCAAGGTTGCGGCTGTATTTCTTATCCACGGGGTTGTTCCAATACTCATGCACCCCAAGGCTCTGCAGCCGGACGCCGTCGGGCTTATAGACGGTTCCGGAAGGCGGATTGTCAGCCAGCGCGGCTTCATAAAGATGGCGGTCGGCGTTTTTGATCAGGGGCATCTCGGAGCGCAGGAAATCCAGCCCCACCGATTCGAGGGCGACGGGGTCCTGCGACGCGAAGAAGCTGGACGGCCAGTGGCCATTGAACGGAGCGAGCTGCCATTTGTGCGGCGGGCTGTTCCACCGGTCCCCCGAATAGAGGCCGTCAATGATGTTCAGCACCGTCTTTCCGTTGATGTTCGTGCTGCCATACATGTCCACAAGCTGGTTGTAACTGGCCAGCGGATAATCCCAGTCATGGAGGAGGTAATGCTGGCTCCCGCGCCTGTCCCCGATGATGCCCCAGTTGCTTTTGAAAATCATGGTGACCGAGGCATTGCCGTAGTCCGTTTTATCCGTTGGATCATGATAAGTCGCGGACGGGGTGCAATGCCGTTTCAACAGCGCCAGGGTGATGAGGTATTTGGATTTGACAATGGTGGTGGACATGGAGGTTTCGGTCGGGCCGGCGGCGGAATAGGCGAAAACATTGGGCGTAAAACCGCCGAGGTTGCTGTCATAATTGACCTTTGGAAAGGCCGGCTGGCAATAATTCTTGACTGCCGAGCACTGGTTCTCCCGGGCCGGGTCACACAGGGTGATGTCCGCCTGATCCGCCCCGAACTGGTTGACCAAGCCGTCGAGCAACGCATAGACCGACTGCGGCGAGGCGTCAATGGCGTTGGATTTGCCGCCGTTATTCAAGTTGAGTTTGACGGCGATCTTTTCGCCTTTCACATATGAAGCGCCGCCGTTTTTGTCGCGGAACAAAACATCCCAGGCATTGCTGACCGCCGGCTGGCCGGCCACGGAACAAATGACGTTGTTCATCAGCGTGGTGATCTTGGCCTGGTCGTTAAATTCGCCGGACCACCAATACTTTGAGGAACCATCCCAATGGCAGGCGCTCAAATCGTAGCTCCAGGCCACCCGGCCGGGAAAGATTCCGCGGGCCGTGCCCACAGGCTGGTTCGGCCCCATGGAGGGAGCAAAGGTTCCGGTGTCTTCCGCGCGGGCGGTTCTTTCATTCTGCCGCATCACCGCCACGGCGGAGAGCAGCCCGGCAACCAGGCAGACTCCGCCCAGCGCCCAGCGGTTTTGCCGGATAAATTTCCGGGCCTGGCGGCACGCGGAAACCAGGCCGAACAGACTCAAGAAATAAAGCAGGCCGCCCAGCGCGATGGGGGCGCCCGCCTGCTGGCAGGGATAGGCCGCCCGCGAAGGCTTGGGGATCACGCGCACCAGATACCAGATTAATGCGCCCAGCCCGATGATTGGAAACAGCCATTTGCCCCACCGGCACTGGCGGTTCAAGCCGACAACCCGGCCAGTTTTTCCACAGACGAGGAACAAACCTTTTTTGAGTGGCATGTCTTTTCATTAGCATGTCCCGCTTGTCTGCTGCCTTCCGTTTTTTGTCTAAAACCGGACTTGTTTTGCACGCAAACAAGGTGTTCGCGGAGGGCCAAGTCCACCGACACCCGTTGCGCCCGGCCAATTCAGCCTTGCATAAATTTATGCCGGTCAAATCCAACACCCAGGAAATCTCTGCAAAAGCATTTGAACGGGCGCGCGTGCAGATGAATCAGAAAGCCATGCCGCCGCAACGCGAGAACCGTTCCGGTCTTAGCACCGGGGGAAGCGCACGTGTCGCGCGTGCAAGTCCGGGCGTCGCGCCCGGACTTTCATCAAACCATCTGCCGGACATTCCCCGTGAAAAAAAGTTTCTGGGACAAGGTTTTCGGCGCGATGCCGAAACGACATGCCAGCAGCGTGTGCTCCCCAGAACCGAAGGGGAGACAGGTCTCCCTTTTCAAGGCGCGGACAGGTCCGCGCGCTCCAGACGAATCAGCGCGTGCAGAATTTTCCGGTGTGCGCTGGTGAAGGCGAGCTGCTGCATTTCCGCGGGCGTTCGCCAGGCGCCGCCGTTCGCGGAAATTTTGTTCAGCCGCACAATGAACGCCTCCGTCGAAATCCGGTGGCGCGTGATGGAATGTTTCACGGTGACGAGCGGCAAAATTTCCGGAGCCGCCAGTTGAAATTCCAATTTGAAAATTTCGTCCACACGCACGCCGTCGCCGTGAACCTCGACGTTTGGAAATTCCCACAAATGCCCGTTGACCACGCCCGCCGGCCTTTGCCGGACGAGAAATTTCCCGTCGTGCGCGACGGCGAACGTGATGACCCGCCGGGCGGCCGCCTTTTCGCGCCGGCCGAGACTGGGCAGATCTTCGACGCGGTTTTCCGCAAACGCCTGGCACAGTTTTTTCACCGGACAAATCAGGCATTGCGAATTGCGCGGCGTGCAAATCAGCGCGCCGAGTTCCATGAGCGATTGGTTTAGATGCGAGCAGGAATTTGGGTCGCGCGAAGAACGTGAAGCCGGCGAAGGGTTTTTGTCCTTCGCATCCTTCGCGTTCTTCGCGCGACAAACTAATTCTTCCGCAATCTGCCAGAGCAATTTGCCGGTAGTTTTTTCCTTCGGATTTCCGGCGATGCCAAAAATGCGCGTCAGCACGCGGATGACATTGCCGTCCAAAATCGGGGCGGGCTGGTTGAAGGCGATGCTGCAAATCGCGCCGGCGGTGTAGCGTCCAATGCCCGGCAGGGCGAGAATGTCCGCAAAGTTTTCGGGAAATTTGCCGGCGTGCCGGCCCACGATCAATTGGGCCGCCTTCTGCAAATTGCGGACGCGGGTGTAGTAGCCGAGACCTTCCCAAAGCTTGTGGATTTTGGCTGAAGGCGCTTTGGCCGCGGCTTCCACCGTCGGCAGTTCGCGCTGCCAGCGTTCCCAAAACGGGATCACCGTTTTCACCTGCGTCTGCTGCAGCATGATTTCGGCCACGGCGATCAGATAGGGGTCGCGCGTCCGCCGCCACGGCAGGTCGCGCGCATGGGCGGCATACCATTTGAGCAGTCGCGGCACCAGGGATTTGACTTTGGGATTTTCCAACGCGCTTGAATTTGACGTTCCTCGCCTGCCTGGTCAAGCCGGCAGCCAAAATACCGGTCGGGAATCGTCAAATAAACCGGCAAGCCGAACATCGCCTTCCACCGGCCAGCCGGGCATCGGCAAAAAATGTGGGACTCTCGGCAAGATAAGATAGGTTTCGTTCCGCCATTTGCCTTAAATTTTCTTCATCACTGCCGTCTTGTTGCCGGCGCGAAAGTCTGATTGCCGGTGCCGCCGGCGGCGGTCATTAAAATGAGCCAATTGCACGATGTCCTTCAGTTGCGCGTCCGCTACAGCGAAACGGACCAGATGGGAACGTTTTACAATTCCCGCGCGCTGGAATGGTTCGAATGCGGCCGCACCGAACTCATGCGCCGGCGGCTCGGCATGTCCTATGCCGCGCTGGAGGAGAAAAATGTCTTCCTGCCGCTCGTCGAGGCGCATCTGGAATTTCAGGGCGGCGCGCGCTATGACGATTTGCTGGACATCGCCTCCACCGTCGAGGTTTCCGGCCGCGCCAAGCTCCGCTTCAACGTCCAGATCAACCAGAACGCCGGCGGCAAACCCGTCGTGCGCGGCTACACAATTCACGCCTTTACTGATGCCGCCGGAAAACCCATCCGCCCGCCGGCGTGGTTTCTGGAATTGATGCAAAAAGCCGTCGGCCCGGCGGTCGTCTGATTTTTTACACGCTTTGAAATGAGTTCAACCGACAGACAATTATTGAGCGGCGACAGCGCCATCGCCCTGGCCGCGCTGCACGGCGGCGTGGCGCTGGGCGCCGGCTATCCCGGCACGCCGTCCACCGAAATTCTCGAATACTTTTCCCACATTGGCGGCAAGGCCCAGTGGTCGCCGAACGAAAAGGTCGCGCTCGAAGTCGGCATCGGCGTGGCCTACGGCAGCTCGCGGGCGCTGGTGACGATGAAGCACGTCGGGCTGAACGTCGCCGCCGATCCGTTTTTCAGCGCGGCTCACACCGGCGTCGTCGGCGGGCTGGTGGTGGTTTCGGCGGACGATCCCGGCATGGCGTCCAGCCAGAACGAGCAGGACAACCGCCGTTACGCCGTCGCCGCCGGCGTGCCGATGGTGGAGCCGTCCGACTCGCAGGAAGCCTACGACATGACGCTCGCGGCCATCGAGATTTCCGAACGCTGGAAAACACCCGTGCTGTTCCGCGTCACCACGCGCGTCTGCCACACGCAGGCGCCGGTCCAGCCGCGCGCCGCCGCGCTGCCGATGCCGGCGCCGCATTTCGAGCACGACCTGCGCGGACGCAATTTGATTCCCGCCAACGCGCGTCCGGCGCACCGCCGGCTGCGGCAGAAGCTCGCCGAAATGGCCGTGTGGAGCGAAACCACGCCCCTGAATTACGTCATTCCCGGTGACAAAAAACTCGGCATCATCACCTCCGGCGTTTGTTTCATGCACGCCCGCGAGGTCGCGCCGGACGCCAGCTTCCTCAAGCTCGGCTTTACGCATCCATTGCCGCTGGAAAAAATCGCCGGGTTCGTCCGCAGCGTCGAACGCTGCGTCGTCATCGAAGAAAATGATCCGTATCTCGCCGACGCCATCCGCGCCGCCGGGCTGAAAGTTGAAAGCAAACCGGAAATGTTCCGCTTCGGCGAGTTGAACGTGGACCGCGTGCGCCGCATTCTCGCGCATGATGCTTCCGCCGAGCCGGCGCGAACACCGGGCAAGCCGCCGGAACTTTGCGACGGCTGTTCGCACCGCGTCGTTTTTCAGGCCTTGAAAAATCTGGACTGCATCGTCGCCGGCGACATCGGCTGTTACGCGCTGGCCGTGCTGCCGCCGTTCAACACGATGGATTGCTGTGTGTGCATGGGTTCGAGCATTGGCATCGGACTGGGGCTGCGACACGTTTTGCCGCCCGCCGAGGCGAAGCGCGTCGTCAGCGTCATCGGCGACAGCACGTTTGTCCACAGCGGCATGACCGGGCTGGCCGAGATGATTTACAATCCGCCGCCGACCGGCCACGTCGTCGTCATTCTCGACAACAGCACCACCGCAATGACCGGCCATCAGGAGCATCCCGGCACGGGCCGCAAACTCGACCACGCGCCGACGAACAAGGTGGTTTATGAGGATTTGGGCCGCGCGCTGGGCATCGAGAAAGTCCACGTCCTGCCGCTCGGCAAGGACTGTGCGGAATTCCAGGAGCTGCTGCAGGATTCGCTGGCCAGCGAAAAACTGGTGCTCATTGTCGCGCGCCGGCCGTGCGTGCTCGCCGCGAAAAACATCCGCGAATACGAGAAATGCAATCAATGTGCCACCGCAAAGGAGGTTTTGGCGAAATGAAAAAAACGATCAACGTCGTCATCGCCGGACTCGGCGGACAGGGCGTCATCAAGGCGTCCGACATTTTGTCCGAGGCGGCGTTCCGCTCCGGCTTCGAGGTCAAGAAAAGCGAAATCCACGGCATGAGCCAGCGCGGCGGTTCGGTGACGAGCGACGTGCGGTTCGGTCCGCAGGTTTTAAGCCCGATGATTTCGCCGGGCGAGGCGGATTTTCTCGTGGTGCTCGCGCCGGATCAAATCGAAGTGAACCGCAGCCAGTTGCGCGCGGGCGGCGTGCTGATTGCGCCGGACCTGGTTGACCCCGCGAAACTTTCCAACCGCAAAAGCTACAACATCGCGCTGCTCGGCGTGTTGAGCACGCACTTGGAGATCAGCGAGGAGCAATGGCTCGCGGCGATTCATGCCGTGTTGCCGAAAAAACTGCACGCGGCCAACGAACAGGCTTTTGCCGAGGGCCGCCGTGTGGCCGCCGTCAAAGTTTAATCATGAAACCATCCCCCTCCGCCACTTTTCACCCCGTCAGCGCGCCGGATTTTCTGCCGCGCGAACAGTTGCAGGCGCTGCAGTTGCAGCGGCTCAAATCCATGGTGCAACGTGCCTACGACCACGTGGCGCTGTTTCGCAAGCGCATGAACGACCTCGGCTTGAAACCGGCCGACGTGCGCACGCTCGATGACGTGACCAGGCTGCCCTTCACCGTGAAGGCGGATTTGCGCGACACGTATCCCTTCGGCCTGTTTGCCAGCCCGATGAAGGACATCGTGCGTTTGCACGCCTCGACCGGCACGACGGGCAAGCCCATTGTCGTCGCCTACACCCGGGAAGACATCGGCGTGTGGGAAAACGTGATCATGCGCAGCTTCGCGGCGTGCGGCTTGCACGCGGGCGACATCATCCAAAACGCCTACGGCTACGGGCTGTTCACCGGCGGGCTGGGCGCGCATTACGGCGCGGAGGCGCTCGGTGCGACGGTCATTCCCATTTCCGGCGGCAACACGCAACGGCAGTTGATGGTGATGAAGGATTTCGGCGCGACGGCGATCTGCTGCACGCCGAGCTACTTTTTGCACATCATCGAACAGGCGCCGGAACTGGGCGTGAATTTGAAGGAACTGGCGCTGCGCGCCGGCGTCTTCGGCGCGGAGCCGTGGACGGAAGCCATGCGCCGCCGCATCGAGGCGGAAAGCGGCATCAAGGCCTATGACATTTACGGCCTGTCGGAAATCATCGGCCCCGGCGTGGCGACGGAATGCCAGTGCCAGGCCGGTCCGCACATTTTCGAGGACTGGTTTTATCCCGAAATCATTGATCTCAAAACGCTCAAGCCGCTGCCGGACGGCGAGGAGGGCGAACTGGTTTTGACGACGCTCGGCAAGCAGGCGATGCCGATGATCCGCTACCGCACACGCGACATCACGGCGCTGACCTCGGAGAAATGCGAATGCGGGCGCACGCTCCGGCGCATCCAGCGCATCGGCCGGCGCAGCGACGACATGTTCATCATCCGCGGCGTGAACGTCTATCCGTCGCAAATCGAAACCGCGCTGCTGCAGGTCGAGGGCACGCTGCCGCATTACCAGATTATTCTGACGCGTGTGCGCGACCTGGACGAAGTCGAAGTGCAGGTGGAAGTGACCAAGAAAATATTCGGCGACACCGTCGGCGCGCTGGAGCAGGTGCAGCGGAACCTTGGCCACAGCATCGAATCGCTGACCGGTCTGCGCATGAAGGTGCGGATGGTTCAGCCGCAGACCATCCAGCGCAGCGAAGGCAAGGCGAAGCGCGTGATTGACCAGCGGAAAATGTGATCGGAGGCAATTATGAAACTGAAACAACTCTCCCTGTTCCTCGAAAACCGGCCCGGCGCGTTGAGCCGCCCGATGCGGCTGCTGGCAAAGGCCGGCTTCAACATCCTGACGCTCTCCATTGCTGACGCCAACCAATTTGGCATCCTGCGCCTGATTCTGCGCGACTGGGAAAAGGCCAAAAAGCTGCTGGAGAAAAACGGCTTCGTCGTCAGAATAACGGACATGGTGGCCGTGGAGGTGCCCGACCAGCCCGGCGGCCTGGCGAAGATTCTGGCCGTGGTGGAAAAAGCCGGGCTGAACGTCGAGTTCATGTATGCCTTCACCGAGAAGCGGGAGAACAAGGGGATTCTTGTCTTCCGCTTCGACGACCCGGACCGCGCCATCAAGATTTTGCAGCAGCGCAAGGTGAACGTCGTCGCCAGCGTGGAATTGCTCAAACAGGAGGCGGCATGAATCTGAACGAAGACGAACTCAAGCGCATTTTCA
>Ga0181535_10005421_pt1 | contig 13666 bp, 15 predicted proteins | sample PEATcosm2014_Bin_44_FD_119774 | JGI IMG/M metagenome (GOLD analysis project Ga0181535, IMG submission 119774) | Peatland microbial communities from MTU Mesocosm Facility, Houghton, MI, USA - PEATcosm2014_Bin17_30_metaG | ecosystem: Environmental > Terrestrial > Soil > Wetlands > Peat | place...
GGCGTATCCTTGAAGTAAAGGAAAAGGGCGCGTCGCCGTTTTTCATCAGTCACTGACTTGTTACCAGGCACAGTTATCGAAGATAAAGATGTCACGGCCAATCCGTTTGCTCCAGTCATATGGTCCGCCGAACCTGCCAGCCCAACGTTCGGGCATACGACTTGCAACTGCAAATAGATAAACAGGATACCACGGGTTGTCGTTGCTGTTGATGTATAACAACTGGAGTCCGGCATCGCCCGTCAACCGTTTGAGCGACAAGGGCGTAAAGCGCCAGAAATCGCCGTAAAGCTCGTTTGTGTAGTGTTCGTCCTGAACGAACGGCACGATGAGAATCGCAAGGTCCTTAGTCATTTCGCACACGTTATTGACGGCCTTGGGAACGTCATAAATATGTTCCAATACCGTGTGGCACAAGACTGTGTCATAACGCGCATGCAGCTCGTTGGGCAGCTCGGCTTGCAGATCGAGGAAAATCGAGCCCTCGGCGCCGTCATTCGCTTCGCGCGATCCCCAGTAGTTGGTGATGGCATAACTCTTCGCCTTGGTGAAATAAGACCTGTATGAATTACCCTCCTTGTCTGCATCCCTCCAGCCGGAGACGTTGACCACATCGCCTTCCACAAAAGGTGCAACACGACGCAACTCCGCATTGGACCAGCGCCTGGGGCTCATTTCGGGGTGCCTGAGCCGGACATAATTCATCAGCCGCTGCCGCAGCATTTCGGCGATTCTGTCCCTAAGATCCCTCGTCTTCATTCTCCGCTTCCTTTCTCGCGCATATGTTGACTCTTCCCATTATTGTTTTCTACCGCGAAAGTACAATCGCGGGGAAAATGTGTAAACAATCTGGGACATGAGTTCGCGATGTTTTAACGATGCGCATGCGAACGCCAACAGATCGTATACGCGGTCTGTCAACGGTGCAGACATGGTCCTGTTATTGATGACCGATACCAGCACCTTGTTAGAGGCCTCGCGCATCGCCGCGATGGAATCGCTTTTGGAATAAAGGCTGCGATGTTTGCGGATCAGCCGTCTGGCCAACTCTATCTGCCGGTAGTTCCGGCTGGCTGTCCTCGCGACGCTCTGATCGTGAACGCGATACTTCACGAGCGGTTCATCGAGGAGAATCCCATGGTAACCATGTTCGGCAAGGGTTAGATAAAAAGCCTGATCGCCGCATCCTTTGTTGAAATCGGGGTCGAAACCGAACCTCTTGACAACATCCGCCAAAAGCAAAGTGCACATATCCAGGTAATTCTTCCGTTTCAATTCCTGCAAATCGTATTCAGGATGATGAGAAATCCCTTCTTTCGCTCCAAAGAACTCCATTTGCGTATATACAAATGCCAGCTCGGGGCTCGCATGCTCATTTATGAACGCCAATGTTTTCTCAAGGTAAGTTGCATCGAGTCGATTGTCCGCATCAAGATTCACGAAATACTTGCCGGATATTTTCGTGAGAGCGAAATTCCTGGCGCAGTAGGGTCCCTGGTTTTCTTGATGGTAGTATTTCAGCCGATCCCCAAATGACATCGCTACGGCACGGGTGTTATCGGTTGAGCCATCGTCTACAACAATAAGTTCAAGGTGGCGATACGTCTGGCTCAAGGCGCTTTCGATCGCATCTCCAAGGAACCGGCCATAGTTGAATGTTGGGATGACGATGGAAACAAGAGGGTCAGAAATCAAATGATTTTCCTTCCCAGAGAAAGCATATGATCGAATTCACGAATGGCCTGATCCTCAGGTTTCATATAATGCCTGCTCCAACCGTGCCGTTTGTTATTTTCCGACATCCGCTCCCTGCAGCCCTCTGTTTTACGTGCGATCGTTTCCCGGTCAACCAATTTGTAATGCAACAGCTTGAGGCGCGAGGAATGATATTGCTTGATCGTACCTTGCGGGTGGGACTTATGGCAACCTGGTCCAAAATTAATATCCTTCAACATGGGGTTGAAAAAAATGGTCTTTGAATAATTCTTTTCATCGGGAACGCCGGTCCTGATCAATTGGGTTATCGCGCGAACCCCGTCGAATTCCGGGAGATTCTCGCTGACCATATTGTAACCGTGCGGCTTCACCACGGTGAAAGCATGTTTCTTCAAAAGGCGCAGCAAGCTCGTCATCTCGGGATGGAACAAGAATTCATCCATGTCACACACAATGACAAAGTCGGCGAACCCCCGCGATTTCTTCCATTCGTTGTTTCTGATCTGCAAGAGCGTCGCCTCATCGAATGTGCCGCCGGTGTCAAATGGAGTAATGGTAACATTCTTGTGGCGGGCGAGGCGCTCAACAGTCGAATCCGAGGACATATTGTCGTAAATGTGAAACTCATCCACGAACTTGGAGTAATGGTCCATGAAATAGGGAACAATCCTGGCCTCATTCCAACAAGTGGCGTACAGATGAATGATGGGCTTTGATAACCTGTTCCGGATCGCAATCTTTGATGTCAGTTGAACCCTTGTTTCCCAAAATATATCGAAGCGGACATAGTTGAAACCATGTTTGACGACTGAAAGCAATAGCGCCACTTTTCCCAATGCAGAGTGGAAAAGTTTGTGCAGGGAGCCAAGCACAGGAAAACGCTGGACTAATGTTTGACGGAATCGCGGCATGAGTCGCCATTAGTTGTCGTACCACCCGGCTTTTTCAAGATATCGGTCCTGCTATACTGACTTCCCATTGGATCGACACCACGCAATGCAAGGATTTCCCAGCCGGTCAGCAGGGGCTTTGTCTCCCTGTAATAGTGCTCCCTATCTGCATTGTCCAATATCATAATACCGCCGGCTTTCAGTTTTGGAATGCTGTGCTTCATGCAGGACGGTCTGGAGCGACCGTCGATGAGGATCACGTCAAAGTAACCGTCATCAAAACTGTCTATTGAGGAGACATATGTCCGGAAGGTGCGACCGCGAAGCGAGCGCCAGTCTGTGGAGCATGCATCGGGATCAGCCGGATTCCATGGCTCATCGTATATTTCCGGATCCACAGGCACCAACCTGTAATCAACAAAGCATGTCGGATCGAAATGACTGCGCATCTTTTCATACCATGCCGGGTCATGCTCTATTGAGACGAAATCCGCGCCACGGCGTTGCCAGTACAGGGTCGAACAACCGCTGCCATATTCGAATACGCGAGCGCCCTTCAAATTCATGCGGTCCAGGTAATCGATCGCGTCAAAAGTCAGCCATGGAAGTCGCTTTTTGAAGGAGTAGTTCTTGCAGCAACGCGACGTCAGCCAGCGCATGAAATGCCGACGTTGAGAAGAATCCCCAAGCAGGTGCAATGCAAATCGTAAGGTAGCCGCAAAATCGTTCATGACTGTCATTCTTTCTCAGTCCGCCAGCGATGCCTGACCAGAATATCTCCCTGATTGCTGCTGGCCAGTTTTCCAGTCCGGTGGAAGTCACCATCCTCGATCTGAAGCGTAAAAGCCGATTGCACCCAGTCCATGACGATGCCATTGATCGAACAGTAGATATTACAGTCGTAATCGCCAGCCCGTAAATTAAGATCAGGCCACCGACACTCGAAATATCCCTTGGATGAGATGACCATGGACGAATCGCCGGTATCCTGGCTATGAAGATTGGTTAGTAATTGACCATAGGGATTCCTGATGTTGAAGGACACCAGAACGCTGCTGCTTTCCCATTTGCGATGCGATTCGTAGTGCAGTCGGATAAGCGCATCCTGCCCCGAAATCAACCTTTCCATCGGGCGACCCTCTGCATCGTGAAATGTGATTTTCGTGAAACGCAGTTCCCCTGTTCCGCGCCGGTCAGAACGATCCCCAAGATTCACGGCTTTCGCTGCGCCCGCCAGTTTCACATAACAGGAGATTCCGCCCGGCGTATCGCCGTCGTAGCTTATTTTTCCTTCGTTGAGGACTATGGTTCTGTTCGTAAGTCCCTGTACTGCCGCCATATTGTGGCTTACAAACAATACAGTTCGACCCTCCCGCGATACGTCGCTCATCTTGCCCAGGCATTTTCGTTGAAACTGGGCATCGCCAACAGCCAGCACCTCATCCACAATAAGGATTTCAGGTTCGAGATGCGCGGCCACTGCAAACGCCAGTCTGACGAACATGCCGCTCGAATAACGCTTAACAGGTGTATCGAGAAATTGCTCTATTTCGGAGAAAGCCACAATCTCGTCGAACTTGCGGTCGATCTCTGCTGTCTTCATGCCAAGAATCGTTCCATTCATGTAAATGTTCTCACGACCTGTAAGTTCCGGATGGAAACCGGTGCCAACCTCAAGCAAAGAACCCACCCGTCCGTTAATTTCCGCTTCGCCATCCGACGGTTCGGTGATGCGACTCAGGATCTTAAGCAGCGTGGATTTCCCAGCTCCGTTCCGCCCGATGACGCCGACAATCTCACCGGGCTGGATGTCAAAAGAAACGTCTTTCAGCGCCCAGAAAGTCTTCGCCTCGTGCTCGCCCTGTTCGGCAGACAATCCCGTGCCGGTAACTTGCCCCATGTGTGCCCGCGGATCGCGGCCACACATCCGATGCCACCAGAACGATAGTTCGTCTGTCAATGTCTGGCGACTGATAACGCCCAGCCGATAGCACTTTGACAATCCACGAGCGGATATGGCGGGTTCTGGCATTGGTTTGCTGGTTCAGTGGTTTTGCTGGTTCAGTGGTTTGGGTGGTTTTTGGCTTCGACGGAGGTAGCTGATGAAAGCGCCGATCTTTACGCGGGTTAGGCGCGCATGTTCATAAATGTTCTCGAACGTAGTTTGATCAATGTATTTCTGATCCAGGGCAACGTAAAGTTCGCTTTGCACTTCGGTGCATGATCGCAGGGCATATCTAAGGAATCGGACGAACTCTGCTGTTGATCCGCCGTCAAATCCTTCTGCGATATTATGCATGCTGGAGCCTGCTGCAGCACGAATCTGATCGCGCAACGCGAAATCACGCGAGAATGCGTCATTGCAGCTTATCGCGTACACTTTTCGGGTCAATTCCAGCGCAAGTTGCCACGCCTCAATCTCTTCAAATCGTTTGATCGTCATTTATGTTAGTCCTCAACCATCAAACCAGTAAACTAGTGAACCATCAAACCACTTATATCGTGTCCACGAAAGTGCGCTGAACCTTGTTGAAAAGCACAAGACCGCTGACAAGAAGAAAAATGCTGGTCACGCCGCCACCGATCAAAACATCCAGTCTGATACTCCCGGACCCAAGAAAAGCATGCCTGTTAAATTCAATCACCCCCGCCATGGGATTGAGTACAACGAACCAGCGCCATTTTTCGGAGACCAGACTCGCAGGATAAGCTATCGGCGTGGCGTACATCCACACTTGTGTCAGAAACGGCAGGGCATAACGTAAATCGCGATATTTCACAGTCAGTGCGGACAACCACAATCCAACGCCCAGTCCGGCCGCCATACATTGCAGAACCAGCAGGGGAAACGCCACGATCCAGATGGTCGGATGAACAGCGGTATTGCCGCGAACCAGATAGTAAGCATAGAACGCCAGAAACGTTGCAAAACTCAGCCCGAGTTGAGCGAGGTTCTTTATGACCGCCGCGAGAGGTACAATCAGCCGTGGAAAATACACTTTTGCGAACATGCTCGAATTTGAACTTAGCGACTCGGCCACGTTGTTCATACATGCCTGAAAATAACTCCACAACACCATTCCAGACATGTAGAACAGGAACGGAGGCATGCCATCCGTGCTGATCTTTGCGATGTTGCCGAACACCACCGTAAAAACGAGGGTTGGCGCCAGCGGCTGAATCACGAACCACAGCGGGCCGAGAATGCTCTGTTTGTAAACCGCCGTCAGATCGCGGATGACCAGCAGGCGGAGAAGATCCCGATATTCGGCAATTTCTCGCCAGTCAATTCCAAACCATGACCTGTTGGGTTTTATATGAATTTTAGCCAATGAAGTTCCTCATAATACGTCTTCCACGGCTGGTCTGCAAATGCGCTTCAGCGCCCGGTATCCAAACGCCATGACTCGATGCCAGAAAGCGGAGAACGGATATCCGGCGCAGGTCAAAAGACCCGCGCCATGACTATGAGCAAAGCTCAGGCTGTCGTACTTGTAGCTGCGGAATGAACCGTACGTGGATGGCAACATTCCGAAGATACGTCGCGAAATAATGAATTTTTCCCGCACCCGCGCTTTTGTCAGCGTCTGGGATTTCTGTGCGGTGTGCACCCTGAAGATAATGCCAGGTTTTTCTATGTAGTAACCTGGAGTCTGAATGAGAAGTTTCAGCATGAGTTCTTCATCCATTGCACATTCGAGTGTCTCGTCAATTCCTCCGGCTGCCACCACAAGCTCGCGCAACATCAGGCCGCCGGGTTGCGAACCGGGGCAGGTGGCAATGAGACTGCGTTTGATATCCACCTTCCCGAGAGGCGGCGCATTCTTCTTCACCGTGACCTGTCCGGCGGCATCCATCAACAACCGGTATCTGCAGATATACGAAGCCTGTGGATGCGCGGAGAATCCCAGGACTGTTTCACGCAGACTGCCCGGGAGTAGAATATCGTCGGCATTATGCCAGTTGAAGTATTTTCCGGTGCATCTGGCCAAACCCTTGTTGATGGCATTGCTCTGACCGCAATCGGGCTTGCTCTCCCAATAGGTAAGCCATGTTTCGTACTTCCTGATGATATCCACACTGCCGTCTGAGCTTCCACCATCAATGATCATGTATTCAAGGTCAGGATATCCCTGTAGCAACACAGAACGAATGCTTTCCTCAAGAAATTCGCCTGAGTTGAAACATGGTGTGACAAGGCTCACACGCGGCCAGGGGGAGCCGTCAGGCATAAGCGGCGGCATGGCCGCCGATTCTTCGATCCATGGCCAGCCCCGCTTATCTGGCGATGGCGGCAAGTCTTTCAAGGATGGGCAATACATGACAATTCTCGGTAAGGTTCGATCAAGTGATGTAATCCGTACATTTGAACCAACGCTGGCCTGAAATACTCCATCGTATATTGCTCGCAGGTTGAATAAATCCCAAAGAGGGAAGAATGTTCAAAGGCCATCGGCCCGGCAGCGCTGAACGCCGGATCCATGCATCGAGCCCGCGGCAGTGACGTCCACCCACCTTGGCGAATATTCGCTCGGCCTCTTCAAAATACGCATTTCTTTGCAAAACTGAACGCTGATTGCCATGTAGCCTGAACCCTCCCAACAGCGATTGAACGCCTACCAGATGAGTCTTCATATAGAAACGGGACCACAACTCAAAGTCGCCTGCCAGCTTATACGTGGTGTCCAAATGGCTTCCCGCCGATTCCCACAGCTCGCGGGTCCAGAACGTGGATTCCTGCTGGATGGAATGACGGCAGAAATGGCGTGAATTTGACATGTAGTATCCCCGGAAAAAGAATTCACGGGCGAAGCCCGGCTTCATGTTGACATAAAATGGCACATCGCTGCCGTTCCAGTTCGACGGGAGAAGACTGGTGATCCAGGAGACGTCGGAGAACATGGTGAAGAAGTCGGCAACGATCCGGAAAGCCCATGGAAAATACATGTCGTCGGAGTTGAGCCAGGCCATGATCTGGCCGGTGGATTTGGCAAAACCCTTATTGATAGCGTAGTACTGGCCCTGATCGGGCTCGCTGCACCAATAGGTCAGCCGGTCGGCGTATCGGCGGATGATGTCCACCGAGCCATCTGTGCTGCCGCCGTCTATGACGATGTACTCAAGGTTGGGATAGTTTTGATCGAGCACGGACCTGATCGTCTTCTCAATGAATTGCCCCTGATTAAAACTTGGGGTGACGATGCTGATTTTCGGTGCCGTCGCGGCTTGTATTGTGATTCCCGCCGTTTCCGAGTCGGATGCAAAAGATGATTCCAAATTCTGCGATTTCACTTCAGATTGCCTCGCTTTGTTTCCGGAACCCGCTAAATAGCCGTACAACATCGCCAGCTTTTCGTGACCAGTGGCGCAGGCTTCGTTGAGACTTGCGCGTATTGCCGCGACTCATACGCTCAGCGTCGGGATAGCCCAGACAATCGCATGCGTTTGTGTACTCATCGTAATCAAAGACGTTGTAGTTGCAACCGCAGGCTTCGTTGGGACATTTTCTCATTCCGACCTTCTGTTGCTCCAACAAGAAATGCGAATTCAGATCCCGCAACTCCATTCTTCTCGTAGTGGAAGAATTGCACCACAAACCGCCATAGACCACTCCGTCTGCATTCAGAAAGAAATGGGAATACCCCAGACAGCATCGTCGCCCGCTGCTTGAAACGAAATTACGTTTACAAATCTTGTCTCCGTTTTGTACTTTCCCCTCGGCTGTCCATGGCGGAATGAAAGTCTGATAGTGGACCGGCAAACCTGTGTTTTTCTCTATTTCCTCAACCCTCAGCCGATCATCAAGAGAGAGATCACAGTCAACCTGGCTCAAAGATATCTGGAGGCGATCCCGGCATTCCAGGATTGCGCAGACAATTTTGTCGATCTCTTTTGTCGTGCGGAGATTGATATGAAGACTGCCGTGCACGTTTAATTTGCCGGCATGTTTCAACAGCGCTTCCTTCGCCTCTGGCAAACGGCGAAGATTTGAAATAAGCTGTATTGAAACATTATTCGCCGCAGCCAGGATATTCAGCGCTTCCTCGAATCTTTCTGCCATTAAGGGCTCGCCTCCGGTCAGGTTGACCTTGACTCGTTCGGCGAAAACGCTGAGATCGACGATCCTGTTCGCTATCTCAATCTCTTGTCCCGGTGAATACACCATCTTGTCGCGCGATTTGTGAGAAAATTCACCTTTGTTCACGCAATACGGACACAAGAGATTACAATTATCAACCATAACCCACTCGAAGAATAAAAACTCTCGTTTGACCTCGCTCATTTCCTCAACAAACTCCTGCATGATGCGCTGGTGCGGTGAATTCGGCTCTTCGCAACATATTATGGTTGTTGTCATACCAACGGTGATACCAACAGCCTCGTGAAACTACATGGCCGCCGCTTTCGTAGAGGCGGCAGGCATGTGTGTTCTCCTGCTGGGTTACAATGCGCACCCGCTTTACACCCGCCTTTATGAAAGCGCGGCACGCATGATCCAGCAGCCTTGTGGCAATGCCGCGACCGCGACAGGATTCTGCCACGCCGAGAAGGCCGATCGAGCCCTGTGTGGGATCGGCAGGATCAGTTCGTCCGGTGACAAACCCGACAATGGCATGCCCGGCCCGCATCACTTGGCATCCAGGATTGCCCGCAGCTGTATCGCGCTGCACCCAGTCCGCGTAAAGCTCCTTTACGCGCTGTCGTGGAAAGCCCGAATCACGCGAAAAGCGCGTGTAGGTGAGTACAGTGCTGGCCAGGGCGCACACCGATTCTTGTTCATCTGGCCGCATGAAGACCGTCGCGTCAAGCGGACCTTTCGCCAGAACCAATGGATCGATTTCATACTCCACCCGAATGTCGCTGGGCTTGAACGGAACGATTGTTTTTTCTGATTGTGGCTCACCCTTCACGAAAACATAAACGCATTGCAGTCCATGGTTTCTGGCCCACTCATCCACTTTCGCGACAGTGGTGGCGGTCATCTCCGGAAGATCGGCTCGCCCGATAGGGATGCCAAACCATTTGGTGTCCCATTCCAGTAATTGGTATCGAATGTCGCTCACGATGCAATCGGCCCCGAAGGTCGACGGACAAGATCGGCCAAGATAGCGTCGTAGGCGCGCGCGATGACCTGCGGGTCGTGATGACGGGAAGCGACGGCGGCAGCTCGCGGGCCGGCAGATCCGTCGTCTGCCAACATCGCCTTCAATCCGCACGCAAAGTCTTCCGCATCGCCGAGCCTGGCCAGATAACCAGTTTTTCCTGAGACGATCAGTTCAGGGGCGATGCCAGTGTCAAAGGCGACCACCGGCGTTGAGCACAGCATTGCCTGTGAAACCATCATGGGCCCCGCATCTTCCATGGATGGACTGGCGAACACGTCGGCTGCTTGATAGGCCAATGTCAGTTCAATCTGGCTATGAATGTAACCCATGTCCCGTGTCGGGAATGGAAGATTGGCGGCCAACTCCATGCCATTCTCGCCAAGGAGAAGGAACAGGAGATTGTCTTTACGGAAGGGCAGATCTCCATTTAGTTTTCCCTGCTCCGCAAGGATACGCGCGGCGGCCAGAAAGCGATCCATTCCCTTGCGGGGATCTTTCAAATCATGACCGCCAACGAGAATGATTCTCTTGTCAATTGGCAATCCCAGAATATTCCTCGCGATATTCTTTTCCATCGGATGCATCAGCGCATTCATCGGCAATGGAATGCGCGTGACACGGTGTTTGCCAAAAAGTCCGCTTTCGGACAGCCGATTCGCAATCCACTGCGTTGCAGCAACAAAAGTGATGGGCAGGTCCGCGATTTGCCGGTGCTTTTCGTGCCAGATGCGCCAGGTCCAATCGTGCGGACCACTGTGCGTCAATTGTGGACACTGTCCACAATTCGAATGAAAGCGGGTGCAATCTTCTGGATAATGACATCCTCCTGTCATCGGTTCCATATCCAGCACCACCCATACCAGCGGACAGCGCAATCGCTCCCATATTCGTCGAATATCGGCTGCCGTGAGCAATCCGGTGATCCAATGCAGAAAAATTACATCAGGCCGTGGCATGGCATCCAGGGCGGATCGTAGATCGGGCGCCGGTGCGAGATTCAGATTAAAATAATGGAATGGCAGCGGCTTGACACGATATCCGCCTGCCAAACGCGCCCGCCCGCGCTCAAGCCTCTCCGCCCAAGTGCAGTCCATCAATGACAGTGCGCCCACCCGCACAACGTCGCTGTCCGCCGAATCCTTCCGCCGTACCGCCATAACCGACTTGTGTCCAGCGTTCCGCAGCAGGGTATGCAATTGATAAGTAGCCTGTGCCGCCCCGCCTCTGATGTCGGCATTGGAAAAATGAAGCAGATTCATGATGCCCGTTTCCTCCCTTCGGCACGTAACGAAGAGGGGGCATGGTGTTCACGGCCGTCGGGATCCACATCGAGATGATAGCGTGCCCAATCCTCGATTTGCGAGGTGTTCGCGCCATAAAACGCGATTGGCTCGAATCCCGCTCCCTTAAAAAGCCGTTCCAGAGTTACCGAGTCATACATGCACAGATGCACCTCACCCCGTGTCCTCAGCTGTCCTACCCGCATTGCTTCCGCCTCCTCACGATTCAGCAATCCATGTAGTAGCGTGGAGCGAACGGCTTTCCAACTCCAATGCCGGAATTGCGGGAGACGCCATCCGTACGACGTGCCGGTCTTCTTCTCAGCAGCCGGGGACATATTTGTCAATTCGAGACCAACCGTACCAAGACGAGCAACGATGTAATCTTTTTCCGCAGACCCGTGATCGAGAAAAAACGTTTTCATGAGCCCGCCGGATTCATGTCGAACGCACTGATCCATCATTTCCACTTTGATCCAGGCCAACCGGTCTGCCGACCGGAATTCTCCACTTCGACTATCATCCAACAGCGATAAATATTCCCGGCAGATGTTCTCCAGGTCGGGAACAACAACACGCAGTATCCCACATGGCTTAAGTACGCGATGACATTCCTCGATCAACCGCGCTCCATCAGTTTCCGAAAAATGCTCCAGCACATGCGAGTGATAGACCACATCGCAACTATTCGTTTCCATTGGAAGACATGTACGCGCATCCCATGAAATCACAGCGGAATCGGACGGTGCCATATCGAGGTTGATCCATGGCTCACCAGTGTAAAAATGGCGGCCACAGCCGACATTGAGATAAACTCTCTTCATTCCGCAACCGACATTCATCCAGCATTGATCCATGTGCAGGCGACGCTATCTATCTTTTCGAGGGCGCTCCGGATGTTGTGCGCAGCACGATAGTCGTCCACGGCCTTGCGACAACCATCGTATGTGCCATAGTCGTCCAGAATCACAAAACCGCCTGGCACAAGTTGTGGATATAGATGGTCCAGACAAACTTTGGTGGAAGCGTGCCAATCGCCATCGAGCCGAAGAATGGCGATTGGACCGATGGTTTCGGCGACGGCGGGCACGGTGTCCTGAAACCAGCCGATATGATAATGCAGATATTCGAGCGGATAACCGATGGTTTGCTCCAGCAAATGCCGGTTGTTCTCAAGCGTGCCCGTTCCTGTGGCGAATTTTTCGTAATAACCTTCAACGGTTTTCAATTGTCCGGTCGGATGGCACCCCACGGCTTCCACTTCTTCCATGGCTTTGGCTCCATCCACGGCTGGGTCTGGTTCTGGAATGCCCTGGAAGGAATCGAACAGATGAAGCGTCCGTCGTGTTGCCCCGTGCCTCAGGTTTGCCAGGGCCATCAAGCCTACCGCGCCGCCTTTCCATGTTCCACATTCGACAAAGGCCCCGCGAAGATTCCGCTTTTCACACGACTGCACCTGCCGATGCAGGCTAACCAGCCTTGAATGAGGCAGCATGGTGTTAGCGCGGACACGTCCAATATCCTCCTCTATTTCAGGCGAGCTCATGACCGCTTGACGATCGTTGCATTTTGTTTTCTTGCGTCGTCGAAGTAGTGCCAGGATGTTCTTTAGCAGCGTGTCCATTCGCCCTCTTGTCTAATCAAACGCGGACCACACCTTGATCCCGGTGCGATCGATCGTTCTAATCACCCGCGCCGGTACGCCGGCTACAACACATCCGGAAGGAATCTCTCCTGTTACCAGGCTTCCTGCGCCGATCGCCACGTCGGATCCAATCCTGGCGCCACCCAGCACGGTCACGCGAATGCCGCACCACACGCGGTCACCTATGGTAATGGGCCCTTTCCTGGGCTGGAGCGTCAACGGATCATGCAACCCTGAATTCAGAACCAGATCGCTGGCCCCGAGAAAATCTTCGCCAATGGTGATGGGGAAATGATTGCAGATTTGCACATTGCTCCCCAAGGCGCAGCGATTTCCCAGTGTCACGCCGCCGTGCAGCAGAATAAACAGGTTTTGGCCTACGAAAACTTCCTTTCCAAACGAGACGCCCATGTATCGTAACTCGCGTTTGCGCCAGGTGAAGGTGTTCAAGCGTGGCTTTATTGGGTGCATAAACATGGCTTCCAATTCCGACATGTAATGCAAAAAGTTACGGGTAAATGTGTAGCGCATAATATCTCACTTATTATCGTCTTGAAGATGTGTCCATGTCACCATGCCTGGGCCGGCTGCACCTTTCCATAAATGCGCTGGAAATTGCATCATCCTCGGACAATCGCCGATCACGTTCCAGCGTAGAACTTCCGGCAAACTGTCCCACACCGATTCCTGGGGATGCCCCAGGCTGCAGCTCAAAGTATATTCGCCCGGAGCTAAAGCATGTGGAGGAATCACGGCTTCCCGATTTCCAGTGGACAATGTCTTCTCGGAAGTGGGATCGTAAATATCAAGCGAATGATGCACGATGACTCCTTCAGAGTTGGTAATCATCAAGCCAACCAGGCAGGGCTGTTGTCTTGCGGTGTCGCTAAGGACGAAGCTAAAGGTAATTGGTTCGGATATGAGGGTTTCACGAGCCACGTTTCCGTGCTGGGAAATTTCAATTTTTTCAATAGTGCGTCGTCCCGGCTCGTGTGCCATCGGGTTGATCCACTGTCCAGTCTCTTTTAA
>Ga0181535_10005425_pt1 | contig 13656 bp, 7 predicted proteins | sample PEATcosm2014_Bin_44_FD_119774 | JGI IMG/M metagenome (GOLD analysis project Ga0181535, IMG submission 119774) | Peatland microbial communities from MTU Mesocosm Facility, Houghton, MI, USA - PEATcosm2014_Bin17_30_metaG | ecosystem: Environmental > Terrestrial > Soil > Wetlands > Peat | place...
AGCCCGCCCCGACTACAAAATCCTCGGCACCGAAAACCATTATGAACTCTCGACCTGGCTCGCTTTGCGCGACAATCCCGCCTACTCCGGGCAATTTCTGTGGACCGGCATTGACTACCTCGGCGAAGCCGGTGCCTGGCCGCGCATCGGCAATGGTTCGGGACTGATTGACCGCGACAGCGTCATCAAGCCGCTCGGCTACCAGCGCCAAAGCTGGTGGTCCGCCAAGCCGATGGTCTATATCATGCGCAGTGGCGCAGGTGGCCGCGGCGGACGCGGCGGCGCAGGCGGTCGTGGAGGTCGTGGCGCGGCGGCTGGCGCTCCGCCGGACGAAGCCGCCAATGCGACTGCGGCCACAGCCACTGATGCCAGTGGCGGCCCCGTCACTGTTTATAGCAACTGCAAGCAGGTCGAACTTTTCCTCGACGGCAAATCGCTCGGCTCGAAGCCCAAACCCGCTGATGACTCCCCGCGAACTTGGACCGCCGCCGCTGGAAACCTCAAGGCTGTCGGCTCCAACGACGGCAAACCCGTCGCCACCTATGAATTACACGCCGCCGGCCCCGCAGCCAAGATCGCCCTGGCCGCTGATCCCGGTGAAGCAAAGCTTCCTCATGATTACGACGATGTCGCCACTGTTCAAGTGACCATCACCGATGCCGCCGGGAACCGTGTTGCCAGCGCCACACCGGAAGTCAAGTTTGCCATCGCCGGGCCGGGCGCAATCGCGGCCATTGACAATGGCGCGGAAGACAATCACGAATCCTTCCAAGGCAGCCAGATTCGCGCCGCCGGCGGCCAATGCACCGCCTACATTCGCGCCACTGCCAATTCTGGAAAGATCACCGTCACCGCCACTGCCGATGGCCTCGCCACTGGAAGCGTCACTTTCACTGCGCAACCCCCAAAACGGAAATAGCCCTGCTAATTCAAATTCGCATTCAACATGAAATGAGCGGCGCGCGGTTGTGGCGAAATCATTGCGCGCCGGAACCGGTCGAATCGCTCACCCGCATCACATCACCGCCCGATTCCAATCATTGTCATTCAAGCCCGTTTCCTCGCCCGCCCGCGCCGCCCCCCGTTTGCGGTTTTTGTTTGAATGGAAATATGCGGGCAACATGCAACCTTAAACGCCTTTGTTCAGTCTTTTGAAGTGCAAGACTGGTTGGTTCCGAAGACAATGTTGTCCAGCATAAAATGCAAGTCGCCCTAAGCACGAAAACCATTCGCCGCCTGGCGCGGATTTCAACCTGGTTCGCCGGGCTGGTATTCGCGGCGGCGCTGTCAGTCGCCGCCGAGGACTCGCCGGTCAAGACGGCGCCACTTCGGCTGCGGATCGAGCCGGCTCAAAACTCCGCGTGGCCCGCGAACGTGGGCGCGGTGGAAATTGCGCCGTGCCTGAATTCGCCCGGTCCGTTCGGCGTGTTCACGGCTGCCGGAAAACCCGTCGCCTTTCAAACTTACTGGTCGGCCGGCGGCGAACCGAGCCTCGTTCGTTTCGACACCTCCGGCGGCGCATCCGGCTATTACCTCTGCTTCGCCACCAATCTGCCGGCGGCGCCCGGCGGCTGGAAACCCGAAGCCGGTGTCCTCGTGGCAACACGCGCCTGCGCCCGACAACCGGTCAACACCTTATCTCAAATATCACAGTTGCTTAACACTGCCAGTCCGCTCCAAGGCCGCGATTATTTTCCGAACATCTTTCAGGGCATCAACCCGTTCGGCCCCAGCTCATTTTATATTGCGTCGTTCACCGGCTGGTTGTGCATTTCAAATCCCGGCGCCTACCGGTTTGCCACGCTTTCAACGGACGCCTCCTGGCTGCAAATTGACGACCAGACCGTGGCGGAATGGCTTGGCGAGCATGGCTACCAGGGCGGCCGGCACGGCGAACACAGCGGCGACATCCAGCTCCGCGCGGGGCTGCACCGCCTGGATTACACGCAAATCCAGTTTGATGGCGAAGCCGCCGCCGAGACCGCGTGGCAACCGCCGGGGGCCAGCCATTTTGAAGTCATTCCCGCCAGCGCATTCGTCCCGGTCGCCAAATTTCGCGTCACGGGTTTTGAGTCGGCGACGGAGCCGGGGCCGCTTTACTTCGAATGGCGCACCGCCGCCCAATGCGCGCTCGGCGACACGATGGCGTTGCGCGTCCGCTTTCATGTCGTGGACAATTCCCAGCGCCGCAATTATCGCTGGCATTTCGATGACGGCGCCGAGACAACGGGCATGAACCCGGAGCATTTTTTCCCGCAGCCCGGAATGCGCCTGGTCACGCTCGAAGCCTGGCAGCGCGGCCTTTGCGTCGCGACCAACACCGTCCGAATCCGCATCGCGCCCAACTGGCTCCAGCGCGACTCGTGGCGCGAAGACATTTTTAACGACGCCAAAATTGATTTTCTACAGCGCGACTTGAACCGCACTCCGGCGCGCGATCTGGCGGCGATCATTGACCTGGCCGACCGCGCCGACGACCGCGAATTGCTGACCCGCGCCGGCGAAGCGATGGTCCGGCGCGCGGTTGAATTCAAGACCGCCGCGGACGGCCTCACATTTTACAAACTTGGCATCGGCTTCGAGCATCAGGGCGACACCGGTGACGCGCTGGCGGAAAAATCATTCCGGCTCGCGCTCGCGCCGGATCGCGGTTCTTCGGCCATCGCGGAAAAAGTGAAACTGCGCCTGGCCGGCTTGCTCATTCATTGGTCCGGTAACTTTGACGAGGCGGAAAAATTGCTCGCCGGCATTTCCGGCGGCAATCTGACCGGCGACGAAAAACGGCTGCAACGATTGCTGCAAGGCGACCTGTTGCTCGCGCGCGGCAAAATCGAGGCGGCGCGCAGACAATATCTCGCCGTCGGCCAGCGGGCCGGGCAGGGAAATTTTGATGCCGCCCGCGCCGCGCGGCTGGAGAGCGCGAACATTTTGATTGAGCGCGGCCAGTTCGACGACGCGCAGCAGGCGCTCGACTGGCTGGAAATGGAAATCCCGGCGGAACGGATGTCGCTCGACACCGGCCTGCTGCAGATTCAACTGGAACTCCAGCACAAGGAATTCCAGCGCGCCTTTACCGGCTGCCGCCTGCTTTCGCCCGTCGCGGAAAATGAGCCGCGCCAGTCGGAAATTCTTTACGCCACGGTTGAGTCCGGTCTGGCTCTCGGCAAAACCGACGACGCCCGCCGCGCGCTGACGCAATTGCTCAAGGATTTTCCCTACAGCGAAGCCGCCGCGAAGGCAAAAGATAAATGGCCGTGAAATTTAATCCGATGTTCGCGCATCTGATTTGCGGAATCCCAAAACTCTGCGATGCTATTGCATGGTCGGCGCATCGGTCGTAACTCTCATTCCAGCGTGACCGTCTCTTAACTTATGAAAATCCGCCGTCAATGGTGGTTGGCCTTGCTGCTCGGAAGCACAATCTTCTCGCGGGCTGGCGAAAACGACTGGTTCGTTCCTCTTGGCCCGCCGCCCGAGGCCGGCAAACGCCGCATCTCCGGCGGCGAGGCGTTTCCGCCGTTGCCACTGCCCGCCACGCCGTTGCGCCGCACGGAACGCAAACGCGAACCCAGTCCGCCCAAGCTCATCGCCAAAGTCGTCTGGGGCGAGGATGCGTCCTTCACCTACGAAACCGGCGACAAGACGAGCATCGCGGACTGGAATCTTTGTCCCGGCGATCTCCAGCAGTTGATGAAAAATGCCAGCGCACGGCTCGGCGTGACTTATGGCGCGGACAGTTTCAGCCTCGCGTCCTTCGACGGCGATCCGGCCAAGACGCCGGTGCTGTTTTTCAGCGGCGTGCGCACGATCAAATTTTCCCCGCACGAAATCGAACTGCTCCGCAGCTATGTTTTGCGCGGCGGCATGATCGTGGCGGACAGCGTCGCCGGCTCGCCGTATTTTTACGATTCGTTCCGCGCGGCGATGGAACAGGCGTTTCCCGATTTGAGTTTTCGCAAGTTGCCCGCCGACCATCCGATCTATCACATGCTGGTGGATGTGGACAAGGTGAGCATCCCGAAAAATCCCGACGCCACCGCGCCGTCGCTGGAAGGCATGTATGTTTATTCGCGCGTCGGTGTGCTGCTGTCCCAATACGGCCTCGGCTGCGGTTGGGACGGTCACGCGGTGCCGTTGCTGAAGCAGGCCGAGTATTACGACGTTGATTCGGCGAACAAAATCGGCGCGAACCTCATCGCCTACGCCATCGGCTACGCCAGCTTTGGTCGCGCGGAGGCGAAGCCGGAACTTTACGGCGCGCTGGATGAAAAACGCCCGACGGATGAGTTCGTCTTCGCGCAGATCAAGCATGACGGCGATTGGAACACCGAAGCCGGCGGCGTAACGCGGCTGCTGGAACAATTGCGCATCAACACGTCGCTGCGCGTGAGCCTCAAGCGCGTGCCCGTGCAGCCGGGGCATGACGATTTGTCGCCGTTCACGTTTTTGTATCTCACCGGTCTCGACGATTTTCATTGGGACGCCGGCGCGGTGGCCGCGTTGCGGCACTTTCTCGATTCGGGCGGCACGCTGCTTATCAACAACAGCCTCGGCCTGCACACCTTTGATGCGGCGGTGCAGCGCGAGTTGAAAAAAGTTTTGCCGGAAAGCGATCTGGCGCCGCTGCCGCCGACGAGTCCGATTTTCAGTTCCGTCTTCAAAATCACCGGCGCGAATTACACCGCCGCCGCGCTCGCGCCCAACCCCGGCCTCGACCAGCCGCGGCTCGAAGGCATTTCGCTGCACGGCGATGTGAAGGTGATTTACAGCCCATTCGATCTGGAAGCCGGCTGGCAGGGCATGGATCATCCGCTCGCCAAAGCCTACGCCCCTGATTCCGCGCTCAAGCTCGGCGTGAACATCGTCATGTATGCCATGACACACTAACGGAAAGGCAGAAGGCGGAATGATGAATGAAGAAACAAATGTGAAAAGCCGGCTCGTTTCTGCATTCTGCCTTCTTCATTCTGCATTCACTTTTTATGCCCACGCTGATTTATAAATTCCAGGAACAAGAACACCGCATTTCGCTGACGAACCGTGTCAGCATCGGCCGCGAAAGCGACAATGATCTATGCGTGCCGTGCGATTCCGTGTCGTCGCACCATGCGGTGGTTTCGCGCAATGGCGACGGCTTTCATATCGTCGCCAGTGGCCGCAATGGAATTTTCGCCGACGGCGAGCAGGTGGAGTCGCTTGATTTGCAGAATGGCGCAATCTTCGCGCTCGGCGACGTGGAATTTGTTTTTTCCGCGCATGACGAAGTTGTTGAAACACCGCCGCCAGCCGCCGCGCCGAAAGAAGATCCGCTGGCCGCCATCGCCGGTTTTAAAAACGCGCACGAAAAAGTTCTCGCCGAAATCGGCAAGGTCGTCATCGGCCAGCGCGCGGTGCTCAACCAGATGCTCGTGGCGCTGTTCGCGCGCGGCCATTGCCTGCTCATCGGCGTGCCGGGTCTGGCGAAGACGCTCATGGTGCGGACGCTCGGCAGCGCGATTGACCTTGGTTCCAACCGCATCCAGTTCACGCCCGACCTCATGCCGGCGGACATCACCGGAACGGACATTCTCGAAGAAGATCCCGTAACCGGCAAACGCGTGTTCCGTTTTCATCGCGGGCCGATTTTCACGAACCTCCTGCTCGCCGACGAAATTAACCGCACGCCGCCCAAGACGCAGGCCGCGCTGCTCGAAGCGATGCAGGAACATCGCGTAACGATTTCCGGCACGAGCTACGATTTGCCCGATCCCTTCATGGTGCTCGCCACGCAAAATCCGATTGAGCAGGAAGGCACCTATCCGCTGCCCGAAGCGCAGCTCGACCGTTTCATGTTTTGCATCCACCTCGGCTATCCGACCGCGGCAGAGGAGCAGCAGGTGATTTTGGAAACCACGCGCGATCTGCAGGCTACCGTCGCCAGCGCGCTCAACGCCGCCGATGTGCTCCGGCTCCAGCATCTCGTCCGGCAGGTGCCGGTGAGCGAACACGTCGCGCTCTACGCGCTCAATCTCATTCGCGCGACGCGACCGAACCTCGAAGGCTCGCCGGATTTCGTGAACCGCTGGGTGCGCTGGGGCGCCGGCACGCGCGCCGGACAATATCTGCTGCTCGCGGCCAAGGCGCACGTTCTGTTGCAAGGCCGCTTCAGCGTTGCCTGCGCCGATGTGCGCGAACACGCGCTGCCGGTGCTACGCCACCGCATTTTCCCGAACTTCACCGCCGCCAGCGAAAGCGTCACGACGGATCAAATCGTGAAAAAAATTCTGGAGGCGGTGAAGGAGCCGCAATATTGAAATGACGAATGACGAATGACGAATGGCAAATGCAACCGCACCATTTCGTTTTGAATTCGTCATTCGGAATTCGTCATTCGCCACATGACCGCCGCCTATAAATTTCTCCCGCCCGAACTCGCCGACCGGCTGCGCGGGCTGGGCGTGACCGTGCGGCGGCCGGTCGAAGGCGGGTTGCAGGGATTGCACCGCTCGCCGCATCACGGTGCGTCCGTGGAGTTCGCAGACTACCGCGAATACACGCGCGGCGATCCGCCGAACCGCATTGACTGGGCTGTCTATGCGCGCACCGACCGCCACGTCATCCGCCGCTACCAAGAGGAGACGAATCTCCGCGCCTACATCCTGCTCGACACGTCCGAAAGCATGGCGTTCCGCGACGCTGGCCGGCTTTCCAAAATGGATTATGCCTGCTCGCTCGCCGCCGGGCTAATGTTCGTGCTCGTCAACCAGTCCGATGCCGCCGGCCTGACGCTGTTCAATGACGAGGTGCGAAAAACTTTTCCGCCTGTAGGCTCGCTCGGCGGATTGCGTCCGCTGCTGCTTGCGCTGGAAGAAATCAAACCATCCGGTTGCAGCAATATTGACAAAGCTTTGCATTCGCTGGCGGAACAAATCCAGCGGCGCAGCCTCGTGATTTTGATTTCCGACCTGTTGCAAAATCCGGCGGACATCATCCGCGGTATTCGGCATTTGCAGCACAACAAGCATGAAGTCCTCGTGCTGCACACGCTCGACGCGGCGGAAATCAATTTGAATTTCAGCGGCCTCGCCGAATTGCGCGAGCTCGAAACCGGCGCGCGGCTGCCCGTTCACGCGGACGAAATCCGCGACGCATACGCGCAGGAGGTGCAGAAATATCTCGACGAACTCCGGCGCGGCTGCCTGGGCAGCCTCGCGGATTATCAGTTCATGGACACGCGCACGCCGGTCGAGGAGGCGCTGCGCGCCAAATTCGGCCAGCCATGACTGGCCTCACCGCGCTCAACCTGTTTTTCATGTCGCTGCTGCCGCTGGCCGCGCTGCCGGTGCTGTTCCATCTTTTCTTCCGGCTGAAAAAATCGCCGCGCGCATTTCCGACGCTGATGTTTTTCAACCGCATTGACCCGAAGCTCAACGCCCGTCGCCGCCTGCGCGAATGGCTGATTTTGCTGCTGCGCACGCTGTTGATTTTATTTCTGCTCCTCGCGCTCGCGCGGCCGGTCTGGTTCGGCATCGGCAAACAGGGCACGGTCGCCGTCGCGCTGGTGATTGATAATTCCGGCTCGATGAGCGGCACGGGCGAAGATAGCCGGAGCAAACTCAAGGAAGCCGTGGACGCCGCGCGCGGCATCGTCGGCCAGCTCCGCGACCGCGACAGCGCGGGAATTATTCTGCTCGTGGACGATCCCGTCGTGCCGCTGCCCGCCGGATTATCTTCGGACAAATCCGCGTTGCGCAACGCGCTCGACCGCATCGGCGAAACCGAGGCCAGCGGCAGCATCGCCGCCGCGATCGCACGCGCCGGGAATTTATTCAACGACAGCACCGCGACGCATTTTGAAATCCACGTCCTTTCGGATTTGCAGCAAGAAAAATGGAACCAGCCGCCAGTTGATTTGCGCCCGCCGCGCGCCGGGACGAGCATCGTGATTCATCACATTCCATCGCCGAACCTCGCTAAATCAAATGTCTCAATCACCGGTGTGCGCGTGCCGGCCAAAATTATTTTGTCCGGCCGCCGATTGCCGCTGGAGGTGCAACTCGCCAGCACGACCGCTGGCGAAAGCCGCGTGCGCCTGAACTGGCAGACCGATTCCGGCAACGGCAGCAGCGACGAAGTCATCGTGCCCGCGAACGCGGAAAAAACCGTGAACCTCACGCTCGAACCGCAGAATGCCGGTTTCCGCTGGGTCAGCCTGCAAATTGAAGGCGACGATTTTGACGCCGACAATCGCGCTTTCATCAGCTTCAACTGCCAGGAAAAAAAGTCCGTGGTTTTCGCCGGCAAGGCAAATGAATTCGGCCAGTTGCCGCTGGCGATTTCACCGGGCGGCGAAGGCAAACTGTCCGGCTTGATTCCTTCGTTCATTGACTCGGCCAATTTCGCGGACGACCAGAACGCCGGCAACTTCGTCGCGCTGACGTGGAATTCATTCGCCACCGATTCCGCAGCCCGCTGGGCGGTGTTGAGAAGATTTCTCGACGCCGGCGGCAGCGCTATGATTGTGCCGGCGGTGGGGGTGCCCGCCCAATTTAGTTCTCCACCGGACTGGCTGGCCTCCGCGCCCGGCAGTTTGCAATCCGCGACCAACGGCCTCGCGCTTACCGTGCTGGACAAAACGCACGCGATGTTCAACGAAATCCGCGACGAAAACGGCGGCGTCGGAATTCACAACGTGAAAGTATTTCAGTTTTGCCCGCTACGGTCTTCGCCGAACGCCATGCCGGTGCTCGGCCTGGAAGACGGACGCGCGCTGCTGACTGAACAAAAAATCGGCAAGGGACATTTATTCGCCTCCGGCTTTGCGTTTGATTCGGCGTGGAGCACGTTGACGCTGAAACCGGCTTTCATCGCCATGGCGCAAAATCTTGTGCTGACGCAAACCGGTGCAGAAATAAACATTGTTCCGCTTATTGCCGGCGAACCGCTGCGGCTCGCGCTGCCGGCGGACACGGCGGTTCAGGTGCAATCGCTCGGCGGCAGTCCGCTCGACTGGAAAGGCAAACTGTCGCAACTCGCCACGCTGCCGCGCTCCGGGGTTTATGCCGTGCGCAGCGAAAACGAAACCAGCTATGTCGCCGTCCGCTCGTCTGAAAAAGAAGGCCGGCAGCAATTTATCTCCGGCGATTCGCTGCCGGCGCTGGGCAAGCTCGCGTATTCCGTGAAAAATTTCGGCGGCGGTGATGCGCTCGTTTCGGAATTCAAGCGGCTGGAAAAATCTTTGGATTTGAGTCCGCTGCTGTTGCTGCTCGCGCTGCTGGTTTTAGCCGCCGAAGGCTGGCTAGCGAATCCGCCGCCGCTGAAAGCCAAGTCATCCAGCGGCGCAAAAACTTTTTCAAAGGAGGAAAATGTCGCTGCCCGCTGACTATTTTTTCCTGGCGATGATCCAGTGGCATCCGCGTTTTACCGGTGTCTGGTGCGGTGTGATTGTTTTCGCGGCGGCGGTGTGGCTGTATTTTTTGCAGCGCCGAATGCAGCGCCGCGTTTCGCCAGTCCGTGCACGCTGGCTGCTGCTGCCGAAAATTCTGACGTTGCTCGCGCTGCTGTTCGTGCTGTTTGATCCAGTTTCCGCCATCCAAAAAAACGAGTCCGCCAACGGCAAGCTGCTCGTGCTGGTGGATTCGTCCTCCTCGACGGATGTGGCGGATGATTACCGCCAGCCGCGCGTCGCCCGTGCCCGGAACATTGTCGAGTCTTGGAAAAGCGCGCTGCCGCATGACGTGCAAATTGACGAACTCGAATTCGACTCCGCCATCCACAAACCGGGTGCAGCCGCGGCGTCCGCGCTGCGCGGCACGGATCTCGGCGGCTGCCTGCTCGCGTTGTCCGAGCGCAACGACCTGGCTTCCTATCTTGGCGCGGTGCTGCTGACGGACGGCGGCGACGAGGCTCTGGAAAATCCCGCGCTGCCAAAACTACCGCTTTACATCGTCGGCATCGGCACCGATCCCACGACGTGGAACGATGTTTCAATTGCGAGCGTGGATTGCCCGACGACGGCGGAGAAGGACGTGGGCTTTGAAATCAGCGCGGAGCTTCAGGCGCGCACCGGGCACGGCGGCGGCTTCGCGTCGCAGCTCGCGCAGATTCATGTTTCGTTGGAACACGCGACCGGCACGAACACCTGGGAAAAAGTCAGCGGACAAACCGTTGACTTGTCAAATCTGCACAGCGTCATTCATCTGTCCGTAAAACCGGAGGAAATTGGAATCCAACATTACCGCGTCACCATCGCGCCGGTGATGGGCGAGCTTTCGCTGCTGAACAATTCGCGCAGCGTCACCGTGAATGTGCAGAAAAAATCCGTCCATGTGCTGTTCTTCGCGCAGGAAATCGGCCAGGAATTCAAGGTGCTCCGCAACGAACTCGCGCACGATCCAGGCATCGCGTTCACGGCGCTGTTCCGCACGAGCGGCAGCCGCTTCATACTGCAAGGCGACCGGCTGCCCGGCGACGAGGCGCTGGCGGACGGCTTTCCCACGGCGAAAAAATCGCTCGAACCTTACGACGCCATCATCATCGGCGCGCTGCCGGCGGAAAATTTTCTGCCGCAGCAGATGCAGGCGCTGACGCAATTTGCCGAGGACGGCGGCACGGTGATTTTTCTCGGCGGCGACGCGGCGTTCGGACGCGGCGGCTATGCGCCGACGCCGCTGGCGGCGCTGTTTCCGTGGCGGATTTCGGATCGCGAGCCGGAGTTGGCGCATGGAATTTTTCCTGTTCACGTTCCGCCGACCGGGGCTGGCAATCCGATTCTCGCGACGGTCGAGGACATTGTTGCACGCGGCGATGCGGCGCTTGACGCGGTGAATCAACTGGACGAACTCAAGCCCGGCGCGACCGCGCTGCTCGACGCGCGGGTGGACGGACGCGAACTGGCGGTCGTCGCGACGCAGCCGTTCGGCAAGGGCAAGGTCATGGGCATCGCGAGCAGCACGCTTTGGAAATGGGCCGCGCAGCCGGAGCCGCTGGGTTCGGCTTACGGACTTTTCTGGCGGCAGGCGGTGCGCATTCTGACCGGCAAAAACGAGGGCGGACAAAATCTCGCCGTGCGCTGGGACAAGGATTTTTACCGGCCGGGCGAAATGGTCACCGGCGAAATCCGCGCGCTGAACCCGAAGACGGAGGCGCTGCAATTCACGGCGACACTTACGGAGAAAAATCAGGCCACGCCCGCGACTGTCGAGCCGGTGGCGGGACAGCCGCAGACGTTTTCGGTGAAGCTGCGGTTTCACGAGCGCGGCGATTACAACTTCCGGCTCGTGGCGTATCAAAGCGGGCGCGTGCTGGAAACTTACGAGAAGAATTTTCCGGTCGCGCCGCAGGTGGCGGAGGGTTCGCGGCTGGAAGTGGATGACCTGTTTTTGAAAAAACTCGCCGAGGCCGGCGGCGGCGTGTATTTCCGCGAGAGCGAAGCCGGCCAGTTGCCCGCGCGGTTCGCGGTGAACAATTCGCACAAGGTGACGGTGGAAGAATCGTCGCTGGCGGAAGCCGGGCCGTGGTTTTTGCTGGTATTTCTGGCCGTGCTGGTGTTTGAGTGGATACTGCGCCGGAAGTTGGGTTTGTTTTAGCCATGAAAATATTCGCGTTCATCATTTTGGGTTTCGCGCTGCTGCTCGGCGGCGTTGCGGCGGCCTCGGCGCAGGAGCGCGCGGGAAAAATTGAATTTTCCGACAGCAATGTTTTGTCCGGCATCATCTCGCTCACGCCCGGCAGCGAGTTGAAAATCGAGGCCGGCCCGTCCATCCGCGCGCTTGCGCTCGACCGCGTGCGGGAAATCCGGTTCGCGCCGGAAAGGAGGAAATGGAGCGCGCGTGGCGGTTCAAGGAGGCGGGGCAGACCGCGAAGGAATTTTTTGGCGACCCATATCCCGTGCGCAGCCTGGCGGCAACGGTCACGCTCGGCGACGGCGAACAAATCAGCGGCCATCTTTACACGACCGTGCTTTACGTCGCGGACGGCGACAACGTGCAAAAAGTCATCCTGCCCGCCAAGCAGACCGGCAAGGAGGATGAAACCTTTCAACAACTGGTATATCCGGAGCAAATCACTTTTAGCGACAACACGGCGGCGGCAACCGCGGTCGTGAAGTTAAAGCTGTCCGGCCTCGGCGCAAAACCGGAAGTGGTCGCCATCACGCGCGGCGCGCTGGCGCGGCTCGAAGCGAAGGCGCGCGGCGGCTCCGGCGAATTTGAAATGCCATCGCCGCTGGGCAAGGAAATTTTTATCGCGGCGAAAAGCGGACAAACCATTCTCGTTGCGTGGCCGAAAGCGGCGGATGAAAAAATCACCGCGCTTGTCCGCAACGCGATGACCAACTCGGAGGATTTCTTTGACGACCGCCGGATTTTGGGGGCGTTTGAGGACACGACCAATTCGGAAATTTACTCGCTGGTTCTCGCCGTCAGGAAAGGCAAGACGACTTTGGATGAAACCCGCAGCCAGCCGTGGCGTCTGGAGATTTACCGCTGGAAACTGGACGAGGACGAGCGCGTGATGCTCGCGGGACAGGATTATTTCTTTCGCGGCATTGGCGCGAAAGACGAAGCGCCGCCGACGGTGGAATTGTCGGAGAAACTGTGGAACCTTCATCAGGACGGCGAAGTTTGGACGAACGGCGACGAATGAATTTGAACGGCGACAATCTGGACACGGTGGTGAGCGCGGCGGGTGCGCGGTTGAAGTGGTCAGCTCTGCTGGCCGGCTCGTGCCGATGGCTCGCGCTCTGCCTCGGTCTGTGGCTGGTTTTATTTGCCGCCGATAATTTTTTAAGCCTGCCGGCTGGCCTGCGTCTGCCGCTGGCGCTCGGCGGCGCGGTGTTCAGCGCGGTCCAACTATTCCGCAAAGTGCTGCGACCCGCGTGGCGCCGGCAGACGCCCGAACGCACAGCCGTAATGCTTGAACAGCGTTACGGCATCCAAGAAAATCTCCTGATCAACGCGGTTCAATTTCAACGGCAGACGTTGCGCCCGGAGGAACAGGTTTTTGCCGGACAGACCATCGCGATGTCAGGCGAAATTGCGGAGCGCGTGCGCTTCGGCGAACTTTGGGACTGGCGCACGTTGCGCGTCTGGGGCGGCGCGGCGGCGGTGGTGCTGGTGTTGTGGTTCGCATTCATCCTCATTTTTCCGAGGCAGTTCGGCGCGGCGGTCGAGCGGTATGCGCTGCCGCTGGCCGACACGCCGCCGCCGGGCAGCGTCGTTTTGAAGCTCACGCCGGACACCGATGTGACCGTGCCGGAAGGCGGCAATCTCGACGTGGCGCTCGAAGCTCGTTCGCCCGGCAACCAGCCGCTGGCGAAGCCGCCGGTCATCGTCTGGCAAGAACGCGCCAATTTTATTCAACCGGTGCAAAGTGCCGGTGAAAATATCGTGATGACGCCGGGCGAAAATAAATTTGTCCACACGTTCGCCAATTTGCAAACGCCGTTTTCATTCCGCGTTTTTGCCGGCGACAGTTTTTCGCGCAGCGTTTCGGTGAAGGTGCTGCCGCTGCCGCAGTTGAAGGACGGACAGTTTCGCATCACGCCGCCGGCTTACACCGGATTGAAGCCGCAAATCGTGTCCGGCCCGCCCGCACCGGTCAGCGCGCTGACGGGTTCGCAGTTGGAAATTTCGTTCAAGACGGAGCCGGCCATCGAATCGGCGACGGTGAACTTGG
>Ga0181535_10005426_pt1 | contig 13656 bp, 11 predicted proteins | sample PEATcosm2014_Bin_44_FD_119774 | JGI IMG/M metagenome (GOLD analysis project Ga0181535, IMG submission 119774) | Peatland microbial communities from MTU Mesocosm Facility, Houghton, MI, USA - PEATcosm2014_Bin17_30_metaG | ecosystem: Environmental > Terrestrial > Soil > Wetlands > Peat | place...
TACGGCAATTCGATGGGATGGCTCAATGCGTCGAATACCGGAACTGGAGCGGCGGCCTCCTACCAGCAAGCGGTTGTGCCGCGTACTCCCAACATGGTTCCCGGTTACGGGACGACAAGTGTTTATGGACAGCAGCAGATTGCCGCACAGGGAGCCACCATCGACATCGGCGATTCCGTGATGAGCACCAACCTGCAGGTTCTTGGTACGATCCGCGCAAACCAGGCGGCAAGGCAGACGGACATTGCGAATCTCGAAGCCGCTTCACAGAGCCAGGACGCATCCCAACAGACCATCATGGCCACGCTCCAGCGCATCAATCAAGCACTGCTCTTGCAACTGCGTTCCCAGCAGGATGCCAACCAGATCAATGCCAACCTTGCCCTGCAACAAATGGTCGCCCAGAAACAGCAGCAGGACGCTTTGAAAGCTGGATTCATGGATGCCGGAACATTCAGCAGCACCTACCAGACACAGGTTGCGCCCGCCTATAACGGCGCGGCGCAAGCGTTGACTTACTAACCTCAACCAAGGAGAGCGAGGCAGATCATGGGCATACTCAATTGGATTCTTCAGGGATGCGATTCATTGGCCGCCACAGCATCGCCGTCGATTGATGCACTTGGCCTTCGTATGTGCATCGCTCTCGCCACCATCATGCTCGTTTGGTTCGGCGTTCAGGAGGCGCTTGCCTCCGCAAGCGGCGGTCCAGGCTTCAACTTGGGGAAGTTCGTGAGCTTCTTCATGCTCATCACCTTTGCCTACACGATGGTGAAGTTCTACGACAGTTCCATCCCCGGCATCGGATATTCGCTCAAGGGCTTCATAAACGGCGGCGCACAATACCTTGTATCGGTCATTGGAACCGACAGCGTAACAAGTATCCAGAACACTCTGAGTCAAGCGCAATCAACGAGTGGGCCGGGGATTGCGAAGGCCATGATGAACCCGTACTTCGCCCTCGTCTATGTGATTATGCAGGTGATGATTGCGGTACTCGCCGCGGTCGTCAGCGCCATTATCGCCTACGGCGCAGTCGGCAGCGCAGTCATCGGATTACTTGGTCCCGTGTTCATCCCTTTCCTTGTCTTCCAGAAACTTGAGTTTCTGTTTTGGGGATGGCTCCGCGCCTTCATTGGCTTCTGCTTCTACAAAGTGTTGGCCGCCGCCGTATTCAGCATCCTCGGGCATCTTCTGGCGCAGTATTACACGCAGCTTGTCGCGTTCTCAGACCCCGGAAACATGATCCAACAACTGCCGTTGTTGATTCTTCTCGTCCTGGTCAATATCTACATCCTGTTCAAGATCCCCACGATGACACAGGCGCTCTTCAGCGGCCACGCGGGCGGCGGAGGTAGTGGTCTGGCTGGAGCGATGATGGCTGTGCGCGCCGTGATGATGGCCGGCGCTTGAGGAGGGTAACGATGAGTACACAGACAAAAGCAACGCCAGAAATCACACGAGCCGCCGAACGCTACCTGGAGCAATATGGCGATCCCCTCGTGATGAATACCTATTTGAAAGTGACGATCCTTGTGCTCGCGGTCGTCTGTCTTGCTCTCGCTGCGCTCACCTTCAAAAGCCAGATGGCGCTTGCCAATATGCATCCAATGATCGTCCGTATCAATGACGTTGGCCGCGCAGAAGCGATCGACTATCGCAACTTCCAGTACCGCCCGCAGGAGGCGGAGAACAAGTATTACCTCACACGCTGGGCGGAGTTGTATTTCTCGCGCAATCGCTTCACTATCGAGCGAGATCAGACCAGCGCGCTCTACTTTCTCAACAGCGACGTGCAGCGCGCTGTGATCGACCAGGAGCGTAAGGACAATATCATCCCGACGTACATCAAGGACAGCTCGCTTCCGTATGTCGATGTCGAGGTGAAGGAGGTCGTGCTAGACGACCTGCGCCAATCTCCCTATTCGGCGCGCATTGAGTTTGAAAAGGTGTTCACCAACCCGGCGGACCATAGCGAGCTGAAACGCGAGCGTTGGACAGCCACCGTGACCTACGTCTTTCGAGAGAACGTGAAAAACAACGAGCTTGCCGTGAATCCTCTCGGATTGACGATAGTCCGCTTCCGGGCCGACCAGGCATTCGAGTAATCGAAACCACATCCCATGCGAGGCGTTCTCATGTCCTTTCGCGGTTACAAATCGCGGCAGCTACACCCTTCGTTTCTTCGCAGGCTGAGAAGCCCGTCCCCAGGCGCGATGAGGCGCTATGGCCGCTCGCTTCGGTCTTCTTTTGTACGGGTGTCAAGCAAGAGGTTCAGCCGCGACAGGAGAGGGGTTGACGCGCCCGGAATGCCTCGATCTATGCAGATCATGAAGCGTTCGTCTCTGGGGTTTCTCCCTTGCTTGTCCGGTCACACGCTTCGGGCCAATTCCGGCGCCCTGCGGCACGTCGCCGCTCTGCTTTCCGGACTCCTCTCCCAGAGCAAGTCTGGGCCCCTGCTCCAGAATGCGCGTCTCGGCACTTGGGAGCCGGGCCTCTCGCTATGGCTTCGCCGGGGAGTGACCCGGCCAATCCGGGAATTCAACTCTGGAGACTTCACCATGTATCAGAACCGTATTTCACTTATCGGATTCTTGGGGCAGAACGCCACCTCCCTCACCGCCAACAACGCCAGCTTCACCGTGCTCTCGCTCGCCACAAAGAGTTCGTACAAGGACAAGAATACCGGCGAGTACGTCGGCCATACCGAGTGGCATCGCTGCATCGTCTGGGGCCGGCTGGCCGAGTACGCGAAGACGCTCACGAAGGGCACGCATCTGTCCGTCGAAGGCGAGTTGCGCAGCCGCGAGAAGACGGACAAGAAGACCAACGCCAAGCAGCGCGTATGGGAAGTGCGCGTGGCTTCGATCCTGAAGCTCGACCGGGCCGAGAAGGCCAGCCCTGAAGAAGCCGACGGTGCAATCCCCGACTCGGATCAGGACGTGCCCGAATAGGGCGCGTCCTCATCGTTCAACAGGCCCGGTGTGTGCCGGGCCTTGACCTCTGTGAGGCGCCAGTGAGTTTCGAGCTGATCCTTCCGTTTCTCCGTCCCATCGAGTCGCTCTTGCTCGACGAGAGCGTCAGCGAGATCATGGGCAATCCAGACTCGACATGGTGGTACGAGCGCGACGGCATTCTGCGCCGGGATGAGGGTGTTGAGTTCGACCCGGCGCGCCTGCGCACGGGCCTCGAAGTAGTTGCCAACAAGCTCGGCAAGAAGCTCGACGAAGACAACCCGCTGCTCAACGCGCAGCTCCCCGATGGGAGCCGCCTGGCTGCGGTGATTCCCCCAGTCGTTCGCCCCGCGCCGGCAATGGTCATCCGCAAGTTCACCAGCCGCCGCTTCACTCTCGAAGACCTGATCGCTCGCGGGACGCTTACGCGCCCGCTTGCGGAGTTCCTATCCGCGCAGATTGCGCGCGGCCAGACCATCCTTATCAGTGGCGGAACCGGAACCGGCAAGACGACCTTGCTCAACATTCTTGGTCAGTCCATCCCCGACCACGAACGCATCGTCGTGATCGAGGATACCGCCGAGTTGCACATCGAGAAGCCGAACATCATGGCCGTCGAATGCCAGACCGATACCTATCGGAACGCGGTCACTTTCGACGACCTGCTGAAAGCCGCACTCCGCTGGCGGCCAGACCGGATCATCCTGGGCGAAGTGCGCGGAATTGAAGCTCGCACACTGCTAGATTCCTTCAACACAGGCCATGCCGGTTCGCTCGCCACCATCCACGCCAACTCGGCGGCAAAGGCGCTGCGCCGCTTCGCAAACCTCGTGCTGCGGAGTCACTCTCAAGCCACCTTCGAGGACATTGAAGCGGAGATCGGAGAAGCAGTCGATTACGTGGTCCACGTCGAGCGTCAACCAGGACGCCGTGTGATCCGTGAGGTTCTCCGATTAAACGGTTATGACCGAGCCGCGCAGAGCTTCCACACAGAGCTTGTCTACCAGGCCGGTAGCCCGGAGATTGCGGAGGTCAAGCCGTGCTGAATGCCATGCCTAAACCCACAGCTTCCCGAGACGAATCCGCTGCTCATCCTCTCCGGCTTGCCGACACCGCTTCCTCTCGCCTTTGGCTAGCCGAAGGCTTTCCGATTGCGGACGTTCTCATCACGCTCGAAGCCCCCCGCCCGTTCGAGTTTACGCCGCATGATTCCCGTGGCTCTGCTGCCGAGACTCTACTCACAGTCTGGCACGGGATTGACACCAACATCCAACCGCAAATCACGCACAGAGAGGAGCAGCACCATGCCATTGCTTGACATCGTTCAAACCCACTATATCAATGCCACGATTCGCCTCAACCAGAAGACCGCCGAGCAGATCGACCAGTACGCCGCTCTCGTTCGCGCTTCCGCCGATGAAGTCGTTGACAAGGCTCTGGCCTATGTCCTGGCCAAGGACCGCGACTTCCAGGAGTTCCTTCAAACCCCGGAAGCCGCCCGTGTTGAGCAGAGCCTTCGAGTGCGCCACGCTCCGCAGAATGGGACTGCAACGAAACCCGTACTGCAGCGTGTAAAGCGCGCAAGAGCCGTGGAGACAGCCAGTGAATCGCGCCCGCGTAATTAGTGTTCGAGCCGCCGAAATCGCGTTCGGTGCTTCGCACCGGGTGTATCTCGACACTCCATCCCTGAAAGGGTTGCGTTTGGAACCGCGACGGTTCCATTTGGGATCACGCAGAAAGATTGGAACTTACGCGCTATGCGGGTTTTCTTCGGGTTCCACCGGGAACCGCAACCGCAGGCGCGAACCGGAGGTTGCAAATGTCCACCGAAACACTCGATCTCGAAAGCCGTCTCGCACGAATCAGGGGCCGGGAAAGCCGCACCCAAAGCATCGCCACGCGATTCACGCGGGCGGAGGAAAAGGCCCTGTTGAGGAAGGCGGAAGCTAACGGCCAGAACCTTCGCGAATGGGCGCGCGATATCTTGCTGCGCAGTGATTCTGCCGGGAGCCGGGCAGGGTTGGAGATGCACATCTTCACCGAGCTTGTCGGCATCCAGATGCTCTTGATGGGGGCACTGGAACCGCTCTTGCGCGGTGAAAAGCTGGCCCAGGATCAACTCAATACTCTCTTCCGTCAAGTGCAGACAACCAAGGCCGCGAAGGCACAGGAACTCCTCGCCAAGCGCAGCCAGAAACAGGAGAAATAGCCTATGCCAACCGTTCAGCAATGGGGCCGCAGGGAGTCCATTATCTGGCCGCCCCGCGGCTATCTCTACACACTCGGGGCGTTCTTTCTCGCCTGCGTTGCGACGGGATTCTTCGTCTATCTGCGCTTCCAGTTTGGCCTAGAGCCGCTCCAACGCTACTACCTGCCATACTACCTGCGCAGTGAAACAGCGGGCCTGGCGCATTCGGTGAGCAAATACCAGATGCTCTATGTCACAGACGGCGAATCGCCGGGCCGGCTTGCACTGGAGGCCGATGTGCAGCCGGGGTCCACGGTTCAGTTCGGAGGCAAGCCATTGCCACTGACGCTGACCCCACAAGCCGCAGTCCATGGCGCCTATTACCTCTCGCGCGAGGCCCCGCGCAATTATCAGAGCAAGGTGCTTCACACATGGATTGCGCACTGGGTCTACGCCGACGTTCCGCTCTACAACCTCTTCGGAATGCAGCTTCTCTTTGGGCTTGCTGCGTTCGTCCTGCAGCTCCCGTTTTCCATCCGCAAAGACATCGAGCGCATCAAGCGGCTGCGCTACGGCCGCAGGCTGAAAGGCCCCATCCTGATGAACGCAAAAGAGTTCACCAAAGCAGTGTCCGGCAATGGCATCGGTATTACGACCAACGATTCTAAGTTGCCGCTACGCATCCCGCGCGATGCCGAAAATAAGCATTTCTTGATCGTCGGCGACACGGGTTCCGGCAAGTCGAGCATCATTCGCCAGATGCTCTACCAGGTGGATGCGCGCGGCGACAGCGCCATCGTCTACGACCCGGCTTGTGAGTTCGTGAAGCAGTTCTACGATCCACACCGCGGCGACATTGTTCTCAATCCGCTCGACGCGCGGATGCCGTACTGGAACCCGTCGAAGGAACTGCGCCGCAAGGCTGAGGCCAAAGCTCTTGCCGTCTCGCTCTACCAGCCGGAGGGCGTTACCAACCGGTTCTTTGTGGAGGCGCCGCAGAAGATATTCGCTCATCTGCTCAGTTATCTACCGACGCCGGAGGACTTGATTCAGTGGATGTCCGATCCTGCGGAGATCGACCGCCGTGTCAAGGGAACGGAGTATTGGATGCTCATTGACCCGAAAGCTCCGCAACAGCGAACCGGCGTCCTGGGCTCCCTCAATATGAGCGCGGACAGCTTTCGTTTATTGCCCAAAGAGAACGAAACCACTTCGGTTTGGACGGCCACCAAGTGGGCCGAGACACGGCGCGGTTGGATCTTTATCACCTCGCGCCCGACGATGCGCGAGGCGCTTCGTCCACTCATCAGCTTATGGATCGACACCCTGGTTCTGCGTCTCCTGAATGAGCCGATGCCGGACCAGAAACCTGTCTGGTTCGTCATCGACGAGTTGGCCAGCCTGCAAAGGCTGCCCCAGCTCCACACGGCCATTACCGAGAATCGTAAATCGCAGAACCCGGTCATTCTCGGCTTCCAGGGACGCAGCCAGATGGAAGCCCGCTACGGCGAGGACGCCGAGGCCATGCTCTCACAGCCGGCCACAAAAATATTCCTGCGCACGACTGAACCGCGCGCAGCGAAGTGGGTGAGCGAGGCGATCGGCGAAGTTGAGATCGAGCGGCTGCGCGAGACGCATTACGACGGCACCCGTGCGGGGCGCAACTTTGCACTCGACCGCCAGACGGAGCCGCTTGTTTTGCCGTCAGAGGTCTCCGGCCTTGACGACCTGCGCGGCTTCTTGAAGTACGGCAATCACGTCGCGCGATTCACCTTCCCGTTCATCGCACTCGAAGAGAAAAGCCCCGGCTTCGATGAGCGCGAGATGGACGACCTGATCGTGCCGAGCAACCCACTCCCAGTCGAGCCGGAAGAGCTACAGGGCAATCTTCAGTTCCCGGAATATGAGGTTCAATCCACCGGACATCAGATGGAGTAGATTGCCATGCTGACCATCTCGAAGCCGCTTTCCGCAGCCCAGGCGCAGAGCTATCACGCAAAGGAGTTCACCGCCAGGGAGCAAAACTATTGGTCCCAGCGCGGGGTGATTCAAGGCGAATGGCAAGGCCGTCTCGCTCCGCAGTTCGGCCTTGCCGGAACCGTGTCCGCCGAGGACTTTGCCAAACTAAGCCAGGGACAACATCCGGCCACTGGCGAACAGGTTGTCCGCCAGCGCACCTCTTATGAGTACCAGGATGCCGATGGCAAGACCGTCAAGACAATGGAGCACCGCGCCGGTTGGGATGCGACCTTCTCCGCGCCCAAATCCGTCTCGCTGACCGCGCTCGTCGGCGGTGACGACAATGTGCGCATGGCCCACCGCGAGAGCGTGCGCGTTGCTCTGGAGCAGCTTGAAAACTACACGCAGGCTCGCATCGGCGGCAACCACGCACCGGAATCCACGGCGAAATTCATTGCCGCCAAATTCGAGCACGACACCGCCCGCCCGGTAGACGGCTACGTCGCGCCGCAGCTTCATACCCATGCCGTCGTCTTCAATATGACTGAGCGCGACAACGGACAATTCCGCGCTCTTCAGGAGCGGGGCCTGTTTCAGTCGCAGCAATTCACCACCGCGATTTATCAATCGGAACTGACTTACCGGCTTCGTCAGCTTGGCTACGAAATCACTGTAGGCCGCAGCGGAGCGCCGGAGATCAAGGGCTACACGCAGGATTATCTCGACGCATCCAGCCCGCGCAGCCAGCAGATTCGCTCCTACCTGGAACGAACGGGCCGCACGGGTTCCGAAGCCGCGGAGATCGCAGCGCACTCGACGCGCGACCGCAAGGAGGTTCATTCGCCAGCCGAGGTGATGGCCGCGCATCGCAAGCTCGCCGCCGACTTCGGACACCAGGCTGAAGCCGTCGTGCGCGCTGCGCGCGAACGGCTCCAGCATCAAGAAAAACCCGTCAATACGGTTGATCGTGTCCGAGAATCGCTGACGTTCTCACGCGACAAGAACTTCGAGCGCGAGGCGGTGGTTGATGAGCGCGCATTGATCCGCGACGGCCTCCGCCGCGGCATGGGCGAGGTCACATACGGCCAGGTGCGCGGAAACCTCGATGCACGTCTCGCTACCGGAGAATTTCAGGTCGTCGAACGGCCGCAGAGCCAGCCAGCGCGTCAGTTCACCACTGCGAAGACCATCGAAGCGGAACACGAGATCGTCCGCCGCGTACGCGAGGGACAGAACCATGTTGAGCCCGTTTTATCCCGTCAACAATCCATCGCTGTTGCCGACCGTCATCCGCATCTCAACCGTGCGCAGCAAAGTGTGGTTGAGGATGTGCTGAGTTCGCCCGACCGCATCCAAGGCATTCAGGGCTTCGCCGGCACGGGCAAGACGACCACGCTTTCGGTCGTCCGCAATGCCGCCGAATCGCAGGGCTACGCGGTCGAAGGCTTCGCCCCGACCTCCCGCGCCGCGCGGCAGCTAGGCGAGGCGGGCATCGAGTCGGGAACCCTGCAAGGGTTCCTTGCCCGCTCGCCCAACCCTGCTGCGCAGGGGCAGCGGCACTTTTACTTTGTCGATGAGTCAAGCCTCGCCAGCACCAACCAGATGCGCGAGTTCCTCGCGCGTCTCGGCCCTCACGACCGCGCACTGCTGATTGGCGACACCCGCCAGCATCAGGGCGTCGAGGCAGGCCGTCCCTTCGAGCAGTTGCAGGAGGCCGGGATGCGCACCGCCAAACTGGACGAGATCGTGCGCCAGAAAGACCCAGCCCTCAAATCCGCCGTCGAACTGCTGGCCAAGGGTCAGGTTTCCGCTGCCCTCGAATCGCTCCAGCGACAAGGCCGCGTGAAGGAGATCCCCGGCACGGAAGATCGCATCCGCGCCATCGCAAAAAGCTACGTAGAGGCTCCCGACAAGACCCTGATCGTCTCGCCGGACAATGCCTCCCGCCGCGAGTTGAACGTCGCCGTCCGGCAGGAATTGAAGGCCAACGGAACCCTTGCACCTGAGGACCATACTTTCCGCGTTCTCGTTCAGCGCCAGGATATGACCGGCGCCGAACGCTCCTGGGCCAGCCACTACGAGATCAACGACGTGGTTCGCTATTCTCGCGGCAGCAAGGTCAACGGAATCGACGCCGGAACCTATGGAGCCGTGGCCGCGATCAATCCCGCCGCCAACCTGCTCACCATCGAGAAGTCTTCCGGCGAGCAAGCCACCTACGACCCGCGCCGCCTTACAGGCGTCAGCGTCTACCGCGAGATCGACCGTGAGTTCTCTGTCGGCGACCGCATCCAATTCACCGCCCCCGACAAGTCGCTCGGCGTTGCCAACCGCGACCTTGCTGCCATCGAGTCCATCGCGCCAGATGGCAACATCTCCGCCCGTCTGGACAACAACCGTCAGGTCGAATTCAACGCGGAGGTCCATCGCCACTTCGACCACGGCTACGCCGTGACCAGCCACAGCTCCCAGGGCCTTACAGCCGAGCGCGTCCTGGTCAACGCCGATACCGGCGTCCACCCAGACCTGCTCAACTCCCGCTTTGGCTACGTCTCCATCTCCCGCGCCAGCCACGAAGCAACTCTTTTTACCGACGACATGACCAAGCTCAGCCCGCAACTCAGCGCCGATGCCTCGAAAACGTCTGCACTGGAAATCAACCAAGCGCCATCCATCGGGCAAAGCATTGCGATTGAGCTCTGATTGGATGCGAACAGTAAGATAAGTGGATGGAACCAAATCGAGTTCCGGCCTGTTCGACCGCTCGACCACCCGTGAGATGAGGAAGGCGCCAAGATGCCAAAGAAGTCCAGGACTGTACTGCAATCGCCAGAAGGTGCCTTGATTCAGGTGTCTCAAGGTAGCCTTATGGATCGAGTTGTTTCGATCCTGGAACAGGCCCGCGCCAACGTAGCGCGCTCCGTAAACAGCAACATGGTGATCGCATATTGGCTGATCGGTCGGGAGATTGTCGAGGCGCTACAAAGCGGTGAAAATCGGGCCGAATATGGCCGAAACCTGTTGAACGACCTCTCCGAACAACTGGGAAGACGCTACGGGCAAGGCTTTTCCATCACCAATTTGCGCTACTTCCGTCTTTTTTATCAGGCATTTAGCGATCGGGAACCTGCAATTCATCACACGGTGTGTGATGAATTGGCGGTCCTTACCCAAAAGGCTGTTTTGTCTGACCTGAAGTCGGCGCTGGAGACCACCGACAAGCTGAAAGGCTTTTCCCCCAGCCTGAGTTGGTCGCATTATCGAGCCCTCAGCAAGGTCGAACAGCGGGCCGAGCGCCGGTTCTATGAAATCGAAGCCGAAAAACAGGGCTGGAGCCTGTCGGTTCTGGAGAGACAGATTCACAGCTTGCTCTTTGCCCGCCTGCTCAAAAGTCGCGATAAAGCCGGAGTGCTGGCTTTGGCCGAGCAAGGACAAACCGTTACTCAGCCCATTGACGTAATCAAGCAACCTTATGTTCTCGATTTCCTGGACCTCCCCGATCAGGCGCAGCTACACGAATCGGATCTGGAAACCGCGATCATCGAGAACTTGCAGCCGTTTCTCCTTGAACTGGGCAAGGGCTTTGCTTTCGTTGGACGCCAATACCGCATCTCCACTGAGTCAGAGAACTTCTTCATCGACCTGGTGTTTTACAATTTTCTGCTGAAATGTTTTGTGCTAATCGACCTCAAGATTGGCCGACTGGAGCATAAAGATGTGGGCCAGATGGATATGTACCTCCGCATGTTCGACGACCTTAAACGTGGGGAGGGCGACAATCCTACCGTGGGCCTGATTCTATGCGCAGAGAAAGATGAGGTCGTGGCTCGTTATTCCATTCTGCATGAGAGCCAACAGATATTTGCATCGAAATATATGTTATACCTGCCGACTGAAGAAGAGCTGCGCAAAGAGATTGCGCGGGAGCGTGACCAAATTCAAGCCAGACAATCGAGCAAGAAGACTGATCGCGAAACCGAGATATAACTCCTAGGTAGGGCCGAACTCCAAAACCCCAGCTTCAAGTGATCTCTTACTTCGCCTCTTTACCCGAATCTAACCTAACGAATTCCCTGTCTAACTTCAAGCTGTCTTACCTACGAATCTTTCTTGTAGGGAAGGATTGCTGCGCCCTTCCCTCGCTGCAACCGCCGATCTTGCCTGCGTTTTCCGCTCCCCATCCATGCGGAGCCTGTTCCTGCCCCGCAGCGCCCGGCCCTTACGTGCGTACGAGCGTACAGCAATACGAAAGTGAACCGAATTTCTTTCTTCGTCAAGTGCCCCGCTTCAGGCAACGGTCTGGCAGAGACGGGAAGAACCCGTCAAGGCTCTCCGCTGCGCTTCGATGAACGCGCTGGAGATCGCGCGGCCTTGACCGAACCTTCCCGCCTCCGCCCGTTGCAAGAGCCATGAAGCGGGAGCACTCAACGAAAAAAATTAGGTTTGGGTGCTCTTGCTTCTGGACGCCAATCGGCCCCACGGGGCTTCGCAGGAGCATCGTCATGGAATTCAGCAGCCACACTACTAGCATCGCAACCAACCCCGCCAGCAATGGCACAGCCAGCAGCCAACCCACGCCGCACAGGAAAAATGCGGCGCAGCGCAACCGCAGCGATTCCCCCTATCAGGGGCGGACAGCACAGAAGGACAATCCCACTCAACTCATCATCAAGCAGGCCGTAGACTTCCTCATCCGGCAGGTTGAGGCGGGCAAGAGCGAAACACTCGCCGCGTATCTGACCGCGATGGCGCGTTTCCACAACTATAGCTTTGGCAACATCGTTGCCATTGCGCGGCAGCGGCCCACGGCTACGCGCGTGGCGGGATTCGGCACATGGAAGGAAATGGGCCGATTCGTGAAGCGGGGCGAGAAGGGTATCCAGATTCTCGCGCCGATGATCGGCTACCGGCGCAGGAACGCTGAGGCCGCGCAGAACACTGACGCGGACACCAGCACCAAGCCTCAGCCGACGCTTATCGGTTTCCGCGCTGTGTATGTGTTCGACGTGGCGCAGACCGAGGGCGAAAACCTGCCGGAGTTTGAGCACAACATCTCCGGTGAAGTGGGCGAACAGCGCGACCGGCTGATTGATTTTCTCGCACAGCAGAACATCGCGCTTGAATTCAACGATAGGATCGCCCCGGCTTTGGGCGTGAGCTACGGCGGCAAGATCGCTTTGCTTCCCGGCCAGTCGAAGGCCGAGGAGTTTGTCACCTTGGTTCACGAGACGGCGCATGAATTCTTGCACCGGGCAGAGCGCCGCACCTTCACCACGGCAACCGTGCGCGAGACGGAAGCCGAAGCCGTGGCCTTCATTGTAGGTCAGGCGATTGGTCTTGAGATGGGAAACGCTTCGAGCGATTACATCCAGATGTACAACGGCAACGCAACCTTGCTGGCCGAAAGCCTTGAGGTTATCCAGCGCACTTCCGCTGTGATTCTGGCCGCAATCCGCGACGACGAAAACGCGGAACCAGCGACGGAGCGAGAGCAGTTCGCAGCGGCCAGCTAACGCACACATCTTGAGCGGGTGCGCTCGGAGTGTGCCCGCTTGCGCCCTCACGCAAGATTCAACCGGAATAGGAGATTCCCCATGACTACTATGGTTCAAGTGCAAACCCAGTCCGAGTACCGCGACCTGCCGCTCGATTGGCTGGTCGTATCCCCCACGAACCCGCGCAAGACATTCGACGAAGATGCGATGCGGGAACTCGCAGCCAGCATCCGCGAAAACGGCGTGTTGCAGCCTTTGTTGGTTCGGCCCCGTGCGGAGCGGAGCTTTGAGATCGTTTTCGGAGAGCGCCGGTATCGCGGCGCGGCGATGGCCGAGAAAGAAACCGTCCCGGTCTGCATCCGCGAGATGACCGACGCTCAGGTGTTGGAGGCGCAGCTAGTCGAAAACCTTCAGCGTCAGGACGTGCATCCGCTCCACGAGGCGCAAGGCTTCGCCGCGCTCTTGCGCCTTGAGGAGCCGAGGTATTCCATCGAACTCATCGCGGCCAAATGCGGGAAGCAACCGGGGTATGTGGCCTCCCGCCTCCGCCTCACCGAGCTTTCGCCCGCAGCGGTCGAAGCCTTTACTAAGGACGAGATCGGCTTGGGTCACGCTCTTTTGCTGGCCAAACTTCAAGCTGGACAACAGGAAGAGGCCATTGCCGCTTGCTGGCAGGAGAGCTATACAGGCGGCAGCAAGCCGAAGCGCATCCTACTGCCCGTTCGCCATTTGCGTGAATGGATCGAACACAACATCCTCTTGGAACTCGCAACCGCGCCATTCTCGAAAGAAGATGCTGCGCTCGTGCCCGAGGCGGGTTCATGCCATGACTGCCCTAAACGCACCGGGCACAACACGCTGCTTTTCGAGGGCATCGCAGCACAGCACGATTCCTGCTCCGATCCTGCCTGCTATGCGTCCAAGGTAGACGCGCATGTGAAGCGGACAGTAGCGGCGAAACCGAAGCTGGTACAGATCACCACCGCCTACGGCAAACCCGCTGAAGGCAGCCAGGTTCTACCCCGCAACCAGTATGTCGAAATCCGGCAGGAGAAGCCAA
>Ga0181535_10005428_pt1 | contig 13654 bp, 12 predicted proteins | sample PEATcosm2014_Bin_44_FD_119774 | JGI IMG/M metagenome (GOLD analysis project Ga0181535, IMG submission 119774) | Peatland microbial communities from MTU Mesocosm Facility, Houghton, MI, USA - PEATcosm2014_Bin17_30_metaG | ecosystem: Environmental > Terrestrial > Soil > Wetlands > Peat | place...
GCAGGAGAGCATCGGCGACGAGCACATGCAGCGGATCCTGCAGACTGAATTCGGCGGCATGAACGAAGGCCTCGGTAACCTCTATGCCCTAACGGGGAAACGCGAATACTTGGACTTGGCGGGGCGATTCGAAAAGAATATGTTCCTTGACCCGCTGGCGGAGCACCGTGACGAGTTGAAGGGAATTCACGCGAACACGCATATCCCCCAGGTCATCGGGGCGGCGCGCCGCTACGAGCTTACCGGCGAGAGTCGCTATCACGAAATCGCGGCCTTTTTCCTGCGCACGATAACGAACGACCGAATCTACTGCACGGGCGGCACCAGCAACGACGAATACTGGCAAACGCGCCCCGGGAACCTGTCGACGGAGCTTGGAAAAGTCACGGAAGAGTGTTGCTGCGGCTACAACATGCTCAAGCTGGCGCGCCACGTGTACGGATGGACGGCAGACCCTCGCGTGATCGACTACTACGAGCGAACGCTATTCAATAGCCGGCTAGGAACGCAAAACGTCGGAGATGGCGGGATGAGTTATTTCCTGCCCCTCGGTTCAGGATATTGGAAATATTTCAATTCGCCCTATAACTCATTTTGGTGTTGCACTGGGACCGGCGTCGAGGAATATGCCAAGACCGCCGACACGATCTACTTTCATGACGAGCGCAACATCTACGTGAATCTGTTTATCGCGTCGGAGGTGGACTGGCCGGAAAAGGGCGTGCGGCTGGAACAACAAACCAATTTTCCCGAGGAAGAGGGCACAACCCTGGTGTTTCACACCGAGCGGCCAATTGATCTGACGCTCAACATCAGAATTCCATGGTGGGCCACGAGTGGCGGAACGATTAGGCTGAATGGAACAGCATTGCCGGCATTTGCAAGTCCCAGTAGCTATTTGACGCTGGGCCAAACTTGGAAAGAAGGCGACCGCGTAGAGGTCCGTCTTCCCATGAGCCTCCGGGTTGAGATTTTGCCTGGCGATGCTACCCAGCAAGCCGCGATGTATGGCCCGTTGGTTCTGGCGGGACGACTGGGTCGAGAGGGTCTGACGAAGACGATGTTCTACCCGGAATACGCAACCGTCCCGCACGGCGACGCGATTCCTGTGCCCGCCATCGCGACAAGCTCCATTGACCCGGTCGGTTGGCTGAAAGCTGTCGCCGGCCAACCGCTGACCTTCCAGACCGTGGGACAGGAAAAGCAAATCAGTTTGGTCCCGCTCTATCGATTGTTCGGGGAGCGGTACGCGGTGTATTGGAAAAGGACCTCGGCAGCTTAATGTGAAGAGAGGAGATGGGCTGCATGAATTGGTTTCTATCCGCACTGGTCGCAGTTTCGTTCGCGATGGCTGTCGTGTCTCAGGCGCCGAACGAAGATTCCACAGCCGCGCGCCGGGAGCGCCTGAAGACTGCGCTCCAGGACGAGTGGGAACACACGATGCGGGCTTATCCCGAGTTTGCCACGGCGGTGGGTGACAATCGATATAACGATCGCCTCGGCGACAACTCGCCGGAGTTCTACGCCGCCGAGGTCGAGCACGCCCAGCATGCGCTCCAGACCTTTGAGTCGATTGACACCGGCGGATTTCCAGAGCAGGAGCGATTGAGCAGGGATTTGATGATTCGCAGTCTGCGCGAACAAATCGAAGGCGCACAATTCAAGGATTGGGAAATGCCGGTCGACCAGATGAATGGACTGCAAGTGGGAATGGCGAGCTTGCCCTCAGGCACAACTTTCCGGACCGCGAAAGACTATCGGGATTACGTTTCCCGCCTGCGCCAGATACCACGAGTCTTTGAGCAGGCGACTCAAAATATGCAGGCGGGAATGCGTGACCATCTGATGCAGCCCCGCTACCTGTTGGAGAAGGCTACCCTCCAGGCAGAGGATATCGCCGGGAAGCCAGTGGAGAAGAGTCCCTTCGCTCAGCCTGTGGACAAGTTTCCAGCAGGTATTTCCTCAGCGGAGCAAAAGACTTTGCGCGAGTCCGTGATGGCTGTGGTTAGGGAGAATGTGGCCCCAGCTTACGCGCGGCTGGCGGAATTTCTCGGAACGGAATACGCGCCGCACGGCCGTAGCGAATACGGCATCTGGGCGCTGCCCGATGGCGACGCCCGCTATCGCTTCGACATCAAGCAAATGACCACCACGAATTTGGGGCCCGAGGAGATCCACGAGATGGGGCTCAAGCAGGTGGCGGAGATCGAAGCCGAGATGCTGACGCTCGCCCGCCAGCAGGGTTACAACGATTTGCCCAGTTTCAATGAACACATTCGAAAAGACCCAAAGCTGTATGGGACCTCGGGTGAGCAGATTCTGGGTTTATACAAGCGTTACACGGATCAGATGTATGCCAAGCTTCCGCAATTGTTCGGCCGCTTGCCGAAGAACAAACTCATCGTCGTGCCCATGGAGGCGTTTCGCGCGGCCAATGCCGTCCCTGCCGACTATTCGATCGGCGCTGGTGACGGATCTCGCCCGGGTCGGATCAACGTGAACGAGTACGACCCGACGCATCGACTGCTCCTGAACGTGGAGGCCATCGCCTACCATGAGGGCATCCCCGGCCACCATCTGCAATTCTCGATTGCCCAGGAGCAGACGGACCTGCCTCCTTTCCGCCGATTCTCCTCTTACAATGCTTACTCCGAAGGATGGGCGTTCTATGCTGAGCGGCTGGGAAAGGAAGTGGGTTTCTACCAAGACCCCTACAGCGAGTACGGACGACTCGAAAATGAAATGTGGCGATCACTGCGCCTGGTGGTGGATACCGGCGTGCACGCGCAGCACTGGCCACGCCAGCAAATGGTGAACTTCTTCCGCCAACACACCGCAATGGACGAACAGAATATCGAAACGGAAGTTGACCGTTACATTTCCTGGCCCGGGCAAGCGTTGGCCTATAAGCTGGGACAGATGAAAATCCTCGAGTTGCGTGAGCGCGCCCGCCACCAACTTGGCGACCGCTTCGATCTGCGCGCTTTCCACGACGCCGTGCTGGGCGATGGACCGTTGCCCTTGGATGTCCTCGAGGAGAACATGGACCGTTGGATTGGCGCGCAAAAGGGAGGGAGGCCGAACTAATCATTAGGCCTCCGGACCGCTTATCCCGCAGGAACCTTCTGAATCGGAGACGACACACAATCCGCAGCATCAGCGTAATCCGCTCGAAGTTCCGAGGCTGATTTCGCGGCAGCACGACAGATCATTTCGCGCCAGCACACACCTACTCCAGGGATTTGTGAAAACGCAGGATACTGATGGTTAGAAGGAAGGCTGCAATGCCTGCAAGCGCGGCGATCTGCGGCCACAGCACATCAATCCCGACTCCCTTCAAGTAGACACCACGAAGGATGACCATCACGTGGAGCAAGGGATTGGCGAGGCCGATTTTTTGAAGCACAGGGGGCATGCTGGCGACGGGGGTGCCGAACCCGGAAAGCGTGATCATTGGCATTGTGAAGAAGAAGGAAGCGATCATGGCCTGTTGCTGGTTGGCCGAGACCGTAGAGAGGAACAAGCCCAAGCCCAAACCTGCCAGGATGAAGACCACTAACCCCAAAGTCAGGACCCACAAGCTCCCGCGAAACGGTACGCGGAACCAAAACGTTCCGACCACGGCAATAAGTGTGGCATCAACGCAGCCGACCAGGAAAAAGGGAATGGTTTTTCCCAGGATGAACTCCCAACGGCGAATGGGGGTGACCATGATTTGCTCGAGAGTACCGATTTCCCGCTCCCGCACTACGGCGAAAGCAGTGAGCATCATGACCAGGATCAATAGGACGTTGCCGATGACTCCGGGGACGAAATACCACTGGCTTTCGAGTCCGGCATTAAACCACGGGCGGACCTCAAGGCCGACTTGCGGCAGTGATGAGGCCTTTTGCGGCGCCGTGCGCTGCATTTGGTCAAGTTGGAAGTCCTGACTGAACCGTGCGCCGATCTGGTTGATGTAACCCAGCGCGACGAGGGCCGTATTCGAGTTGGAACAGTCCACCAACACTTGCACGGTCGCACCCTGGCCGTTGCGCAGGCGCTGAGCGAATCCTGAATCGATTTGCATCGCGGCCAAAACATCGCCTCGCTCGAGTCCGTCGCTAAGATCCGCGTGCCGGTTGGCATAATCGCTCAAGTGGAAGTAACGGCTGGAGGAAAAGCGCGCCACCAATTCGCGGCTCTCTTGGGTATTATCCCGGTCGAGCACCGAGAGGGTCACATTTTTCACATCAAGGGTGGCCGCATAGCCAAAGACCAACATTTGGACGAGCGGTGGGCCGAAAAGCAGCCAGCGCATGTGCGGGTCACGCAGCGTCTGGATGAACTCCTTCTTCACCATGTTACCGATGCGCCGAAGAGAAGCGGTCAGTTTCATTCCAGCCTCTTTTGAAACGCGCGAGTTGCCCTGATGATCAAAAGCAGGGCGATAATAGCCAAGGAGATGATGTCCGCAGCCATAACCCGTACCGAGGTGCCCTTCAGAAATACGCTGCGCAGTATGGAAACGTAGTAACGCGCCGGCAGGATGTGGGTTATCCATTGCACGACGACGGGCATTTGATCGATGGGGAAGATGAAGCCGGAAAGAAGGAACGTCGGAAGCAGGGTCACCAGCAGCGCCAACTGGCTGGCTGCGAGCTGAGTCTTGGCGGTGACCGAAAACAAATATCCCAGTGACAATACTACGATCAAAAACAGCGCCGAGCAGGCATACAGCACACTCCAACTTCCACGGAAGGGTACTTGGAACCACCAGATTGCCGCGGCGGCGCAGAGAGCTGTGTCCATCATTCCGATGACAAAGTAAGGAATCAGCTTTCCCATTTGTATTTCGAGTTTTCGTACGGGAGTGGCGATCAACTGCTCCATGGTGCCGCGCTCCCACTCGCGGGCGATGGTGAGCGATGTCAGGAAGGCTCCCACGACGGCCATAACCATCGCCACCACGCCGGGCACGATATTCGACATGCTCTCCAGATCTTCATTGAACCAAGTCCGGGGCTGCAAGGTGACGTTGGGCGTCACAGAGGTCATTCCGTTCCGTTGCAGCCATTGGACCTGAATGTCTTGGGAGTACGTTTGGATGATGCTTAGCGCATAGCCCATCCCGATGCTGGCCGTATTGCTGTCGCTGGCATCGAGCAATGCCTGTACCGACGCCTGCCCGCGAGAGTGCATGTACTCGGAGAACTGCGGCGGAACCACCACGGCCACTGAGCAGGCTCCGTGGTTAATCTGCTCCAAGACGTCTTGGTAGTTCTCCGCAACGTGGACGATTGAAAAATACTCGGTGCCCTGGAAGCACTTCAACAGATCCTGGCTGAACTGTGTTCCGTCCCGGTCGTAAACACAGAGGGGGATGTGCTTGATATCCAGATTCACTCCGTAGCCGTAAATAACAAGCTGCACGACCGGCATGGCGAAGATCACCAGGAGACTGAGAGGATCGCGCCAGATCTGGATGACCTCTTTGCGCATCATGGCGAAAATGCGGCGCAGGCTCATGCGGCTCTCTCCGGTTTGGACTCACGAGAGGCCGTGAGATTAACGAATACATCTTCGAGGCTGGGATGGATTTGCTCGAGCCTCCCCAGCTTCAGCCCGCGGGCTTCGAGGGCGGCACGGATTCCCGGCAACGCCGCTTGGGCGTCGACCACGGCGGCATGCAGGCTGCTACCGAATACCGCGGCGTCGAGGACCCCGGGCGCCTGGCTCAGAGCCTCCAATCCCGGCCCCAGCGGTTCGCATTCCACCAATACGAGTTGACCCTTCATTGACCGAGTTTTCAGTTCCGTGGGCGTGCCCATGGCCACGATGCGTCCGCGATCGATCAGCACCAGGCGATTGCAGTATTCCGCCTCGTCCATGTAGTGAGTGGTGACGAACACCGTGATGCCCTCGCTCACCATCTGCTGAATCAATTCCCAGAATTTTCGGCGCGACACGGGGTCAACGCCCGAAGTGGGCTCATCAAGAAAGACGATGGGAGGACGGTGTAGTACTGCGCACCCAAGTGCCAACCGTTGTTTCCACCCAACGGCCAGTTCGCGAGTAAGGGTTTCCTCACGGCCCTCCAGCCCCGCCATGTGAAGGGCCCAACCCAGACGCTCGGGAAGAGCCTTGGTGGGCACACTATATAACCCGGCAAAAAAGCGGAGATTCTCGATGACTTTCAAATCGTTATAGAGGGAAAATTTCTGCGACATGTAGCCAATTTGTTCGCGCACCGCTTCCGGCTGTTTGGCAACGTCAACTCCTGCCACGCGCGCGAGGCCGGAAGTGGGCCGGAGCAGGCCGCAGAGAATCCGGATAGTGGTGGACTTGCCCGCGCCGTTCGGCCCGAGGAAGCCAAAGATCTCGCCCCGATGCGCCTGGAAGCTGATGCTATCCACCGCGACAAAAGTTCCGAAGCGTTTGGTCAAGCTTTCGACCGTCACAGAGGCTTCAGTTCCATTCATGATGGTTTCGCCTCCTCGGCAGCCTCGGGTTTGGTCTCCACGGCCGATACAAACAAGTCCTCAATCGTCGGCGATACAGGTTGAACGGAATCGTAGCTGATTCCTGCGGAATCCATCTGTGCGCGCAGCTCCGGCAATCGTCGGCCGGCATCGTCCACGAACAGATGGACGCGGTCGCCCACCAGCAACGCGCTGCGCACTCCCGGGGCGCCCACCAATGACGCGCGCACTTGCTCGGGATGCGTCGCGTGCACGGCCAAAATCTCACCAGGGAATCGGCGCTTCAATTCCTCAGGCCGGTCGCAAAACAGCATTCGGCCCTGGTGCAGCAGGCCTACGCGATGGCAGCGCTCCGCTTCGTCGAGGTAGGATGTGGAAGTGAGAATGGCCACGCCCTCGGCCACCAGGGAATAGAGAATGCGCCAGAAATCCCGCCGTGATACCGGGTCGACACCGTTGGTCGGCTCATCGAGCAGAATCACTTTGGGCGTGTGAATCAGGGCGCAAACTAAGCCGAGCTTTTGCTTCATTCCACCGGAGAGATTCCCGGCGAGCCGGTTCCGGAAGTCACCGAGTCCCGCCGCCGACAATAATTCCTGGGAGCGTTGCATCCGCTGCTTACGGTGAACGCCAAACAGGTCCGCATAAAATCGAATGTTTTCGTCGACTGTCAGATCCTCATAAAGGCCGAACCGCTGTGACATGTAGCTCAGAAGCGACTTGGCGCCTTCTGGGTCGCGCACGACGTCGCAGCCGGCGATCGTGACCGAACCCGAATCGGTTCCCATCACGCCCGAAAGCATCCGGAGCGTGGTGGTTTTGCCGGCGCCATCGGGCCCGACGAGCCCAAAAATCTCTCCTGCGAATACTTCAAAGCTGAGACCGTCGACGGCGCGCACTTTGCCAAAATGCTTGCTCAAGGAAGAGACGATGATGGCCGGTGATAAATCCATAACATCCTAACTACTGCACTTTAATATCGACATCGGCCGGCATTCCCGGCTTTAGCTCTTGGCGGGGATTATCCAGATCCACTTTGACTCGGTAGACCAACGTCACACGTTCCTTTTCGGTCTGCACGCTCTTAGGCGTGAATTCGGCCTCCGAAGAGATGAAGGAGACGCGCCCAGGATAGACCTTGTCTGGAAATGTATCCGTGCGCACGTCAACTGTCTGGCCCCAATGGACCTTGCCGAGGTCTGTCTCCGGCACATACACGCGGACCCACAGATGGTCCAGGTCGCCTAGCGTCACGATGGGCGTGCCGGGTGATACGACCTCTCCCAACTCGGCCTGCCGCACTAGGACCACGCCATTGAAGGGTGCGCGTAGCACTGTGTACGTCAAACGAATATGAGACATGCTCACCGTCTGTGTGGCTTGGTGAACATTGGCGCGGTCAACCTCCAACTCTTCCTTGCGCGTTCCTTCCACGAGTTCGTTGTAGATTTGCTGGTCGCGATCATAGGTATCCTGCGCCCGCGTGACATTGGTGGCGGCCTGGTCGCGCGTTTGACCCGGAATTTCGTCCTTCTCATAGAGCGCCTGGTAGCGGGCGAAATCCTTTTGTTTCTGATCGAGGTCGGCTTGAGCGTCGAGCATCGAGAGTTTGGCTGCCTCGATATCCTGCGCGCGGCTGCCCGCGAGGCCCAAAGCGAGTTGCCGATTGCGGAGGCGGGCCGTCGCGTCGTCCACGGCCACCTGTTGCCGGTAATCGTCATTATCAAGCCGAGCCACCAAGTCGCCGCCTTTCAGGGTCATGCCTTCATCCACGGGCAGAGCGATGATGCGTCCGGTCACTTTGAAACTGACCAAACTTTCGTGCGCTTCAATATTTCCTGACAGCTTGAGGACATTTTCACTGGTGGGCTTGCGGAACCACTGCGGATGGTAATATGCCACTGCGCCACCAATCACCAAAAGCAGAATGAGCGGAATCACGCGTTTCATGACTTGTTAACCTCGTCGTCCAGACTCTTATAACTGTTCCTCACAACTTCCCAGGTGGCAGAAGCGATGTGTTATCGCCTTCCGTGTGCCCGCTACCTGCCCACCCCTCAGGGCTCGCTCAGGTAGCTCTGGTAGATCTTTTCGGTCCCTCCGAGTGAGCGCACCAGTGCCATCACGGCGTCGGCGTGCTGTGCCAGAGCGGTAATACGGTCATCTTGGGCGCTCGCCAAGCTAGCCTGCGCGGTGACAACTTCAATGTTGTCCGTCACCCCGTTGCGGAAACGGTCTTGCGCGAGGCTGAGCTCCCGTTCCGTTAGGTGCAGGGCCGCCTCGGTGACGGTCACCTGACTTTCCGTGGAGTCCAGATTCAGCAACGCGGTACGCAGTTCTTGTTCGATCTCGCGCTGGAGGTCGTCAATCTGCGCGTCTAAGCGTTTAACCTGGCTTTCAAGTTCCGTCTTCTCTCCCGCACGGTCGCGGTCAAACAAGGTGACGGTGAGGGTCCCCTGAATCTCGCCGGTCCCCGCCAAGGAGCCAAAGCCGCGCCCGATCGCCCCATAGTCGCCGTTGACCGACAAGGTGGGGTAATAGCGCGCCCGCGATGCCCTGAGCTGTTCGCTCAATGCGTCTTTCTGCTTGAGGAGGGCGGCGTAGTCGGAGCGCGCCTCGATGGCCGTGTGCAGCGCATGGTCCGCGTCAGTTGACTCCACGTGATGGAACTTCAAGGGTTCAGCCAATTCCAACGGGACGCCGGGACTGAGGCCCAAGAAATGGGCGAGAGTTAGCAGCGAAGTTTGATAAGAGTTGCGCGCCACCAAAACGGTCTGCTGGTCGCGCGCGAGTGTCACCTGAGCGCGAACCTCGTCCACGGCAGTGGCGAGACCCTGAGCGTGTTGGTCGCGCGCCAGTTTTTCCAAGGTTGTAGAAGTCGTGACGCGGCTCTCCGCCGCTTCCACCTCCGCGGCGGCAGCCTGGGATTCAAGGTACAACCCCGCGGCTTGGCGTATCACCAAATCGCGTGCATCCTGATAACTCAGATTGGCCGCCTCCTCCTGTTTTTCGCTTGCCTTCCAGGCGTGGTAGGAGTGGCGGTCGATCAACGATTGGCTCGCCGAAGCGCGGAAGTCATAGTGCCCGAAGGGCCCGACGACCATCGGAATCCCAGGGAAGGAAATCCCCAGGGCCGCTAAATCGATATTCTGCCGGTTGGCGAGCGCGTCGCCATTGACGTGCGGCAGCAGGGAAGAGCGCCGCCGTTCGCGTGTGCCCGCAAGTTCCTCAACCTGGGTGCTCGCCACGCGCACGCTCAGGTTTTGCTTCAACGCCAAACCAATCGCGTCACTCAAGGTAAGGCGCCGTGCCGGGGGGCGTTGGCTTTGCGCCAAAGCTCCGGATGCAACCAAGAGCAGTAACCACCACCATCTTGCGTAGAACTTCATGGAAAGTCTCCCAGTGGGCACAGCATCGGCCCAGTTGCCGACTCACTTGCGGAACTCTTCCAGGCCGCGCATCACAAACTCCGTGTGCGCCTTCACGTAGGCACCCATATCAAGGGGGTGGCGCCCAGCGAACAGCAATTGCCAAAGCATGGCAACCAGTGCCGGGGCGACAATGATCTGAGGGAACTCCAGGGCTTCGCTCTTGCGGAATTTCCCCTCGGCGATTCCCCTCATCAGCGTTTCCCGCATCGCCCTCATTCCGGGAACAATGATTTCATGATGGTAAATTTCCGCAAGTTGAGGGAATCTGCCACCTTCGGCAACCAGCATCCGGACGATGAACTGGACCTTCTCATTCCCCACGACGTTCGTGTACATCTGAGAAAGCAGGGCCCTGAGCAAATCCTCCGGGGGGCCCGGCAAGGTCTCTACCAAAGCATCGAACCTTTTGGGGATAAGATTTCGCACCACGGCTTGAAATAGGCGCTCCTTGTTCCGGAAATAAAGGTAGATCGTCCCCTTGGCGATTCCGGCTCGGCGGGCAACTTCGTCGATGCGGGCGGCCTCGTATCCATGCGCCGCGAAAACTTTGAAGGCAGCCGCCAGGATTTCCTCTTGGCGATGGAGCTTCTGCCCCCGCCGGCGCGGAGAGGTTTTGCCCGCCTTAACCTGTTTGGGTTTCATTATCGTGTTCCGGTCTCAAGTAAAATGACTGAACGGTCAGTCATTTTGCTATCGAACCAAATTTAACCGCAACAAAATGCCTTGTCAAGGCCATTCGTTCGCGGTCCTTTCATGTCAATTTCACGAGCCCGGTATGACTTGGTCTGTTCACGGAGTATTTCTCAAGCGCTGTCATTCTCATAGTCAGGCCTCCTTGGGCGCGTCCGGCGTCGATCCAGAGCTAGCGCACCGTCCCCGACCACCGGAGGCCGGCCAGATTCCATGGGCGCGGAATTTTTCACGTTCTTCCGGTGTCATGTCTTCCCAGCGCCGAATCAGGCGCGCACGCCAGTCTCCCCCAAATCCGGGACGGCCCCGGAAACCGCCGAAGAGGATCTTGCTGAGTACCAGGATCCCTAGAGCTTGCCAAAATGTGATGACATGTAGGCCGAAGAGAACCGGCATCAGCCAGTTCCAAAGCCACATAACAGCAAAGCTAAATACCGTTCCCGCCAGCAGCACGATCAACAAAATTTTCAATACCCGCGAAAGGCCATGGACTCTCATCGTTTGTATCCTCACGTTTTCTTGAATTCTTCATAGATCGCCCGCAATCGCCGCCGCAGATAGAGCACGGCATAGTGCTTTCGCGAAAGCAGGGTATTTACGCTTAACCCAGTCGACGCGGCCATCTCGTTAAAGCTCAGGCCCTCGATCTCGTGGGCTACAAACACCTCGCGCTGATCATCTGGGAGTTCATCCAGCGCCGACTCGATTTCATCGAGTAACAACTCCCGAACGAAGGTCGCCTCCGGCCCGGCGTCGGGGGAGGGAAGGAGGTCCTCCCACGGGAAGAACTCTCCCTCTTCGTCTACCGAGGGGGTTCTTGGCGCCTCCGGTTTCCGCTTGCGAAATCTGTCGATGATGCGATTTCGCGCCACCCGGTAAAGCCATGCCCCCACTTGCTCCACAGGCTTCATCAGGCGATAAGCTTGTACGAGTTCATAGAAGACCTCTTGCAAAATGTCTTCCGCCTCGCTTTCGTCCACAACGCGCTTGCGAATGAAATTGCGGAGGCGGGATTGTTCCCGCTCGACTGTTTCCGCGATGCGGTGGTTTTGGTCGTCGGTCATGATTCCGATGCTTAGCGCGTCGTCCATTCACTAGTGTAGACGAAGTAGCAGACGGAATATTTTAGGCCGATTTCGGGGTCGGTTTGGGCGCTGGGTGAAGGGCTGAGTGTCTTCTTCTCTGCGCAAAGCTGCAAAGGAGGGTATTGTGGCAGGCTCTGAATGCGACTCCCGGCGCGAGTCGAATCAACTTATTGCGCGCCGCGCCGCATCATAGGAGAATGGGGACGACCTCTTCGTCTTCCGGGGGCAACCCAGGGCTCTTGGGCCAGGGGTGCCAATTGGTCCCAGCGCACGGCCTAGGAATCGACGCGGGCCGGGACGGGATGACGCGGAGCCCTTTTGCTCATATGCTTATTCATCCACGTGCACCCTTCAATTTTGCTCAAACGCTGCGATTTATTCTGGCTCCCCCTGTCTTGCTCAATGGGCGGATATTTGCGCCCTTGTTGGACTATTTCGTCGATGGCGAATATCGACGCGTGCTGGAACTTGACGAGCAGTTGGTTCTTTATGGAGTGCGAGAGGAGGGGAGCCCGGGCAAGCCTGCGCTGCGAATCCGAATTTTAGCGGGACCCGACGACGACCGTGCGCGGCAGGCCGTTGCGGGAGAGGTCGCACGACAGTTTTCGACCGACCTCGACCTACAGCCATTCTATGCCCTGGCGAAATCGGATCCTGTGCTTCGCCATCTCATCGTTCACTTTCGCGGGATGAGGGTCCCGCAAGCCGCTCACGTTTACGAAATTCTCATATCCGCGATCATCGAGCAGCAGGTGAACTTATCGTTCGCGCACAAGGTGAAGAAGGTATTGATCGACACGTACGGACGCGGGGTTGATTTCGAGGGGCGACGATATAGTGCGTTTCCTGAGCCGGCCGCGCTGGCGATCGCGAGTCCGCGTGAATTGTTGCCGCTTCAGGTTTCCGGTCCCAAGGCTCGCTATATCATTACCATCTCGCGCCTCGCCCTCGACGGCACACTCGATCTCGAAAATCTGAGGGATCTTGAACCGGCAGTGGCGCACGAGAAGCTACTAGAGCTGAAAGGCGTGGGGCAGTGGACGGCGCAGTACGTAGGACTGCGCGCGCTAAGGCATCTCGATTGCCTACCAGCCGCAGATGTGGGATTGCAAAAAGTCATCCATTATTTTTATGGGCTGCGCAAGCGGCCATCCGACGAACGTGTGCAAAAGATAGCTCGGGCGTGGCAAGGCTGGCGAAGCTACGCCACCTTTTATCTCTGGCTCACCTACTGGGAAAATGCCGAATGGAAGAGCCGCGTCCTTGATGAGATCCGGGCTCGCAGGTAGGGTCCTGCGCTATTCAGATTGAAGAGGAGAAGACGATGTTACGTGGGAGCCTGTTTCTAATCCTGGCGCTGGTTCTATGCTCGCCAATCTATGGAAAGACGAAAGGGGAACCTCTTCCCCCGTTAGCCGTATCCATTTGTAGCATCCTCTCCCAGGCTGCTCAATACGACGGAAAGGACATCAGAGTTAGGGGAATCTACCTGTCCAATAACCATGGAGCGGAATTGTTTGGGAACCAATGCAAATCGCGAGAGAATATGGTGAATGTGCGTGGCGCGGACACGAAGAGCCACAAGCAGTTTGTTAAGGCGATGCGAAAGATTGATTCCAGCCAACCCGTCGATATGGTGATCCGCGGTCGGTTTTCGGTGGCCAAAAGTGGTTGCTTTGGGGCGGCATGTGATCGGTATGAAATCAAAGAAACATGGCTCCTGTGGGCCCAACCGGAGCAGGGCACTCCCTAGCAACCAGAAAACAAACGTGCCGACAGATTGCCGCTCTCCGGCCAGGCGGTAATGCGACCGCTCGGCGGCTTTCTATCCTGACAACTGGGTTACGACCATGAACCAAAGTGCGAGCCCCAGTCCGACTGCGAGGTGCGGTAGGACGAAAGCGAAATAGAAGAGAAAGACGACCCAGGGAATGACGGCCAGGCGGGCGTGCTGAAAAACATAATCAGCGATCAGCAAGAGGAAGAA
>Ga0181535_10005430_pt1 | contig 13652 bp, 8 predicted proteins | sample PEATcosm2014_Bin_44_FD_119774 | JGI IMG/M metagenome (GOLD analysis project Ga0181535, IMG submission 119774) | Peatland microbial communities from MTU Mesocosm Facility, Houghton, MI, USA - PEATcosm2014_Bin17_30_metaG | ecosystem: Environmental > Terrestrial > Soil > Wetlands > Peat | place...
GATGGCAAATTCCCTGCTTCCCCCCGAAGAACGCAACCTCACACCCGATCAGGTGGAGGCGCTCGACAAGCGCCGCGACCTCGGGCACACATTTCTTGTGATCGCCGGTCAATTTGCGGTGATCGCAACCATCCTGTCGCTCTGGGTTTTCCAGGATCTCAAGTACTCCCCGGGCTGGGCGCATCCCATGGCCTATTACTTTTTCCTTGCCCTCATTCTGATCGTGGCGTTCGGGCTGGCAGGGCTGGTGCTGCGTCGCGGAACCCCGCGCATCGATTGAGGCACTTACTGAAAGACGTGAGGATGCCGTGTATAGATTCGCAGCGATTCTCACCGTCTTGTGCACTGCCGTTTGTTCTGGCCCATTTGTAAAAGCACAAGACCATTTGCCACAGGCTTCCGCGCCCCAGGTATCCGCAGCTGATCGCGCCCAGGCGCTGGCCATCTTCAAACAACTCGTCGAGATCAACACTACAGACACGCCGCAGGGCAATGTCACCACTGCGACTGCGGCCATGGAACGCCTCTTCCTCGACGCGGGATTCTCGCCCCAGGATGTTCGTCTTCTGGGGCCCAATGAGCGCAAGCAGAATCTCGTTGTCCGCTTCCGCGCAGCCGGAACTCCGACCGAGAAGCCCATTCTTTTCCTTTGCCACATGGACGTGGTCCAGGCCTTGCGCGCCGATTGGTCCACCGATCCGTTTCAGTTCATTGAGAAGGACGGCTATGTCTACGGGCGTGGCACGCAGGACATGAAGGATTCCGACGCCGCGCTGGTTGAGACTTTTCTGCGCCTCCATCGTGAGGGATATAAGCCCCAACGCGACCTGATCCTGGCTTTGACGGCGGACGAAGAGGGAGGCAAGTTCAACGGCGCTGACTGGCTGGTACGCGAGCATCGCGACCTGGTGGATGCAGCCTACGTGATCAATCCCGATGCCGGCGGCATTGAACTGGAGCACGGACGGGCTGTGGTGGCCGAAATCGAGGCGACCGAAAAGGTATACGCCGACTACCAGGTAACAGTCACCAATCGCGGCGGCCACAGTTCACTGCCGCGGCCCGACAATGCCATTTACGAACTGGTGGCGGGGCTCGGCCGCCTGGCTACCTACACGTTCTCCTTCGAGCTGAATGAGGTCACGCGAACCTACTTCACGAACCTCGCTCAGAATGAGACCGGGGAAACCGCCGCCGACATGCGCGCAATTCTGGCCACTCCGCCGGACATGTCCGCTGCCGCGCGCCTCAGTGCGGAGCCGGCCTTCAACGCCAGGTTCCGAACAACGTGCGTTGCCACGCGGCTGGATGCCGGCGATGCGAACAACGCGCTGCCACAGATGGCGCAAGCCATCGTGAATTGCCGGATCTTGCCCGGCCACTCACCCGAAGAAGTCAGGAAACAACTCATTTCCATCCTTGCCGACTCTCAAATCAGCGTGGAGTACGTCTCCGACCAAGGCGACGTGAGCGCCACAGCTCCCGATCGCCCGGCAATCATTCCTCCTGCGCCGATCCCGGAGATCTGGTCGCCGCTTACGAGCTTTACGCAAGCCATCTGGCCGGGAATCACGGTAACTCCGGTCATGGAAACCGGCGCCAGCGACTCCATTTACTTCGCTCAAGCCGGCATCCCGAGCTATGGCTACTCGGCGATCGCGCTCGAGCGGGATGATGTGCGCGCCCATGGTCGCGATGAGCGCTTGCCCCTCGATTCGTATTGGAAGTCGCTGGACTTCTGGTATGCGTTCGCGAAAAAACTCGGCAGCGAGTGAGCGCAGGGCGAACTTTTGCGACGTGGCTCGGTCAGAACGCCACTGCAAGTTGAATGAACCCCACCACTGTTAAACTAGAGGCAGATGATCCTCCCGTTTGTCCGCGAAATCTTCGCGGAGCTGGAGCAGGCCCCGGGATTTGAGCGCGTTCGCAGGCACCTAAGCCTGGGTGCGGGACGGCGTCGTGTGTCCGGATTAACGGCAACGGCGCGGGCTCTCTACCTTCCACTGATGGCGCAAGCCGCCAGGCAGCCGGTCATTGTCATCGTCGCCGACAACAAAGCTGCCGAGGCCCTCGAACCGCTCCTCAAGGCCGGATGCGAGCTGACCGGAGCAGTCGATCCAACCCGCGTCGTCCGCTTTCCCGCTCACGACGTGCTTCCTTTTGAGAATCTCTCGCCTCACCCCGACGTGCAGGAACAGCGCGCTGCGGCGCTGTGGAAGCTTTCCACCGGCGCTGTCGACATTCTCATCGCCCCCGTCGAATCCGCGGCGATGAAGCTCTTCGATCTCAACTACTACGCCGGCCTCGCCGTCACGCTCAAGCGCAGCGAAAAGGTCGACATTGAAGTTCTAACCGCGCACTTGGCCAGCGTCGGCTATGCCCAGACGGATCTCGTCGAGATGCCGGGACAGTTCACGCGCCGCGGCGGAATTCTCGACGTGTACTCGCCGGATGCCGACCGCCCCGTGCGCATTGAGCTCTTCGGCGACGAAATTGAAACCATTCGCAAATTCGATCCGGAAACGCAGCGTTCTCAGGCCGGACTCGATGAAACGCAGTTGTTGCCGCTCACTGAGGCGCCGCTTACCGAGCACTTACTGGCCGCGGTCAACGGGCGTCTGAGTCGCCAGCGCGTCGAAATCGAGAATGAAGAGATGGCCGCCGAAGCCGCGGCAGCCGGCGGCGTCAGCGTTTTTCCAGGCTGGGAGTTCTTTACGCCCGTCGCCGGCGCTGAGCGCTCGCTGCTCACGCTCTTGCAGCGCTGCGCTCTGTTTGTCGATGAGCCGGCCATGGTGCGCAGTCAGATCGATCGCTGGTGGAGCAAAGTCGAGCTGCGTCACGAGCGCTCCGGAATTGGTTCGCTCGTCCGTCCGGAAGATATCTATCTGCGCCCCGAAGTTCTTCAAGCGTCGCTCGGTGCCCACATGGGTCTCGACCTCGATCAACTCGGCGCGGTTGACGTGCTCGAGGAGGACAGGACGCTGGGCGAGATCGAACTGCCCACGCGGCCCACTCTTCGCTTCCACGGCTCTATTCCCGCGCTCACCGAGCAATTGAAGCGTCTTATGGCAACGGACACCCGCATCGTGCTTGCTGCCGTGCATCAGGGAGACGTCGAGCGCCTCGCGACGGTGCTTCGCGATTACCAGGTCCCTTACCGCCTCGGCAGCCGCGTTCCAAAAACCGGCAGCGACATGATGCTTGAAGAAGCCAGCTACATGGCGGGCGATCTGCGCGTGCCTGTGATCGTTCGTTCGCCCATTGCATCAGGCGTCATGTTTGCCGAGGCCAACCTGATCGTCTTCGGCGCCAACGATCTGTCCGATGAAGCCGATGTCGCGGCGCGTCCGCTTCCGAAAAAGTCGAAAACCGCAGCTTTCGTCTCTGACTTCCGCGATCTCGGCGTCGGCGACTATGTGGTCCACGTCGAGCATGGCATCGCTCAGTATCAGGGCCTCAAAGAAATCGAGCAGGACGGGCTTTCCATCGAGTTCATGATCCTCGAATTCGCCGAGGGCGCCAAGCTCTATGTCCCTCTCACTCGTCTCGATCTCATCCAGAAATATCGCTCCACTGACACCGGACCAGCGCCGGTGCTGAGCAGGCTTGGCTCGCAACAATGGACCCGCACCAAGGCCCGCGTACGTAAAGCCATGCAGGACATGGCCGCCGAGTTGCTCAAACTCTACGCCGAACGCCGTACCGTCGAGGGCAATGCATTCTCGCTCGACAACGAGTTTCAGCGCGAATTCGAAGACTCCTTCGACTACACCGAGACCGACGATCAGATCACGGCCATTCGCGCGGTGAAAGAAGACATGGAATCGCCCACGCCGATGGACCGCCTGCTTTGCGGCGACGTTGGCTACGGCAAAACCGAAGTGGCAATGCGCGCCGCCTTCAAAGCTGTGCAGGACGGCAAGCAGGTTGCCGTGCTCACTCCCACAACGGTCCTCAGCTTCCAGCACTTCGAGACCTTTAAGCAGCGCTTCGCCCAGTTCCCCATTCACATCGAAATGATCTCCCGCTTCCGCACCGCGAAGGAGCAGAAGGACATCATCGAGCGCGTCTCGACGGGCCGCGTCGACATCCTCATCGGCACGCACCGCCTGCTTTCAAAAGACATCAAATTCCAGGATATCGGCCTGCTAATCGTCGACGAGGAACAGCGTTTCGGCGTGCGTCACAAGGAGCGGCTCAAGCAGCTGCGCAAGCAGATTGACGTGCTCGCGATGAGCGCGACGCCCATCCCCCGCACGCTGCATATGTCGCTCGTCGGCCTGCGTGACATGAGCATCATTGAAACACCACCCAAAGATCGCATGGCCATTCAGACGGTGGTTGCCCGCTTCGACGAAAAAATCGTCCGTTCCGCAATAGAGGTCGAGCTCGAGCGTGGCGGACAGGTGTTCTTTGTGCACAATCGCGTGGAATCCATCTACGAAATCGCCTCGCGAATCCAGGAGTTGGTGCCCGCTGCGCGAGTCGCCGTTGCGCACGGCCAAATGGGTGAGAATGATCTGGAAAAGGTCATGCTCGCTTTCATGCGTCACGAATTCGACGTGCTCGTCGCCACCACGATCATCGAAAACGGCCTCGACATCCCGCTCGCGAATACAATCCTCATCAACCGCGCCGAGCGCCACGGCCTCAGCGAGCTCTATCAGTTGCGTGGTCGAGTTGGCCGCTCGAATCGCCGCGCTTACGCGTACCTGCTCATTCCGCCCGAGAACGAGTTGGCCGAAATCGCTCGCCGCCGTCTCGCAGCGCTTAAAGAGTTCAGCGATTTGGGCGCAGGGTTCAAGATCGCGGCGCTCGACTTGGAGTTGCGCGGCGCAGGCAACATGCTCGGTGGCGAACAGAGCGGCCACATTGAAGCCGTTGGATTCGAGCTGTATACGTCGATGCTCGAAGCCGCTGTGAAGGAGATGAAAGGCGAAGCCGGCGAAGAGCGTCCGGCCACGCAACTCAACCTCGGCATCGCGCTGCGCATCGACGAAAGTTACGTGCCGGAAGAGAATCAGCGCCTGCGCCTCTACAAGAAGATCGCAGGCACGAGCACCGAGGCCGCGGTCAACGAGGTTCGTGCAGAGATGGAAGACCGCTATGGCGCGCTGCCCGACGCCACTGTCTATCTGCTTGAGGCGGCCACGTTGCGCCTCGAGTGCGAGCGCATCGGCATTGCGCAGGTCGACCGCAAGCGAGGCGAGCTTCAAATCCGCTTCATGGAAAATGCGGCTGTCGATCCGGCCCACCTCATGCAACTGGTGTCGCGCAATGCAAAGCGCGGCGCGCAATTTACACCGCAGGGTCTGCTCAAGTTCCCGCTGCGGGCTACGCGGCCCGATGATGTTCTGCTCGAAATTCGAGAGTTATTGGCTAATTTGGCGCCGGCGCCAGTGAACGCTTGATCGAAACGCCCCGCCATGGAGAAGGATCATGCATTTGAATCGAGCGATAAGTTTGGCTTTGGCAGGAGCATTTATGTCGACTTCGATTGCAGCCCGCGCCGCAACCGCGGACTCGAAACAGCAGTTCGCGAAAGTCAGCGATGACTACTTCGATCAGGTCTATTTCCACTACGCTCCTTCAACTGGAACCATCGTGGGCCTCCACCAGTACGACGCGCAGCTCGAGGACTTTTCGCGCCCCAGCATTGACGCCGAAATCGCCGCGCTGAAAAACTTCGAGCAGCAGATCGAAGCGATCGTTCCTGATAATTCGACGGCCAGCTTTGTTCCTCGTTCCGACCGTGAGATTGTCCTCGGCAACATTCGCTCGCAACTGCTGACGCTCGAAACCATCCGGCCCTGGCAAAAGGACGCGGACACTTACTCGAGCACCTGCGCCAATGCGGCCTTCGTCCTGATGGAGCGCAAATTTGCGCCGCCAAACGACCGCCTCCGCTCGCTCGTCGCCCGCGAAAAGCAAATGCCCGCCCTGCTCGCCGCAGCGCATGCCAATCTCCAAAACCCGCCGCACGTCTTCACCGAAATCGCCATCGAGCAATTGCCGGACATTATTAGCTTCTTCCAGCACGACGTCCCACAGGCCTTCGCCGACGCGGACGACCCGGCGCTCAAAGCCGAATTTGCCTCGACCAACGCAGCCGTCGTCTTCGCTCTCAACGATTATTTGCACTGGCTCAAAACCGATGTGCTCGCGCGATCGAATGGTGATTTTCGAATCGGCGCCGACGCATTCGAGAAGAAGCTCCAGTACGACGAAATGGTCGATCTCCCTCTTGGCAAGCTGCTCCAAATCGGGTGGGCCGATCTGCGCAAAAATCAGGAACACTTTAAGCAGGTTGCCGCCGAACTCGATCCCGAAAAAGACCCTCGTGAAGTGCTTGAAGTGCTGGGCGAAGACCATCCAGCTCCCGGTCAGCTTCTCGACGCCTTCCGCGCCACGTTCACCAATCTCGTCGGCTTCATCCGCGAGCACCACATCGTCACCATTCCTTCCGACGTCCGGCCGATCGTCGAAGAAACGCCGCCGTTTATGCGCGCCACCACCTTTGCCAGCATGGATACCGCCGGCCCCTTCGAGACCCACGCAACCGAATCCTACTTCAACGTCACGCTGCCCGACCCATCTATGACGCCGTCAGAAGTTGAAGGCTACATGCATTCCTTCAACATCGGTACGGTCATCTCAACCGCTGTGCACGAAGCATATCCGGGACACTATGTGCAGTTTCTCTGGCTGCCGCAAGCCCCCAGCAAGGTGCGCAAGTTGCTCGGCGCGAACACTGACGTGGAAGGCTGGGCGCACTACTGCGAGCAGATGATGCTCGACGAGGGCTACGGTCAGCCGGGCGCTGGCGCGAAAGACATCCGCGAATCAAAACTGCTGCGGCTGGGCCAGTTGCAGGATGCGCTGCTGCGCAATGCGCGCTTCATCGTCGGCATTGAAATGCACACCGGCAACATGAGCATGGAGCAGGCCGAAGATTTCTTCCAGAAGGAGGGCTATCAGTCGAAAGAAACTGCTGTGGTCGAGACCAAGCGCGGCGCAGGCGATCCAACCTATCTCTACTACACGCTCGGCAAGCTCGAGATCATGAAACTACGCGACGACGTCAAGAAAAAACAAGGCGCCGCGTTCAGCCTCGAAAAGTTCCACGACAATTTCCTGCGCCAGGGTTTCCCGCCCATCAAAATCGTTCGCGAAGCCATGCTCGGAGACAACTCGCCCACGCTGTAGGCGGGCGCCGACGTTCCATATCTGCTCGGACAAGCAGCGCGCTCTGCCGAGCCGCCCGTAACCATGGCTCGGGGAAAAGCAGGGACAATGGCGGAAGGTTCAGGAATTTCGGGCGTCACGAAGCGGCGCTAAAAGCTCACCAATCCAGCCAAGGCCTTCTCTTTTTCCTCCAGAGTCGGCACGTCGGGATAGCCGCGCACTGTGACAGAGAACGCGATACCACTTTTGCGCACGCTGAGCGTAGCGCCATAACTTATCGTGCCGCTGGTCATATAAGCGTCATCACCAATGCCGCTGACAGGTGTCATCGTCAATCTACCGCCCGTTATTGACTTGCCCTGTTCATAAGCCTATACGGACTTGATGGAGACGATCACTGTTCTTGCTTTGAACGCGTCGACTCCGGCCTGAACCCAGCTGCACGAAGTCTGAATGGTCGGCGTTATGGGCTGGCCAGGCGCCATGGAAACTCCGAGAACTGACTGGATCTGTCCTGACGTGAGCAAGGCGCAGGCGTTCGTCGCCGGTGCCTGAGCTGCAATGGGGCTTGTAACACCGACTAAGAGCAATACGGCGGGGGTGACGATTGCATGAAGCGCTAGACGCACGGTAAACCTCCTACAAGATGGAAAGTCTGACTCCCGGACGCGAAGATCAAAATGCAGGAAAATGTACGCGAGGGATACAAACCATTTGCGAGAAGGGCCCTGCATCGGATCAAGGCGCTGCCCATACGTTTAACAAGAAAGCCCCCGTTTAAACAAGTCGTCCGTGAAGGCCCTTGCATCCATAACCTCAAAGCACCGGCGAGAGGCGCCATCGGGACCCCCTCCGGGAGAGCTGTGCGATCAGCTCATTACTTACGAACTCAGGCCGTTTTCCACTTGATGTTGCAGCCGATCGACGGCTTTTGCTCCTTGGGCACCGGCTTGCCCGCAAGCACCGCATCGATCGCCGCGCGCAAATCCTTCCCGGTCACCGGGATTCCATTCCCCGGGCGGCTGTCGTCGTATTGTCCGCGATAAACGAGCTTGAAATCCGCGTCGAAGAGATAAGGATCGGGCGTGCACGCGGCGTTATACGCGTGGGCCACATACTGATCCTCGTCATATAAATATGGAAAGTCGAAATCGTTATCGTGCGCCTGCTGCCTCATGTCGTCGGGGCTGTCGGCGGGGTATGTCTTCACATCGTTGGAGCTGATTGCAACCATCCCCAGCGGCTTGTCTTCGTAGCCGGCTGCGAGATCGCCGAGCGACTTCTCAATGTGCTTCACATAGGGGCAATGCGGGCAAATGAAGATCACGAGCAATGCCTTCATGCCGCGAAAATCGTCGCGGCGAATCGTCGTGCCGCTGATCACATCAGGCAGCGCAAAATCCGGCGCGAGAGTGCCAAGCGCAAGCATGGTCGATTCTGTCTTTGCCATTCCATCTCTCCTTGATAAAGGGATGCTGTTCAGCTCCGGAGGTTGCGTGCGCTCTTGAATCTCTTAAAACAGCCCCGTCTGCCGCCCCGGCACCGTAATGCCGAAGTGCTCGTAAGCCAGGCGAGTAGCCACGCGGCCGCGGGGCGTCCGGTCGAGAAATCCAATTTGAATCAGAAACGGCTCGTACACTTCCTCGAGCGCGTCTTCCTCTTCGGCGAGTGTTGCCGCCAGCGTGCCCAGGCCCACGGGTCCGCCATCGTATTTCTGCATGATCGTCAACAGCAGCCGCCGGTCGATCTCGTCGAAGCCGTGCGCATCCACTTCCAGCATGGTCAGCGCCGCATTAGCCGTTGGCAGGTCAATCGATCCCGTGCCGCGCACCTGGGCATAGTCGCGAACGCGGCGTAGTAACCGATTCGCGATACGCGGTGTCCCACGCGAGCGCAGCGCGATCTCCGCCGCACCGTCGGCATCGATCGGAATCTGCAGCACCTCGGCGGAACGCTCCACAATGACGCGCAATTCTTCCTCGGTGTAGAACTCCAGGCGAAGCAAAATCCCGAAACGCGAGCGTAGCGGCGAGCTCAGCAAGCCGGGCCGCATGGTGGCGCCGATGAACGTGAACGGGCGAATCTCCATCACGTGCGTTCGGGCCGCTGGGCCCTGCCCGATGATGATGTCCAGCTTGTAATCCTCGAGTGCGGTGTAGAGCTTTTCTTCGAGCACCGGTTGCAGCCGGTGAATTTCATCGAGAAACAGCACCTGCCGCTCGCGGAGGTTGGTCAGCACCGCTGTCAAGTCGCCCTGGATGACGAGCGCTGGCCCCGAAGTCTGCTGGAAGCCCACGTCCAGTTCATTGGCGATGATCGTGGCCAGCGTGGTCTTGCCCAGTCCCGGAGGACCGAAGAGAAGCACGTGATCCAGAGCCTCGCCGCGCGATTTTGCCGCCTCAAGCGCAATCGCGAGCTGTTCCTTTGCCTTTGACTGGCCGATAAACTCCCGTAGCCAGCGAGGACGCAATTTGAGCTCAAAACTCTGCTCTTCATCGGCGCGCGCCGCGCTCACAAGACGTTCCGGAGTGTTGTCGCGCGCAAGATTCATGTCGAAGGAAAGTGTAGCCGTTCCCGCCGGGCTGCGGCAAAACCGGCTCCGAGCGGATTTGCGGAAACGAAGTGAATCAGTCTTTCGCGCGCAAGCAGCTTTAACCCGTTCCGGAGTCCCGTTTTGCGATGCCGTATACGTAACCAAAGTGCTGTGCGAAGCCACGATCAAAGTCAATGCTCAAGGACTTATTGACTGTCTTGATGCCAAGCCCAAAGTAACACCTTCGTGTGACTGCGGTGCACTGTTTACATGCCCTATAGTCGAAGGCATACAGGCCAGCGAGAGTCTGCCATGACGATTTTCTGATCAACGTCAAAGCGTCTGCAGGCTCCGGAGGTCAACCATGCATGATCGAGTTCTATCGCCGCGGGTGCTTCTTCTCATCGCTATGGCACTGCCTATAGCGGGCTGCACCAATCCCTTGGCCGTCTCAATTTCCGTATCGCCCACAACGCAATCCATCGGCGCCGGCCAAACTGCGCAATTCACCGCCACGGGCGTCTTCGGCCATGGAAACAATCATCCCTCCAGCTCACAGGACCTCACGGACACGGCGACCTGGACTTCGAGCGCACCGGGTGTGGCTACGATAAGCACCACCGGCATGGCAACCGGCGTTTCAGCCGGCTCAACCACGATTACCGCCAGCGTCAACGGATTTACTGGGGTTGTTTCGGCGTCCGCCACGCTCACGGTATCGGGCAGTTCGGGAGGAGGAGGCGGGACTCCGTCATCGATCACAATTATCCCCAACACTCAATTGGTCACGACGGTGGGGGACACGGCCCAATTCGAGGCCATTGAGACCACTGCCACTGGGGCCACGGTCGACGTCACCAACTTGGCCACCTGGGGTTCAAGCAGCCCATCGATTGCCACCATCGCCGCCAACACCGGGCTTGCCACCGCAGTGAGCCTGGGCTCAGTCACCATCACCGCGAATTATTCCAGCGGCGGCAGCGCGCTCACGGGCACTGCGACCTTTACTGTGGGAAGCGGATCCCCGGGAACCGGCGGATCGACCGAAGAGTTTACCGCTGTCACTATCGTTCCCGGCTCCCAGTCTGTCTCCGCCTCAGGCCAGACGGGACAATTCATTGCGCTTGCCACATTAGGAGCCAACGGCCTTGAGGAAGATGTAACCAACTCCCCGCAGTTGACATGGCTTTCGAGCATTCCGTCGGTCTCTACGGTCACTACAGGTCTTGCTTCAGGCAATGGCATTGCCACCGGAGTCAGCCTGGGCACAAGCACCATCACTGCGGAGTTGAAAAACCCCGACGGTTCTTTGGTCACCAACTTCTCAACCGTCAGTGTCACAAACGCTCCCGCGCCGGAACCCCTTCTGAGCCTCTCCATCATTCCTAGCTCGATCACCGTAGGGAATCTCCTCGATGCGGGTCAATTCCTGGCCATCGGCACCTATTCGACTTCGCCGACGGTCCGCGACCTCACCAATTCTGTGCAGTGGCTCACCTCAGCGCCTAGCATCTTCCCGGTCAACACCAATGGAACAGGTGTTCCGAGCGGCGGCGCGAATGCCGGTGTAGTCACTGCCTACGGAAACGGCAGCGCCACGATTATTGCCGAAGCTACGGATCCACAGACGGGATCGATCCAGACGTCTACGGCAACATTCAGTTGCCCATTGATCCTGCCTACTCCCACGACCGCCGGCTCGTGCTTCCCAGGCTCCGAGGCTTCCTCGCTCCTGTCCACACTGACGATCTACAACGAGGGTCTGAACACCACGAACTGGCTGGTTCTGGCTCCCTCCGCCACCGGAACGCCCAACGTGATCCATTGCGGCCCTGGCTCCAATGGCGATGGACTGGGCGGATCGGTCTGCGTCGCAACTTACCCCGTGGGCAGCACCGTTACACTCACGGTACCGGCCGGACAAGGTGCATTCGGCGGATGGTCTTACAACTGCGTGCCCCTTGGAGCCGTCACCGCGGCAGGACCCAACCAATGCCAGGTCACGCTCACCTTCGACGATACCGTCGGCGCAATCTTCAACTAGGCTATTCGCATCCTTCATGAGAGCCGCCCTTCGGGGCGGCTTTTTTGTTTCTGTGCAACGCGCGTTCAGGGCGCTGCCGCTGCACTTCGCCTGCGTCGCGCAATCCGGCCCTTCTAGTCGCACCGTTTAGACTGGTAAGGTTCCGTTGAACGTGATGGCCCATCGCTTTGGCATGCTTCGCCGCTTTCGCTTCAATCTCCCGCAACGGATCGCGGCGGCACTTTTGGCAGCTTTTCTCCTCCAGGGATTTTGGGTCGTAAGCCGCCAGACGCTCACTGACAGCGACTACCAATACGCGCGCTGCGGCCGCGAAACCTGGGAAAAGCCTTCGCCCCTCGCTGGCTACTACACCTCCTGCGGCAACATTCACGACGGCATTCTCGCCTACCGCCTCGCCGGACTTCCGCTCACCCTCAACCTCCTCCTCGAGCGCGGATTCGATCTTTTTCGCAATCCCGAGAATCGCGTCGTGCAAAATCCAGGCGGCGAGCTCAGCACCTGGGAGCTCCGCCATCAGATGACCCACATTCTGCTCCTCCTGCGCCTGCCATTCCTCTTTGCTGGTTGTGCCTTGGGCGGATGCATCTGGTGGGTCACCCGGCGCCTCTATGGCAATCTGGGCGGCTACACCGCGCTCGCTCTCTATTGCTTCTCCCCGGCCATCCTCAAAGCCTGCGTAGCGCCTAATCCTGACGTGCTGGCCACCCTCGGCGTCTTTGGCGGGGTGTATACGTGCATTGGAGTGGCCCACGCCATGCAAGGACCGCGGCGCAAGTGGCGTCCACGCATCGTCCTGCTCACGGTTATCTTCGGCATCGCGGCAGCCGCGCATATTGCGGCGCTTCCCGTGGCCGCGCTGTTAGGGCTTGCGGCAATGATCTGGATCGCCGAAGGCCACAGGAGCCAGGCGCTGCCCGTCGTGCTCGTGGCCTCGGTTGGCGGCCTCGTCCTTGTCTTTGCCTGCTACGGCTTCTCGCCCGACGCCTTCAGCTATGTCTTTCGCTCCTCTTCGGGATTCCTAGGTTTCTCAACCGATCCCGCCCGCCGCTTCTTCTCGACGCTTTCGAACGGCGGCATATCCCTGGCGGCCGGCGCCTCCGTAGTCCTCTATTTTGCCGCACGCAAGTCGCGTTATTTCGGCAACACCGTTCCCCTGCTCTGCGCGGCTTTGCTCATGCTCCTCGTCATGACCGGCGCTCCCGGAACGCCGTGGCTGTGGTCGTTGCCGTTTCTGCTCACCTTCATCGGCGGAGTCTTTGCCGATTCCTACGAAGGTCCGCGCGGGAAGCTGGCTCTCGGCGCCGGCGGAGCAATCGTTCTCGCGCAGGCAATCCTCTGCCTCCTCAGCCTTCCGCTCTTGTCGCAATAACAGACAATCTCACCAGAATTCCTCGCTTGCCTTCTACTCGAAAACCACCGCGAACCGGCTCAAAAACGCCTGCGCCAAACGTTCGGATCAGCCGCAAAAAACGGCCTCGGCTTGCGTCTCTCCGCAGGCCCCCGGCCCGCTGTTGAAATCGCCTCATAAATTCAAGCAAAATAAGGATTTATTTCGAGCTTGCATCCTTGCTAAAACCCGCTTCAAACCACTAAAATAGGAGCAGAGACCTGCGGATCCGGCCCTGCTTTTTCCTCGCCTTTCTGCCGCATCCCCGCGGACCTCGAAAATTCTATGGCAGACGATCAGAACCCACAGCTCCCCCTCGATCCACCGACCCCTCCCGGCGGCACCAATCTCGTTCCGATCAACATTGAAGAGGAGATGCGCCGCTCCTATCTCGACTACTCTATGTCGGTGATCATCGGGCGCGCGCTCCCCGACGCTCGCGACGGTCTCAAGCCTGTCCATCGCCGTGTGCTCTACACCATGAGCGAGATGGGCCTGGAGCA
>Ga0181535_10005434_pt1 | contig 13647 bp, 16 predicted proteins | sample PEATcosm2014_Bin_44_FD_119774 | JGI IMG/M metagenome (GOLD analysis project Ga0181535, IMG submission 119774) | Peatland microbial communities from MTU Mesocosm Facility, Houghton, MI, USA - PEATcosm2014_Bin17_30_metaG | ecosystem: Environmental > Terrestrial > Soil > Wetlands > Peat | place...
ACCATCAGTTGCACGGCGCCGAGGAAGTCGGCCCCGGCCAGGAAAAACAGCCCGGCCACGGCGGCCAGCGCCGTGACCAGCCAGCAGGCCATGCGGACGATATCGCCCGTGACGACCACGGCGACGGCCGACGCGCAGGCCACCAGCGCCAGCAGGAAGAAGAAGCAAGTGTGCCAGTTGACGGCGATCATCGTCCGACTCCGCCGGAGAACAGGAAGGTCCAGAGCATCGCGCCGGCCAGCATGATCGAGGCCAACGGCACACAGTATTTCAAGCACGTGGTCATCACCTGATCGATCCGCAGCCGGGGCAGCGTCCAGCGGAGCCAAATCATGCAAGTGACGCCGAAAACCGCCTTAAAGATGAAGTTGGCGAGCCCCAGCAGGTTGCCGAGCCAGCCGGCCACGGTGCTCGGATCGCCGGAGAGGCCCACGAGCGAGGCCACGGGAATCGGACCGTTCCAACCGCCCAGGAACAACACGGACCCCAGCCCGCTGACGACGAACATGGCCGCATACTCGGCCATGAAGAAAATCACCCAGCGAAAGCCGGAATACTCGGTGAGGAAGCCGGCGACCAGCTCGCTTTCGGCCTCGGGCAGGTCGAACGGGGCGCGGTTCGTGCTGGCCACGGCGCAAGTGGCGTAGATCCAGAACGTGCAAAACATGAACGGGTCGTGGAAGATGTACCAGTGGTAAAACCAGCCGGCCTGGCGGTTGCCGATCTCGACCAGGTCCATCGAGCCGGTGATGAGCACGGGGATGACCACGCACAGGCCGAGCGGGATTTCGTAGCTCACGACTTGGGCCGCCTCGCGCATGGCCCCGTAAAGCGACCATTTCGAGCCGGACGCGTATCCGCCCAGGATGACGCCGAAAACTTCCAGGCCAGCCACGGCCAGCAGGAAAAACGCGCCGGCGTTGAGCTGCAAGGCCACCCAGCCGTTGGCAAACGGCAAGGCCAGGAACAGGCAAAACGTGGCGCAAAAGCTCACGTAGGGCGCCACGCGAAACAGGGGCCGGTCGGCCGCGGCGGGAATGATGTCCTCTTTGCACAACAGCTTCAGACCGTCGGCCGGCGGTTGCAGCCAGCCAAAGCGGCCGCCCACCCGCGTGGGGCCCAGCCGGTCCTGAATCCGCGCCGAGACCTTGCGTTCCAGCCAGATGAACACGGCCGCCGAGCAGAGCGCGACCACCAACAGTAGCGCGCATTGCACCAGCGCGGCGATGGTGTACGCCGGCCAGATGGGACCCAGGAAGTACGTAAGTAGTTCGGTCACCGATCAATCTCTCCCAGCACCAAATCGAGCGAACCGACGATCGACGGGACGTCGGCCACGAGCACGCCGCGACATAGCTCCGGCAGCACGGAAAGATTGCAGAAACTGCTGCTGCGAATCCGCACCCGCCAGGGCACCGGCGTACCGTCGCTGATGATCATGAACCCCATTTGCCCCTTGGGGGCCTCGGTTTCCAGATAGGCCTCGCCCTTGGGAAGTTTTGCCTTCACCTGGGCCGGTCCGTCTACGACCCCGCCGGCCCGCGAATACTTCTCCATGGCCTGGCGGATCAGGTACATCGACTGCACCACTTCGAGCATCCGCACGAAGTAGCGGTGCCACGAGTCGCCCAGCACGGCCTCGGGCGGCACGGGCGGATAGGGATGGTCCTGCGGATACTGGCCGCCGGTCGAGGCGATCACCCGCCACGTGTAGCCTTCGTACATGTCGGTGAAGATCGGCTCGCCGTCGCGGCGCAGATCCCAATCGACGCCGCTGCCCCGCAGCACCGGGCCCGTGCAGCCATAATCGATTGCCATGGCCGGCTCAAGGACACCGATGCCGGCCGTGCGATGGATGAAAATCGCATTGTTGGTCAACAGGGCGTGCAGGTCGTCGATCACCGGCTCGAACTGGTCGAGGAACGCCTCGCAGCGCCCCAGCCAGCCGGAGGGCAGATCGGCCGTCACGCCCCCGACGGTGATGTAGCTGTAGGTCAGCCGAGCGCCGCAGACCTCCTCGAACAGGTTGAGGATCTTCTCCCGCTCGCGAAAGGTCCACATGAAAGGCGTAAAGCTGCCCAGGTCGAGCCCGTAGCAACCGGCGGCGACCAGGTGACTGGCGATCCGGCTCAGCTCGGTGATGATGATGCGGAGGTGCCGGGTCTTTTCCGACACCCGCTGGCCCAAAAGCTTTTCCACGCACAGCGCCCAGCCGAGATTCATGTTCATGCCGGCCAGGTAATCGAGCCGGTCGGTGTAGGGCAGGAACTGCCGCGGGGTGAGATTCTCGCCGATCTTTTCCGCCGAGCGGTGCAGATAGCCGATGTGCGGCGTCACTTCGGTCACCACTTCGCCGTCGGTCCGCAGCGCCACGCGCAGCACGCCGTGCGTGCTGGGATGCTGCGGGCCCATGTTGATGAGCATCTCGTCCGTGTGGACGTCGAAATCGACGATTTCGGATGCTGGGCGGTCGGACATCATGTCTTTATCTCGACGGAATCCCGTGGTACTCGGCCGGCATTTCATAGTCCTTCCGCAAGGGATAGCCCACCCAATCCTCGGGGCAGAGGATGCGCCGCAGTTCCCGGTGCCCGACGAAACGCACGCCCGACAGGTCGAACACCTCGCGTTCGTGCCAATCGGCCGTGTTCCAGACGCCGCTCACGCTGGCCACCTCGGGCGGTTGCCCCGGCTGGTCGTCACGCCATCGCGGCAGGCGGACCTTGAGCACCAGCCGATGGCGATGCGCCAGGCTCCAAAGGTGATAAATCAGCTCCAAATGCGGCTGCCATTCGACTTGCGCCGCCTTCTTCGGGTCGGGCTGGAAATAGTCCACGGCCGTGATGCAGTTGAGCAAGTCGAACGACAGCTCGGGCTCGCGGCGCAGGTGACGGCACAGTTCCAAAAGCCCCTCGGGCTTGACCTCGATCCACGGATCGAGGGCCTCAAAATCCTGGGCCACCAGCCACGGACCGAAGCGGTCGGCGAGTCGGGCGTGAATGTCTTGAACCTTCATGGCTCACCACGCAGTTGCAGCACCGAGACCGCGGTCTCGTCGGCCAACGCCGAATGACTGACCGCCCGAACCCAGTCCAAGTCGCCACGGCTCCAAACATAGGCGAAGCCGACCAGCAACACGCCGAAGAAGATCGCCAGATCGACCATCGCGGCGACGGCCAGCGTGCGCGCCGAACGGGCGCTCAGGGCGGCAATCTCGCCCGCTGCTGCTGGTTGCCGGCCTTCCGGCTTTTCCGACGCCGTCACGGCCGCGGAGGTCGGGGCGCTCTTCTCGCCGGCAAGTAAGCGGGTGGCCTGGCCAAAGACGGTAGCCGGCGGGAAGAAAAAGGCCATCTCCACCTCGAAAATCAGAAACACCAGCGCCACCACGTAGAAACGCAAATCGAACTGCACCGAGCCGGGCCCGATGGCCGGCTCGCCGCACTCGTAGGTCTCCGTCTTTTGGGGAGTGGGCAGATGCGAGCGCAGCACTTTCCCCAGCAGGAGACAGGCCAGCACGAACAGGAACCCAACCGTGGCGAACAGTGCCAAATAGGCAACAATGGCGGTCGGTATCATCGGCGGGAGACCCCACTCCCTTTTTGGAGCGGCTATGCCAGGCAACGCAGCAACAGACGAATCAAAGAGAAATATTGTAGGCGGTGGCCAACCTTTTGCAAGCCGTCGGGGCGGCAAAGGGGACAGGCACCGTTTGTGCAAAGCACCCTTCGGGCCGCTCCGCGGCAAACGGAGCCAGTCCCCTTTGCCAAGCTACCGCGGCGGCTCATCCCGAGCTTGGCGGTCCGCCGGGACCGCCGTGAACCGGCCGCACGATGATCTTGGAATTGGCCACTACCGCCGGATTCAGCGTGGCACGCCCCCAGGCGGTCTCCAGCGGCAGCCGCGAGAAGTCGACCAGGCTCCCCTCCCGGCTATAGCAGCTCAGGTCGTAGGACGAACCCAGGAAGATGCAGTCCGCCGGGCAGTTTTCCGTGCAGATCGCACACAGCATGCACTTGCCGTAGTCGATCGTGAAGCTGGTCACCTGGAACCCCTTCCGGCCCGCGGCCCGCTCCTTGCCGATGTAGATGCAGCCCACCGGACAGTCCCGCGCACAGCGTTCGCAGGCGATGCAGGAGGTCAAATCGTAGCGGTGAAAGCCGCGAAAACGGGGATAAATGCGGGCCGGCAGCTCGGGATACTCGTACTGCTCGGTGAACGTTCGCTGCCGCGGATCGTACGTCCGCCGCCAATAGCGGAGCGAAACCCAGAGGGCCTGGCCTACCGTGACCACCGCTTGATAGATGTTTCGCAGCCAGCGTCGCATGGAAAACTCGTAATGTCTCCGGCCCTTGGCGTTCCGCTTTCGCTCAGTCCACACGGCTAAACGTTAGGGATTATAAGAGGTGCAACCTAGGCCGCGAAACCCTTCTATTGAGGGGTTTTGCATGCAAACCGTGCTGCGGCCGCTTAAGACGTCGTCGGCGGACAGGCCCGGGCGAAAGTTGGACGGACATCCGTATCACATTACACGGCAATATGTTACGTGCTGGGTGCGGGTAATTGCCGGTGCGTGTTGTAGGATGCCGGTGGTAGGGAGAAGTACGAAAACGCGACTCGTGTGCCAACCGAGCGCAAAATCCGGGAAAAAACCGATCCGCGGGCCAAGAATCTGCTTGACTTCGCCTAATTCCGGCGTATCGTAAATTGATGGCAGTGTCTTCACACACGTGCCTCGGCGATCGTTGACTGGACGCCGCTGGTGGGAGCCAGTGGCCAGAGGGCGAAGGAACGTACCATGTTGGTGTTATCCCGTAAGAAAAACGAGAGTATTGTCATCAACGATGACATTACCATCGTGGTCGTGGAGATCCGCGGGGACAAGGTCCGCCTGGGGGTCGAGGCGCCTAAGGAAGTACCGGTTCACCGGCGCGAGGTGTTCGATGCGATCCATCGCAACGAAGTACCGGCCGGCGGTAAGGCAGCGACCAAGACGGATGCCGCCGGCAACGGCGGTGAGAAGTAGTTTTCCCACCTTCGCCAGCCGGTCTCGTCCGGCTTCATTCCCTCTTGCTTGCTGACTGCGGTCTGTTGTCCTCTTGGCCGCGATTTTCCGTTTGCTTCCAGCCGGCGACCGCATCGCCGTGCGGCCCGCTTCGATTTGTCGCAGGGTGAAAACGGGCCATTGGCGTTTCGATCGCCGCGTTCCACGGCTGCCTTCGGCAGCGCGGCCGCCACGTGCGGCAAGGTGCTCTGGCAGACGGACCCACGCCCGTTTACGGGCGTTTCCGGCGCAGCCGGTGTTGGGCCCGGCGTTTACGCCGGGTTGGCGGATGATCCGGAGCGCGTATTTGTCAGGCCCGTTCACGGGCCTCCTGCCGCCGCCGGCCGCGGTAGTGTCCTAATTTGAAGGGCCTGTCAGAAAAAACGTTCTAAAACAATTGTTGTTGCACTGGAAGGATAAGGACGGCGGTAGTCGGCTTGTGCCACTCCTGAAAGCGGAATGAGATTTGGCCTTTCTTGCCCGTGCTCATACTGAGCGTGAATCCCGTTCCCTTCGCTGCCTCGGCCGTTCCCAATATTTGTGTCCAACAGGAGCTAATGGCCAGTACACGATAAAAAGACGGCCTCCGCTGGAGAGCCGGGCTCATGATGATATGCGTCACCCCGAGTGCCTGGCAGATTAGTGGTAGACTTTCGCTTTTTTTGCTATTCTTGCCAAGGTCGGCAGAAAAGATGATCCAGTCGCCGTCATGGGCGAGATGTGGAATCCATACTTCGTCTTTGGTGCCTGGGGGAAACTTGCTGAGTAAATGCGCAAGCTCAGCATCGGCACCGAACAATGCGAGGGAATCCCTCAATTCTCTCTCTACAGTGCATCGGCCGAGAGCGCACTCATCAAAGACAAACCGAATCGGCTGTGTCACGCAGCGTTGGGCTTTAGAAAGTCAAAATAGTCGATTGCCAGTTCAATCTCCTGTTCCGTAACCCCGTACATTGATGCAGTTCTACTTAGACTCCTCTCTACCCGGTAGGCGTCGTACAATGTGCGTGCCGTGTATCCGCAAGACTCAAGATATGGTTCGCCGAAACGAACCGCAGGGTCCATGACGATTCGGTAACTTCCGCGCTCGAAGGGGAAATACTTGGTTGCCAGGTCCGTTGTTTCGTCAAAATTGATATGACGGGCGTATGTTCTCACGACTTCCCGAATGAGTTGGTTGCCACGCTTTTTGCCAGTTAGCTGGAAATACTTCGAGGTCCCATCATCATCTTGCCCAATACAGACAAACAATTCTTGTCTCTTGAGATTGTTTGGAGGGCCGAAAAGTCCGAACCGTGTACTTTTCAAGGCGAACGGAAAATCTACCTTAAACTCTTCTCGCGCAAAGTCGTAGGCATTGCGAATTTTCTGGAGGGAAAGGCGAACGTCTGTTCGCAATCGGCCGATGGCAAGTGTCTGGACGAAATCCAGAAAGGTCAATGTTTTTCCTTCGGTGTCGCCTAGCTCGGGATCAATAACAGACTGCCCAGGGGCAGATCCATACGTCCACCGCTTCATCAGGCGGGGGGATACCCTAGCGTAAAGTGCGGCGTCGGCCGGACTGTAAAGCCCTTTGCCAAGAAGATTGATAGCTGCGATCACGATGCATCGCTCCTGAACCTGCCCTTAGACATCCTTGTCTTTGTTGGTCATGAGTTTCTATCGTCACGCAACGTTCTGGTGCCGCCCCGCGCTTTTCAACCGGGAGAGCGGCCCGCGTCTTGGTGGCGCAGCAGCCTTATAGCCTGCCGGAGGGGTCCGTGTCAAGACGGACGGGATCGTAACCCCCTCTCTCCGCTAATGCCCCCGTGGTTTGCCCCTTAGCGCTCGCAAAAGGGCTCGGCGTATCCATGCGGATAGTTTCATGGGTATCCGTGCCGCCGCTTCCTCACAACGCCGGCGCTCAGAGGGCGTCAGCCTAAATTGGATAATCTCGGATAATTGGGCCTCCGGTGTAACCGGGGGCCTTCCCATGCGTTTTCCCATGTCCTAATTGTACTACAAAAATATTTCTCGTCAAGCGATTTTGCCTATTGACTTTGAAAACATTTTGTAGTACAATAAGTGTAGCAGTTGGGAGTCATGGGCCCAACAAAAACCCCGAGGTCGGCTGTAACCGGCTTCGGGGAAAGCACCCAGGCCGGTAAGCCCAGAATGCTGCGTGACACCAACATTCTACCGCGAGCCGGCCAAAAAAGAAAGGTCTGGTTCGCTATGTCTAATGCACTCTCCCGCGAGAAGAAGCTAGAAGTCCTCCACCATCTGGTTGAGGGCAATACCATCCGATCCACCGAGCGGCTGACCGGCGTGCACCGCGATACCATCATGCGGCTGATGGTCACTTTCGGCCAGCGGTGCAAGCGGTTCATGGATGCCAAGCTGCGGGGCCTGACCATGCGGCACGTGGAGTGCGATGAGATTTGGACGTTCGTAGAGAAGAAGCAAGCCCGACTTTCGCCCGAAGAGAAGGCCGGTCGGTGCGACGTGGGCGACGTGTATCTGTGGACCGCCCTGGATCAGGACACGAAACTTTGTGCCAGCTTCATCGTCGGCAAGCGATCGGGCGACAACGCCCGGCGGCTCATGGTGGACCTGTCGCACCGCCTGGTGATGCCCAAACCGCACCAGAGCGATCCACACGGCTACCAGGCCGGCGGCTACGTCCACATTACCCAACTCAGTACCGATGCCTTCCCGGCCTACCCCGAAGCGGTTGACCTGGCCTTCGGCCCCTACGCAAAGTTTGGGACCATTAAAAAAGACTATCGCAATGCGACTCAGCCCGGCCGGTACGCCCCACCGGAAATGGTCGGCACCGAGCGGAAGGGGATATTCGGGATAAACGAGGATGAAGAACGTTCGATATGCACCTCGCACGTCGAGCGGCACAATCTGACGATCCGCACCCTAATGAAGCGGTTCACCCGGCTATCGCTTGGCTTCTCGAAGAAGCTGGAGAACCTGGAAGCGGCGTGCGCCATGTTCCTGGCGTATTACAACTTCGTTCGGCGGACCCATGACGTGATCGGCGAGCGGACCCGCCTGCCAGCCGCCATGGCCGCGGGCGTGGTCGATCGGCTGATGAGCTTCGAGGATTTGTTCGACGCGGTTATGGGCGAAGGGTACGCGATGGCAGCGTAACTAACGAATGCTTTCCGCATCGGGGATTACGTCTCCGGAATACTCATGGCTTCTCGATCAGCCCCATGCCCAGGAATAACTTTTGCGGCAGTCCGGTTTCCTTGAGAAATCGCAGGTAGCCACGCTTGGCACCCCACTGGCTAGTTTCGTCGCAGTCATCTACCAGTATTGCCCCGCCTCGCACAAGTCTCGGGTAGATTCGTTTCAAGCCGGCGTAGATTGGGATCTCCAAGTCAACGTCCATGAGGCAAGCGACAATGGTTGACGGCAGGAGATCGTCCGGCATATTCACAATGTCACCCTGAACCAACTCGATCTCGCTGGCTCCGTATTTCGGGAGCCACTTCCGGATGAAATCGACGGTATTGAAGGCAAAGGCCCAACGGAATTTTCGGTCCAGCCCGTGCTGAACATCGTGATCGAATTGGTCACCGACAAAACCGGCGAAGGTATCGATACAGATATAGCGTCTGAAACACCCCGCCCGCTTTAGCAATTGGAAAGTCAGCAGGGATGTGCCACATGCGTTGCAGCCCACCTCGACGATGTTACCGTCGATGTGGCGTCTGTGCCACACGGTATCGAGCCAGGCGTAGAGACGTTCACCCGAGAATCCGGATTGAGGCGGACTCCGATAGGCGAATCCCGGGTACAACTTTCGTACTGCTCGCCGTAAAAGACAAACCGCAATCCCCATGAATCAATCTCCGTTGGGTGCAATATTTCAGAGCAACGGACACCGAACCAACTCACAGTTTGAAAATGTGAAGATCAGCGAGACTTCAAATAGTCTATCAAGGGGGGCGGAACACGTCAAATAGTCGTGTTTCGTGGGGCGCGTCGCGGCAGATTTTCCTAGACAACCGGCTTTTTTCGGGCAAATTAGGACACTATCCCGGCCGCGAGCCCCTTGACGCTGGTGCGCCGTAGCAGTATACAGACGGGTCTTGCTTGGCCCCGTCGTCTAGAGGCCTAGGACACTGGCCTTTCACGCCGGCAACACGGGTTCGAATCCCGTCGGGGTCACTAAGTCGTTTTGCATAATGTCGCAGGGCGTTGCACCAATAGGCGCAATGCCTTGCGGCATGGCGGCTTGCGCCTTCTCTTGCGATTTCCTGCCAGAACGTGCGGCCGCTTGCTGCACCGCATTCTGCAGCGCCCGTGCACCGGATTCTGCACCGCTTTGTGCTGCCCGGTCAAAGTCCGAATCGGTGACTTGCAAGTAATGCTTCGCGGCAATGGCCGCGCTATTGCCAATCCATGCCGTTACGACGTGCAACGGGTAATCCTGAGCCAGTTCCGTTTCACGGCTGGCCCGCATGTTCTGGAAGAGACGGGGCCAGGTCGCGACGCCCGCCCTTGCCATGATCCGTTCCAAGGTGGTCCGCAGATTCATGCTACCGACGCGATGCTTGGCGATGACGTATCTGCTGCCCGGCTCGGCCTCATCGAATACTGCGGCCAGATGCTCGCGCAGCTCGGGGAACAACGGTATCGTCCGCGCCTCTTTACCTTCATGGCAGGCCGTCTTGGAGCTTGGTACCCGAACGCGGCCGCGCTCCCAGTTCACGTCACGCCATGTTACTGCGAACGTCTCCGACGGCGTTCGAACACCACCGTAGCGAGCCAGTGCCACAATTAGCCGCCATTCGGCATCCGGGCACGCTGCAACGATCTTCTCCGTTGCCTCGCGGCTCACGAAGAATTCTCGACTCTTGTTCACCTGGGCCGCAGCCTTAACGTCTTGCATCGGGTTTTCGGCGAGCAGCTTCTTCCGGACCGCCGCCCGAAAAAATTGCCGCGCCCGTTTGACGTGCCGGCCGATAGTCGCAGAGGCGTAGCCCTTCGACTCCTGATCTACGCGCCAGTCATCGCACTCGCCTGCCGTAATGGCGCCCAAGAGCCGGTCACGGCCGAAGAAATCGAACAACAACCGCCGCGTTTGCTCGTAATTCCGACGCGTGCCAGGCTTCATGCTCTGCCGGGCGGCGATGTACTGGTCGATAAGTTGCGCCAATGTCATCGTCTCGGCGGCAGTCTGCTCCCGTGGCGCCACTAATCCGACTGCTACAAGCCGATCGTACATAACCGAATCAAGCGCCTCCACCCAACGAGCCGTCTCATCGTCGACGAGCGTGATATGGTTGACAGCCGCGGCCAGGTGTTCGACTTTCACCCTGACGGCTTCGGCCGTCTTCTGCGAACACTTACCCAGCCGAATCGACCGTCGCCGGCCGTCGCTCGCAACAAACTGAATAGTACGCCGGCCGCCCGACTGCTTGCTGATGCTCGCCATAGGTCACCCACCCTCCCGCTGCTGTTCGATGAACTTTCGCAGGTCATCAACATAGTAACGTACCGATCGATCGACCCGCACGCAAGTAATTCTGCCCAACTTCGTTAATTCCCACAGCTTTCGAGGCGATATGGCCAAACTATGCGCCGCCTCCCGAGCGTTCAATAACAGCCGCCCGGTACACGATTCGTTGCCACCTACGACCATAGTGAAATCCTCCATTTCTTTCACCGCCTAGTACGGAATATCCTCTTCCCGAACCACCACGGCCGTCGGCACGTCTGACTCTATATCGAGACGCTTGAACACTACGCGAAGCAGAGAGCGCTTTGCCCCCTGTCGAACTATCCGCGAAACAGCGGCAACGAACTCTCCCTCAGTTCGCGGCAGTTCGCCGCGCTCCGCCAGGATTGTCTCGGCTATACCCATCAACTGCTGCTCCAACCGCTTCAGGTCCGGCGTCCCTTTGCCCCGCGGTACGCCAATCACTCGCACCGGTCCGGTCCACGCCGCGAAATGGTCGATGACCGTTTGCCAGAGTGCGGATGGTCCGAAACGCTGCGTGTTCTGTTCGTCTACCACATCATCGGTAATCCGAAACCACTCATGAGTCAGCCATTGCGCGATCGCTGCGACCTTTTCGAACAAGTCGTCCACGCCTTCCACGTCGAACTGCTCCCGAAGTGCCGTGCGCCGCAACTGAAATTCGACCCGTGTAGCAAGATCGGTGTCCGGCGGCCACCGCCGGCTACGGAGATATAGCGACTTTCGCGCATTCACCCCACCGGGTCCAGGTCCGAGTAGCGACGAAGTCTTGTCATAGATACGCACCTGAATGTCAGTCCCCACCTTGCACCCTTCCCAACGCGCCCCCTCCTTATAAAGCGATGTTTTTCGTCCTCTCTTTACGCATCGTTTACCGAGTACGGAATCCACAAACGACACACATTCGATGCCCGCAAGGTCGGCGCACAGGTCTACACGGCTGACCACGTCACGAACCAGATCGAAGCCCAGCAGCTTCACGATCCGTTGCACATCGAACCAAACCCCACCACCCCCCAATAACATGCAGGGCAATGATCCGGCGTCATAGAAGATACTTGCTCGCGACTCGTGATAGGTTTGCCGATTCACGATATGGAACTTGAGGCCCTGCCACTGCAAGACCCATCGGCAGTAGACGCCGCCATGTCGCGAGCCGCTTCCCGCGACGTATAGCCGGTCCCCCTCCGAAGTGACGAGGCGGGCTCGGTGTTCTTCTCGTTCGCTCCTGCCCCGTAGCTGGTCCAGTTCCTGCACGAGCCGGGGCCACCCCTCTTTCTCCCAAGCTCCGTAGAGCGCACCCTCCAGCCAATCGAATCCGCCCGTTTCGAGCGATGACGAGCCCACAGGAGCTTGCGATCCACCAATTTGACGAGTTGGGCCTGGCGTGATACCGAGGTCGCCAGGCCCCGGACAACCGGGCGTCGTCTCCGTACCGTCGACGCCGCCCAGGCACCCCTTAACGCCGGACGCCTCGATAAACGCATCCCGGACGAGCGCCGCTGCCTCAATACCGCGACCCTCGTGCCGGAGCGCCGCGCCCTGCTCGATTGCCGTCTCCAACGCCTGGAAACCGTCTTGGCCTTTAACGTCGTGACCCAGTGTGCTACCATCATCTGAAACGCCGTTGCTCATGGAACTAACCTTCCTTGGGTAATGGTGTCGCGCCCTAGCAGTCCCTGTCTCGCCAAAGATCGCGGGATTGCTGGGGCCTTTTTCTTATTGAACCTATCGCATAACGTCGCACCGTCTCGCATGCGGCCGCTACAACACGAGAACACGTCCCGCCTCGGGGATCGAACAGAAGGGGCCGCCCCTGTCCGTCCATCCCCCGTCGCCGTCGCACCGTTGCGCCGGCAGATGATGCTGCCCGCCCAGGTGGCCCACCCCCGGCAATGGCAACCGTCCAAGCGGTTCTAGGCGGCGCACGTCTGGAATGTCGGGGGCCACGGGCGGGGCAGCTATGCCGGCTCCGCTCCCGTTGGGCGACGACGGCGACGGGTGAAGAACGGAAGGGGCTAGCGGGGGAGCAGTTTCTGTTGGCCGTTCCGGCCAACCAGGGACCTCCGCGCAAGCCATCGTTCCCTACTTCCGCTGGTAATGAACAACTCCTCGGTTCGTGAAATCGAGCCCAAACCACAGCGTCCCCGGATCAACGCCTTCTGGAAACTTGAGGTGCGTATCGTAGTAGTACTCGGAATCCTCCATGCTGATGGCCGGGGTTGAACCGTGGCGGCCGAAGAAAACGCACCCACGTTGCGGCTTAGTGCTCACAAAGCCGTAGGGCGACACGTCCGGTTCCCCCTGAATCAAGTTTGCCAAAGCCCCGCGGCAAATGCCCTGGATCAACTGATTCAGGCTGATGCCGGCCGTGTCTGCTGCCGCCTTCAAATCCCGGTGCAGTTCCGCATCGAGCCTTAATTGAAACGGGACCGAATCCGAACGATCCCCCGCCGTTGTGGGAGACTTTCGTAGCTTGGCCGTCGCCGGATTCTTTGTTCTGGTCATGGTTTTGTGCCTCCATCTGCGGGTTGATTGCAGCACCTAGTATCGACATCCCGAATGATACCATTTAGGCAATCTTTCCACGAGGCCATTTTCGCTTCCAGGACTATTGCACGACACCCACACGGGCTATATTGGTAGCATGACGAGCCCGCTGTCATAGGGAACCTTTCGCCTTCACCATCCTCTGCTTGGAACCACTATCGTGAGCATCCTCGCATCCCCCGCACCTGATGAACCACTTGGCCCCGACGACGCAATAGCTGCAGCGTCAGATGCGTTAGAGGCTGCTCGCGTCGCCGGCAACAGAACAGCCGAAGTTAATGCCCTCATGGACCGCGCCGCAGCATACCGCAAACGTGGCCAGGAAGACGACATCGAACGGGCGATCGAGGACTACGCCGCCGTCATTGCAATGGCCGACGCGCCCGCCGACCAGAAAGCCAGAGCCCTCGTCAACCGCGGTGCTAGATACGCCCGACGTGGCCAGGAAGGGGACATCGAACGGGCGATCGACGACTATGCCGCCGTCATTGCAATGGCCGACGCGCCCGCCGACCAGAAAGCCAGAGCCCTCGTCAACCGCGGTGCTAGATACGCCCGACGTGGCCAGGAAGGG
>Ga0181535_10005436_pt1 | contig 13645 bp, 11 predicted proteins | sample PEATcosm2014_Bin_44_FD_119774 | JGI IMG/M metagenome (GOLD analysis project Ga0181535, IMG submission 119774) | Peatland microbial communities from MTU Mesocosm Facility, Houghton, MI, USA - PEATcosm2014_Bin17_30_metaG | ecosystem: Environmental > Terrestrial > Soil > Wetlands > Peat | place...
CATAAATCTATTTCAGGCAAAAAGCATGCATCCCTCGGGGGCTAAAGCCCCATTTTTTTCTGACCTGGACGGCATGGCTAAAGCCATGCCCCTTCAAAGCACCATTTATGAAACACGCTCTAGGTACTCGGATTTCGGAGCGTACTGGTGATCTCCTCGTGGACTAAATGACCTCATTCATCTGAGTCCCCGGGCAACAACGCTGAAGTCGTGCGGCCTCAAAGCATCATGATGGAGCGACCTCCAATTCTCTCATTTCACTCCAAGTACGGCCTCGCACCACAACAACTAGTGGATGTAGACCCACGCAAGCTGCCCTTGCTAACTCGTTGGTTGATCGGCATTCTGACGGCGCTTTTGTTTTCCTTTACCGCGCACGCCCAGCAGAGCACTGCCTCTTCTTTGCCCGTCCAAACTGTAACAGCGGTTTCAGAACCCGCACAGCCGGCGGCGTTGCCGGCCGAGCCGGCCGAACCAATTTTGCATACTCGACCAACGACTTCGCCTGCCCAACCGGCGACAGAGGCTTCAGACCCGGACTCAAACTCAAATAATGAGCAAACGCCGGCCTCGGGTGAGATCGAAGCCAGCGGGGGTTACAGTTCCGATGGGTTCAGAAACTGGAGCGGGCCATCCGTGCGCGGCAGCTTTGCACCGCGCAATTCTTTTAACGAATGGAGTGCGGGGGCGGCTCGCGTACAGGAGTTTGGTGCAACCGGTTACTTGTTTGAAGGTGGCCTCGATCGCGATCTTACTGACACCTGGGATGTCGGTCTGAATATCGGTGGCACAAGTAGTTTCTTTCTGCCCCGATTCGCCGCCGATTTTTCCACGAGCAGGCGCTGGTCCGACGCCGAAAAGTTTGTCATGACGTTTGACGGAAGCTATTTGCGTTGGCAAGACGTGCATCGCGATTACGTCTGGGGACTGGGAGCCTCCTACCATTTCGAGCGCCCGTGGGCGGTGGAGGCAGGGGTCAATATCGACCTGAGCACGCCCGGAAGCCTCTGTACTGAGGAGCAGTATTTTGGGGTTTCGCAAGGCCGTGAAAAGAATTATTTGGTCACGCTACGCGGCGAATTCGGGCGGGAGGCGTACCAAGTTATAGGTCCCAACATCAGTATCTCTAATTTTGAGAGTTATGGTATCTCGTTGAAGCTACAGAAATGGGTGGGCGGGGGCTGGGGTGTTGTTGTAGCCGGCAATTATTATTCTAACCCCTATTATCAGGACAGGGGGGTCTCGGTGGGTTTTTTTAAAGAGTTTTCGGGTGGTCGGCGCCATTCAGCAATACGGACTTCGAGAAGGTAGGCCGCATTCTCTGTCTATGTCCCGCAGCAGAGCGTCCGGCTTTCCGCACGGATGATGTCGCGGCCAGCCGGTCACACTTTGGGCGGCGCTAGGAAATATGCAGCCACAGAGTTACCGCGCGACTGTTTGTCGCAGATTTGTGTTCATCAGCGCACTTGATGTCGCCTGCATTACTGCATCGTGGCAGGCGTGCACGGCAACCCTGTTACAGGGGTTACTGGTGCAGGGGGCGTGGCCCAGGGAATGTTAGTGAAATCAAAAAATTCCAGCAAACTGGGCTGTGCGGCGTCGCGGTTCGTGAGGTGCGCGCTTGGGCCAATAAACCGGTTCTCCACAAATTTGATCACTGCTGTGTGGTCCATCGGAGTATGTGACACATAGTGCCTGCGCGTGAACGGCGAAATGATGATGTTCGGCAAACGGAAGCCGAGTTGGGCTGCAAACCCATCGACCGCGGCAGCGTCACCCGGATTGTAACCCGGGTCAGCGTAGCTGCCATGGCTTACCAAGTCGCAATGCGTCGTTGCCGTCGGAAGTCCGGTCGTTGAACTAATCGGAGCCGCACATGGGAAGTAGCTATCGGCGTTAACCGCGATACTCGAGATATCGGTTGTCACCCCCAACGCAGCATCCGTGTTTATGTTCGTGTGTCCGGGCACCGGCGGGACGTGGTCGTACGGACCTCCACCCTCATCGTAGCTGAGGAAGAAGACCGAGTCGTGCCACGACGGACTGCTCATCAAGGCATTTGCGATCTTCGCAACCACTGCCTGTCCAGTCAGAATCGATTGCCCCGAACCGGGATGCTCGTCGCTATGTCCGTAGTTAGTTTCGATGAACCCAAAGCTCGGAAGCGTCCCGTTGGCCACATCCGTGAAGTACTGGCCGATCGGCGCAATGTGAGTCGTATCGATGCAGAAGTGATTGGTGGGATCGCCCGTCGCTTGCTTGGATGGAGTAGTCGTGGCACTGCACACTCCGGGCGTCGTCGCGGTATAGATGTACTGGCCTGATTCCGTGAAATCCGTATAAGTAGTCTCCGGAACATAGGTTCCATTCAGCGCGCTGTAATAGATCTTCCAGGAAACGTGAGCCTTGCTTAACTCACTAAAGATAGTAGGAATGGCTAGTGCGGACAAATTATCGTTTACGAACGGATCTTGCACCAGGCCCTGCGTTGTGCCACCCGTCATAGTCGCAATGCGGTTTGGCGTGCTCTTGGCGGACACGGGTGAAAACCAGCGGTCGGAGACTGCAAACTGCGAGGCCATGTAGTAGTAGTAGTTCAAGAACTGCTCATCGTAGTATCCCATGGCGCGTTGGCCGACAAGGTCATCGGTCAGGTTTCCACTACCGCACTTGCCGCCTTGGCAGCTCTTAGCGTAGTTCTCCGCCGTGTGTACAAATCCATCCGTGAGGATTTTGCGGGCCGTGGTGAAATTATACCGGTCAACGTCGCCGTAGCTGGCAAGCCAATCCGAAGATAGGTCGTCGATGCACGCCGTGGCAAACTTGAATAGGCCGAAGACGGTTCCCGCGTCATTTACATTGGTTAGCTTCGTCAGCTTGTCGTCAATGCCGTCAACGTCGTACTCATTGTTGTCGTCGCCGATAGCCCAGCCGTTCATTTTGCGGTAGGGGTTCAGCATCCCGAAATACGTATCAAAGGTACGGTTTTCCTGGAGCATGAAAATGACGTGATTGATTGAGGTTTCCGTAGCGCCCGCGCTGACGGCGACCGTCGCTTGGGCTGTCACCACCTGGTTGCCGGCACCCGTCGCCGTGACCGTGTAGATGGTTGTCGCCGCGGGACTCAACGTCACGCTTCCACCTGTGGCAGCCAACGTATGCTTCGTGCTGTCCAGGTTATCGGTGATCACGACGCTGGTCGCATTTGTGGCTGTTATCGTTAGCGTGGAAGACTGCCCGCTGGCAACCGTTGTCGGATTCGCGGTGATGGAAACCGAAGGAGAGCCGGACGTTACGGTTACAGTTGTCTGCGCAGTTGTGGTGCCGCCCGTGCCGACCACGGTGATGGTATAGGTCGTCGTCGTCGTGGGTGATACCGTAACACTGCCGCTGGTCGCAACCGTTCCAATGCTGTTATCGATCTGGGCCGAGGTCGCGCCAGTCGAACTCCAGCTAAGGGTCGAACTCTGGCCGCCAATGATAGTCGATGGGCTCACACCAATGGAGACGGTAGGAGCGGAAGGCGACGAGGAGACGGTAATGGTCTCTGACTGCTTAAAAACGTTCCCGGCGCTGTCCCATGCCTGTACCGTAAGGTGGTGGGCGCCAACCGGCGCAGTTACCGGTGCGCTCAGGGTATTTGCCTTGGCCGAGTACACACTTACGCTATCCAGGTAAATCTTCATCGCGGTAACGGTGTGACCGCTGTCAGTTGTGCCGGCAGTCACCTGAAATGGCGAGGTCACGACGGCACTGTTGGCCGGCGTGCAAACCGTCACTGAAGGACTCGTCGTGCTTAGTGTGCAGGAGGGAGACTGTGCCCACGAGGAGACTCCAGCCAGCAGCGGTGCCAGCAAGCCAACCAGGAACACAACTGAGCGCGGAAAGCGATTATGTAAGTGCCGTCGAGACATAGTAGTAACCCCAAAATCCAGTAACTCTGTTGCACTCTGCTGGCCATCGAGTGTTGCTGCTTTTATAAACAACTTGGCGAGGGGCAAAGTATCCCCTACTTCGCATGATTACTGGCATTTGTGAGATCACTCACGCGTTTGGCAACATAGAAAATGAGGATTTTCCCGGCCGGAAGCGTTCAACTAACGGCACTCCTCGGGGCAGAGTATCTCTTCCAATGCACATAGTAGGCACGGCGGTACTCAGGGATTCGGGTTGCAGTTTGTTGCTACAGGTAGACCGATGGCACGATGGTGTTCTTTCATCGCAATCAGACACAGAGTGGCACGAGAGAGTCTTAGCCTGAAATAAAGGGAAAACTCATGTGCGGAATCGGCGCATCTACCAAGAATCTACACAACAACGGGCCACGTGTGGCGACCGCTTGTCACTCGTGAGGAGGTAAATCGATGAAGCGAATCGCTTGGCTGTTTCTTGTTGTTCTGTGTTCGGCGGTTTTGCTGAATGCGGAAGACAAAGCCCATGCAATGAATGGCTGGATATGCGACTCGAAGTGCGTCGTACAAGAAGCCGGCCGCAACACCTGCGATCGAACTTGCACTGAGCGAAGTGGAGATGCTGTCTTCATTAGCGATCAGGGCGAAGTGATGGCAGTTGCCAACCAGGATATTTGTGCTTCGCACATGAACAAGCGTGTGAAGATTAGGGCTTCTCACATGACGCCTGTTCAGACAACTGAACAAGGGCGCGAGAATCAGATTAGAATAATGGAAATCCAAGACGAATCCGGCGCAGGCTAGTCGCGATGTGGCTGCCCGGAGATCGAAAGTCAGAGGTTTTTTGACCCACGTTGCGGATGGGCGCGATTCACCTTCCCGTCCATCCGTGATTTTCGAAGCGTGGGGATTCCCCCTGCTGTCCTAAGGAAACGGCTCGAAACCGTACCAGACAGGACTCCACACCACCAGCCGCTCAGAACAGCAGCTTGAGTAAATTCAACTGGCTTCAGCTTGAGCGATTCTGCCAACAGATGGCACAGGAGTCTCACTGATTTGCTCCACCATGATGGCAAAGTCCGGGCAAATCAGAAAGCACTTCATGCAGCCGTTGCAGTTGTCAGGGTGCTGAGGGGTGATGTATCGATAACCGGCCTTGTTGAACATCCCTGAGTTTTCGAAAACCTGTTGCTCGCAGACCTCGCAGCAGTATCCGCATTCTTTGCACAACGCCGAATTTACTTCCGGGTTGAAGCTCCTCTTCTTAGTTTCGCTCATACAGCCTGAACCCTCTTTCCCGGGGTCTCTTTCGCCAGCTCTAGGCCATAGCGAACCGCTTCGAGATTTCTTGCGGCTGAAGTTTCGGAGAAGCTCTGCCGGATCGCTTTCGCCATACTGTCGAAGGTCACGGGTTCTATCCGCGCAATCATTACGCCGAGCGCGATCATATTCGACGCGTAGCCAAGCTTCGCAGCCAGCGCAGCGAACGGGAAAGCATAGAGCCCGGGCCGTTCCCCAAGGTCGGCCAAGCCGCTTTCGTAGAACATGGCAATCCGGGCGCTGACTCCCGCATACTTTTTGATTGCCATATCGCCAAGCGCCACGATGATGTCGGGTTGCTCCACCTGCTGGAAGATGATCTCCTCTTCGTCAATCACCACTTCGGCTACGCTCAGGCCGCCGCGCTGCGAGTCACCCAGCACTGATTGCGTCTGAGCCACATTCTTGCCTTCCAGGATTGCAGCTAATCCCAGCAGCCTGGCGCTCAGCACCAGTCCCTGGCCGCCAGATCCCGCCAAAATGATTTCGTATCTCTGCTTCACTTTATTATCCCTGCCGATTCGCTCTGCAGCCGAAGTTGAATCTCGCGGTAACGAGTATTGAAATCGGGAACGTTCTTGTCCACCAGCTTGCCTGTAAGGAAGTAGCCCTCGGCTTCAGGATCGGTCAATTTCTCATATTTAGCTGCCGGAAGCCCCTTTTCCTTGAGCCAGCGCAGCATTTCAACCGGTTCCTTCATCTTGTTGTTCGGACCGTAGAGAGTGGTGCACGGGCTCACAACCTCGATGAGCGAGAAGCCTTTTTTGACCAGAGCTTCCTTCATACGGTTCTTTAGCGCCAATCCGTTGTAGATTGTTTCCCGGGCCACATAGTTGGCGCCCGCCGCCGCCGCCAGCGCGCAAATATCAAACGCTCGTTCCGGATTTCCATAGGCAGTCGTGCTTGTAATGCGGCCGGCCGGAGTCATGGCCGACTGCTGTCCACCTGTCATGCCATAGTTAAAGTTGTTGACCAAGATCGCGGTTAGATCCATGTTGCGCCGCGCCGAGTGGATCAGGTGATTTCCGCCGATCGTCGCTCCGTCGCCGTCACCCATCAACGCCACGACATGCAGATCCGGGTTGGCCGCCTTGACTCCAGTGGCATAGGCTAACGCCCGGCCGTGAGTTACGTGCAGCGCACTGGTACAGAGATAATTGTCGGCCTTGCCCCAACATCCGATGCCGGTAACAATCACTACTTCGTTGTTCTCATATCCCAGCTCTTCGAAGGCCCGTAGCAGCGATCCAAGGGCAACGCCATTTCCACAGCCAGAGCACCACTGATGAGGAAGCGCATTCTTCTTCAGATATCTGGATCCGGTAGCTACAGCCATAATCATCGCCTCCTACTTCGCCCCGGCGGCGATGCCGCTGGGGACCCCTAGGATTGCCTCCAGCACAGCCTGGGGAAACATGATCTCTCCATTGTAGGTGTTGACCTTTTTCACCCTTACGGAGCTCCCGACCACCCGCGCCACCTCGCCCGCCAACTGGCCGGCGTAGTTCATCTCCGCAACCACGATGGTTTTCGCCTTCTCCGCCGCCGCCATAATCTCCTGGTCGGGAAATGGCCAAATCGTCTGCAACTGGAGAACGCCCGCCGTAACCCCGGCTTGGCGGGCCCGCAAAGCCGCGGCTCGTGCGGTCCTGGTGACAGCCCCAGCCGCAATGATCAGGACCTCACAGTTATCCACATCGTAAGACTTGGTGAGAACGATCTCATCCCGGTGAGCCTCTAGCTTGCGGTGCAAGTGGCGGATCCGTTTGGCGGCGTTTGCCGGATCAACGCTGGCATATCCGTTCACGCCATGCATCGAGGTAGTCACATGGAAGGCGTACTCACTGCCAAACGACGCCAGCGGTGCCGCGCCATCGCCGTCGAAATCAAACGGCAGGTACTGGTCCGGCGGGACTGTAGGCTTTACCCGGTCGAAGACCGGCAGCTCACCCGGTTCAGGAATGACAAAGTTTTCGCGCATGTGCCCAACGATTTCGTCGGCGGCCAGCACCACGGGGGTACGGAATTTCTCGGATAGATTGAACGCCTGTACCGTGAGCGTGAAACACTCCTGCACAGAAGCCGGTGCCAGTGCGATCAGCGTTTGATCCCCATGCCTGCCCCAGCGGATCTGCATGAAGTCCGACTGCCCGGGCTTGGTCGCCAGTCCAGTGCTGGGTCCGGATCGCTGAACGTCGATCACGACGCACGGGACCTCGCCCATGATCGCCACGCCCAGATTCTCCTGCATCAGTGAAAACCCGGGTCCGCTGGTCGCCGTAAAGGATTTCTTGCCTGATAAAGAAGCACCGATGACCGCCGCGATACTGGCGATTTCGTCTTCCATCTGCATGTACATTCCGCCCAGCTTAGGCAATTGGCGGGAAGCTATGTCGGCAACCTCCGAAGAAGGGGTGATCGGGTACCCGGCATAAAAGCGCGCGCCGGCATAGAATGCACCCTCGGCGATCGCCTGGTTTCCTTGGGTCAGTCTGGCTGTTTTTGGCAATTCGGCAGACTCCTTTCACGGTCATCAACCAGAAAATAGCTTTTTAATTCTCTGGTTGGCACCCTCGCTGGCGCATGCATGAAACCCCGAGGGCAGCGGCATGAGAGAGATTGCCTTCGGGTTGCTTCCTATACCAGAGCCGTTGGTTTCCGGTGAGAAGCGTCTTAACAGGGACGACCCGTAAATACACTGCGCCACTCATCTCGGACAGAGCAGCAATCATAACGGCGGCGTTTCAACCCCGAATGCTGAACTGTAGTTCCCTGCCGTCATGTCCCTCAGTGACTGCGATCACCAGCGGGGGTGATGGATCTCGCAAAATGCTGCGCCGTGACAATTTGCCGCAACCTGTGCGGCTGGAATCTCCGTGGGCGCCTGAGATTGTTTCAGGCAATTTCCCGCGCAATCTCCGGCAAGCTCCGCGGGGCCGCGTTGCGCGTGGAAATCAGCAGCGTCGCGGCAATGGCGCAGAGTGCGCCGGAAATCCAGAAGGCATCGCGATAATCGCCGAGATAGGTGCGGATTGTGCCTGCTCCCAGTGCGGCCACGGAGGCGCCCACCTGGTGCGCGGTAAATATCCAGCCATAGACCACGCCGGCATTCTCCTTGCCGAAAGTGTTCGTGGCCAAATGCACCGTTGGCGGAACGGTGGCCACCCAATCCAAGCCGTAGAAGATCGCGAAAAACGAAAGTGCGCTGTCAGAATGCGCGAGCGAATAGGGAAGAAAAAGCAACGAAAGTCCGCGTAGCGCGTAGTACCAGAACAGCAGGTAGCGACTGTTGAAACGGTCCGTCATCCAGCCTGAGAATGTCGTCCCGAGCATATCGAAGATCCCCATCACGGCGAGCAACCCGGCCGCCCGTATCTCCGGAATGCCGTGATCCATGCAAGCTGGAATCAAGTGGGTTCCGATCAGTCCGTTGGTGCTCGCTCCACAGACGAAAAAGGTGCTTGCAAGAATCCAAAATTCGGAAGAGCGGGCGGCCCAGCCGAGTGCGCGCAACGGCGAAAGAGCAATGGACTGATTGGACGCCGCCAGTGGGTCTTTAGCTCCGTATGGCAACAGGTTCAAGTCGGAGGGATCATTCTTCAGCCACAGCGCTGCGACGATAAAGACGGCTACGGCCGTCGCCCCGACGACATAGACGGCAGTGCGCCAATTCCTGTACGTGACAACCGCGGCGAGCAGCGGGAGAAAGACGAGTTGGCCGGTCGCATTGGCGGCCGACAGTATCCCCAAGACCAAGCCACGCTGCTGCACAAACCAGCGATTCACAACGACGGCCGCCAAAACCAGGGAAGTGACTCCGGTTCCCGTCCCGACCAGAATTCCCCAACACAAAACCAGTTGCCATGGCTGGCGTATCAGCGAAGAGCCGGCAACCGCGACTGCCAATAGGGCAAGTGCGGTCAATACAACTCTGCGTAGACCATAGCGAGCCATCAGCGATGCCGCAAACGGGCCGATGATCCCGAACAGCGCTATGTTGATGGCAATTGCGCCGGAAATCACCGCCCGCGTCCAGCCAAACTCATGCTCCAGCGGAACAATCAAAATGCCCGGTGTGGCTCGTATGCCGGCAGTCGCCAGCAGCACGAGAAAGGTGACGATTGCGACAATCCAGGCATAATGCAGTCGGTGTTTGGGACCTGGGCCGGCGGACATAAACTCTCTCCTGTTTTCGGTATGAGACCGATCAGTCTCAAAATATTTTACATGAGAGACCGTACGGTCGCAAGATGTGGCAGAATAGCTCTTGAGGAAATTCGATGACCCAAGGACAGGAAACCAGAAAGCGCCTCGTCGAAACCGCGGCGGGCATCTTCAACACCCGCGGATACTCAGGAACCGCGGTTTCGGACCTGATGGCGGCAACCGGCCTCCAGAAAGGCGGAATCTATCGGCACTTCGAAAGCAAAGAGCAATTGGCGGTGGAAGCTTTCGATTACGCCTTCGAGATGGCTGTGCGTGCCCGGTTTCAGGACTTCGATCGCCTCACCAGTCCATTGCAGCAGTTACGGCATTTTATACGGAACTTTGTCCATCGCCGCTCGCCCATCCCGGGCGGATGCCCCATGGTCAACACCGCCGTCGAGAACGATGACGGGAATCCGGTGCTGAAGCAACGAGCGCGGCAGGCGGTGAACGTCTTTGTGGATCGACTCGTGGACACGATTGAGCGTGGAATCGAGCAGGGTGAGATCAAGCGCGATACCGATGCGCGGACCTTCGCGCTGCTATTGTTTTCCGCGCTGGAAGGCGCGCTTGTCGTCAGTCGCCTCCAGGGTTCGTTCAAGCCACTGGAGGCGGTCGCACTCACGTTAGAGCGTTATCTCGATGAACGCGTTGATCTCGATGAGCGAACGGCGAGTGGGAAAAGCTCTCACTAAGGCAATCGAAATCCGGTGCCGATATGACAATTGGACCAGCACGAACGAACCCGTATGCCCGGCTCTATGAGGGCGAGAACACCGATGATCGAGAATCCCAGCAGCGCAGTTAATCAGGATTTGGGTTATGAGACCCAGCTGTGGCATGGTGTGCAAGACGTGTTTGAAATGATGGTCGGCACAACCCTGACTCGCTGCCCCGAGCCGCAACCGATAGCCGCCCAATTCACCGCGATGATCGGCATCGCCGGCCCGCTTTGCGGACTTCTTAGCATCCACTGTAGCAAACAGGCAGCCTTGCTCATTGCTTCACGCATGCTGGGCGTCCCGCTGGAAGAGGCCGGTCCGCAGGCGTGGGACGCTATGGGGGAAGTCTGCAACATGGTGGCAGGAAGCTTCAAAGCCAAACTGGGAGAGGTGGGAGAAAGCAGCATGCTCTCGGTTCCTTCCGTAGTCTCGGGCCGCGATTACCGGCTCCGACCCATGATCTCCGGCATTGTCACTGAGCTGCGCTTGCAGTTCGATGACGAGCCGATCTGGTTCCGGCTGCAATGCACGGTCGATGCGCGCCGGGAGAAGATCGGTCAAGCGGTAAGCAAGGTGGCTCCTTAGACAGGATTCGCGGAAGGTAATCCCCGTGAAGAAACCGGGCGTCCGGTACAGCAACGTAAAACTGCTCTAATAGCCTGTCCATCCAAAATCCCCAGCGTTCCGGATCGTCCGCAGGCTGCGGCGTGCGCTCGCGATTCTATCGGAAGGGTTCGCAGATACCTGCGGTCACCAAAACATCTCAATCAAGCGTCCCAATCTGTACCTAATCGGTGACATCTTCCTCATGGTGCAGTGGCGATGGCGCAGCAGGAGTCCGCCTTGAGGGACAAATCGCGTTGGAAGGGGACGTGCTTAGAAGATTCACGAAGATGGGCTGAGCTTGTCCTTTTGAAAGAGACGGCGAAGGATGGACTGCGAAAGCGAAGCGGCCCGCTTACTCAGCCATCGATTGTCGAATAGGTGCGTGGTTGCTTCCGGCAGATTGCCACCAGGGCGGAGATGCAGAACACATATCAGAGTTTTTCTCAACTTCGGGTCGATCCTTTCGGCCGGTCCATTTCCGTATCGTTCGTGTTGCACTTTGCCGCCATCCTGATTATCCTCCGGCTGCCTCAGTTAGGTCCGACTGTGACGCTCAACAACCCGTTAGCGTTTACCCGGACAACAAAAACAATTTCGTATGTTGTGCCGGTCTCAAAAGACCGGATGGCCTTCGCCAAAATAGCTCCAGCCGGGAGCGGGGGAACACCGGGCAAAGGTACCGTGCATGGAAAGCCTGCGCTGGGAAGCAGCGCTTTCCATCAGAAACTCACCGTAGTCTCAAATCCTATCCACGCGAGCAATAACCATCAGTTGATCCTTCAGCCAAGCTCGCCGCCGGATGTTCTCATAAAGCAAGAAATCAAGCTTCCGAACTCGATATTGGGAACCCCTATGGTCATGCCGCGAGAGCAGGTTGACATCGTGGTGGCCAAGCCTAAGCGCGTGCCGGCTCATCGAATCGATAGCGCCGATACAACTGCACCGCCTCTTCCGATGCCGGCCTCAAAATTGGAACTTGCCGCCCTTCCTGCGATTGCGAAGCCGCCGTTGCCGGTTCCGGCGCCCCCAGAGCCACGAGCCGACGCTGCCTCCAAGCATGCATCCTCCGCGGGTAGCGCAGGCGCAGAGGATGGCGTTGCTCACGAGCAAAAGAGTCTGCTCGCTCTGAGCACCGATCCGGAAAAGGCCAAGATGTCCTTGCCGGCCGGCAACAAGTACGGAGAATTCTCATTTTCACCGGCAGGAACTCATCTCGGTTCTCCTGGTGGAAAGGGTACGGTTGCCATGGGAGGCGAAAGCGACAGCAGCGGCGCGGGAGGGGACGGCAGCACGGGCATTGGGCACGGAAATGTCGGCGGCGGGGGCAAAGACTCAACGGCCTCGTCGGCGGTCAGCCTCAACGGCGCTGGCGCGGTCGGAGGGGGCTACGAGATGATGATATTCCCCGTACCTCCCGCCGCTCCCGTTCGGAAAAATGCAATGATCATCAGCGCCGGGCCGATTGGCGGAGGCGGGTTGGGAGTTTACAAGGCCCTGCCGTGCGGAAGGATTTTCACGATATTTCTGCCGATGCCGGTTGCCAACTGGACACTAGAGTACTGCACCGGCGGTAAGTCTGCCGCGCCATCGGATCCTCGCGGCGGCACCGTCGTTCAGTTGGAGGAACCTGTCGTACCGCCGGCTCCACTGCAGACATTCGACTTTCGCAGGCCGCCCATCTCCAAGGAGAAAGCTCCCAAGAACATCATCTTGAAAGGTTCGATTCGAGAAGATGGTTCCGTGGCTAATCTGCAGGTCTATCAAGGCGTTATGCGAGAGGCTGACGAAACCGCAAAAGCGACATTCAATTTGTGGAGGTTTGCACCCGCCATGCGCGCGGGAAAGCCGGTTGCGGTGGAAATCCTGGTTGGAATTCCATCTTTGGCGACAAATTAAACTGCCGAAGTGGCACATTGGTCTTGGATTCCGGCTACTTCTGTCCCCGTAGCTCCGCGACACTACGCCCCTTAGCTTCCAACCAGTGTGTACTCAAATGCTAACTTTTGGAATCTCAGACCTTCCAGACGGCTTCCAGGTACTCACCTTTCGAATGGCGCTGGGAGCTGTTCTCCCCGCGCTGCCAGCCAGTTAACCTACGAGGAACTCTGGATTTAGCGTGACGTTGCCCTTTGCGTACCAACAGTTGGTCCCGTGTGTGCAAAGACAATGCCCGTAAGGTCCGCCAGGACAGTCCATTGCGTCTTCTTCGGTGCGTGGATCTCTCGTTCGGGCTTGAGGCCGCGCCAGAAGCCGGGAGCCCCGAAAGCCTCGGTGGAAATCAAAGACTCAAACATCCTAAATGGGGTTCTAATGTCCGAGCTGTTGAAATCCGTGAATGTAGCGCTCTTAGGAAATGATCTTGGTCTTACCGATGTGATCGCGCGAACCTTGGGTCCCGGTTTTATAGCCCAGCGCAGCAGTGACTGGAGCCCCAGTCACTGGCAGGAGCCGCGGGAGAATTGTGACGTCGTGTTGTTGGACCTGCGGGCGGCCGGCGGAGACGTCGAGTGTGGACTTGGCGTGATCGACGCGATTCAGCGAAGTGCCGGTGGCCCCGCCACCGTCGTTTTGTGCGATGAAGACGACCGCGACCTCATGGCGAAAGTTCTGGACCACGGCGTCTACGACACGATTCATAATCCTCCAAACATGATCGAACTCCGGCTGATCCTCCGACGCGCCTGCAAAGTTCGCGCCGCCGAAATGGAGCTCCGGCGATTGAATAACATGCTGCGGGGAAGCGGGGGCCTGCCCGGAATTATCGGCGGCGCTCCACGAATGCAGGAACTTTTTGCTCTGGCGAAAAAAATTGCTCCTTGCGACGTCAATGTGCTGATTACCGGAGAAACAGGCACCGGTAAGGAGCTGCTGGCAAGCGCA
>Ga0181535_10005437_pt1 | contig 13644 bp, 9 predicted proteins | sample PEATcosm2014_Bin_44_FD_119774 | JGI IMG/M metagenome (GOLD analysis project Ga0181535, IMG submission 119774) | Peatland microbial communities from MTU Mesocosm Facility, Houghton, MI, USA - PEATcosm2014_Bin17_30_metaG | ecosystem: Environmental > Terrestrial > Soil > Wetlands > Peat | place...
AGGCGGTGGCGCGGGAGATTGCAAAGCTGGAGCGGGTGGTGTTGATCTGTGGACGGTACGAGGGCGTGGACGAGCGCATCAACCAGCTCTATTGCGACATGGAGCTTTCAATTGGCGATTACGTGCTGAGCGGGGGCGAACTGGCGGCGGCAGTGGTGATCGACGCGGCTATGCGGCTGATTCCCGGGGTGCTGGGCAACGAGGCTTCAGGGGAGTTTGAGAGCTTTGGCGTGGCCGATGCGGAGATCGCAAGCGATGCGGATGGAGTTCCGCGGTCGCAACACGGAGCCGGCGGGCTGCTGGACTATCCGCATTACACGAGGCCTGCCGAGTTTGGCGGGCTGAAGGCGCCGGAGGTGCTGCTGAACGGCGACCACCTGCAAATTCGGCGATGGCGGCGCGAGCAGCAGTTGCGGAAGACGTTCGAGAATCGGCCGGATCTGCTGGAGGACGCGGTGTTGAGCAAGGAAGACCGGAAGGTGTTGGGCGCGATCAAAGCGGAGCGGGCTACTTGAACGGCTGAACTGCGGCGGGCTGGGTTTCAGTGACCTGGCCGGCGGCGATTGCGGCGACGTAGAAGTTCTCTCCACATGTGGGGCTGCCGGCGAGGCGGCGCATCATGGCCAACTGGCCTACATGGGTGAACGCATCGGTGACCGGGCCCTGGATGAGACGCTTCATCTCGGCATGCATGGGTTGGGGCGAGGCGAGGTAGGCGTCGAAGGCTTCGAGAGCGGCGAAGAAGCGGTGTTTCTCCGGGTCCCAAGGCAGCGGATCGGCGTTGTGCCAGGCCGGCCTGCCCGTGGCCATGCTGAGAGCCCAATCGAAGAGGTCGCCCATGTGAGCGAGGATGACGACGGGCTGTCGGCCGGCTCCTTCAAAGGTGGCAAAGCTGTCTGGTGCGCCTTCAAGGGCGCGGGCGGCCCGATAAGCCAGGGCAGCGAGAGTGTGGCGCAGGAGTTCGCGTTTGTCATCCATATCCAGAAACTATAGCGGATGGGGTTTTCGGTTTGATGACGATTCATGATTCGGCTCTTACGGCACGGCTGAAGCCGTGCCCTTTCAAATCAAATTCAAACTGACCCACAACCACTGACGGATGCCCGGATTAGGCACGGGGGGTGGTTCTCTGGTAAACTTGAAGTTCTGAGTTCAACAGTAGGAAGAGACAATGTCAATCCATCCAGTCATGCAGCGCTTGGCAGACAAGCTGAAGCGCACCGACCTTCCGGAGTTTGTACCCGGCGACCAGATTCGCGTCCAGGTGAAGATCAAGGAAGGCGACAAAGAACGGCTTCAGGCTTTTGAGGGCCTGGTGATTTCAATTAACCGCGGGCCGCAGGGCACGTTTACCGTCCGCAAGATGAGCTTTGGGCAGGGCGTGGAGCGTATTTTCCCGTTCAATTCCAAAGTGATTGACAAGATTGAGAAGGTACGTAGCTACCGAGTACGTCGAGCGAAGCTTTTTTACATTCGCGGACTGCGCGGCAAGGCTGCCCGTCTGAAAGAAGTCGATCGCGCGACCGGCAAAGTCAGAGCGTAATCGGAAGGCCTCCCCTTTTTCCACAAAGACCCCCAGCCCATGCGGTTGGGGGTTTTCATTTACAGGGGTGGTTGCGGTTTCGGAACGGGTTGGATGCAGCGGTCGAGAAAAGGCGTCCATCAGGGGCTAAAAGCCCCAGTCGAGATCGAGGCATTTCTGTACGGGCTGAAGCCCGTAACCTTCAACTTCACCGCTACCCTCCGACCTCACCCTGCCTTTCAACCTGAATTGGCACACAAATCTCTCACGAATTCTCAGCGCGATTCATATACTGGCGTTATGGCCAAGGGGTCGAGCTGCGGGTGGAGGCTGGAGACGGCGGCGCGGAAGCTTGGGGCGCTGCGGATTGCCGGGCTGGATGAGGTGGGGCGCGGACCGCTGTTTGGGCCGGTTGTGGCTGCTGCAGTCATTCTGCAAGGGGGCTGCTGCCTGCAGGGCCTGACGGACTCAAAGCAACTATCGGAAAAGATGCGCAACGAGCTGGAGCCGGAGATCCGGTCAAACGCAGTGGCGTGGGCGGTTGCGGTGGTGGATGCAGAGACGATTGACCGGATCAACATTCGGCAGGCGTCGCTGCTGGCGATGCGGTTGGCGGTGCAGCAGCTGGCGCTGAGTCCAGACTACCTGCTGATCGACGGGCGGGACACGATCGAATGGAGCTGCCCGCAGCAGGCGGTCATCCAGGGAGACGCGACGAGCTATTCGATTGCGGCGGCGAGCGTGCTGGCGAAGGTGCATCGCGACCGGATGCTGGTGGAACTGGACAGGGAGTTTCCGGGGTATGGGCTGGCAAGCCACAAGGGGTATGGGTCGCCGGAGCATATGGCGGCGTTGGCGCGGCTGGGACCGACGCCTCTGCATCGGAAGAGCTTTCACCCCGTGTCGCAGACGGTGTTGGAGTTCGATTGAGGAGTTGGAGCGGGTGTAGTGCCCGGCATTTTTTTGAGGGCCGATTCGGCGCGACTGAATAGTCTGCGGAATAGACCGGTTTTCAGGCAGGATTGGCGAAATGTTTACCTCAGGGGCTAAAGCCCGCATTGATACAGCAAATGCGGTGCCAGGGATAAATCCCTGGCCTACCGCCCGGACGAGTTCTTCCGCAGGCTGGCAATCCGTGCCCTGTGAAAGTGCCGGCCTTCATTCATCAGGACAGTGTCTATTTGCCTGGTGCGATCGTTCCCGCCTGGACTTGCTGGGATTTGCGGCGCTGGCGCCAGGCAAGGATCGGGCGGATAGCGAACAGGATTGCCAGCGAGATGGTGAGATTGAGCGGGCTGAGAACGCCGGTTTTGACTTGCCACCAGAAATGAATGACTCCGCAAACCGCGGCTGCGTAGACCAGGGTGTGGAGTCGGTTCCAGTTCTTGCCGCCAAGCTTGCCAATGGCCCATGTGGTGGAAGTGAGGGCCAGAGGCAGCAGCAGCAGCCAGGCTGCGACTCCCATGGTGATGAAGCGGCGGCTGGCAATGTCAGTCAACATGGAGCGGACGTCGAAGTTGGCATAGAGCGCAACGTACGCAATCATGTGCAGGGTGGCATAGAAGAAGGCAAAGAGGCCGATGAGGCGGCGAAATCTGATCAACCAGCTGAGGCGTGGAAAAAGTTTGCGCAGCGGCGAGATGGCCAGCGAAATGATGAGCAGCAACAGGGTTGTGTAACCAGTGGAGAGTTCGATGTTGGCCGTGGGGTCGGGACCGAGGTTGTTAGTGAAGGCGCCGTAGACCAGCAGACCGAACTGCCAGAGGCAGACAATCCAGGTGAGGGTTTTGGGCAGGATGAGGGTCGATCTCTTCATGGTTGGCGGGCCGACAAGTTGAAGCTGCTCAGTAGTACTTCCTCAGGTCCATTCCGTTGTAGAGCGAAGCTACCTGATCGCTGTAGCCGTTGAACATGAGCGTGGATTTGGTTTGGGCATAGAAGGGCTGGCCAATGCGGCGCTCGGTCTTCTGGCTGTAGCGCGGGTTGTCGACGTTGGGATTGACGTTGGAGTAGAAGCCGTATTCGCCGGGGTTGAGGTCGTTCCACGTGGTGGACGGCATCTTGTCAAGGAAGCGCACGCCGACGATGGACTTTGCGGACTTGAAACCATACTTCCAGGGCACAACGATGCGGACCGGAGCGCCGTTCTGGTTGGGGAGAACTTCGCCATAGAGGCCAAATGTGAGCAGCGCTAGAGGGTTCATCGCCTCGTCCATACGCAGGCCTTCAGAGTAGGGCCAGAAGATGGCTTCGTCGAGCGACCACTTTTCGACCTTGCGGTCATAGTAGGAGTGGAACTGCACAAATTTGGCGGTCGACAAGGGCTCACACTGCTTGATGAATTCAGAGAGCGAGTAGCCGATCCAGGGAATAACCATGCTCCATGCCTCGACGCAGCGATGACGGTAGACGCGATCTTCAAGCGGGCGGAGTTTGAGGAGGGCCTCGATGTCAAAGGTCTTGGGGTTCTTGACTTTGCCGTCAACCTGGATGGTCCAGGGCCGGGTGGGCAGGCCGCCGGCATTCTTTGAGGGCGCGCCTTTGTCGACGCCGAACTCGTAAAAGTTGTTGTAGGTGGTGACCGCCATGTACGAAGTGAGGTCTTCGCCCGTGGTGGTGAGCGGGCTCTTGATGGTTTCGAGCTTGGTTCCGGCAAAAGCACGGATGCGGGGGGAAAAGACGTCGGCGAGGCGATCGGCACCGCGTGCAGCTGCTCCGAGCGTGACCGCGCCTGAAACCGCCCCGCGAAGAAAGCGGCGGCGGTTGAGGTACTGGTCTTTGGGAGTGATGGCCGATGAGGGGATGTCCGGCGGTTTACCGATCAGCATGGGTTGACCTCTGCGCGCGGGAAAAGCGCAACTGCATTTATTAGACACGATTGGGTGCCTGCACGTTACAAGAACCGTGGCGAAATGGCGATCGGATTGGCTCGCGAGAAAGTGGAGGGCTAGTCACCGGGGCGGAGAAACGGCCACTGGTTGAGGTCGTGCGCGCGAACCAGGTAAATGGCGGTGCCGATGATGGCGATGCCCGCGGCAACGGCAAGGCCTTCGAGAGCCTGCTTGCGGTTGACAAGGATGAAGATGAAGCCACAGATGGCAACCAGTGGCGGCAGTGGATAAAGCGGCATCTTGAAGGGGCGTGGGAGCTCGGGGCGCTGGACGCGGAGGAGCATGACGCCCACCTGCTGCAGGAAGAACTGGAGGAGGATGCGGGTAATGACGAGGAATGTAATGACCTGGGCAAGGGAGAAAAAGCAGAAGGCCGCGGCGACCAATCCAAGAGCAACAAGGGAGCGATGGGGAATGCCGTGTTTTGGATGGACGGCCGCGAGGAAGCGGAAGTAGTTGCCGTCGCGGGCGGCGGCGTAGGGGACGCGAGAGTAGCCGAGGAGAAGAGAAAAGACGGAGGCAAAGGCGGTCCAGATAATGAGGGCGGCCATGAGTGTTCCAGCCCAATGGCCGAAGGCGGACTTGGCGATGTCAGCGACGAGTTGCAGGCGGACGGTTGCTCCGGCGGCAACGTGCGCAGCCGCATCGCGCATGGATGGCAGGGCGGCGTAGTTCATGGCCACGTAGAAAGTTGAAACTAGGAGCACGGAGAGAAGGATGGCGCGGGGAATGGTGCGCTGGGGCTTGCGTACTTCGCTGCCAAGGAACGTGATGTTGTAGTAGCCCCAATAGCAGTAGGTGGCGAGCAGTGTTCCCTGGGCAAGGCCGCTGAGCGCGAGGGGCAACGCCGATGCTGGTGAAGCGGGCATGTGCCAGCCGCCGGTTTGCGATGCATGCGCAAATCCGGAGACGATGACGCCGGCAATGGCCGTCAAGACACCGGCAAAGAGAACCCACGCGAGGCGCGTAACAGAGGATAGATTGCGATAGAGCAGCGCTGTGACCAGCAGGCAGGTGGCTGCAGCGGCGAAGTTGGTGTAGTGCAGGGCGGGCAGAGCGGAGATTGGAGCTGCGTCCAGGGAAGGCCAGAACCAGGCGAGAAAACTCGAGAGCCCGATGCAACCCGAGGCGATGGAGAGCGGCGCGGTGAAGCTGAGCTGCCAGACATAGAGAAAGCTGAGCCAGTTGCCTGCGCGGTGGGGGTCGTAAATTTCGCGTAGGAAAGCATAGGAACCGCCAGCGCGTGGGAAGGCTGCGCCCAGTTCGGCCCAGACGAGTCCATCGGCGACAGCGATGACAGCACCGAGCACCCAGGCCCATGGAGAGAGGCTATAGCCAGCCGCGGCGATGACCAGGGGCAAGGTGATGAAGGGACCGACGCCGATCATCTCAAGCATGTTGAAGAGGACGGCGGAGCGCAGGTCGATGCGGCGGTGGAGGGTGTCGCTCTCCGCGGGAATTGGGGGGGATTGAGACATGAGGCGAATACGCTCACCGGATTGTACACTGACGGGAGCTATGATCTTCGCCGACAGAGTATCCAGAATCTATTTGCCAGCAGCGGCCGCGGCATTGGCCGGACTGATATTGGCGAGCGTACATGTTGTGATTGCCCAGCAAGCCAACATTGCGACAGAAACGATCCCCTTCACTGGCCCTGCTTCCGAGCCAAACACGATTGCGCTGCCCTTGGGCGAAGACCGTGGAGCAGCCGCCCTGGAGCAGTCGCTCAAGCGACTGGGGACGACGGCCAGTTTGATGATGATTGTTGCCCACCCGGACGACGAGGACGGAACACTGCTGACTTATCTCTCGCGTGGCATGGGTGTGCGGTGCACGCTGCTGACATTGACGCGCGGCGAAGGCGGGCAGAACGCGATGTCCGGGGACAGCTACGATGCCCTGGGACTGATCAGGACGAACGAACTGCTGCGAGCAGACGAGTTCTACGGAGCAAAACAGCTTTGGGGCACCGAGGTGGACTTCGGATTCTCAAAGACCCAGGAAGAAGCCTTCAGCAAGTGGAGTCACGAGCGGGTGCTGTATGACGCCGTACTGGCGGTGCGGCGTGAGCGGCCACAGGTGATTGTGTCGACTTTTGTGGGTGGCATCACGGATGGGCATGGGCACCACCAGGTGAGCGGCGAGATTGCGCAGGAAGTGTTCAAAGCAGCGGCAGACCCGAAAGTCTTCCCTGAGCAACTCAAAGATGGATTGCAACCGTGGCAACCGCTGGCCGTCTACTCGATGGTCCCGTTTGCGCGAGTGACCGATGGCAAGATGTTTGACTACGCTACAGGCAAGTGGGCGCCGGCGAAGTTTCATAACTATGTGACCGATGAATGGTCCACCACAATTCCTTCGACGGACGTGAATATACCATCAGGGAGATGGGACCCTGAACTAGGGCGGAGCTATCTGCAGATTGCGCGCGAGGGGTGGGGCGAGCAAAAGTCGCAGAATGGGGGCGCGAATCCGACGCTGAGCGGTCCAGGGGAATCGCACTATCATTTGTGGGCCGTAACCGATGCCGCCAAGCCTGAAGCGAACAAACATGCAGAGAGCGGCGGACTGTTTTTGAACCCGCGGGTCCACATCGACACAAGTCTTACTGGCTTGGCCAAGTTGGTGAAGGGGCAAGCTCCTGCATGGCTTGGCGATGGCCTGCAGCAGATTGGAGCCGGGCTTGCGAGCTTTGAATCGGAGCGGGAGAAAACCTCAAATCTTTCTACGGCGCACAAGCTGACGCCGATCTACAAGCAGACACTGGAACTTTATAAGAAAGTTGGCGCCAGCGATCTGGAACCGGTGGCGAAGGCGGGGCTGCTGCTTGAACTCGGCGCCAAGATCGACGAGTTTCAAGCCGCGTTGAAGGATCTGCTGGGGCTGGATCTGATTGCATTCACTACCAAAGCAACCAGCGTCACCGGCAGCGGGCCGTTCCCTGGCAGTTCAGCCGACGAGATGCCGCCCAGCGTGACGCCGGGGGAGGAGGTTCGCGTGCGAGTACACACCGCACATGCCACGGCCGACGCAAAGCTGGACAAAGTTTGGTTGCAGAGCGCAACCGGCGACGCATGGAGTAGCGAAAACACGGCCAGCGCGATTGACCCGAGCGAGCATCCTGCATTGGCGACGGACCAGATTTTCAAGGTGCAGGCAGCACCGAATGCAGCGCCAACCGAGCCGTATTTCACCAGGCCCTCGACGGAGCAGCCTTACTACGACCTGGCCCGTCCGGAGTTCCGGCTGCGCTCATTTGCGCCGTGGCCTCTGGCGGCTTGGGCCGAGTTCAGCTTCGACGGCGCGCCCATCCGACTTGGCGAGGTGGTGCAGACATTGCATCGCGTTCTTGGTCCCGGCGGAATCTATGAGCCATTGGTGGCGACGCCCAGCATCGGCCTGCGCATCGAGCCTGAGGCGCGCATTCTGCCTCTCGACGGCAGACCCCTGCCGATCAACGTGACTGTACACTCGGAGGGGCCTTCGGAGGGAACGGTGAGTTTGAAGCTTCCCGACGGATGGCACGCCGAACCGGCGGAATCGCATTTCCGTTTCGAGACAGGAGGCGATAGCGAGCCATTCCCGTTCTCGGCTACTCCCGCGAGCCAAGCCACCGACAAAGACCCGTCGATCGGAGCAACTGGAGCCGGCGCGTACGCGATCCAGGCCGTGGTACAGTCCGGCGGTCGTACCTATGAATCCGGATGGCAGAGCATTGGGTATGCAGGGCTGCGGCCATACAACCTCTATAAGAAAGCGCAACTGAAGACGCGGAAGGTGGACGTGAAGATCGCGCCGGGCCTGCGCATTGGCTACATCATGGGCCCGGGCGACCTGGTACCGGATGCGATTGAAGCATTGGGCGTGATGCCCCACCTGCTGTCCCCTGCAGAGATTGCATCCGACGATTTCTCCCAGTTGAATGTGGTGGTGATCGGAATTCGCGCGTATTCCACGCGTCCGGAGCTGGCCGCAGCACAACCGCGATTGCAGGAGTTTGTCCGCCGGGGTGGAACGCTGATTGTTCAATATCAGACCGGGAACTTCCCTGCTCCGCTGCCGCTGAGTATGGGACGGACCGCGGAACGCGTGGTAGACGAGCAGGCCACGGTGAAGCTGCTCGACTCGAGCAACTCCCTGCTGACTTATCCGAATGCAATTACGACTGCGGACTTTGATGGTTGGCTCGAAGAGCGCGGGCACTCGTTCCTGGAGACATGGGATCCCGGCTACACGGCGCTGACGGAGACCGCTGACCCTGGCCAGGACCCGCAGCGCGGCGGACTGCTGGTGGCTCACCCCGGCAAAGGCACCTATGTATACGTTGCGTATGCGCTGTACCGGCAGCTTCCAGAGCTGGTTCCCGGAGCCTATCGGATCTTGGCCAACCTTCTGAGCGCCGGTAGATCATCCTCGACAGCTCAATGACGGCCCGCGGCCTGACAGTGGCAAGCTGTTGCCTGAAAGTGGGCGAGTCAACCAATCGGTTGAGATAGAACTCGCCCATTTGGCGGTTGCCGGTCATTCTTCTGCCATTCATCCTCAATAGACCCATATGAAAAACCTTTCGGTTGCCGTCTTGATCTTGTTTGCTGTGGCCAGTTCATACGCACAAAGTGATTCGACAAAGGCCGAGCCGAGCGGGTTCTACAGCCGTTGGGCCGCACGCACCAATGCCATCCAGTCAAAACAGCCGCCATGGGCGGTGCCGCTCGTGACAACTTATACGGGCCTGTTCCAGGTGTTGCGCACGGATTTCGTCCGTCAGATCACTCCGACCCACACCGACACATGGAATCTGGACAATAGTAAGGCAGTCAATTTCATTCCGTGGGATCCTGTCGAGTTCGCGATCGATTTGCCGCCCTTCATCAAGCACAACCTTCCGCCCTCGACCTCAAGCAAAGATGGGTTTGGAGATTTTTCGTTCCTTGCCAAGTACCGCATCGCAAGCGGCAATGCGCAGCACGGTACCTACACCTTGAGCGCCTGGGTGCTAACCACCATCCCGACTGGCAGCTACAAAAATGGCTCGACCAATGCGACATTTCAGCCGAACGTCGGCGCCGGGAAGGGATTTGGCAACTTCGATGTGCAGTCGACCATCGGCGCTACGCTGCCCACGGGTTCACCCGCGACCAACACTTCCGGCAGGCCCATACTGTGGAACACTGCCGCTCAATATCACATCGGAAAACTTTTCTGGCCAGAGGTCGAGAGCAACTCCACCTTCTTCCAAGGCGGCCCCAACGACGGCAAGACGCAGGAGTTCATGACTCCAGGAATCATCATTGGCAAGTGCGGCCTGCATCCTTCCGATCCAAAGTCGCGCCCCGGCCTGGCCTTTGGCGGCGGCATGCAGATTGCCACCAGCCACCTTCACACTTACAATCACGAGCTTGTTCTGACGGTGCGGTGGATCTATTAGGTTGAAGGGGCCGAGACGAATTATTAATACCGCGTGAATTGCCGGTCTCGTCTTGTTAGTGCGAGACCTCATGAAGTTATATTAAGAACACGTTAATTGATTCATCGCGCGTACAAAGCGTAGAAAAGGTAGTGAGATAACAACACACTGTAACTCTGTTAAAAATACGTGAATTAGTCATATATTCATATGACTCTGCGAGTCTGAAACACGGAAAGCCAAATGGGCAAATTGTCTTTGATGGACGGGCTGGTTCCAGCCTTTGGTTTTTCACCTGCACACCGATAAATTAACCCATTGGCTTCTTGTTGATCGAGTCGGGAAAGCAGGAGCACAAGGGTCTTCACTGCAAAGGCGCAGGCCACGAACTAACAAAATTCTCACCGAAAAAGAGGGGCTCAATGAACTTCAAGCTCAAAACTGCTGCCGCGGCGATGCTGGCAGCAGCGCTAGTTGCCTCATCCGCGTCCGCGAGCGATCCAGCACAAACAGCCAAGAAGCATGTGGCAGCCAAGAAGGCGAAGACGCCTCCGCCACCAACTGTAGCCGAGCAGATTGAAGCATTGCGCCAGGAGTTCCAAGGCAAGATTGACAGCCTGAAGAACGATCTGGCCGACAAGGATGCGGAGTTGAAGAAGGCACAGCAGGCGGCGGCAGATGCACAGGCCGCAGCAGACCGGGCTCAGGCAGCCGCCACCGCTCAGAACCAGGCTGTGACGGACAATGCAGCGGCTGTAACCACGTTGCAGAGCACGGTGACCGATCTCAAGGCCAATGCGGTTTCTTTGACGACAACGATCTCCGATGAGACGTCGGCGATCAAGAAGGCGATTTCAAACCCCACGACGCTGCACTACAAGGGCATCACGATCACTCCTGGCGGCTACGCAGCGGGCGAAACCGTATACCGCACCAAGGCCACGGGCGGCGACATTCCCACCGCTTTCACCTCCATTCCATACGAGCAGGCGGATGCATATAAGCTGAGCGAGTTCTTCGGCGATGCCCGTCAGTCGCGGGTTACGCTCATGGCCGAAGGCAAGACGAGCTGGGGCACCCTGCGTGGCTACTATGAGGCTGACTGGCTGGGCACCGGCATCACGTCCAACAACAACCAGTCGAACAGCTACGTTCTGCGCCAACGCGTAATCTGGGCCCAGGCGGAAACCAATAACCATTGGGCCTTCACGGGCGGCCAGTTGTGGTCTCTTGCTACAGAAGACAAAAAAGGCATCTCAAATCTGTCCGGCGACATCATGACGCCGCAGACTATAGACCCGAACTACGTTGCTGGCTTTGTGTGGACCCGCCAGTACGGTTTCCGTGTCACCAAGACGTTCCCCAAGGCCGCCTTCGGCATTTCGGCTGAGAATCCGCAGCTGTTGTATACCGCGTCGCTGGCCGGCAACGAACCTTACGCCGTCCTGGGCAGCGCCGGCACAAACGGCGGCAACTTCAACGCTGCCATAAGTGCCTGCACTCCGGCAACCTCCATCGTCAACTACTCTGACCAGGTACAAACCGACTCCGCCGGCAACACCGTCCACAATGCGATTCCGGTTTACAAGACGCTCAACGGATGCGCGGATATCGCAACACTCTCCTTCAACCAGGCGCCTGACGTTATCGTCAAAGCGGCATTCGATCCAGGCTGGGGTCACTATGAAATCTTAGGGATCGCGGGCTTCGCTCACGAAACCATTTACCCCGGTGAAACAACAAATAGCAACCTCTATGGCGCCAATGTCGATGTCGCGACGGGCCTGGCGGTGGCTCCCGCACTTACCACCGCGGGTTTTTACAACAACAGCATCAAACTCGGCGGGTTCGGCGCAAGCGCACGCGTCCCCCTGATCAAGGATAAGCTGATCATCGGCGCCAAGGGCCTGTATGGTCCCGGAATGGGACGCTACGGCGACTCCACGCTGGCCGACGTAACCGCCAATGCATCCGGCGCTCTGCGTCCAATCCACAACCTGTCTGGCCTCTTCACACTTGAAGCTAACCCAACGCCGCGCCTGGCTCTTTACCTGAACTACGGCGGCGACTATGCTGGCCGCGACGATTATGGCGTTGCCGGCGTGACCACTTCATTGGGCGCTCCAACGGCGGACTTCTGCGCGACCATCTCCGGCGTAATCACCTGCAGCACTACATCCACTGCAGCGCTGATCGCAGCGGGCGGCAAGTGGGGCGGCCACTGGGGCGCACCGAGCAACGCAGCCGTCGGTTACGGTTCACGGCTGCTCTCCAACTCCGGATGCTTGTCACTGGCGGCACCCGGCTACAACGGTGGCGGTTCTACCGGTTACATTCCGGGCGGCTCCTGTGGCGCGCAGAACCGCGACGTGCAGGAAGTTACCGGCGGCTACTGGTATGACTTCTACAAGGGTGATCATGGTCGCCTGCGGCAGAGCATCCAGTATGGATATGCAGTTCGCGAAGGCTGGTCAGGCGCTGCGGTCAGCGGCGTCAACATCGGGGCCAAGGGCATCGACAACATGGTCTGGACCTCCTTCCGCTACTACATGCCATAACCCGGGAAGTCTGGGGTTCGGGTACAAAAAAGGAAAGGGCAGCCTGAACCAAGGCTGCCCTTTTCTATTGCCCTGATCAATCGATGGTGAAGACCAGATTGAGAGATTGCGTGGCGCAAATTGACTTTTTGAGAGTCGACTTGTATCTTGTTAAATATATTGATATGACTTGTTGTCGCCCCAGCTTTCGATAAATACTGACGCCCCGCGCGGGCCAGGGATCTATGGTCCCAACCCATCCAAGTAATCAAAATTCAACAGGAGGACCCAAAGTGCGAAAAGCTCTTTACGCTGTTGTATCTGCATCTCCGCGCACGTTGCGGCTATCGATCTCTGTTGTGCCTTTTGTTTATAGGACTTGTTGTCTGCCCACCTGTCGTTGAAGTTCTGCCGACCGATGCGGGCAAGGGATCTGCGATCCCAACCCATTCAGCTACCAAAACTTAAGATCCAGCTTCCGATATCCTAAGGAGAATCCAAAGTGCTTAGCGCTCTTTATGCTGTTCCGTCTGTGTCACTGCGCCGGTTGCCGGTCACGGTTTCTGCTGTGCTTTTCATGTTTGCTGTGGCGGCGAGCGTGCCTTTGGCCGCGCAGGACGACGTCACTACACAACACGGCTCGTCAGGGTACGGTGGAGTATTCCTCACCGGCCCGGCTTCGAACCCGTTGAGCTTTCTGAATGGTCCGGCGTGGCGTACGACAGCCAACCCGGCGCCGTATGACTTCCACGACTTTGCGCCGGCGACCTACCTGGACGAAAGGCTGCCCAAGTGGATGGATGTGGCGGGTGAGGAGCGGTTCCGGCTTGAGGCGTACGACAACTCGAGCTTCAAAGCGAAGGTCGATGACTCCTACCTGTTGAACCGATTTCGATTCCAGGTGGATGTACATACGCCGAGTTGGTTCCGAGTTACTGCGCAGGTGCAGGACGCCCGCGCGGGGTTTCAAAACCCGCCAATCGGGCCGCCGAACACGGTTCGCTGGGATCTGAAGCTGGCTTATGCGGAGATCGGCGCACCGAACAAGCACTGGTTCAGCCTGCGCGTGGGACGGCAGCTTATCAACTACAACAACACCATCATCGCCAACTCCGAGTGGCGCAACCAGGCCCGCTCCTATGATGCGGCGGCGCTGAATCTGAACGCGAAGCGCGAGCACCTGGGCCTGTTCGCGGCGTCGGCGGTGGTGCCTCAGGCCTTTGGAGTGAGTCCGCATCAGGAAGGCAACAACATCTACGGAGCCTACGGCCGCCTTGATGACCT
>Ga0181535_10005438_pt1 | contig 13641 bp, 17 predicted proteins | sample PEATcosm2014_Bin_44_FD_119774 | JGI IMG/M metagenome (GOLD analysis project Ga0181535, IMG submission 119774) | Peatland microbial communities from MTU Mesocosm Facility, Houghton, MI, USA - PEATcosm2014_Bin17_30_metaG | ecosystem: Environmental > Terrestrial > Soil > Wetlands > Peat | place...
GCAAATGCCAGTGCCGTAGCCGCGCCAATGCCACTCGATGCCCCTGTAACGAAAACGACTTTTCCTCTGAGACTCATGGTTCTATCCTAACCAATTCGAGCAGCCTTGGGTTATGTGGCAGCGGGTTATCTGTACCAGGCCGCCTGCTTCGCCAATTTTGTAAGGTGTGTACTTTCGCGCCGAGATGTTGCGATTTTTCTCTCGCGGACGGCATTTTGCATATTTTTCTTCATGAGTGCCGAAGAGCCTGGGGCATGTGGAACTAGATATTCCTTGCCCAAGATTTCCCAAATTTCATTAAACGAAGAAACGGCCTCCGGATTACTCACGGAAGCCGTTTAAAACCTGAGGTTGATTGGTGCGGGGGCTGGATTTGAACCAGCGACCTTTGGGTTATGAGTCGGTGATATACAGTTGATTATAAACAAGATCAACAACTTAGCTTGGCAGAATCCGGCAAAACGCGGAAGGATCTGCAACCCCCGCGCAACTAGTTTCAGTGCCGGGAGGCTCTCCTTACTGCGTCTTCGAACCCAATCATTCCAACCTGTAATCACGAACCATCATTAGGTTCCAACCGTCCACAATTGACTTGCCTACCATACGCAGCAGACACAGCCGCGTCACGCTTCGGATTTGCCTATACGGCCAATAAGGTCGATCCATTCGAAACGTCACAATTTTCCACATTCCGTGTTCACCAAATCAAAGATGTGATTTTCGCTATGCTCGCCCTTGAATTGATGCTCATGACTAAATTGATTCTGGCGAAACATCTTCAATCTTGTTATTGCTTGACGGGAAAAAGGTAATACGCTAAGGTTACTTATCATATGCTATCTGTGGAAAACGGGGATAACACTTCTCATGTCATACAGTTGAGAATACCTCGGTCACTCGAAAGCATATGTCAGAGCATCAAAATGAAAGAATGCTGATTGATTCGCACTCATTTTAGCCTTCGAATTGCATTTTTTTCCAAAGATCACCGTTGGATCGACTTCACTATCCAGTATTTCGATTTCTCGGGGGAGAAATGCCTTTCTTGGGTAAGGATTATGTTTGTGTAACGAAGCATATAAGGAATTTGCGCGGTGGTTCGCAACCCATTCTGGCTCAGGCAAGTGATGGACTGCTCTACGTGGTCAAGTTCTCAAACAACCTTCAAGGGGCCAACCTCCCCTTTAACGAGAGCATCGGGACCGAGCTATATCGGGCTTGCGGACTGGCTGTTCCATCATGGAAGCCGATATTGGTCACAGATGCTTTCATCGACCGTAACCCAGACTGTTGGATGCAAACACCTGAGGGGCGTCTTCGTCCAGACTCAGGCCTGTGTTTCGGCTCCCGTTTTCTTGGCGGTAACGGGATAAGGCTACTGGAAATCCTCCCCGGGAGCAGCTTGAAGCGTGTTCGTAACCACGAAAGTTTCTGGCTGGCATGGCTGATCGACATTTGTGCCTGCCACGCCGATAATCGACAAGCCATCTTCGTGCAAGATGCTGAGGGCTGGATGGATGCGTATTTTGTCGATAATGGGCATTTTTTCGGCGGTCCCAAAGGAGAACAACACCCGAATTTTTGTGCATCTCGCTATCTTGACCAGCGCATCTATCAGTGCTTATCCTCTCAGCACGGTCACAACTTTCAGACGATCCCTACGTCTATTGATGTGGACCAGCTCTGGCAACGAGTACGAGCACTACCGGAAGATTGGAAAACAGAATCGGCGCTTGGATCCTTTACGGAGTGCCTTGGAAGATTGGCAACTCCTAATCTTTTGCAGAATGTTGCCGATACGATGAAGGATGCTCAGCGAAGGACAAATGAATATGGAAGCTTCAACCCTCAAACTGGACGAACGCCTCCTGCCTCATTTCTGCGCTTTGGCGTACAGGCCGAAGCCGGAAGGCAAAACCCCGCCATGTGTTGAATCCATCATCGTGATTGTGGTTAAGGACGAGAACGGCAATTTCCGTTTCCTCGTGTCGCCGACATACCGTGAAGTCGTTCAGGGGCACGACCTCGCCTATATCGATTCGTTGCTGAACGACTTCAAAGAACGTGCGAAGCTAAACTCTGAGGCTTTATTTCAGCAACTCTGCTCGCTCGGAGTGGGACCACTTGTGACCCAGGAGGCCGGACCTAGCCTTGCAACTCACCCAATCCTATTGGAGCTGTGCCGACGTTTCGTGCAACTCTAATACGGCTTTAGATTATCGTCTCTGTTGCAATGCATTTGGCCGGCAATTTTGGCCTTCCGGTTTGCTGCCAGCAATAGGTGCCAAGCCTTGGAGTGCTTCTCAGTAAACTCATCCGGTCAGTTGGGCTCTATCTTCCGCTTGGCTAGTGGGTTCATGTGCGCACAAGGAGAGGCCAGCTGAGACAATTCAGGACGTTGTCCGGACTCGGCAGACCGGCCCAACAGCATGTGGCCTGCCCGATGTTTTGTACCAGTGCGATTGTTAGTGTAGCGCGGCGGGTAAATGATATGACTCGTCGCAGTAGTCGGGGGTGTGGAAAAGTGGGAAGCGGTCTTTGCTTTCCACTTTTCCATGCCCCTGGGAAGCTTCGGGTAGCCGTGATGCTTTAACTCGTCCATCATGGCCAAGCCATAGATGGGTTCGTGCGCAACATGCACAAGCACATGAATCCGAATGAGTCCGATAAAGAGTTCCCTTTGTTCTCTCACCACAAGACAAATATACCGCCTTGTCAGCATTTCGGATTGTCTATTATCGAATTTCGATATATTCTGTTGCCGATGAGCAGTTTCCGGTGTGGACCTCATAATTTGTGTTGGGATGCAGGGAGGATGCGAAGAATGAACGCCGTATTTTTACGCATGGTGCTGATTCTTTTCGCCCTATTCGCATCTCCACATCTGTGGGCGCAAGGCCCTCCGTATCAAACAGACGATCCTGTGCCGGTGGATCTCCATCACTTTGAGTTCTACATCTTTGGCGGCGTTGACGGTACACCTGCGGAAATAGACTCTACCGGACCAGCCGTAGAGTTCAACTGGGGTGCGATGCCGAGAGTGCAACTGCACGCGATCCTTCCCTGGGGAGGCGCTTTTCCGTCGAACAATCCCGTGTACCTTCCCGCAGGAACAGGCCCAAGCGCGTTTGGGATCGCAGACATGGAACTGGGGGTAAAACTCGCGATCATCAAAGAGACCAAGCACTTTCCGCAAATCGGCACATTCCCTATGTTTGAGATGCCGACGGGAAACTCCGATAAGGGCCTCGGCGTCGGAAAGGTCTGGTACAAATTCCCCATCTGGCTACAGAAGAATTCTGGCAAGTGGCTGTTTGATGGCGGCGGCGGCTATCAGGTTGTGCCTCAATCGGGCTTTCGTGACTTTCCCTATACAGGATGGTTGATAAAGCGGGAAATCAATGAGCGCCTGGAGTTGGGCGCGGAGCTTTTCGCTCATGGACGGGAAGGACTCGCCACGGCGCAAACCGAACGCTCAGCGATGATCGACGTTGGCGGCTATTACCACTTCAAGAATCATCCCGCCGAGCAGTTTCTCTTTTGTTATGGCCATTCGGTAGCAGGACAAACAGAGAATTACGCGTACGCAGGCATGTACTGGACTTGGGGAAAAGACAACAACACCGGCGGAAATTCTGCGAGTGAATCTCTGTTGCAAAGCCAACCACATTGACTCGTCCACTGGAGGTATCTATGAGCGCGCTCGAAGCTCCGAAGCGAATTGCGTTGGGACTCCTTCTCCTGCGAATTCTTGTTGGATGGGTTTTCCTGTCCGAAGGAATTCAGAAGTTTCTATTTCCCGTGGCGCTTGGCGCTGGCCGCTTTGCCAAGATCGGGATTCCAGTCCCTCAATTCGCCGGCCCATTCGTTGGCATCGTGGAGATCGTATGCGGCACACTCATACTCGCTGGACTCTTTACCACTCTCGCTTCAGTACCCTTGCTCATCAACATCTCCGTCGCAATCCTAACCACGAAGTTTCCGATGTTTCTGAAGCAGGGGTTCTGGGCCGCAATGCATGAGGGGCGAACAGACTTCTGTATGTTCGCTGGTCTGATCGCGATTATGCTGCTTGGTGCCGGAACCCTGTCGTTGGATGAGAGGTGGCGACGTGGCTGATAATTCCTCTCCTGCAACAGCAGAATTTGCGTTGTCTCGTGGCTCCAGTCTGGAAGTGCTGCTCGTTTTTCTTCGCCTTGGATGCACTTCTTTCGGAGGACCGATTGCCCATCTAGGCTATTTCCGCAAGGAGATCGTCGAGCGGCGGCAATGGTGCAGCGAAAGTACGATGGCCGAGATTATTGCTCTCGCTCAGTCCCTTCCAGGACCAGCGAGCAGTCAGGTCGGATTCGCACTTGGCATACTTCGCTCTGGATGGCTTGGAGGCATAGCAGCCTGGATCGGTTTTACTTTACCATCTGCTCTTTTGATGCTTGCTTTCGCATTTGGCCACTCGCTCTTTGTCGGGAGTGTCGGCCAGGGCCTTCTCCACGGGCTTCAACTTGTCGCGGTTGCGGTTGTGGCCCAGGCTGTCATGGCGATGCAACGGTCGCTGGCCCCGGACAGAACACGGCTTGCAATGGCCATTGCCGCAACGGGCCTCACCTTGTTTTTGCCTGCACAGATGGCCACGCTCATCGCTATCGCGGGCGGGGCCGCGGCTGGGCTCTATCTTTTTCGTTCGGTGGATTCTGGAACAAGTGAACCTATCGCACTATCCTTGCCCAAGTCGGCAGCTATAGTCGCGGCAGCAACTTTCATTGTGTTGCTTGTCCTTGTACCGATCCTCGCCCATTTCTTCCCGATCTTTGGAGTGGCGGTATTTTCATCTTTTTACCGCAGCGGCGCTCTTGTATTTGGCGGCGGGCATGTTGTTCTGCCGCTGCTTGAGAGTTCCGTTGTGGCCCCCGGATGGGTGTCGCAGCAATCCTTCTTGGCGGGGTATGGAGCAGCGCAGGCTCTCCCCGGTCCGCTGTTTTGTTTTGCAGCTTACTTGGGCGCTGCCATCCGCCCCGGCAGCAGCCCATTTCTGTTTGGCCTGCTCGGACTGCTCGGAATCTTCGCCCCCGGCCTGCTCGCCATGACGGCTGTATTGCCGTTTTGGAGCTCATTACGCACAAATCGATATGCGCAGGCTGCCCTTCGCGGAATCAACGCAAGCGTCGTAGGTATCTTGATCGCAGCTCTATTCCAGCCAATCTGGACTTCGACCATCCACACATCAGGAGATTTCTGGATTGCGCTTTCAGCTTTTGCGCTTCTAACGCTTTGGAAAGTGCAGCCGTGGATTGTTGTGGCGTGTGTGGCGGCCGTTTCGGTCATTGCGTGGTAATCCAGTTTGAGAATCAGGCTTTAGGAGCATCCGCATCCATGGCCTTGCCAAGCCGATCTGCCCTCTTTTATGAGGATGGGAACTGCCAGTACAGCGGCAATAGGATCGAACCATGCGATATGAAATGCTGCATTTACCGCTAGCCCAGCCAACGTAATGAGTGCAATGTAGGCGCAAGCGGCGGATTGCACTGCATCGGCGGCCAGGGCTGCATTGTTGCTGCGGCGAGCTTCGCGTCGCTTTAGAGATGCCAAAACAGGCATTGCGATCAGTGCAGCGATGGTGATTCCTAGACCGGCGAAACTCGTTTCAGGCTGCAACCGCAAAGCTAATGACCCAGCACCAATCGCCGCGACTACAAACGCGAGCACAAACAGCAGAACTCCCGCAGTACGGTTTGCCCTCTGTTCCGATATAGGTATGCTCGGAATCCACTGCAAGAGCACAATGGTAGCGGACAGGAGTTCCACCAGGCTGTCGGAGCCGAAGGCCAATATCGCGGGACTGTGAGCCGTTACAGCCGCATATGCAGACACGCCGAACTCCACGAGCATCCATGTCAGTGTGACACCCTGTAACCAGAGCACCGTAAAGCCCGGCCTCGGAGTACAAGCGACAACGGGCTTTGATCGCTGAACATCGATCTGTACGAGTTCGGACATTCCATTCCACCGATGAATCCAACGAGCAATCAGACTCGCTTGAAAAGGCTGAATTGAAAGGACTGCTGCTTGCCCCACGGAGTCATGTGCATTTCCGGTTCGCTCTTCAGAAGAGTTAACTGCAAACCGAGTTCCTCAGCAAGCATCGGACCATCATATCGACGGACTTCCAGTCCGCTGCATTTTTGCGGACCATCGGGAGCAAACGAACCGATCACAGCATACCCCCCGACCGGAACCGATTGGAGCAACAGTTTTCTATAAGCAGCCCGGTCACCAGGATCAGTGAGAAAGTGGAAGACGGCCCGGTCATGCCACACATCGCAGGGCTCTAAACGGGGTTCCGCCGAAACATCGGCGACAATCCATTTGATATTGTTTTCCTTGGCGCCAAGCCGCTTTCGACTACGCTCAATCGCCGCTTCAGAGATGTCCAGTACAGTAACCTTGTAGCCCTGCTCCAAGAGTCTTTCCGCGAGAACGGATGTTCCGCCGCCCACGTCAATCACCTGACCGGAAGAACACACCTCACGAATAAGCTTCAGAGATATGTGCGGTTCGGGCTGCGTCCAGCTCATTTCCTCTTCACTCTTGGACCTGTAAATCGAATCCCAGTGTTCTTTGCCGTTCATCTCGATTACCTCCAGTTCAACTACCGTAAAGATCGCACAAGAGAGAGGAGAACAATTGCCCAGCAGCCCTCCTATGGCGCGTCTTCAGCCGGAAACACTGTGAAGCCTTGCTGTCCGGCAGTAAAGTAACGCCGCCGCATCCAAAAGGCGACGTTGACCAACCCGATGAGAGCGGGAACTTCAATGAGTGGGCCAACGACACCGACAAATGCCTCGCCAGAGTTCAACCCAAAGACAGCCACTGCCACAGCGATTGCCAACTCAAAGTTATTTCCAGCCGCTGTAAACGACAAGGTGGCTGATTGCGCGTAATTTGCGCCGAGCCGCTTGCCCATCCAGAAGCTGACCAGAAACATGATGAGGAAGTATACGACCAGCGGAATTGCAATGCGCACCACGTCAACTGGAAGGCGCACAATCAGATCGCCCTTGAGTGAAAACATCACCAGGATAGTGAAGAGCAGGGCGACCAACGTGAGAGGGCTAATGCGCGGAATGAAGCGAGTGCGATACCACTCTTCCCCCTTGATGCGAATCAAGACAAATCGCGTAATGAAGCCGGAGACGAATGGAATGCCAAGGTAAATGCCAACGCTCTTTGCGATCTGGCCGATGCTGACATCGACGATGCTTCCTTGCAGGCCGAACCACTTGGGAAGAATAGTGATGAAGATCCACGCATAGAGGCTGTAAAAGAGCACCTGAAAAACGCTGTTGATGGCGACCAGTCCGGCAACGTAGTCCGTATCGCCATCTGCCAGTTCATTCCACACCATGACCATTGCGATGCAGCGCGCAATGCCGATCAGGATGAGACCACGCATATAGGCAGGCTCGCCGCGAAGAAACACAATGGCGAGGACAAACATCAGCGCCGGACCGATGAGCCAGTTCTGGATCAGCGACAGTCCGAGCACACGCTTGTTGCGAAAGACATCATGCAGCTTCTCGTATCGAACCTTCGCCAGCGGCGGGAACATCATGATGATCAAACCAATGGCAATCGGGATATTCGTTGTGCCGCTCTGGAAGCGATTGACGAACCCTGCGGAATCTGGGACAAAGTGACCAAGAGCCACCCCGATGGCCATCGCAAGAAATATCCACAACGTGAGGAAGCGATCAAGGAAGGAGAGATGTTTCCGCTGTAACGGCGCACAATTCTGTACCTGCGTGTACGGTTTGCTGGACATGATTACTTGACCTCAATGGTGCATGGGGTTTCAACAGAAACAGGTACGGGAGCACTTTGCAGAGCAACGAACTTTGTCGGGCTGCAACAAGCCTTTGCCAATCGCGCTCGATCTGCCTGCATGGCCCGGTCTTCACTGAGCCACGCCAGCGTCTGCCGCAGCACCTGTTCCGCACCGGCATTCTTCGGCCTCACAATGCGATAGTGCATCCACTTTCCTTCGCGCCGGGCCGCAACGATTCCGGCGCTGCGAAGGTAGGCCAGGTGACGGGAAATCTTGGGCTGAGCCTGACCAAGAATCTCGACAAAGTAGCAGACACAAATCTCCTGGTCCCCCATTAGGTTGAGCAGGCGGAGGCGCGTATTGTCGCCCAGCGCCTGAAAGAAGCGCTCCACGTTGAACTGAGGCGATTTTGCTGGCATGGAATCCTTACCGTATTGCCAAATGTTTTGACTTCAATTGATAGCCGTTAACCGCAACAACTCTGAACTGTCGGCAAGCCGACAAGATCGCCTTCAAGATACCGTTGCGCCAATTGCAGCATGGCCTTGGCCGGAGTCTCCTTGACGCTCTGAGCTGTCTTTACTGCGAGCATCATGTCTTCGCGTGAGATGCCAAGTTTTCTGGCCTGCTGAAAGTGGTATTTGAAACAGGGATCGCAATTTGCGGCGATGGCAGCGCCGATTGCAACCAGTTCAGCGACCGCATCCGTATAGAGACTCTGCACAGGTGTTTCACTGGAAGTCGCCGAATAGCACGCTCCTGTCGCATCTTCGCTTGAACTGCAAGTGCTGGACGTACACTGCACTGGGTTGTCTGAAACATCCATTCTTTCCATATTCAGTTCCCTCATATCGAACAGTTTTCCAGGTCGTTTCTTCCCAAAACTGAAACCGAAAAGCCGTCTTGGCCGGAGACAATCACCTCCGGTCTATATTTCTTATACGCCTTGACGAATATGAGCGCAAGGGATATAGTCGTTTTGGCGAATATGTTTTTGGAGGAAATTATGACGGAACAGATTCTGGAGTCGGTCAAGTCGAAGTATGGCGCGGTGGCAGAAAGTTCACTTTCGAGCGACAATGCTGGCGTCAAGGCTGTGGCGGAGGCTTTCGGCTATACGGAAGAGGAACTTACGTCGATTCCGGCGGAGGCCAATATGGGATTGTCTTGCGGCAACCCCACGGCTACGGCTCACATCAGGCCCGGTGAGGTAGTAGTCGATCTCGGCTCAGGAGGAGGCCTCGACGTGTTTCTCGCCGCGAAGATGGTTGGCCCGGAAGGTCGCGCCATCGGCATCGATATGACGCCAGCCATGATTGAGCGTGCGCGAGCAAATGCCAAGGCGGGCGGCTACGCCAACGTCGAGTTCTACCAGTCCACTATTGACCAGATTCCATTGCCGGATTCATCGGTTGATTGCGTCATCTCCAACTGCGTCCTGAATCTCGCGCCGGATAAGCCTGCCGTGTTTCGTGAGATTGCCCGTGTGCTGAAGCCAGGTGGGCGCGTGGCAATAAGTGACATCGCATTGAAACAGGAGCTTCCCGAAGCGATTGCAAAGAGTGTTGCTGCGTATGTCGGCTGCATTGCGGGAGCCATACAGATCGACGAATACCGTGCTGGTTTGCTGGCTGCCGGTTTTGAACACGTTGAAATAGTGGACAGCGGCAAAGACCTGAATGCTTATGCCAAAGTTGAGAATCAGTCCGGCTGCTGCTCGCCAACGATGGACGCTTCCAATCCGCTTCAAGTTATTGAGGCGTCCTGCTGCTCCCCTGCCCCCACCAAATCCGTATCAGTGCATGAGGAACTCAAAACGCTTCTCTCGCAATACGACGTCAATGCGGCTGCGGCCAGCGTGAAGGTCTACGCCGTCAAGCCGAAAACAAACTCATAACCCTTCAGCGAGATGCCAGAGGACACTGCAATGCCTCACTACAACGTTTTGTTTCTTTGTACGGGAAACTCGGCCCGCTCGATCATGGCTGAAGCGATCATGAATCGCAAAGGCGCGGCGAACTTTACTGCCTACAGCGCAGGAAGCCATCCAGCAGGAGTTGTGCGTCCAGAGGCCATTCACCAGCTAGAAATGGCTGGGCTGAGCACCGCAAATCTCCGCAGCAAGTCCTGGGACGAATTTGCAGTGCCCGATGCGCCACCGCTTCACTTCGTTTTCACTGTCTGCGACAAGGCAGCCAGTGAGGTTTGTCCCTTATGGCCAGGACAACCGATGACAGCCCATTGGGGCGTCTCCGATCCGGCAGCAGTTCGAGGCACGCCGGCGGAAATCGAACGGGCTTTTGCTCAAGCATTGGCTGTGCTCGACCGTCGTATCAGCCTCTTTCTCTGTCTGCCGTTGGCATCACTTGAGACCTTTGCCCTGCAACGGGAGATCGACAACATCGGGAAACAATAAGCTCGGAAAGGAAAACATGGTCAAAGTCATTTTCGCCTGCATTCATAACGCTGGCCGCTCACAGATGGCGGCAGCATTTTTCAATCAACTTGCCGATTCAGCAAAGGCAGTAGCTATATCTGCGGGAACCGATCCCGGTTTGCACGTTCATCCTGAGGTTCTTACAGCCATGCAGGAGATCGGGATCGACCTCAGCAGCGCCAAGCCTCAGAAATTGACAGATGAACTGGCACGTGATGCGCAGCTTCTTATCACGATGGGTTGTGGCGACAAGTGCCCATACGTTCCAGGGCTTCGCCGCGACGACTGGCCTCTCCGTGATCCCAAAGGGCAGCCCGTTGATGAAGTTCGGGCCATCCGAGATGAAATCAAAGGCAGAGTGAAATCTCTGCTCGACCATGAAGGTCTAAACATTGCGGAATGACAGATTGCATTGGGCCGTTCGCGTCAGGTATCGCAAACAGCCCCACCCGCTTAGTCAGAAGAGCTATTTGCCTAAGGCCGAATTACTATCGGCAAATGCCGTAGTCGCTCGCGGGTTTGGAACATTGTTAGCTTTGCAAGAATCCCCGATGCAAACGAAGCTCCTGCCGCAACCCCTCGCGTAGCGCCTTGCTCTTCCTAAGCCCCTTGAAGAATTCATCGAGCAAGCTGACGACGATGGCGTTGACGCTGACTCTTTCGGCTTCGGCCCAGTCTTTGAGTTTGGTGCGGGCTTCGGTGCCGACGTGGAAGAGTTGGGGGCTGGTTAGCTCCATTCCCGCTTTGCGGGTCTGCTGAATATCGACCACTTCTTTGTCCACGTGGCTCAATGCGTAAAGGACGATCCTGGCTAGATCGCCCTTCACTCGGGATTCCTCGGTGATGGCCTCGCGTAGATCGCGCGGAAGGCGCAGCGTAATTCCCGGCCGGTTTTCCGTCCACCGCTGCCCCTCACGGTTCACCTTGCGCGCTGCTACCTGTTTGACGGCCCTTTTGGCTGCTTTCTTGACTGCCACTGGCACCCCTTATTCATCGTGCAGACTAAGAAATAGACGCAACCGAACACACGTTGTTCCCAAGTGCTGAATCGTGCGTCAAATACGATACCGCTGGCCGCTGAAGCGGGCACTCTACCGAAACGAGGGGAAAGATGGCAAGCAACTCGGATCGCTCCCGGCGCGAATTATCGCCATTTCATGCGTGTATTCACTGTGGCAGCGTTTTTCGTCGAGATGAATTCGACGGTACGGCTGTCGCCACCGGCATTTATCCCTGCACAAAGTGCGGCCATGATGGACCGCTCAATATCGTCATTCGAGACGTGGATGCCGCCGCGATTGGCAAGAGCGACCCCGCTCCCGGTAGTTCAGCAGGCTAACGCGGTGCTTCGCTGTTGTGGAGATTGCACCTTGACCAGCTTGCGCCCGGCAGCGCGAACAAATTCGCTGGTCAGCCGTTTCTTGTCGTCTGGCCGCATCGCCAATCTGGTGACGAGTTTCAGCCCCTCTTCCGCCAGAGGCCGGATTGCGATTTCATCGCTGGAGATTCGACAAGCTGCGTCGCGGGTCAAAAACGCTGCTCCCTTGTGAGCCAAGACAAGCGCCGATGCTTCTTCTGCGATTGTGAAAGTATGCGTGTCAGGAGGGACGATTCCTTTTGCATTGGCCGCATCCTGAATCATATTGGAGATGTACGGGTTGAGATGTGGCGCAGGCAGAATCCAATCATACGCGCGCAAGTCATCGAGGTGGAGTTCCGTGCGATCAGCAACGGCGTCGCTTTTTGGCAAAGCAATATAGCCGGACTCTTCGGTAACCGACAGAAAACTGAGTGACGACGAATCCGGGATCGCCAGCACCAATGCCAAATCCAGATTTCCGGCAGCCACCATGCGCGCGAGTTCGTGCGAGAAATTGCTCCAGAGCTTGATCTTCAGGTCTGGATAGAGCGGAAGCCGGACCGATTGGATCGTTGCAACCAGATAGGGATCGGCATAGGCTGACCTGCCGATGTGCAGCACCTCATCAGCTCCCCGCACCGCAGCCCTTGCGTCCACGATTGCGCGTTCTGCATACAAGACAGAGCTACGCGCATCCTCCACAAAATGCCGCCCGGCGTCAGTCAGCTCCACCGTTTGATGATTCCGCACGAAAAGGCGCATGTCGATCTGAAATTCAAGCTCGGCAATCCGCTTGCTCAGCGTCGATTGGTCGATGCGCAGCCGCGCGGCTGCACGCGAATAATTCAGATCTTCGGCCAGCGCAATGGCTGCCTGCAGAAGTCGCATCTCCGGTAGCGCCATACCCTTCCTCCTTGTTGTAACCAAGGGCAAGTCATGGGTAGTGCCGAGCAACACAATAGCGATCGGTGCTGCGTCTTTCTTTTCTCCACTCCTCAATCGCGCGGGCCTGGTCAAAACAAAACGATCCCCACGCCGTTTTTCTTATTGACGCTTTACCGAAAAGAAAGTTGTGGAAGTGTAATCAAAACTTGCAAGAGCTGCCTTTATGCGTTCCGCTGGTGCCGATGCTGACGGGATGTTTCTGGGGGCGGGTGGCTGCAAATCTCCATCGTGTTGGCCATGCTTCACGTGCGTTATTCCCAAATGGAATAACGCTCTCCGTGGAATTCATTAGACATCGGAACCGTCATCAATAAATCTTGCTGAAATGGCGATCTTGTCGCGTTGCTGACGAAAGGAGCAAAGATGCAGGAGGAAATGGAACCTTGCGCAAACGAACGAGACAACGGTCTCAATGCCAAGACGTGCAGAGAGCCCTTGCTCGATAGCCATCAGGCCGCAGCATTGCTGAAAGTTCACCCGCGAACACTGCAACGGCTTGTGCATCGCGGAAAGATTCACGCGATTCAGGTCGGAAAACTCTGGCGGTTCAAGGCTTCGGCGCTTGACGCGTGGATGAATCAGTAGCGCGTTCGCGGCCAGTGCAGGCGCGCATTCTGTGCGCATTTCGCGGCAAAATGGCGTACCCTAAAGGTAGCCATAAGTGCCGTGAAGTCGAGGATGGGAATTCTTGATGACACGTGCATGTTACCAATTCGGAAGTCTCACACGAAAGAAGCGGGCGAGGGGACCAGACGCCTGGGAGTTTCGGTATTACGAATCGACGGCGCAAGGAATGCGCAATCGAAAGACAGCCACCGTTGGCACCGTCGAGCAGTTCAAGACCAAGGCTCTTGCAAAGAAGGCCGTTGAAGCTCTTCTCCTAAAACTCAATTCAGAAACCCCACAGCAGCGAATGGCGGCGGTGACGTTCGGCGCTATTTGCGACCGGTATCTTCTGGAAGAACTCCCCGAGAGATACTCGACCGCAAAATCATACCGCTCGAACATCAAGAACTACCTGAAACCACGCTGGGGCGATTATCTGCTCGAAAAGATCCGGCCAATGGCGGTCGAGGA
>Ga0181535_10005439_pt1 | contig 13641 bp, 12 predicted proteins | sample PEATcosm2014_Bin_44_FD_119774 | JGI IMG/M metagenome (GOLD analysis project Ga0181535, IMG submission 119774) | Peatland microbial communities from MTU Mesocosm Facility, Houghton, MI, USA - PEATcosm2014_Bin17_30_metaG | ecosystem: Environmental > Terrestrial > Soil > Wetlands > Peat | place...
GAAGTGACCGATTTGAAGTACAAAGTGGCCGATATGGCGCTGGCCGACTGGGGCCGCAAGGAGATCACCATCGCCGAGCATGAGATGCCGGGGCTGGTATCGATCCGCAACAAGTATGCGGCGGCCAAGCCGCTGGCGGGCGTCCGGGTGACGGGCTCGCTGCACATGACGATTCAGACGGCAGTCTTGATTGAGACACTGGTGAGCCTGGGCGCGGAAGTTCGCTGGGCGAGCTGCAACATTTTTTCAACGCAGGACCATGCGGCGGCGGCAATAGCGGCGACGGGCGTGCCGGTGTTTGCGTGGAAGGGCGAGACGCTGGAAGAGTACTGGTGGTGCACGTACCAGGCTCTGGCGCACAAGGGCGGTAAGGGGCCGCAACTGGTGGTGGACGACGGCGGCGACGTGACGCTGCTGATCCACAAGGGCTATGAGCTTGAGGACGGGGACGGCTGGGTGAATACGCCTTCCGGCAACCACGAAGAGCAGGTAATCAAGGATTTGCTTAAGAAGGTTTATGCCGAGGACAAGCAGCACTGGCACAAGGTTGTGAAGGAATGGCGCGGTGTTTCGGAAGAGACGACGACGGGCGTGCACCGGCTCTACAAGATGATGGAGCAGGGCAAGCTGCTGGTTCCTGCGATCAATGTGAACGACTCTGTGACCAAGAGCAAGTTCGACAACCTGTATGGCTGCCGCGAGTCGCTGGCGGACGGTATCAAGCGGGCGACGGACGTGATGGTGGCGGGCAAAGTGGCTGTGATTTGCGGCTACGGCGATGTGGGCAAGGGCTGCTCGCACTCGCTGCGCGGCATGGGCGCACGCTGCATTGTGACCGAGGTTGACCCCATCAACGCTTTGCAGGCGGCGATGGAAGGTTTTGAAGTGACGACGGTGGAAGATACGCTGGGGCGCGGCGATATTTATGTAACCACGACCGGCAACGTGGACATTATCACCCTGGAACACATGAAGAAAATGAAGGACCAGGCGATTGTGTGCAACATCGGGCACTTCGATAACGAGATCCAGATGGACCGGCTGAACGAAGAGAAGGGCGTCGCGAAGCTGAACATCAAGCCGCAGGTGGATTTCTACACGTTCCCCGATGGGCATGGGATTTTTGTGCTGGCCGAAGGGCGGCTGGTGAACCTGGGCTGCGCGACGGGGCATCCGAGCTTTGTGATGTCGAACAGCTTTGCTAACCAGACGCTGGCGCAGTTGGATCTGTGGGCTAACAAGGACGTCTACAAGGTGGGCGTGTATGTGCTGCCGAAGAAGCTGGACGAAGAGGTAGCGCGGTTGCATCTGGAGAAGATCGGGGTGAAGCTGACGACGCTGAGCGCGAAGCAGGCCGAGTATCTGGGCGTGCCTGTGGAAGGGCCGTACAAGGCGGAGAACTACAGGTACTGAAGGCAGTGGTCAGTGAACAGTGGGCAGTGAACAGTCGCCCGCTTGAGCAGTTGCGGTATCCCACCCTAGGCACAAGAATAAAGGCGTGCCGAGGGTGGGGCACCCAGCCAACTTACTTGAGATACGCAGTTGTTCGAGAACGGGTATATGGCTTCGCCTCAGAGTTTTTCGTTTGAGCTTGGACCACCGCGGACGCCGGAAGCGCTGGCAAAGCTGCCGGCCGTTATCAGCCGGCTAGCCGAGGTGCGGCCGGCCTACTTTTCTGTGACCTACGGCGCAGGCGGCTCCACGCAGGACGGAACCTACAACACGCTGATGGCCGTGGTGGAGCACACCGGCATTGAAGCGGCGCCGCACCTCACCTGCGTGGGTTCGACGCGCGCGCATATAGCCGAGTTGCTGGAGCGCTATCGCAGCGTCGGCATCAAGCGGATAGTGGCGCTGCGCGGGGATTTGCCGGCGACGGCCATGAGCGCATCCGCCCCTGGTGAGTTTCACTATGCCGATGAACTGGTGAGCTTCATCCGCGCCGAACACGGCAATCACTTTCGCATTGAAGTTGCCGCGTACCCCGAGGTGCATCCGCAGGCGAAGAGCGCGAGCGAGGACTTCGACAACTTCAAACGCAAGGTGGAGGCGGGCGCGGATGCTGCGCTGACGCAATTGTTTTATAACGCGGACGCGTACTTCCACTTTATGGAGCGATGCGCGAAAGCGGGGATTACGATTCCGGTGGTGCCGGGAATCATGCCGATCACCGGATTTGCGAATATCGTCCGGTTTTGCAGTGGATGCGGAGCGGACCTGCCGCGCTGGATCAAGCTGCGCCTGGAAGAGCTGGAGAGCGACAAGCCTGGGTTGCAGGACTTTGGGGCCGAGGTGGTGACGCGGCTGTGCGAGACTCTGCTGCGCGGCGGTGCGCCGGGGCTGCACTTTTATACGATCAACCAGGCAGGGCCGACGCTGCGGCTGTGGAAGAATCTCGCACTGCCTGTGCCTGTTGCGTAGAGCCAAGACAGAATCCAACGTAGGCCAATCCGAGATTGCACTGTAGTACTCTGGAATTCCCCACGCCAGTCACTTGTACCCCGAAAAAATCTACCTTGGAGAAGCTAGAGATGATCGATCTGGTTGTCCGGATTTCCCCGTATGCAGACGTAATCACGTTCTTTATTGGCTTGCCGACGGTCATCGGCACTTACTATCAATCGTTCAAGGCACGGCAGGAGGCTCGGCGAGAGCGCGAGGGAAGGTTGCACAGCCAGGACTGCCTGGAGTTTGTGACTTTGGATGGGGACTGCATCAATCTTGTGCCGCTGGAGACGCTGCACTCGCTGCCAAGGGGCGGCGACATCATTCTGTTGCCGGGCAGCGGAATCGGCGGGCGGGACGAGTACCTTCCTGGCTCCTACCTTGTGGAATCGGTCGAGCATTATTACTCATCCATCGACTACAAGGGCTGCCGGCCGCAAGAGGCGCGGCTGACCAAGGCAGTGGCCAAGGTGACTTCGCTGAATCCCGTGCTGGCTGTTTGAAAGGCAGCTTCGAGGGATTGCCGCTGTGCGGGATTTTTTAATCAAAAAGCAAAAATGGAATGAGCGAAGAGGGTTTATCCTTCCGAAGCGACCCGTCGCTGCGGTAAGGCTGATTCACCACTTGGCGCTTCTGCCGTCTTGCGCTCAAAATCTGCAACATCTTGCCCGGAGAAGAGACAAACATGGTTTTTCCTGTCACGCAGTTTTCGCCTTACACCAGCCTTTTCAGCTTCGTCATTGGGTTGCCGGCAATGGTTGGCGCCTACTACCAATCGTGGAAGGCGCGGCAGGAGGCGCGGCTGGCGCGCGAGGGAGCGATGCAGAGCATGAACTGCCTGGAGTTTGTGGTGGACGATGGGACCTGCATCAACCTGGTGCCGTTGGAGACGCTGCACTCGCTGCCCAAGCCCGGCGACGTGGTGCTGCTGCCCGGCGACGGGATGAGCGATTTGGGAGGCCTTGCCGCGGGCGCCTACCGCGTGGACAGGATCGACCATATCTATACGCGGCCAGAGGGGAAGACAAAGCGACCGAGAGAGGCGCGTCTAACCAAAGCGGTGGCCCAGGTGAGCTCGCTTTAGGAGCGGAGCGGTCTCGATGGCTTCGTGCGGCAAGCTATTTTCGCCTGCCACGAGCGACCTGGTGATAGAGCCTCCAGAAGATGTTATGGAGCAGGCGGGTCTGTTCGGCCTTGAGCGCGGCATAGGAGCGCTCGACGTAGCGATCGAACTCAGGCGGCCATCCGATGGTGGAGCGGGTCTCCGCGTAGTTTCCATCGGCCCACTTGGCCACGACCGCTTTGTAGCCCACGACGTGCGTGACGAACTCGAGCAGGCAGAGCGGCATCTCTTCTTCGACAATGAGGTGCGCTTTCTCGATGATGATCTTTTCGCGAATATCGTTCAGCGGCATGAAGATGGTTCTCATCCACAGCATCCACTCATGCATGTCTTCATCGCGGATGGGATGGCACTGGGTTTTTCCCTGCTTCTTGAGCAGCGAGCGGTAGGCGATGTTGCCGGCGCGGGAGGCGACATAGAGCGGGCCGTAGAACTCGTTGAGTCGCTGGTCAACAAGGCGCAGCCGGTCGCTTCGGCGCGCCATCATGCGGGTGAATGAAAAGGTCAGCAGGTATCCGGCGAAGGCCAGAAAAATTGTGAGCACGGCCGCGTTTTGCAGGGAATTTGGAAGGACGATCGACGATGGGTCCATAGCTTGCCTTGGCCGAAAGTATACGCGGCCTGGCTTGCGCCGGACGGTGATCGAGATTCTGAGGGAGGCGGCCAGTTCCGATTTGCTACCGGGAGCCGTGGGCGGGAATTGGCTTGGCTGTTTCAGGAACGATCTTAATCTCAAACAGCTTTGGCCAGAGTTTGCCGGTGACGAAGAGGCGGTCGCCGGCCGCGTCCCAGGCAATGCCATTCAAGACCGCGCCATGTTCTTCATCGCGCTCGCTGGCAGGCAGAAGGCCGCTGAGGTCGATTGAGCCGAGCACTTTGCCGGTGACGGGCGAGATGCGGACGATGCGATCGGTGAGCCACACATTGGCGTAGATCTGGCCGTGGACGAGCTCGAGCTCATTGAGCTGCGTGACGGGCGAGCCATGGTCGTTGACGACGATGTGGCGCACTTCGCGAAAGGTTTTCGGATCGAGGAAACGCAGGGTTGCGGTGCCGTCGCCGAGGATCAGGTTTTTTGCGTCGTGGGTGAGTCCCCAGCCTTCGCCGCTGTAGTTGAAGGTGCGTAGCTGGCGAAAGCTGAAGCGGTCGTAGACGAAGCCGATGTGAGCCTGCCAGGTGAGCTGGATGAGCGTGCTACCCCACTCGGTGAGCCCCTCGGCGAAATATTGCGCCGGCACGGGGACGCTCTGGAGAACGCGCCCGCTTTCAAGATCGTCCATACGTAGAGTGGAGCGGCCGTTCAAACCGGTGCTCTCGTAGAGGTGTCCATCCATGTAGATGAGGCCCTGGGTAAAGGCCTGCGGGTCGTGCGGGTAGACGTGAACGATGCGATAGGTGTCGGCTGCGGCGCAGGGTTGGGTTGCGCGCGCAAGAAAACAAAGAAGGAGAGACAGGAGGAGAAGCTGACGATGGGGCAAAGGGGATTTCATCTTGGGAGTGTGCGCGCCTTAATTGACGTCGTTGGCGAAGAAGGCCTGAATCGGCGGGTTGGTGGTCAACTGGGCGTCGACCAGCAGCACGGTGCGCACCTCGCCGCCAACCAGATAGATGGCTGGGGAAGTGTAGGTGGGCGTTGCTTTGCCTGCGGGCGTCACAACCAGAGTCACGGTCTGCGAACTGAAATCGATGTAGTTGTTCGAGGCGCCGACGGGTAGATCCGCAACGATGGGTTTGCTGTTGGCCAGCGTGACGCCGGTGGGAATCATGTAGACATCGACCGAACCGGTGGCGATGGCCTGGTTGAGAAAGCGGAATTCGGAGTGGCCGGTTGGCGCCGAGATCTGCTGATCGGTAAGCACGGAGACGGTATAGCCGGAGGGCGTGCCGGCCAGGTCGGAGAGGAAGACGGAGTACTGATGGCCGGCGAGCAGAGGATTGCTGGTGGTAGTGAGCGAATCGCCGGTGGCGGCATTGGCGATCTTGATGGAGGCGTCAAGGGAGGCGGGCAAGGTTGCATACGGAGAGATGCTTCCCTGGCCAACATTGCCTGCGATGCTGTCGCCTTCGACCAGGACGTTGATGGGAGGAGCAACGTAGGAGGCGTCAATGACACGAATCAGGGTCGGTTGGGTGTAGGTGGCTACATTCACACATCCCGAAAGCGAAAACGCAAGTGCCAGGGACACTACAGCGGCCATGGCGAGCTCGTGCAGCGTCAACCGCCGGGCATTTTCCATCCACCGATTCCTGCTCGTCCTCATTGCGCGCATCTTTTGGTGTGGCCCAGCCTCTTTTTCATAGTACAGGTAGGGATTGAAAAGAGTTTACGACTTTTCGGTAGCGGGGTGTGGGCGTGGGATCAAGAGGTGCGTTGTGGGGCGATTTTGGATGGATGGAGCGTCAGCTTGCGCCAAGATAGATGAAACGGACGAGAAACAGCACGGCGAGGAGGTAGAGGAGCCAGTCCTTCCTGGAAGCTTTGCCGGCGGCCAGGTGCAGGACTGCCCAGGCGATGACGCCGAAGCCGAGGCCGTTGGCGATGGAGTAGGTGAAGGGGATCAGGACCAGGGTAAGGAAGGCGGGAACGGCGACCAGCGGCTCGTTCCAGCGAATCTCGGTGATGGTGGCCAGCATGAGGGAGCCGACGAGGATGAGCGCGGGAGCGGTTGCCGCCGAGGGGACGAGGCCTACAAATGGGGCAGCGCCGATTGCGCCGAGAAAAAGCAGCCCGGTGACGATCGCCGTCATGCCGCTGCGGCCGCCCGCCATGACGCCGGCTGTCGACTCGACGTAGCTGGTCACGGTGGAGGTTCCGGCGAGTGAACCAAAGACGGTGGAAGTGGCATCGGCAAACAGGATTCGATTGAGGCGGGGGATGGAGTGGTCGGCGGCGATGAGGCCGGCGCGCTTGGTGACGGCAACCAGCGTGCCAAGGTTATCGAATAGGTCCACGAAGAAGAAGACGAAGACGATCTCGAGCAAGCCCTTGTTGAGAGCGCCGCGAATATCGAGTTTGAAGGCGGTACCGGTGAGCGCGTGGAATCCGCCGGGAGCGGGCGCCCATTGGAAGAGCTTCTGCGCCCAATCGACGGACTGCGATGGAGCCGCGCCGGCTGCCGTGGTTTCAAGATGGAGGATGGCGAAGGCGCATGCCCAGGCGAGGGCGGTGGTGGCGAGCACGCCGATGAGGATGGAGCCGCGGACTTTTCTGATTTCAAGGGCGACCATCAGGATGAGGCCGACGAGGGCCAGCGCAGTGGTGGGGTTGCGCAGGTTGCCAAGGCCGACGAGGGTTTCGGGGTCGGCGATGACCAGGCCTGCGTTGTGGAAGCCGATGAAGGCGATGAAAAGTCCGATGCCGCTGGCGACCGCGGCGTAAAGCTCGTGGGGAATGGAGCGAAGAATCATCTGCCGGATGCCGCCGGCGGTGAGCGCGAGAAAGATGATGCCGGAGAGGAAGACAGCGCCCAGGGCCGTTTGCCAGGGGATGTGCATCTTGATGCAGACGGTGTAAGTGAAGTACGCATTGAGGCCCATGCCAGGAGCAAGGGCGATGGGATAGCGCGCCACGATTCCCATGAGGATGGAGCCGAAGGCCGCGGAGAGGCAGGTAGCCGCAGTGGCGGCGGCCAGCGGAACACCGGCGGCCGAGAGGATGGCTGGATTGACCAGCACGATATAGGCCATGGTCAGGAACGTGGTGACGCCGGCCAGGATTTCAGTGCGCCAGTTGGTTCCCAGATGGGCAAATTCGAAGTAGGTTTCCAGGCGTTTGAGCATAGGCGGGTACTGTTAGAAAAACACAGGAGCGCGTGATCGCAAAGGGATTTGTTGTTGCTCCGATTCTTGTTTCCCAGAGGTCGAGACTTGATACGATAGAAAATCCATGGTTCCGATTTCAAAAAATCGACGGCGCCTGATACCGGTCTTCCGGGCCGTGATCGAAGTTGCGTTCATTGTGTTTCTCTTCTACTCGAACCTGCTGATGGGAGAATTCACGCGCGCCAATGGATACGGGAAGAGCCTTACATTCGCTTTATACGACATATTTACATGGACGAATTTCATCATTGCGATGATTTCGGCGTTTATCGGGTATGTGGTGTTTGAGTATCTACGGAAGAGGCTGTAGAGCCGGCCCTTATGCAAGCTCGTGAACTCTAATTCCGAATGCCCGGAGAGGACACCGTACTGATCCTGAAAACTCAACCAACATAGGGGGCAGCCTTCCTGGTCCAAGGGCTTGCCGCGTAGCGCTGCCTGAGCAGTCGGGCGGCTTCCTTGCGAATGACTGTTACCTGGTTGGCGTGATCCTGGGCGTCGGACGCGCCATCCCAGCGATCGCACCCGTAGCGGATCATGCGGAGGACGAGGTAGAGCGATTCAGGCACATCCTTGTCTTCCGGATGAGCATTAGCGTAGTCAAGGGTGAGCGTGCCGAGATAGACTGCCGCTCCTTTCTGATCCATTAGTTGCTTGGCTTCGCGCTGGCCCTCATTGATCTCATTGGGAGTAAGGAACGCAACAGGCGTCTGCACCAGGTGCGGATCTTCGCCGTAAAGATTAGTCTGCCATCCCTGGCACCACCAATTGTCAGCGTAGCTCTCTACGAAATCGTAAGAATATGAGCGCTGAACGCCTGGATCGAGATAAGGACGCAAGCCCGGATTGCGCAGCAGCGACATAAGTGCGTGAAAGCCCATGCCGCTTCCGGCCTGCTGCTGGAGCTTCTCGGGGAGCAGCGGGAAGAGCTTGGCGGCAGACGCAGAATCGTTGAGCAGAACGCTGCGCACCCAGGCCATGTTCACAATGGAGCCGCGCAACTGATCGGGCAGAGTTGGGGAATTGGCGGCATCAACAAGTACGATGAGAGGAGCCTGGGTGTTGAAGACTCCGGCTGCGTCAGCGCTGAACTGCACTGGACTGACCTTCTTCGCGCATTCGTAGTTGCGCTGGGGATTCTTCATCACGTCGAGGCACTCATCCAGGGCAGCTTGTGACTCAGACGTCTGACTGAGAATTTTGCGCGGCGCGTAACTGAGAAACTCGCGGAGATTCTCGGCAGCGCGCATCCTGAGACCGAGGAAGGCGTTCACGGAGGAGTCGTGACCAGTCTTTCGAATCTGGGGCAGCGTCTGGTCAAGCAATTGGCGCGCTTCCTGGTTACGCCCCAGGGCAACCAGCAGACGAAGTCGATGGAAGGTGAAGGATTCCCAGGCCGGAGAGTCCACAGGGATGCTTTCTGCAGCGGAGACAAGTTCGGGTGCGGCCGCATCCCGCTCTGTGGCCTTGGAGATTGCGGCGAGAAACCAATAAGGCTTGCCGGTGGATTTCCATTCGGCGATGGCATGATTTTTGGCTTCGGTCGCTGGTGACTGGAATGTAATGAGCCAGTCGACCAGCGTGGAAGAGTCGCGGAGTTGGGCTAAGCCGGCATATGTCTTGTCGAAGCCTTCGTTCTGGGTCTCTTGACGATACGCTGCCTCAAAGTCCTCTCTAACGGCCCTTTGGTCCAATTGCATATCCAGATACCAGGTGAGGTCCGTGAGGTTCTGGTTGTAGTTGAGGTCCGGCCTCGGACCCGCGAGCGCATCTGAGAGCTCTCTGAGCCGAACCGTGGGCTCCGTGCGCAGGCGAACCAGATCCAGCTGGTCTTGAATTGCCTTGCGGGAGATGCCCGGCAGCTTTTCCTTGAGAAGGGATTGGAGAAGCGAGTCGGCCTGCTGCATGAGGGCAGGATCGAACTTCGCCATGGAACTCCAGTCGCCGTCGCTCCTGGAGAGAAAGGCCTGCCTTATGAGGCATCGCGCAACAAGGTAGCGGGAGACGCCTTGCCATGGGGAACCCGGATCCTGCGCAATGGTTTGGAAGGCACGGCGGGCGATTTCAAACTGCGCGGCGTAGAACTCGGCCGCGGCGGCTTGATAGGCACGGTCCTCCTTAAGCAATGCCGAACTGCCGGCCGGCGCGTTGGGCGGTACTATTTCCGCTCCGCCTCTGCAATTAGAGAAGACGGCGTCCTGGCCCTTTAGCCAGTCTGCCAGATCGGGGCTTTTCTCTCCCCAGGTCTGCGCTCTGGAGGCAAGCGTCGCCTCGGCGGTGAGAAAGGCATCACCATTGCAATTCAGGTAGTCCGGTGCGAAGGTGCTTCCGTCGGGCATTTGCACCTTCAACTCGCGGTTCTGCTCGACAGTCTTTTCCGCAGCGGCGTATTTTGCGCGGGCCAGACGCCAGCTATCGGCGGGCTCAATCCGCTGCTTGTATCCGGCTTCGTCTCTCGCCCAGGATTGCTGAAGATCCGGATCGCTCATTGCAAAAACCGGGTTATAGGCCTTCTGCTCGGCCGGGGTGAGGACGCCTTCGTTGAGATAGCGAAAAGCGACAGTCAGGTCGGCACGGGGGTAGGTGGGCAACAGGACGCCGAGCTTGCCGGCCGCGAACTCCTTGGGGTGGTCGGGACGGAGCTTCAGGATAAAAACGTCGGGGTAAAAGTCAGGACCACACGCCTGCGCCGTGAAGACCGCCATCATGACGAGAACGAGCAACGAGAGCGCGAAGCGGGACGGAACGAAGGAGCGGAGGTTCATGGAATCTTCCTATCGGGGAATAGAGGTAGGTCCTGGCGCCAGCCGCGATCGGAAAAGACGTAGACGCGCTTGCCGGCCAGCGCATCCGGCTGTCGCTCGCGGGTTGAGATGCCCGCGCTTCCCATGCAAAGGGGCTCGCGGATGCGGAACCAGGGCGAGTCGCCGGGTGCGCGCCGGTGGTCAGGCTCCATGCGAAAGAACATGGGAACGGCTTCATCGATGGGCAAAGCTGCAATCCAGTCGTCGTAGCTGCACCAGGAGGCAAGCGCCGTGATGGAAAGCGGAAGGCTTGCGGGCATTTGGCGGCGGAGATCGGCGATAACAGCGGAGTAGAAAGTGCGCTGGGAGCGGGTTGCGTCGAAATCGACCTGCAGCGCCGCGATGCCGGGTTGTTGCGCAGCGTCGAGCAGCAGTGCCACTGTCCTTTTCTGTTGCGCAGCGGTGAGTGGCGCGATTGACGGGGCTTCTATCCGTACAACAGCTATGCGTACGACGTTGGTTGGGTAGGTTAGCGGCTGGCGGCGTGGGTGGTCGAGTACTTCGGGAGTTAGCAGGATGGTCTGCTCAAGCGGGGCGATGGCAGTGGTTTCAGGATCGATGGAGCGCAGATCTTCGGGACGTTCCCATGCCCAGAGGGTTTTTCGGGGCAGAAGTTTCATGCGCGCGGAAAGAGTGGCATGGGGAATGGGGATTGCATCTGAGCGAAGAATGAGACACAGGGTTCCAGACATCGCCAATGCGGCGATCCTGATCCACCGGCTTCGTAGCAGGGACATGGCGGCAGGACGATCTCCATGCAAGCTCCACAATGAGGCAAACTGCGACGGCGGTCAAGTCTCTGCACAAGTTTCAACACATGAGGGAGACGTGATCAGGCGAGGAGCTTGGCGGCGTCCTTAGCGAAATACGTTACGGCGAAGTCGGCGCCGGCGCGACGTATGCCTATGAGGGACTCGAGAATGGCGCGATCGCGGTCGAGCCAGCCCTTGGCAAAGGCGGCCTGGAGCATGGAGTACTCGCCCGAGACTTGATAGGCGCCGATAGGCACATCGACACGTTCGCGGGCGGCGCGGATGACGTCGAGATAGGGCATGGCCGGCTTCATCAGGATCATGTCGGCGCCCTCTCCGAGGTCGAGGTCGATTTCGCGCATGGCCTCGCGGAGGTTGGCGCCGTCCATCTGGTAGGTCTTGCGGTCGCCGAACTGGGGCGCGGAGTCGGCGGCCTCGCGGAAGGGGCCGTAGAAAGCCGACGCGAATTTGGAGGCGTAGCTGAGGATGGGCGTCTGCGAGCAGCCTTCGCTGTCGAGCGCCTTGCGAATGGCCCCGACGCGGCCATCCATCATGTCGCTTGGGGCTACGATGTCGGCCCCGGCCTTGGCCTGGCTGACGGCGGTGCGGGCGAGCAGTTGGAGGGTGGAATCGTTGTCCACTTCGAAGCCGTCGCGTCCCTGGACGATGATGCCGCAGTGACCGTGTGTGGTGTACTCGCATAGGCAGACATCGGCAATGAGGACCAGCTTTTTGGAGGCGTCAGAATGACGGATGGCGCGCAAGGCCTGCTGCACGATGCCGCCCTCTTCCCATGCACCGGCGCCTTCTTCGTCCTTGGTTTCGGGCAAGCCGAAGAGCAGCAGGCCGCCCAGCCCCAGGCTGGCCGCTTCTTCCGCTTCGCGTACGGCTTCGTCGACGGAGAGATTGAAGACGCCGGGCATGGAGCCGACTTCGCGGCGAACGCCTTCTCCTGGACAGATGAACAGCGGATAGATCAGGTCGCCGGGCTCAAGGACCGTTTCGCGCACCAGGGCCCGCATCGAATCGCTGCGCCGGAGGCGGCGCATCCGCATTTGAGGGAAACTCATGAACAAATTGTAGTCGAAAGCCGGTGAAAATGAGACGGCCTGCGACGGCGAGGTTGATGCCAGATGGCAAGGGCGCTACGATTGCAACAGGACCAATCACAAATTTCATACTTCAAATTCATTCAATGAACGGGGATTCCTTTGCGGCATACGTGCGGATTTTTGATCATCAGTGGACTTGTTCTTTCGACTCTTGTTGCAGTTCAGGTTGGCAACGCTCAACAAGCCGGTATAAACCGGGACCAGCAGGCGCAGGTCATGGGTATGTTGCGAGATGCACACGACGAGGTGAAGAAGCACTACTACGACCCAAAACTGCAGGGCGTGGATTGGGACGCGCGCTACCAGCACTATCAGGTTCTGCTGGGCAACGCGCACAGCTTAGGCGAGGGGTTCAGGATTGTCGCCGCATTTCTGAGCGGACTGAAGGACTCGCATACCTACTTTATTCCGCCCATGCGGTCTACCCGCTTTGACTCGGGTTTTCGCTTTAATGTGGTGGGCGACAACTGCTTTGTGACCCAGATACGGCCGAAGACTGAGGCGGCGGAGAAGCTTCATATAGGCGATCAGATTGTGAAGTTGGATGGCTATGACGTGAATCGGGAAGATTTTCACGACCTGAGCTACTACTACAATATTTTGGCGCCGCGGATTCCAGAGCAGCTCGATTTGCGCTCTCCGGACGGAGCAACGCGGCAGGTGACGGTGAACGGAGTGTCGAGGGCCAACAAGAAGGTGATGGACCTGACCAACTCGACCGACATCTACGATCTGGTGCGCGAAAGCGAGAATCAGGATCATGCGACCCGGTCGAAAGTTGTGGAACAGGGAGACGCGGCGATCTGGAAGCTGCAGGAATTCGACCTGGACTACGACCACGTGGCGAACGAGATGGGGATCGCTCGCAAGCACAAGGCGCTGATATTGGATTTGCGCGGGAATGGGGGCGGCAGCATTGATACGTTGAAGTGGATTGTGGGGATGCTGTTCGACAAGGACGTGAAGATCGGCGACCGGGTGGGTAAGAAGGAAAACAAGCCGATGATCGCCAAGCACCTGGGGAGCTCGTTCAGCGGCAAGCTGGTGGTGCTGATTGATTCGGGTTCGGCGTCGGCATCGGAGCTTCTGTCCCGCGTGATTCAGCTTGAACACAGGGGAACGGTGATCGGCGACAAAAGTGCAGGAGCGGTGATGGAAGCCAGGATTTACCAAGACTCTCAAGGTACGGATGTGAAGATTTTCTATGACTTTGAGGTGACGGACGCCAATCTGCTGATGAGCGATGGGAAGAGTCTGGAAAAGACCGGGGTGGCGCCGGACGAAGTGCTGTTGCCGACCGGCGCCGATCTGGCTGCGGGACGCGACGTGGTGCTGGCGCGCGCCGCGGAGTTGGTTGGCGTTAAGCTAGACCCAGTGGAGGCAGGGAAGCTGTTCCCCTACGAGTGGACGCCGTTGAACGATTGAGGCCGGAGGAACTCATCTTCCCTCAGGGGCTAAAAAGGCTGCGGAAAAAGGCCTATTCCCGAAGGAAAAGTGTGAAAAGCATGCCTCAGGGCCTGAAGGCCACATTCATTTCATGCCACTTATACCGGGGATAAATCCCCGGCCTACCGCCCGAAGGA
>Ga0181535_10005440_pt1 | contig 13639 bp, 7 predicted proteins | sample PEATcosm2014_Bin_44_FD_119774 | JGI IMG/M metagenome (GOLD analysis project Ga0181535, IMG submission 119774) | Peatland microbial communities from MTU Mesocosm Facility, Houghton, MI, USA - PEATcosm2014_Bin17_30_metaG | ecosystem: Environmental > Terrestrial > Soil > Wetlands > Peat | place...
CACGACGATAAAATTGCTTTCCACCACCGCCTTGATCGGCTCCTGATGGAAGCGGTAGTCAAGCGCGTGACAATCGGGACACCAGTTGGCGCCGAACACGAGCAGAATCCGCTTGTGCTCCCGTCCAGCTTGACTGATCGCCTTCGCGATCTCCGCCTTGGCGTTGGCCTCAGGGTCATAAAGCTTGGGGTTAAACGTAATCTGAGCCGCGGCAGCTGCGGCCAGCAGGAGCAGAAGAGAAATTACAGTCGTCGTTCGCCGCATAACACCACTCCCGCAGTTATAGTACATGAAATAATGCGAGGGCTCAGATCCCCTTCCCCACCCCGTCCCGTCCCGTTTGACCCCGCCGCACCCTCGGGTGGCAGTACTTGTCAGGACGCCGTACATCTGCCCGGCTACTCCACGACTACGCCTTTCGCTAAACTGGTCTAGAATCAAAGATTCAGTTCTGGAATAAGGACGCAACAATGGCGCTCCAGCTCTATAACACGCTCTCCGGCAAGGTTCAGGAATTCAAACCCCTCGACGATAACCTCGTCCGCATGTATGCCTGCGGGCTCACCGTTTACGACTACGGCCACATCGGCAACTTCCGCACTTTTATCGCGGTCGATGTACTGCGCCGCTTCCTGCTGCAGAGCGGATACCGCCTCAAGCACGTCATGAACATCACCGACGTCGACGATAAGATCATCCGCAACGCCATGCAGAAGGGCGTGCCCATCGCCGATTACACCGCCAAATTCACCCAGGCTTTTCTGGACGACATGCAGACGCTCAACCTGCAATCCCCGGAGAAGCTGGTGCGAGCGACCGAGCATATCCCGGAAATGGCGCACTTCATTGCCAATCTGGTCGCCAAGGGCAACGCCTACCGCAGCGACGAAGGCTCGTACTACTTCCGCATCTCCAGCTTTCCCGAGTACGGCAAGCTCAGCAAGAAGGACTTCGCGGGCATGACCGACGGTGCGCGCGTCGACGTGGATGAATACGACAAAGACAATGCGCGCGACTTTGCCCTGTGGAAGGCCCCAAAACCCGGCGAGCAGAGCTGGGACACCGAAATCGGCCCCGGGCGTCCGGGCTGGCACATCGAGTGCTCCACCATGAGCATGGAGTACCTGGGCGAGAGCTTCGACATCCATCTCGGCGGCGAGGACCTGATCTTTCCGCATCACGAAAACGAAATCGCGCAGTCGGAGGCGCTCACCGGCAAGGAGTTCGCGCACGTCTGGGTGCACTCGCGCTTCCTGCTGGTCGAGGGCGAGAAGATGTCCAAGTCGCTCGGCAACTTCTACACCCTGCGCGACCTGGTGCTCATGGGCCACAAGCCGTCTTCCATTCGCTTCCTACTGGCCTCCGTGCCTTACCGCAAGCAGCTCAACTTCACCTTCGACGGACTCAAGCAGGCGGCGGCCTCGGTGGATCGTCTGCGCAATTTCAAGCTGCGTCTGGAAACCGAGCATCTGCCCGCAGGCGCGAACCAGACCATTTCCGCGATGGCCGCCCAAACCGTGACCGCGATGCGCGCCGCCATGGAAGACGATCTCAACACGGCACAGGCTCTGGGGGCTATGTTTGACATGGTGCGCGACGTGAACGCTGCCGCCGACAAAGGCGAGGTGCACAAAGACGATGTTCCGGCACTGCTGCTGGCGCTTGCCAGATTCGACGATATCTTCGCCGTGCTGGCCGACGATGACGCTGCCAAGATTCGCCGCGTGGTGGAGTGGGCCGAAGCCGAAGGCCTTCAGGACAAGATCTCGGCCGAAACCCGCGAGCTGGCCAAAGCAGCCGCGCTCACCGACGCCCAAATCGAAGAACTGGTAGCCAAGCACACTGCCGCACGCAAAGCCAAGGACTTCAAGACCTCCGACGCGGTTCGAAATCAGCTGGCCGAGCAGGGCGTGATTCTGGAAAACACCAAAGACGGTGTACGCTGGAAGAGAAAGTGAAGTAAGTTTCAGGGCTTCAAGTTGTGAAATTCTTCGTTCCCAGGGTGCTCGCCTGTTGCGGCAAAATAGCAACAGGCGGCAACGATTGCCGCCTGCTCAACTCTGTTCTCAGGAGACTTCTCCCTTACATCGCCCTCTGGATACAGAATACCTGATTTTGCCGGGGCAACGCGACATCGTTTTCTAAACAATTTTCCTTGTAAAATCAGCAACTTAGCTTTCTAAGTAGCAGAGGGGGCTGTTGACGAGGTTCGCCTGATCTCAATTCCCGGCCCTTCGTGCCGCCCGCCTGGCCACATGCCACATCAGCCGCGATGCGCTGCTGCCAGCAGATGGCCGATCATCATTGCGAAGGTTCGCTTTGTCCGGTTGTCACTTCAGCCGCGATGCGCTGCCGCAGCGCGCGCTTCAGAAACTTGCCGGTCGAAGTTCGTGGAATCGCATCGACGAACATGTATCGGTCCGGCAGCCACCATTTGGCAAACTTGTCGGCAATGAAGCGTTCGATGTCTTCCGCGCTCGCCGTCGCTCCCTGCTTCAGGACGATGCATGCCAGGGGACGCTCGTCCCATTTCGGATGCGGCATGGCGATCACGGCTGCTTCGGCCACGGCCGGATGCCCCATGATGGCGTTTTCCAGGTCCACCGAACTGATCCATTCGCCGCCGGATTTAATCAGGTCCTTGGTGCGGTCGCAGATCTTGATATACCCGTCGATGTTGACGGTCGCCACGTCGCCGGTACGCAGCCAGCCGTCGGCGGTGAACTTTTCCGGGTCGCACTCGCGATTGTGATAACGGCCGGTTACGAAGGGGCCGCGCGCCTGTAATTCTCCCATGGTCTTGCCATCGGCGAGCACCTGCCTGCCGTCGCCGCCCACCACCCGCAGGTCGACGAATGGCAGCGCGGTTCCCTGCGTAGCGCGCACCGCGTAGCGCTCGTCCGCAGGCAGACCGCGCATGTGAGCTCGCAGTCGCGAGATCGTGCCCACGGGTGACAGCTCAGTCATTCCCCAGGCGTGAACCACCTCGATGCCGAGCCGGTCGTAGGCGCGGATCATCGCCTCCGGCGCAGCCGATCCGCCCACCAGCAGTTGCAACCCGGGAGCCAATTTATGGTTGCCGGCCTCGCGCTCCAGCAGTTGCAGCAGGGCCAACCACAAGGTTGGCACGCCCGCCGCGAAGGTAACCTGTTCGCCTTCGATCAGCTCCAGCAAGCTCTCGGCATCCAGGTGCGGCCCGGGAAACACCAGCTTGCTGCCCACCATGGCAAGCGCGTGCGGGATTCCCCACGAGAGCACGTGAAACATCGGCACCACTGGCATCACCGTGTCGCATTGTGAAGCCCCCATCGAGTCGGGTAGCAAGATGCTGTAAGAGTGCAGCACGATGGAGCGATGCGAAAAGACCACGCCCGGCGGACGTCCGGTCGTTCCCGAGGTGTAGCACATAGCGGCAGGCTCGTTCTCGTCCAGTTCTGGATAAGAGAACTCCGAGCTGCTTGCCTTTGCCGTGCCCGTCCCGTTTCCCCCTTGAACTTCGTTTGCCAGGGCTCCCGTCTTGAGCAGCTCTTCATAGCTCTCATAGGCGGGCGGAATGGGCTTGCCCGTAAGTGGCACCACGAAGACCCGCTCAAAGCTAACTCGATCCTTAAACTGCTCGAAGAGCGGCAACAATACATCATCGACGATCAGAAACCGGTCCTGGGCGTCATTGACGATGTAAGCGATGTCATCGGGATGCAGACGCAGGTTCAAGGTGTGCACTACTCCGCCCGCCACGGGCACTCCAAAGTATGCTTCCAGGTGCGCGTAGTGGTTCCACATCAGGGTAGCCACGCGGTCGCCCCGCTTCATCCCGGCCTGCGTGAGGGCCATGGCCAGCGCCCGCGCCCGCCGGTAGAAGTCGCCGTAGGTGGTGCGGTGCAAAGAGCGGTCCGGCAGCCGTGAAACGATTTCGGAGTTGGCGAAGTACCGCCCCGCGCGCTCCAGCAGGTGTGGCAGCGTCAACGGATAGCTCATCATGGTCGATTGCATCTTGTTCCCCCACATACACCCGCTGGCAAGTTTGGTGTACACCAGCTCTTGGGCGCGTATATTACAGCCTCAAGCCTGACCTGCGCAATCCCGTTTCAAGCCGCCAAGGCCGGTTGCCGGCTCGCAAAAAAACGGGATGACCCGAAAGCCATCCCGTCGTCCATACGTCTAAGCCGCTAGAACGAATATTTCAACGAGACTGTTCCAACATTGGTGTGGAAATCACGCGGAAGTGCCACCAACTGGTTTCCGGTGATCAACAAGTTTCCTTCCTTCTCGTTGTAATCGTAGTAGGCATAGTTGCCCTTGAAGGTGAGGCCCTTGGCGACATTCACTGCAATGCCGGCATTAACCTTGTGCCAGTTGAAGTCCTGTGAGCCGGAAGGTTGATTCGGAAACGGACCGAGGAAGAGGCTCCCGGCTCCTGGGTTGTGAGGAACTGCGGGTGCGTTGCCGAACTGGTCGCCCAGCACTAACAAAGGTGAGCCCGTATCGCCACGCAGCCAGTTGTCGTAGCCGCTGGTGCTGGTGATTTCATAACCCAGGTTCAGGGTAACGCGATGCATCGGCCGGAACGTCAGATTCGCATAGGCTGTGTTCGTGTTTTCCTGATAGGCCTGAATCACAGGCACATCAACATCCCCAGCTTGCGGCTGTATGTTGAACGTGGCCGGTAATGTTGGCTGGTTCGTGGTGACGGGACATGCGGTTGGAGCGGCGTTACCCGCGCCAAACACGCTGGAGGCTACCAGCATGCAGGCCGGGATGTTGAACTTCTGGTCCATGTAGGTCCAGCCAAAGTCAAAGCTGACCCTCCGGATGGGTCCCAGAGTTGCTCCCAGCGAGTAGTAGCGATCATGGCTATGGGTGCCGTAAGCCGGGTAATCGCCCGTGGGAAATAAATTGACACCGGGACCGCCGAAATTCTCGGCCCAGTCATTCCGCGATTCGATGATATGCACGGCAGCGTTGACGCTGGCCCAACGGTTCAACTTGTAAACCGAGTTGGCCCGCACCCGTTCCTCGTGACGCGGAACAATCTGTGCGAATGCATTGTCGGCATACGTCAGCTCCACATCGGCATTGATCCGCCATTTGTCGACCGGACGAAGCACAACGCCTCCGAGCGCCGTGTGCTCGTTGATCCTGGCGGTAGACAGTGGAAGCGTGGCAGTAGTAGGAACGCCGGGCACTCCGACGAGGCCGCCCGCCACGACCGGGGTATCCGTGGTTGTTGCCTGGTAGAAGGTCGTCAGCTCGCGCCGTCCATAACGGTAACCGATGTAGGCGCTGATACGGCGGCTCGGAGACCAACTCAAGGTCGTGGTGTTAAAGAATGTGCGTTCACCCTCAAGCGTGCTATAGGCGGCTAAGACATTGGCATTGGGGCCGGTTGCTGTTGTGGCTACGTTACCCGTTGGCGTAATTCCCAAAAGTCCCGCAATGCCGCAGGGATTACCAATCGGAGACGAGAGGACGGCAGGGGCGCCGCTGGCGAAATAACAATCGACGGTCGATTGGTAAAAGGCTCCGGGGTCGCGCCAATCGAGCCAACGAAACTTGTCCGAAATGCTCCAACTCTTGGTGATGTGGTAAGTCAGTCCAAGGTCTGCGTTGCCCGAAACACGATCCGTACTCGCCGGGCCGGTGACCTGGTAGGCGCTCTCGGTGCCCGCCCGGCCGATTGCGCCGTAGAAGAGATCGTTATAGTTCAGAACCTTCGAGTAGCCTGAACTGTAGCTGCCGCTGGCAGTGATGTCCAGCTTGCGGAAGTAATTCGACCGCAACGACAACTGCGAGGTCGGAAAACTGGAGCGGACATTGTCGCTGCGCGAGTAATTGAAAGCACCTGTGCCGCACCCCGCATTGAGAACGCCACCACTGATGAGAGTGCCGCTGACAGTACAGGGTGGGAAATAAAGAGGTAGAGAAACATTCGGTCCACTGATTGTGCCCAGCGGAAACGTCAGATTCAGAGGATTATCCACGTAAGCGTTATCGACCTTGTCGTGTTCGAAGAACTGGTCAAAGCTAATCGTTGTCCGCTTGAACGGTCGCACGTCAACCCCAAACGACCAGCGATCGGAACGCATGTGCATTTGGTTCGTCAAATCGATGTTGACATCTTCCAGGCTGGAATCGACCGTTCCCTTGTTGTCGTTGCGCGAGAAGCCCAAGCGGACACGGATTGCCGACTGTGGAAACAGGGTCAGGTTGAAGTCGCCCATGTTGCGGGTGGTGTCCTGGAAGTGTGGGCTATTGATGAAAAAATAGCTCGACTGGAGCTGGGAGACGCTGAGGCCGGACGTGCAAGCGACGGTGGCGCTGCTGCAATTGAGGTTGCCCGGATTCAGCGTCATCGGGTTCGCAAACAGGTTGTAATCAAAATAGTTTTGATCGCGCCGGTAGAGCCCGACGAAGTTATACCACTTGTTTTTCTCGATCCGCAGGCGGACCATGTCGTTCGGATCGCCGCCCAAGCCAAAGCTGCTTAGGTACAGATTGTCGAACAGCGAGCCGTTGTGGTTCATCGAGCGCATCGACAGCTCCTGCCCAAGCAGCCGGGGACCGCTCTGCAAGTTCACCAGCGTGTCGTACATCTGCTGGTTGCCGCTGTTTTCGGTGATGCGTCCGCCGAGCTCGATTGACTGCTGCACCGTGTAGTTGCCCCAAATGCGTCCCCTCGGATCGCTGTCGTTGTCGTTATCCTCTTCCTGCACGGCCTTGCTCTGGCCCATAGCCAGCGACGAAACAAGCAGCGCCAGAACGATGAAGTATCTTTTACTCATACAGCGACTCCCTTGCAGCCTCCCTCTTCCGTAAGGGAGAGGACGCGGCGAATTCTGTTTTGTATTTGCCATCGTTTTCTCCCTTTCTTTATTTGAAGAAGACGTTGCTTAAGTTCGAGCCGTGGATGTTCGAGTGGCACGCGATGCATTGTTGGAGCCTGGTGTTCTGCGTGTGTCCGATCGCAGCTGTAGCCGCATGACACTGCAGGCAGAGCGAGTTCGTGCGCGCGGTCGTCAGCATGCGCGGGTTCGTCGAACCGTGCGGGAAGTGGCAAGCCGTACAGCCTTCCACCTTGACCGGCTCGTGTTCGAAAACGAACGGTCCACGCTTGTCGCTGTGGCACTTGAAGCAAACCATGTCCTGATCCGGCGTCGACCGAAGCTGACTAGCTCTCAGTGTGCCGTGAGGATTGTGGCAATCGCCGCACTGGATCAACCCTTCTTCCACGCGATGATGGAACGGCTTTTGGAAATCGGCTTTCTGTTCGGCATGGCAAGAGAAGCACAACGCCGTCTGCTTCTTGACAAGCTGATGTTCCAGAGTTGAGTGATGTACGGAGTGACAGCTCGTGCAAGTAATGCCATTCTCGTTGTGCGTTGAACGCACAAATTCGCGCTGCTCAAGATTCGCCTCATGACAGGTCATGCAGCGCCTGGTGATTTGCTCCGGCTTCGCTCCTTTGAAGTTGAAGATTTTGGTCTTATCTCCACCCCCAGCAACGTGCGCCGCGCCGGGTCCATGGCAGGATTCACAGCCGTGGACCTCCTCGCCGCGAATCTTTTTAGAAACGCCTACTCTGAAATGGGGACTGGCGTCGATGCTCTTGCCTGCGTCCTCATGGCAACCTTTGCAGGTGTCCGACCCAACGTACTGCGACGGATCCGCGGGTAGGGCGTCCTTCTGGTCTGCGGGTGCGTCCTTCTTGGCGTTGGAGTCCCGCTTCGCGGCCATGATCGTGGTCGCTGCTAACAGGAGAACGCCGATCAGAACCGCCCATCGGAAAATGGGCTTAAGAATTTGTCTCATCCTTAACTCCTGTACTCCTGAAGTCGACGGTTCAAGTTGAAACACTGATATGAGGCCATTCCAACTATATGGGCGACAGCGGGGTCTTGATTCCACAATTGTGTAGGATCGCTCAGAAATGACGCGACGAAGCTTCGCCCCATCCCCAAATCGGAATGAGATTCGCCTGCGGGCAGATCGCTGATCACGATGCACCTCAAGGAAAATGCGAACGCGTACACGCCCTTAGTTACATCCGGGAAAAGTCGTATCGCGATGTTTTCAAAAGCCTGGGAGTGGTATCCGAAAGGAGCCCCACAATCAAATCTCCTCACGGCACCGGTGGCCCCGCAAAAACAACTGAGCGATTTTACACTGGAAATCGCCAGCGCTGGCCGGGCGATCAAAAAAAATAATCAAACACCATTTAAGAGAACGCCAGCCAGCTTGAGCCCACTGGAAGAGCTGCCGACCGGGAGCACCGGGCAGCAGCTTGCTTCCTCTGGAGTGGCTGTATATGCGCGACTGGCTGCAAGGCTACTTCAAACTGCAAGCGGTCTTTGCGAAGGGCGACCGTCTATTTCATGAAGATCTGTAACCGCTTGGTCGCACAAACACCGAGAGCTGGGGAAGGGAGCTGCTCTCGGTCAAGTAACAGTCAACGTTCCTGGTGCGCCATATCCGCCGTAGTTAGCGGATGTGGGAACTGCTATTTCAACGACTACACTTTTCGCGAAATTGCTCGAAAGGAAAAAAGAAAAGCCGAGAGCAGGGAACTGCTCTCGGCAAATTACTTTCCAGAGCCGCTCTAATCAGCGTGGGCGCTGTTCTTCTTTACCAGGCTACGCTTTACGACACCGGTGTAGATTTGGCGCGGGCGAGCGATCTTCTGCTCTTCGTCGACAATCATCTCCTGCCACTGTGCCAGCCAGCCCGCTGTCCTTGGGATGGCAAACAGCACCGTGAACATTTCCGAGTCGAACCCCATGGCCTCGTAAATGATACCGGAGTAGAAATCCACGTTCGGATACAGCTTGCGCTTAACGAAGTATTCGTCTTCCAGCGCAATCCGCTCCAGCTCCATGGCGATATCGATCTTGGGATTGCGTCCCGTGACCTCGAACACCTCTTCCGCCACTTTTTTGATGATACGGGCCCGCGGATCGTAATTCTTGTAGACGCGATGGCCAAATCCCATCAGCTTGTATTTGCCTTCCTTCACGCCCTTGATGTATTCGGGGACCTTGTCTTTAGAGCCGATCTTTTCAATCATGCGTAGCACGGCTTCATTGGCTCCGCCGTGCAAGGGGCCGGCCAGGGCGGAGGCAGCCGCCGCAGTCGCCAGAAACGGATCGGCTTCCGAGCTGCCGACTGCGCGCATCGCATTGGTCGAGCAGTTTTGCTCGTGGTCGGCGTGCAGAATGAACAGAACGTCCAGCGCGTGGGCAAGAACCGGATTCGTCAGGTACTTCAGGTGGCTGCGTTTCCACAGCATGTTCATGAAGTTCTCGGTGTAACTGAGATCTGGTTCCGGATAGAGATAAGGCAGACCCTTGCGGTGACGATAGGCATAGGCGGCAATGATCGGCATTTTCCCGATCAAGCGATAGATACAAGCTTTCCGCGTCTCGGCATCCCGTACGTTCTTGGAATCGGGATAGAACGTCGACAGCGCGGCCACCGTGCTTACCATCATGCCCATCGGGTGCGCATCGTAGCGGAAGCCTTCCATGAACTTCTTGATGTTCTCGAAGATCGACATCCGGTAATGCAGCGCATCCAGCCAGACGCCTTCTTCCTGCGGAGTGGGAAGTTCCCCGTTAATCAGCAGATAGGCAACCTGCAGAAAGGTGCAATTCTCCGCCAGCTCTTCGATGTCGTATCCGCGATAGCGCAGGATACCTTTGTCACCGTCGATCATCGTGACGCTGCTCTCGCAACATGCGGTATTGGTGAACGCCGGATCGTAGGTCATGATCCCGAAATCATCGGGGTTGACTCTCATCTGGCGGAAATCCATGGCGCGAACCGTCTCATTCGTGACCGGGATCGTATACGACTTACCGGTCCGATTGTCGACTACTGTCAGAGTATTGTCGGGCATAAATGCTCCTGGCGTTGTGCCTACCCCGATTCCCGGGGACGTGATCGAGATGAATTAGCGAAAAAGGTGCTTCGACCCCAAGCAGTCCCACACTGCTCATTATCTCTATGCGCCCAACGCACTCCACAAAATGCGCCGGAGCCGTTTCGATCTCGAGGTAGAAACTTCCCCTTCCCCACAGTTAAGACAACTACTTGACAGCTACTTTGCGACTGTCGCAAACATTTCGCTGTAATCTGCGTCACAGGTATTTGTGATTATTGACACGAGCACAACCGCATGTGACCGACAACCATTGTCTCTGGCTCGCCCACTCCGGCGTGACTTCCAGGACATGTGCAGTAGTTGCGCATATTGGGGTGAATGATACCCCAGGCTGGCTAAGATCTGGAAATTCTTTCTAGCTATCGAATCCGAAGAGCCTGCCCGGATTGCCGGCAAGCAACATTTGCCGCACGCCCGTGTCCGCAGCCCAATCCCTCACCAACCCCAAGTTATAGGCATCGTCCTCCTTGCGGAAGGGCTCGATGTCGGTCGGTTTCGCATCCGCGGAGCGGGTGGCTCCAGAAGTATGCGGCCAGTTGCTTCCCCAGATCACGCGTTCGGGCGCGGCTTCGATCAGCGCCTTGGCGATCGGGGTAATGTCTGCATAATCTTTGCGTTGCGAGATCATGTAAGGTCCTGAAAGCTTCACGTAGGCTTTCTTTGCCTTCATCAGCGAGAGCAGGGTAGAGAAACCCTCCTGTCCCACACCGCCAGTCGTTTTTGCCAGTCCGAAATGATCGACGATGATTTGGTTCGGCTGGTCCATGAGTCGCGGCTCCAGAGCGGCGATAACCGGCAGGGCGGCCCAAATCTGGATGGCCCAGCCACGGCCCTCGATCTGTTGCGCCGTTTCGCTCAGCCGTCTCGCCGCATGATCCGGATCGCGGCCTGTGCCGGTTTCAAGGTTGATTCGAACCCCGCGCACCCCGGCCGCGGCCAAGTCATCAAGCTGCCGCGCCGTAAACGTACTATCAATGACTGCAATTCCGCGGGCGTCTTTGCCAAGCCGCCGAAGGCCGTCGAGCAGGCACCGGTTGTCTGTGCCGTAGACGCTGGGCTGCACGAAGACCGTGCGCGGCACCCCGATTCCGCGATGAAAAGCCTGCAAATCGGCGACTGTCGCGGCGGGCGGAGTATAGCGGCGAGCCGGGGAATACGGAAACCTCGCCGGCTCGAAAACGTGCAGATGACAATCGACTGCCCCTTCAGGGACTACAAATTCGGGAGATGACATGAAACTCAGCTCCTTCCGCAACGGGGTGTTGTTGACTGCGGGTGCCCCACGTCCCGCCCATCAGTGATCGGTTGGGCTGACGTGAGGTAGTTCCTCTGCTCGCCGCCAGCTCGCAGCGGAGATCAATCCTGCCGTTGCTCGTGGTCGAGCATTACCGCGCTTTATCCCCGTACGGTGCGCAGCACGATATCAGTGAAGGCCTCTGTGCCAAGCGTTCCGCCCAAGTCACGCGTGCGCGTCGCGGGGTTTGAGAGAGCGAGCTCAATCGCGTCGGCGATGCACTGTCCCGCTTCGGCCAACGCGGCCTGCTTGTGTTCCGTGGCCATCCAGTCGAGCAGCATGCTTGCCGAGAGCATCAGCGAAACCGGGTTTGCGATGCCCTTGCCTGCGATATCCGGAGCAGACCCGTGCTGCGGCTGCCCCATGGCGACTCCGTCGCCCGCGTTGAGGCTGCCGCCCAGCCCAAGACTGCCCGAAATCTCGGAGGCTTCATCGGAAAGAATGTCGCCAAACATATTGGTGGTGACGATCACGTCGAAACGCGCCGGGTCGCGCACCAGCAGCGCGGCCGTGGCGTCGACGATCAGCTCATCGAGTTTTACCTGCGGGTAATCCTCGGCGACTTTGTGAACCTCGCGCAGGAATAAGCCGTCGGAAATCCGCATGACGTTGGCTTTGTGAACAGCTGTAACCTTTTTGCGGCGCTTGGCCGCGATCTCGAATGCGGCTTTAGCGATCCGGCGGCAACCTTTGACGGTGATTTTGCGCACCGCCAGCGCAACGTCTTCGGTCGGCATGAACTCGCCGCTGCCGAAGAACATGTTGCGGTCCGCGTAGAAGCCCTCGGTGTTTTCGCGCACGATCACCAGATCCATCTCTTTGCCCGCGAACGACATGCCGAAACGCGATCGGCTCGGACGGATGTTGGCGTAAAGGTCCAGCCCTTTACGCATCTCGCCGGATGGATTCAGGCCGCCCTTGTCCCGCGGCGGGTACTCGTTGTGCGACACCGGACCAAGCAGCACGCCATGCGCTTTCCGCGCCAGATCCAAAATACGCGGAGGGAAGGTGGTGCCGATCTTCTTCAAAGTAACCAGCCCGAGGTCCTCGCTATGAAACTTCAGACCCAGCGAGTACTTGTCGTTGACGGCGTTGAATACCTTCATCGTGGCTACGGTCGTCTCCGGACCGATGCCATCACCCGGCAGAATCAGCACATCCATGAATGCCTCTCCAGATTGTGTCAATAAAAATTTCGGCGATGCCGATCAAGTCTACTATAGCGATTCCAGAGTGCGCGTACTTCATTGGGCAAGCCAGCGTCCTCGGATCATGATGAACGAAGTGAAACGCGGCGAAGCCGGATGTGCGCGCGGCAGTGCGATCTTTTTCCTTGCTGGGCCGCTTCTGTCGTGATATTTGCTTGGGACACACCAATTAGGACTCATCCATGAGCTCAACGGTTTCGACTTCGCCGCCTCGTTCGCCCGCTGGCGGCCCGGTTCAAAAGGCAGGCGGCATTTCGCAGGATTCTCGCAAACGGATCTGGCTGGTCGCCGGTTTTCTTTGCATGTTGTTTATTTTCTTCTCGGGGCCGTTTGCTGGTTTATCGGTGGCTGGCCAACGGGTATTGGGAGTTCTGGCATTCGCGCTCGTCGTTTGGGTTTCGGAAGCAATTTCTTATCCGATGAGCGCGGTTGCCATATTTAGCTTTCTTACCGTAGGCCTTGGCTTTGCGCCAGCGGGCCCGGGCGCCGCCCGCCTCGGCACCGGCAAGGCTTTGTCCATGGCCCTGACCGGGTTAACCAACGGCGGCTGGGTCTTGGTGGTGACGGGGTTGTTTATCGCGGCCATCATGCTGGAGATCGGCCTGGAAAAGCGCGTAGCGCTCACCATTTTGAAAATTGTAGGCACGAAGAGCAAAAACCTGATAGCTGGAATGATCGTGGTGATGTCGGTCTTTGCCTTCCTGATTCCAGCCATCACCGCCCGCTCCGCTTGCTTGTGCCCGATTGCGCTGGGCTTGGTGGATGCCCTCAAACTCAGCCGCAAAAGTCAGTTTGCCAAGGCCCTGATGCTGTCGATCGCCCTTTCTTCCTCCATCTCCGGAGTCGGAATTTTGAGCGCAGCGGCCCAGAATCCGCTGACGGTATCGTTCGTGGAGAAAGTGACCGGGCAAACGATAAGCTGGCTGCAGTGGATGATCTACGCCGAACCCTTGGCGATCGTGCTGACCATTCTCGTGTATTTCTTTGTCAGCCGCATGGTAAAAGTCGAGTTCGATGAAGTCCCCGGCGGCAAGGAGCTTGTGCAGCAGCAGTTGCAATCGCTGGGACCGGCGAGCCCACGGGAAAAAAAGCTCCTCTACATTCTGCTGGTCACGATTCTTGCCTGGGCGACCGAGCCGCTGCATAAAATCGACGCCAACACCATTTCTGTCCTGACGGTGCTGGTCTTGTTATTTCCCG
>Ga0181535_10005449_pt1 | contig 13623 bp, 13 predicted proteins | sample PEATcosm2014_Bin_44_FD_119774 | JGI IMG/M metagenome (GOLD analysis project Ga0181535, IMG submission 119774) | Peatland microbial communities from MTU Mesocosm Facility, Houghton, MI, USA - PEATcosm2014_Bin17_30_metaG | ecosystem: Environmental > Terrestrial > Soil > Wetlands > Peat | place...
CAGGCAAGCCAGCGGTCACGATCGCCGCGGCGAAGCAGGTCTTCGCACTGAGCATAATCGGAATTGCGGGGCTGCGGTTCTTGCCCGCGCATCAAGGCACTGCCAGAAGCGCCGCCGCGACTCGGCGCCTTTCACCGAGCAGAATGGAATAGGTGCGCGCGGCGGCACCTGTCGGCATCGGTTCTGGCCGGATGCCCGCTTGCAGCAGAAGCTGGCGAAGGCGGAGGTCAAGCGGCACAAGCTCAAGACCGGTGCCAATCAAGAGATGTTCAACGCTCCCTGGCGCTTCTTGGAAAACCGGATCGAGCGAGTTCGCGCTAATATCCGAGGGGGCCTCTGCGGTCCACGCGTAAATACCGGACGGCAGGGCGAGGATCGAGCCGCGATGGGACATAGAAGCAAAACGGAAGCCGCCCGTCCCATACCCCTCGATTTCATGGGTGCCGGGCAAAAAACCCGCGTATCTTTTCTCCGTCATGAGCACCTAGCAAAAGCATGATTCCCAAAGGTTGCAGAGGCTTTGGGTAAGCTCATGCGGCAAAACAAAGAGGGTGAGACCAAGAGCGATTCCGCTTGAAGCCACTCATGCTCTAGAACCGCTCCGGGCCACCGTGCCTCTCGCGCACGTCTCCTACTACGCCAGCTTCTTCGCGGGTTTAGGTTCGGGAGCCGTACCCACGGTGTCGCCCCGCAAGCCGAGATAGATCAGCATTGGCGAACAAATAAAGATCGAGGAATAGGTCGCGACGAAAATGCCCCAAATCATCGCGAGCGAGAAGGAGCGGATCACTTCGCCGCCGAAAACGACAAGCGAGATGAGGGCGAGAAACACCGTCGTCGCGGTCATGATCGTGCGCGGGATCACCGCATTGACCGAAACATCGATCAATTGGTCGGTCGGCATCTTGCGGTATTTGCGCATCATCTCGCGAATGCGGTCGAGTACCACGACGGTCTCGTTCAGGGAATAGCCGACAATGGTGAGAATGGCGGCGATCGACGTTGTGTTGAACTCGAGCCTGGTCAGCGCGAAAAAGCCGACGGTCAGCAGCAGATCATGCATTGTCGCGATGATCGCGCCAACCGCGAATTGCCACTCGAAACGAAACCACAGATAGCACAGCACCGCAATGATCGAAATGACAACGCCGAGCGTGCCGGATTGGACAAGTTCGCCGGAGACGCGAGGGCCGACGACCTCGGTGCGGCGGACCTCATAGCCATCGCCGAGCGCGTCTTTCACCCGGTTGACCGCGGCCTGCTGCGCGACATCGCCGCCTGGCTGAAGGCCGAATCGCAAGGTCACGTCGGTGGCCCCTCCAAAACCCTGCACCTCGACGTCGCCAACGTTGAGATGCTCGGCAATGGACCGCAATCTCGCGGTGTCGGCCGTGCCATCCTTGGCGCGCAGCTCGATCAAGGTGCCGCCGGAAAAATCGATTCCGAAATTCATTCCAACATTGAGGAAAAGCACTACCGAAATGATCGAGAGGAGCGCCGAGAAGGGATAGCTCACGCGGCGGAAGCGCATGAACGGAAATTTGGTGTTCTCAGGGGCAAGGCGCAGAAGTTTCATAGGATCAGGCCTTTAGCCAAGCCGGAGCGGATTTGTGGTTTTCCCCGCGTCGAAACGGGTGGATATGATGCATGTAAACAGTTTATCCCTTCGCCATCGTTCCTCAAAGTGCCGCGCGGCTTTACAAATCCTTCAAATCGGCAGCCTCGTCGGCCGCTTATAGCGGTACCATAGCGCGATCATCATCCTGGTCATCGTCACTGCCGTCACGATCGAGGTAAGAATACCAAGCGCCATAGAGACGGCGAAGCCGCGCACGGGCCCCGAGCCCAAGAAATACAAGATGGCGGCGGCGACGAACATGGTGACATTGGAGTCGACGATCGTCGCAAAAGCCCGCTTGAACCCGGCGTCGAGCGCGGAAATGATCGAGCGTCCCAAATGCGCCTCCTCGCGGATGCGTTCGTAGATCAAGACATTGGCATCGACCGCCATGCCAATGGTAAGGACGATGCCGGCGATCCCCGGAAGCGTCAGTGTCGCCCCGAGCAGAACGAGACCCGCAAAAATAAAAGAAACATGGACCGCCAGCGCGATATTGGCGAAGACGCCGAAAATTCCGTAGGTGATCAACATATAGAAGGCGACAAGGGCGGCGCCGACATAGGCTGCGCGCTTGCCCGCGTCGATCGAATCCTGACCCAGACCCGGGCCTACCGTGCGCTCCTCGACAATGGTGAGTTTCGCGGGCAATGCGCCGGCGCGGAGAAGAATTGCGAGATTATTGGCCGATTCGACGGTGAAGTGACCGGAGATTTGGCCGGAACCGCCGGTGATGGGACTAAGGATGCGTGGTGCGGAGATGACCTTGCCGTCGAGGACGATGGCGAACAATTTGCCGACGTTCTCCGAGGTGACCTCGCCAAATTTTTGGCCGCCGCGAATATTGAAGCGGAAATTGACGATCGGCTCCTGCGTGCGGTTGTCGAAGCCGGGCTGCGCATCGGTCAAATCCTCGCCTTGCACCATAACCCGCTTCTCGACCGGCAATTTGGAAGGCTGATCCACTTGATCCAAAAGCTCGGTGTCGGCAGGGTCGGCACCAGGCTCGGCAACAAGACGGAATTCGAGCTTCGCCGTCGTTCCGAGGATTTCCTTGAGCTTGCTCGTATCCTGCAGACCCGGCACCTCGACGACAATACGGTCATCCCCCTGGCGCTGAATCGTCGGCTCCGTGGTGCCGAGCGCATCGACGCGGCGGCGCAGCACTTCGATCGATTGCTCGACCGCGCGGCGGACCTTACTGTCGACACCCGCCTCGGTCACCGTGAACTGGATAAGCCCGCTGTCGTTTTCGGTCACGTCGAAAGCCGGGGCGCGCGCCGTATCGGTAATGCCGCCGCCGAAGGTCGCCGCCAATTGCCTGAGTTTCGGCATGACACGGGCCCGTTCGGCTGGATCGGGGATGCGCAATTGTACGCCGCGCGGCAGGACGCCGATACCCCCCGTGATCGACACTTTCTCCTCGCGAAGCACCCGGCGAACGCTGTCGCGTAGATTGTCGACAAGTGTCTTCACGACCGAATTGCTATCCACCTCCAGAAGCACATGCGATCCTCCTTGTAGATCGAGACCAAGTACGATGGCGCGCGCGGGCACCCAGTTCGGCAGATGCGCGATCAACGCTTCGCGATGGTCCGGACTTAGGAGGCTCGGCACGATGAGGAGGAGCGCAAAAACCGTCATCGCCATAATGGATGTGATCTTCCAGGCCGGAAAACGCAGCATGATGGTACAAATCTCAAAGGTTTGGGGTGCGGCCTAAGCCGTCAACCAGGAGTTCCTGCTTATTTCAGGCTTATATTCAAACCTTATCCTGCTCGGGTTTATCCTTGGACGGCGGCGACGCGAGCTTGGGCGATGGCGCCACACGCGGCGCCGGCGTTTCCTTGGCCTGCTCCTTGACCGGCTCGCTTCTGGTCCGCACGTTCGAAATCATCGACCGGACAACGCGCACCTTGACATTCGGCGCGATTTCGAGTTCGAGCTCGGCATCGTCGACAACGCGCGTAACCTTGCCGATCAAGCCTCCCGACGTAATCACGCTGTCGCCCTTGCGCGTATTCTTGATAAGATCTTCATGTTGTTTCGCCTTTTTGCGCTGCGGCCGGATGACTAAGAAATAGGCGATAACAAAAATCGCCGCGAAGGGAACCAGCTGCAAGAGCATGTCTGGCCCGCTGGGCGCCCCAGGCACGGGCGCCGGCTGCTGGGCGTAAGCAGATGTGAACAAAATCCCTTCTCCTCAATCCTAAGTCCTTTACAGACTTGCGTCCTTCAAGACCTCTGTCTCCTAGGCGCGCGAATATAGCCAGAGCGGGCGCGAAAGCAATGGCGGCTGGAGATGCCACTGATAAAGCGGGTTTGCGCGGATTTCGCCGGCACAGACGATGGCCGCCGCGATCAGCTTTGCCGCTGCCTTGTAAAAGCCTAACCAGTCAATTTCACCGGTGATATCATTTTGATGTGTGAACCCGCTTTAGCCGCGAAATAAGGTCCCGGAATCGCGCTGCCCATGACCAAAGTAAGCGACAACCTCCCTATGCACGAAGATCCTTCATCAGCCAAGGCACTGGAGCGTATCGCCGCCGCGCTTGAGAGGCTGGCCGGGACGCAGGGTGAAGTTTGCGATTTCAGCACAGCTAGCGCCTTCATCTTCGCCGCGCGGCCTGCGACGCTTATCCCCGTGCCGCGAGTCAATCGTGTCGATATCGCGCTGTTGCGCGGGATCGACCAGGCTCGCGATACCCTCCTTTCCAATACTCTGCGCTTCGGGCAGGGCTTTGCGGCCAATAACGCGCTGCTCTGGGGCGCGCGCGGCATGGGCAAATCCGCACTCATCAAGGCCGCGCACGCAACGATCAACCAGCGTCTTGCGGGTTCTCAGGGCTTCAAGCCGCTCAAACTTATCGAGATTCACCGCGAGGACATTGAGGGCCTCCCAGCGCTCATGGCGCTGTTGCGCGAAAAACCCTGGCGTTTTCTCATTTTTTGCGACGATCTTTCCTTCGATGGCGCCGATACGAGCTACAAATCGCTGAAGGCCGTGCTTGAAGGCGGACTCGAGGGACGCCCGCCGAATGTTTTATTTTATGCAACCTCGAACCGCCGCCACATCCTTTCCCGTGACATGATCGAAAACGAGCGCGGGACCGCGATCAATCCAGACGATGCCGTTCAGGAAAAGATCTCGCTTTCGGACCGTTTCGGGCTTTGGCTAGGTTTTCATTCCTGCTCGCAAGACGATTACCTTGCGATGGTTTTTGGCTATGTGGACCATTTTGGGCTTGCGCTTCCACGTGAGCAAATCGCACATGAGGCGCTCGAATGGTCGGTCACGCGGGGGGCTCGTTCGGGCCGCACCGCCTGGCAATATATCCAGGATCTCGCGGGGCGTTTGGGCAAGGCGGTGGAGTGACCGCACCCTACCTCGCATAGATTTGCCGCGTGATCTTTTCCAGAAAGTCTTCATCTTTTTGGGATCATGCTCTCCCGGTTTTGTCGCATGATTTTGTCCAAAAAGTCTGCATCTTTTTGGGATCATGCTCAGGCACGCGCCGCGAGGCGGCCCATGCGCCCGCTCCGGTAGTCCGCCATGGCTTGCTCGATCTCGGCCTCCGTGTTCATCACAAAGGGTCCGTGACCAACGACCGGTTCATCGATCGGCTGGCCATTCAGGAGCAAAATTGTAGAGTCTTCCAGCGCCTCGATCGCGAACGCCTCCTCCTCGCGCGCAAAGACGGCCAATTCCGCCGCGTCCGCAATATCGCCGGGCCCGAAGCGGACACGGCCCTTGAGCACGAAGAGCGCCGTGGTCCAGCCAGCCGGCACATGAAATTCCTCGCGCGCGCCGCCCTTCAGGCGCAGATCCCAAACATTCATCGGACTGAAGCTGCGTGCCGGACCACGCTGGCCTTGATACTCGCCGGCGATCACCCGCACATATCCGGCTCCGAAAGGCAGCTCGACTCGCGGTATCTGGGCGTTGGTGATGCCTTGGTAGCCAGGCTCGGCTTTCTTATTCTTCGCGGCAAGATTGACCCAAAGCTGGATGAGCTCGAAGGACCCGCCACGCTTACTGAACGCCGGACTGTGAAATTCCTCATGGACAAGTCCCGATGCCGCCGTCATCCATTGCACGTCGCCTGGACCAATAGTGCCGCCGCCGCCAGAAGAATCGCGATGCTCGACCTCGCCGCTGTAGACGATCGTGACGGTCTCAAACCCCCGATGCGGATGCGCGCCAACCCCCCGCCGGTGTTGTGAGGGCGGGAAATTCTCCGGCCCGGCATAGTCCAAAAGCAGGAAGGGCGACATGTCCTTGCCGAGGTCATTATAGGAAAAAACGCTGCGCACAGGAAAACCATCGCCGACCCAATGGCGTTCGTCGTTGCGCCGGATGAAGGAAAGCTTTTTCATTGCTGGGTCTCCTTGGCCCAATACTCGATGTCAAAATCGATACGCGCGGCCGGTTATTCAAGACCAGGCACTCAAGCCGCAACGCTGACTCCGCGCGGGCGATCTGTTTCCACATACGCCAACGCCGCCCGCAAAGTTCCCACACCGGCACCTGTTTTCACCGCCTCCGCCGCGAGATGGCGGCGCCAGGCGCGGGCACCGGGGTAGCCGTTGAAAAGCCCCATAAGGTGCCGCGTCATCGCATGAAGAGGCACGCCTTCGGCAAGACGCGCCTCGACGTAGGGAATAAACATCTCAATGGCCGCCGCCGCGCTGGCGGCAGGTGGTTCCTCTCCGAATAAATATTTATCCGCCTCCATGAGCAAGGCTGGGTCCTGATAGGCCGCACGCCCGGCCATCACGCCATCGACATATTCAAGTTCGGCACGCATCTGAGAGAGCGACGAAAGGCCGCCGTTGAGCACGACCGTGACCTTGGGAAAGCGCTGTTTCAGAGCATGGACGAGACCATAGTCCAGTGGCGGCACGGCACGGTTCTCCTTTGGCGACAAGCCTTTCAGCCACGCTTTCCGGGCATGGACAATGAGAACGTCGCAACCAGCGGCGATGACTCGCTCGGCCAAAAGCCCGAGCGCCGCTTCCGGGTCCTGTTCATCGACACCTGTGCGGCACTTGACGGTCACGGGAATTCTCACGCGCGCCTTCATAGCGGCGACGCAATCACCGACGAGCTCCGGGTCGCGCATCAGGCAGGCGCCGAAAGCGCCACTTTTCACGCGCTCGGACGGGCAACCAATATTGAGATTGATTTCGTCATAGCCGAAATCGGCACCTATTTCCGCCGCCGCCGCCAGTAGCAAAGGATCGGACCCGCCGAGCTGCAAGGCGACGGGATGCTCCGCCGCATCGAAGCGCAGCAGGCGAGTGCGGTCCCCGTGCAAAACCGCGGGGACGGCCAGCATCTCAGTGTAAAGCCGCGCGCGGCGTGACAAAATGCGATGGAAAAATCGGCAATGCCGGTCGGTCCAATCCATCATCGGCGCCACGCAAAACCTAAATTCCTGATTTGACACCATATTTTCTTTAATCTCAGTGCACTAGCCGGCTCGTATGCACACACTTCTACGCCATCATGCGACCCTTTTCGCCGCGGTACAACGGCTCGGTGCACAGCTGGCGCGGATGTTTTGGCAACCTTCTCGAAGCTCAAATCGGATTCCGGACGAGCTCAAGAGCGGCGAAAAGGAAAGGATGTCAACGAGACTTTCCTTCGCCGCAAAGACACCTGTGTTTCGCCGCAGGGTGACGCCAAACTGCAAATCCCAGGACACTCGACATTGGGACATCGTCGGAGCGGGGGAGGCTGCGTTCCGCGCGGGCTACGTTGTCGGTGCAGCATTGGAGCGCGCGGATGCCCGGCTTCGTCAGTGGCGGGCGGCAGGCCTGTCGGTTCTGGCGGTGGCCATTGTTCTCGGAGCCGCCCTTTTTACCAGGCAATGAACATCTTTACCAGGCAATGAACATCGCTATTGAATCGACTTGCGTGGCGCAGCGAGCGTCAGCCCTCCTTTGCGTTTCGCAGCGTCTCTTGCGATAGCAAATACATTCATTGCCGCTTTTCGTGACGCGAAGCTCGCTCATGACGGTCAAGGAGACTCTAGTTAATGCGTGCTTGGTTGACGAAGTGGATAAGGCGGACCGTGCTGCTGCTCGCCGTGATCGTGGCGACGCTGCTGGGAATCCGTATTTATGATACGCAACGGGGCCCACCTCTTGAGCCGTGGCACACTTACGTGCCGCACGAGTTGACGGCCAAGACGATCGATAGGGCCGATTGGACCGCTTATCTCAAGGCCGAAGATAAGATTTTCGCGGATGTGAAGCGTCAGGTCAGCCAAAAGCTCGACGCGGGTGAGCGCATTCCGATCAATCGCTATTTCGAAGGCAGTCCTGTTTATCCGGAAGGCTTTGCGCAAGACTGGAATAGGTCCTATGTGCTCGAGTCAGAGGGCGCCCCAGCCGGAGCCGTGGTATTTTTGCACGGCCTAACCGATTCTCCCTATAGTTTGCGCCATATTGCACGGCGCTACCGTGAACACGGTTTCGTCTCGGTCGCGATCCGGCTGCCTGCGCATGGTACGGTTCCGGGCGCTTTGACGGACGTCGAATGGCTAGACTGGATGGCAGCGACACGGCTTGCCGTCAGAGAGGCGCGACGGCGCATCGGGCCATCGCTCCCATTGCATATGATCGGCTTCTCCAACGGCGGCGCCCTCGCCTTGAAATATGCGCTCGACGCCCTCGAGGATCCGAAGCTGGCGCGGCCGGACCGGCTCGTGCTTATTTCTCCCATGATCGGAATCACGCAGTTTGCACGCTTCGCCGGATTGGCTGGCTTACCGGCGATATTGCCGGCTTTTGCAAATGCGGCTTGGCTTAGCGTGATGCCGGAATTCAATCCGTTCAAATATAATTCGTTTCCGGTGAATGGCGCACGGCAGTCCTATCTCCTGACCCAGGCGCTGCAACAGCAGATCACGCGCCTTGCTGGCGAGCAACGCTTGGGCCGCCTGGCGCCGCTCCTGACCTTCCAATCGATCATCGACTTTACCGTCAGCACGCGCGCAATCATTTCAGCCTTGTATGCCCAACTCCCGTCGAACAGCAGTGAACTCGTCCTGTTCGATGTGAACCGGAGCGCCAAGTTCGGTCAACTCTTACGCACCGCTTCCGACACCGCCTTGACGCGGCTTCTACCGGCGCCGCCCCGGCTGTTCAGAACGACGATCATCGCCAATGCGAATCCGGACAGTGGCGAGGCTGTGGAGCGCGTGACAGAGGCGGGTACCGTCGAGGAACAATCGCGCCCCCTGGGGCTATCCTTTCCGCCCGGTGTTTACTCGCTTTCCCATGTTGCCCTGCCTTTTCCAATGAGCGATTCACTTTATGGAATGCAGCCCGACCCGGCCGAGAACTTCGGCGTCAACCTCGGCGCCATAGCCCCTCGCGGCGAGCGGGATACGCTGATCGTCAGCCTGGATGCCCTGCTTCGCATGTCCTCGAATCCTTTCTTCCCCTATATGATCGAGAGAATTGAAGAGGGTATTCACGCCACCGCAGCTGAAACACCGATCAAGGCGGCAACGCCACCTTGATGGCTTGACGCAGGGGCTTGGTCAGGAGTGGGTGCCCGCCGCAGGAACGACGGCCGCATCGGACGCCGCAGCGCCTGCGAGAGCGTCGCGAAGCGCCTGTTCCTTGGCGTCGGTGAGAGACGTCTTCAACACGACACCGCCGAACTCCTTGATCTGTTCGAGCACCTTGTCAGCCGTCATCTCCTTGATGAGGACGAATAAGGCGGCGTCACCGGGATGGATGCTTTCGGCAAGTTGCTTCATGAACTGGTCATTGATGCCAAAGTCCGTCAGCGCGCCTCCAAGCGCGCCTCCCGCCGCCCCTAAAGCCGCGCCAAGAAGCGGATTAAGGAAAAGGACTCCGATTAGCAAACCCCAGAAGCTGCCCGAGACAGCACCGGACGCCGTCGTGTTGACGACTTGATGCAAATGGATCTGACCATCGGGGGATTTAGTGGCGATGACCGCATCCGCGAGTTTGATGATATATTCCTTCTGTAGATCGAATAAGCGCTTGCGCACCTCTTCGGCTTTTTCCAGGGCCGGATAGACAATGACGACGAGATCGGACATTTAAGCAACTCCCTTTGCGCGTGATCCGGATCGCAGTCACAATATGCGCCGCCGTCCGCGCCGATACAAGCCGACGTGCGGCGACGAACGGCGTCTCTTGACGCATAAAACTCGCCCAGATGACAACGCCATTATGGTCTGGACGATTGCGCAAGAATCGATAGCTGAGAGGGGAACTGCGGATGTAACCAGCCAGCCGCATTCGGCCCGCCCAGTGCTCGCTAGGTTGGGATAGGGATCACCGCTGTCGGACGATTACGCGGTGTCGCTTTTGCCCCGGCGTGGCCAAAAGGTGATGCCAAGCCCGACGAGAAGCACAGCAGCCAAGAGCAAAAAGAGCGCGGCCTGCTTGAACCATGCGATCGCCGGCACGGCAACAGCCAATGCGAGGCCGAGAAAGCAGATTTGCAAGGAGAGGAGATTGATTCCAGCAAGAAAAGTGCCCAGCGCCAGCAACATCAAAAGAACCAGACTGTTTGCAGGCGCGGGCACCATGCGTTGAACATGAGGCAACAGCATAAGGTTCATCAGGACCAAAAAAGTCACCCAATGAAGTGCTTGCGTCCAAATCAACCGGAAGCGGGCTTGCCTGCCGTCAACGTTAGGCCATTCCGTCGCGACGCAGACCACACCGATCGCAATCGCCAAAAACTCCCAAAAGCCAGAAATGGGCTGGTGCGAAATGTTGGTGAAGGCCACTCCGACAATCGCTAGCAAAAGAACTGCGACAAAAGGCAGTTTTCTGCGCAAAAAGCTCGCCTTGCCGGGATGCCCCGGGGGAGCAGCCGTATCTTGCGTCAATTCAGGTTCGCTCATCGGCATTCCTATTCAGAATAACGAGCTATCCCTATAGCGCGGACCCAAGCACGGCAGCATTGGCAAGCAGCAAAACAAGATGCAGCACCCTAGCGTTCGCTTGTCGCCGCTGTCAATTGCGATCTCAATGAAAAGCCGCAGTGCAACATTAGCGCTACAGGCCCCTTACTCAGCTAGTCTTGGCTAATCCCGTGCCGGAAGCCGTATCAGAAGTTGACATAAGTTTCGCGATCCAGCGCGTTGACGGATTCTGTTCCCAAACGGTGAAGAGAGCGATTGTCACGGGGAGGCCGATAAATGCTCCGGGCATGCCCCATAAAAAATCCCAGATTAAAAATGCGAACAGCATCACGAATGGAGAAATTGCGAGAGCGTTGCCAGTCAGCATCGGCTCCAGGTAGTTTCCGATCACAAATTGGATCAGGTACAAACTTCCAAAAATGACGGCTGCCATTTGCCAAGATTCGAATTGCACGGCTGCGAAAATCACCGGAAGGATGACGGCTACAAGCGGGCCAACATACGGGATATAGTTCAACACAAACGATATTACGCCCCATGCCACTGCGAGTTCGAGGCCGATGGAGAGCGTGAAGAGAAAGACCGCCACGCCCGTCCCGACGCTCGCCAGGGTGCGTATGAGCATGTATTTCCGGATTTTTCCGGCGATCCGGCTGCTCGTTTCCAACAAGCTCCAGCCGATCATTTTCTTGTCTACCGCTATAAGTTTTAGTTTGAAATCATCCATTTCAGCCAGGCCAAACGCCAGAAATAAAAATACGACAAGAGCAAAACCAATAAGATAATTGACGTAGACTGCGACGGTCTGGAAAACGCCGGAAAAGGAGAACGAACCCAGACCTTCTATTTCACCTACAAAAAATTCTTTCTCCAGAAGCCATTGCGTTACTCGCGTGTACAGGGACTGGAAACGTTCTACATTTGCCAAGCCCCAATGGATAATATCACTAATGCTCCAGACAATCGCCCCTATGAGAATCGAGAGGACAAGGAGTGTCAAAAGAATAGTGAGGATGAGCGCGACAGGCTTCCCAAACTTGGCCTGGGCCGCTTGCTGAAAGGGTTCGACAAGAGCCATGGTAAACAGCATAAAGGCGACTGGCTCAAACACGATGCGGCCAAAATAAAGAGCAGCAGATACAAGAACCACAACGACAAGGGCACCAACGAAGCGATCCTGGCCGGCACCGGTCACGGCAGCTGCCGAATTGATCGTTTCCCTGCTTTCAGTCTGCGATCCCAATGTGTCGGTGAGATCGCGCCGCAGGTTGGCGTCTGATCCGCCAAGGGCACTTTTAAATTTAAACCACAAGGCCGTTGCTCCTATCGCACACGCTGAATGGAACCACACAGCTTACTGCACCGGTGTGACAATCCACGTTGGACCCGCCGTAGCCGGTAGCCTGCCTGTTGTCGCTAAGGCCATCCGCCTCCCCGCACATCTCGAAGCAATCAAGATTAAGCCCAGCACCATGGAAACCACTTTTCCTCCAACCGGCCGGAATTGGGATGAGTTTTCTCCGCAAGACGGCGAAACAATTCTCCTTTAAATAGATTCGAGTCAAGGCAGGGCATGCGGCGCTCCAAGTCTGGATTCTAGTCACGCCGATATTTCGACATCGTCATGCGGACGATTTCCGCAATCATCGGGTCACAGCAAGACGTCCGATGAACGCCCTTGAAGGGCGCGTCTTCTTCACCGGAATTCATATATTAAGTAGAACCTGCCGCAAATTGTTTGGGTTTGTCTACTTGCCCGTAACCGTGGCCTTTCTATATTCCATACCGCGTTCCGTTACCATGACCGGGCTAAACTCGGCATGTAGCGGGGTGGGAGGAATGGCCGTGACGCATACAATCCGCTTGTGTTCGGCCCTTCATTAAAAGGATAGCAAAAAATGCTTTCTCGGCGCTCTCTACTAGGCTCTTTAGCAAAGAATCTTTTGGCCGCCGGTGTTCTTGCAGCACCGTTGACCGCCTTCATCGCGTCACCGCAGGCCGAAGCACAGGAAACACCGGCTGCGCCAAAGCACGTCACCGTCCGGCGTAAGAGACGGCGGCCATTCCGGCGGCGGAGCAGCGACCGGCCGCCTCTGCAGAGTCCGAGTCCACAACAGTGATCTTTCCAGGCTCGTAAAAACAACGCGACATCGCTGGCGCCGTTCAGGCGCCGGCAGCTAAACGGCAAACATCTAAACGGCAAATGGAGCTGTTATACCAAGCAGCATGACCAGCCCGACCGACCTACCCGCGTCGCCGGATGGAGAGGCCCACGCCGGCTACTCCATATTGACGAGCGCGATCGAACGCGGGATCTTCGCCAGCCGCCGGCTTTTGGCACCACTGTATCTGGGGCTGACCGTAAGTCTGCTGCTACTCCTCTTCAAGTTCGCGCAGGGGACGGTGGAACTGTCGCGCAAGACAGTCGGCGCGGATACCAACAAGCTGATCACCGGCATTCTGTCGTTGGTTGACCTCTCGCTGATGGGCAATTTGCTGGTAATGGTGATGTTCGCCGGCTACGAGAATTTCGTCTCTCGGTTCGGGGAGGTCACAAAGGGCAACCGGCCCGACTGGATGGGCAGTGTCAGCTTCGGAGCCTTGAAGCTAAAGCTGATGACTTCAATCATCGCCATCGCAGCAGTTCATATGCTTGAGGACTTCATGCACGTGGCCGAGATCGACGACCGCGAACTCGGGTGGAGCGTCGGCATCCTCCTCGCATTTGTCGTCTCCGGCGTACTGCTCGCGCTGATGGACCATCTCGGCGCCAGCGGGCATAGATTTGTTGGTCGCTTGGAGTTGTGGTTGGCGCGTATTTGATCCGAGCCCTATTTATCGCCCGGGCGGAACAAAATTTGCGCTGTATCAACTTCCATGAACAGATTTGGCTGGCCGACGCCTAAACGCGAACGACCGGCCAGCCTTCAGCAGCTCTGTCGACCACGGCCGCCTGCGAAGACATGCGCGCACGTCAGCATTAATGGAAGTTTGTGCGCAATGTTTGCTTCCGCTTCCGCGTGTCGCGGGTGGGAAAACGCATGACGCTCCAGTTTCGCTGGCTTACAAGACTATCGTGATGTC
>Ga0181535_10005450_pt1 | contig 13623 bp, 11 predicted proteins | sample PEATcosm2014_Bin_44_FD_119774 | JGI IMG/M metagenome (GOLD analysis project Ga0181535, IMG submission 119774) | Peatland microbial communities from MTU Mesocosm Facility, Houghton, MI, USA - PEATcosm2014_Bin17_30_metaG | ecosystem: Environmental > Terrestrial > Soil > Wetlands > Peat | place...
ATGGCTGTTGCTGGCGTTGACCGGATTATCGCATTCGGCTCATCGGGGTCGCTCAAAAAAGAGATACCGCCCGGCACCATCCTTATCCCTACTGATTATGTCAGTTTAACCGATATCCCCTCGATCCATGATCATGCCATCGAGCATATCATGCCGGAACTGAAACAGGCACTTGCCGAAAAACTGTCGCATGTTATCCCAGAAGCACGGCTCGGTGGCGTATATGTCCAGACCCGGGGACCAAGAATTGAGACCGTTGCTGAGGTAAAAGCACTTGCCGGCATTGCTGATGTTGTTGGTATGACCGTTGCGTCTGAAGCAACGCTTGCATGCGAACTTGGCATGGACTTTGCTGCACTCTGCACAGTCGATAATTATGCAAACGGCCTGAGTGATGTCGTGCTCTCCTACGACCATATCCTCTCCACATCAAAGACATACCGGCACCGGACCGAAGAGATTGTTACCGCAATTATCCGGCAGATGAGCTAATCAAAGAGGAAATCACAATGACAGAAACAGCAGATATCTTCGGTAAGAAAAAATCGGTATTGATTACGAATGTTGTTGATAGTTCCGGACCGGTTGACATCTTCATCGATGGAACGGAGACTATTATCGCTATCGGTGAGGGGGTCCGGAAACGGTACCGGGGCGAAGCGGAATTTATTATCGACGGCGACGGTGCACTCGCTCTTCCGGGGTTTTCCAATACCCACACCCATGCAGCCATGTCGTTGTTACGCGGCTATGCTGACGATATGATCCTGCAGGACTGGCTCACCCAGAAAATCTGGCCGCTCGAAGCGCACCTAACCGGTGAGGATGTATACTGGGGAACAAGACTTGCCTGCCTTGAGATGATCCGCACCGGCACGACGGCTTTCAACGACATGTATTTTTTTATGGAAGATGCGGCCCAAGCAGTGGATGAGGCGGGTATCCGGGCGCTCCTCTGCTATGGGTTTATAGACCTTGGCAATGCCGAGAAACGGGAACACGAATGTAAGGAAACTGAATCGTTAGTTCAGCATATACGGAAGATGAACAACCCCCGGGTCCATGCCGCCGCCGGGCCGCATGCGCCTTATACGGTTTCTCCTGAAGGACTGAAATGGTGTGCGGCATTTTCCCGTGAAGAAAATGTCCCTGTCCATATACACCTGTCCGAGACCGAGAAAGAAGTAAACGACTGCATTGCCCAGCACGGCAAACGGCCGGCGGCACTGCTGGACGAGTGTGGTATCCTGACACCAAAGACAATTGCAGCGCACGGGTGCTGGCTTGATGATGACGAATGTGCACTACTGGGGAAACGTGGGGTGCATGTCTCTCATAACCCGGTAAGCAACATGAAACTCGCCACCCACCGTGCACTGCCCTACCCGCAGCTTGTCGCCGCCGGGGCAAACGTCTGTATCGGGACGGACGGATGTGCATCAAACAACAATCTCGACCTCTTTGAAGAGGTAAAGACTGCCGCGCTGCTGCAGAAATTTTTCTGGAACGATCCGACCATCCTTCCGGCACCGGCGGCGCTTGCCATGGCAACAACAAACGGGGCAAAGGCGCTTGGTTTTGGTGCCGGTTCTCTTGCTGAAGGGGCGCCGGCCGATATTATCCTTGTCGCAACCAGGACGGCATGCAACACACCCCTCCATAATACCGCCTCCAACCTTGTGTACTCCTGCAGCGGTGCCGCCGTGGAAACCACAATATGCAACGGCCGTGTGCTGATGCTGGAACGTGAGATCCCGGGTGAAGACGAGATTCTCACAAAGGCAGCGTATGCGGCAGCACATCTTGTCAAACGGGCTCAAAGTCCTGCGTGAAACAACCGATTCTTTTCTCTTTTAGTACGGTTTAAAAGGGACCCATCCGACACATCTTTACCATTTCACACCGAACCGGTGAAGTATGACGTGTTGCGATAATCACCCGGACCATGCACACAATACAACATGCAAGGTCTGCAAATCAGAATACTGCCATGACTGTCATCCTTCAACCCTTGGTATCTGCGAAAAGTGCGCGTATAAGGTACTTATCGGGCTTGTCGTCATCATGGTGATCGTTTCGTACATAGCATGGTTTGGCGTGCTCTAACTCGCTCTCTTCCGGCAGATGGGATATAACCGCCGGATCTCCACCTTTCAAAAAACGTGTTGTGCCTCCTTTGGACGTTAAAGAGTAAGTACGATGCCACCCGATATCCCCTCCGTTGATCAGGAACCAGCGATCTGCCACATGCCGGCCCTTACAGTCACCTCCACCGAAAAACGTATCGTCCTTCTGATTGCGATTCTTGCCGGTTTTCTCACGCCGTTTGATGCATCAGCCGTAAATATCGCGCTTCCGACAATTGGCTCCGCATTCCACATGGACGCAATCTCGCTCTCGTGGGTCGCGACCGCCTATCTTCTTGCATCAGCTGTATTCCTTGTCCCGTTCGGGAAGATTGCCGACATCTGGGGAAGGAAAAAGATCTTCCTGTGGGGCATCTGCGTCTTTGGTGCGGCCTCGTTTATAATGACACTCGTCGCGACTGAACACCAGATGATTACCGTCCGGATTATCCAAGGGATCGGTGCCGCCATGATTTATGGCACCGCGATTGCCATCCTGACGGCAGTCTTTCCTCCGGGGGAGCGGGGAAAAGCGCTTGGCATCTATATCACCTCTGTATACCTGGGCCTTTCTCTCGGGCCCTTCCTTGGGGGTGTCCTGACCGATCAGTTCGGATGGCAGAGCATTTTCTATATCAACGTCCCGATTTCCATTGCCGCTGCCATTCTTATTGTCTGGAAACTCCGGGGAGAATGGGCGGAATGCAGAGGTGAAAAATTCGATCTGGCCGGGTCGCTTATCTACAGTGTGGCGCTCGTTTCACTCATGTACGGGTTCTCAGTACTTCCGGATATTTCCGGTGAAGTACTGGTGGTTGCTGGCATTCTTCTGATTGGTTTTTTTGTCTGGTTCGAGCAGCGCCTCGCACATCCGGTCCTCAACATGCAGTTATTTTTCAAAAGCCGGGTCTTTGCATTCTCGAATATTGCCGCACTGATCAATTATTCAGCAACCTATGCGGTCGCGTTCCTGCTCAGCCTCGATCTGCAATATACCAAGGGATTTTCGGCTGAATACGCCGGTTTTATCCTCATCGCCGCCCCGTTCTTCCAGATGATCGTCTCTCCCTTCGCGGGCAGGCTTTCCGACAAGTACGATTCCCTGATACTCTCCTCTCTTGGGATGGGGCTCACCGCATTCGGCCTCTTCCTGTTTGTTTTCCTCGATCAGACAACGCCGCTCTGGTACATTATCGTCGTCCTGATAATCCTTGGCATCGGCTTTGGACTCTTTTCATCCCCGAACATCAACGCCATCATGAGTGCGGTGGACAAGAAGTATTACGGCGTTGCCTCCGGCATTAACTCAACCATGCGTCTTTTAGGGCAGATGCTCTCGATGGGTGTTGCCATGATGCTCTTTTCCATCATCATCGGCCAGGTTGAGATTACCCCGGCAAATTACCCGCAGTTTACGCAAAGCCTGCACTGGGCGTTTATCCTCTTTACCGTGATGTGTGTTGCCGGGATCTTTGCTTCTTTAGCCCGGGGAAAAAGAGAAGGGCAGAAGATCGTTGAGGGATAATCCGGCTCTGTAGCATTTCTCAGTTACCGATCAGGCTGAAGATCACATCCTTGATCACGCCGGACTATAATTCAACACACCTAATATACCGGTTTTTTGAAATTATGATGTCTCTCCTCACGGTTTTCATCATAAATGGATAAGGAGACGCCGTACCTGAGCTATTTTGCCATCTTTTAGCATGGCTTTCTAAAAGAGCCCGATTTTTGTCTGTCCCTATGCGTGGTTTACCGCTCCCTGCAGGGTATATTCTTTCGACGTAAGATATGGGGATATAGACCAATTACGTGTTCAATATCACACCGGTGATTTTTGTCACAGTTTTCAATCGGCGTATATTTTATATTAATATTAGTATATATACAGTTTGGAAAAAAGCTGGCGGAGAAAAAAAATACTGGCTCCCGGTCAGGGAGATCTTCGGTACCCTATCAGGACTCACGATCTCTTTTGTTGTTCTGATCGTGGTTTGAGGCATCCTGCCGGGTCAAAAACGAACGATCTTTAAGTTAAAAATCTCGATCTTCAATGCTTTCCTTTTTTTGCCGGGCATTCGCGTGAAGTATCATCAATCTCAAGATAGTTTGCCCCCCATTTGCAGAGCTCCCGCAGGATCGGGATAAGGGTTTTTCCAAAATCTGTCATGGCGTATTCCACCCGCGGTGGGACTTCAGGGTATACTGTCCGCCGGATCACGCCATCCTTTTCCAGTTCGCGGAGCTGTTTGGTTAGCATTTTTGTGTTGACGCCGGGCAGTCCTTTCTGCAACTGATTAAACCGCAGCACGTCGTCACCAAGGGCCCAGAGGATAAGGGGTTTCCATTTGCCGCCGATCACGTCAAGAGCGGCCTCAACCGGGCAGTGGAACGTTTTACCATTCTTCGTGTAGGTCATGGTTACTCCAATGAAAGTATATTACAATTTTACCTGTATTGCATATATATTCAGTTAAGGCCGACTTTAACCTAATGGTTCAGATTGCCCTTGAAGAAGGATAGTATGTTTGACTAGCACTCTCATGGCATTCTGTCAGGATCCCCCGTGTATTTCGCGAGGAGTGAGAAAAATGGAAAAGAAACAGATTGGAAATAATTTTTTTATCCCGATGCCGGTCGTTCTGGTAGGGACAAAGGTAGAAGGCAGGGACAATTTCATGGCAGTAGGCTGGTGCGCACGGGCGAACGGAAATCCCCCGATGATCCTCTGTGCAATGGGGAGCCAACACTACACCACAAAAGGCATTACAGAGACTAAGACCTTCTCAGTGAATATCCCCTCTACGGACCTGCTGGAGAAAACGGACTACTGTGGTATCGTGTCCGGAGAGAAAACCGACAAGTCCCACGTATTTGACGTCTTCTACGGGTCCCTGAGAACTGCGCCGATGATCAAAGAGTGCCCGGTTACCCTTGAATGCAGGCTTTTCCAGACGGTACTGTTACCCACTCATTCAGTCTTCATTGGCGAGATTGCCGGGGTATATGCAGATGGTAAGGTTATGAAAGACCAAAAGCCGGACTTTACGGCAATCGATCCGCTCTTCCTGACGATGCCCGACAACCGTTACTGGACACTCGGGAACTACGCCGGTGACGCGTGGAGTGCCGGGAAAAAACTCATCAAAGGATGATCCCATGACGAAAGTAACTATACTGGTAGGAAGTCCGCGGAAGAGCGGCAGCACCCGCATCCTTGCCGGGGAAGCGGAACGGGGTCTGAAGGAACAAGGTATCGCTGTTGAGACTGTTTTCTTAAATGACCTCAAGATCAAGGGGTGCCAGGCCTGCTACTACTGTAAGAAAAACGATGTCGCAGCATGTGCGGTTAAGGATGATATGCAGCAGGTTCACCAGCTGATGCAGGAATCTGACGGCTTGATGGTGGCATCACCCATTTACTTTGCCGGTGTAACAGCCCAGACCAAACTGTGGCAGGACCGGATGTTCCCCTATATTAGTATGAACCTGGCTCCGAAACTCCCTTCTACAAAGAAAGTCTCGTTTATCTTCACCCAGAACCAGCCGGATGTCCACCTGTTTGAAACACCCATCAGGACGTTTATGCATATGGTGGGTTTGACTGGCTTAACGGTGAAGGATTATCTCATAGCCTATGATCTTGATGCCGGGGTCAAGACTCCGGTAACAGAAAACAAGGTATTCATGGACAAGGCATACGAGATGGGCCGGGATTTATTGCGATGATTTACCGGATTGTGTATATGTTTGCCGTCTGAGTTTGTGTAGCATTATTTTTTTTAACTCTTCGCATAAAGTGTCCGTATTAAAAAAAGATTAGTTTCCGTTCTTCCGGAACAGGACGATAACACCGCACAGGCCGAGTGCACCGATGACTGGTATTGTATCGAATCCGGATTTCGGTGTATTGGTTGGAACTGGCGGTATTGTGGTCGATATGGTAGCCGGTAGGTTAACGGTTGGCTGCTGGGTCACCATCTGGGTCGGTTGGCCTACCGTTGGCATCTGGGTTGGACTTCCCGCTGCCGGGGTGGTACTGGGGCCGGTATACCCGGATGTCGTTCCACTGGAACCGGAGCCGCTGCACCAGTAGCAGGTTCCGGCACTGTGCGGACCGGAACCGGATGGCGTTGGTGTCGGGGCCTGTGTTATCGTGACAATAGCACTTACGGACTGGTCGTCAACGGTAGCATTAATGACTGCCGTTCCTGCCGTTCCCGAAGAAAAGGTAGTTTGGCTTATACCGTTTGTAGTCGTCTCGGTCAAGGGGTTGACACTACCGGGGCCGCTCACAACCGTAAAAGACACCGGAATGCCATTCAGGACAAATACTCCGCCTGTCGAAGTATCGGAACCTGCCGAATTGAATGTCAGGTTCGCGACAATGGCTGACGTCTGTGCTGTCGTGATGCTTGTCGGGGATACCGTTATCCCAAGGACCAGCCATGGCTGGTAAGCCGCATCCTGCACATACGCTTCCGGATCAGCGTTTGTGCCCCACCAGTTGTACGTCGCATTGAGGATACCTTCAGCGCCCACTACCGGTGTACTACCCGTTTTCTCCTCTCCAGGATTAACGACCGGAACACTTCCGGTGTTATCGAAGATCCGGTCGAAATTGATGTTACCGGTTTCGGAATAGATTGCACTTCCTGCTTCAGGAGCCGAGCAGCCGGTGATGGTCGATGATGTAATATTTACTGTGTTCGCATCTATTGCTCCTCCAACGGGAGCTGCCGTGCAATTGGCAATGGTTGATGAGGTCACGGTTACCGTACCAGACGAATAGATGGCGCCCCCGGGGTTATCAGCAGTGCAGTTGGCAATAGTTGACGAGGTCACGGTTACCGTACCCGAAGAGTCGATGGCACCTCCGGTGGATGAAGTCTTACAATTAGTAATGGTTGACTGGTTTATCGTTACGCTAGTACCTGAAGAGTCGATGGCGCCCCCGGGGCCATTAGCAGTGCAGTTGGTAATGGTTGACGAGCTTACCATTACATTACCGTTAGTATTGATGGCGCCCCCTGGGGCACCAGCAGTGCAGTTGGCAACAGTTGACGAGGTCACGGTTACCGTACCCGAAGAGTCGATGGCACCTCCGGTGGATGAAGTCTTACAATTAGTAATGGTTGACTGGCTAATCGTTACGCTAGTACCTGAAGATTCAATGGCGCCTCCGGGGCCATTACTCGCCGTGCAGTTGGTAATGGTTGATGAAGATTGCAGGGTTACAGTACCCGAAGAGTCGATGGCGCCCCCGGGGCCATTAGCAGTGCAGTTAGCAATAGTTGACGAGGTCACGGTTACCGTACCCGAAGAGTCGATGGCGCCACCAGGGGCATTAGAATTACAATTGGTAATGGTTGATGAGCTTACCGTTACGCTACTGCTACTACCAGACGAATAGATGGCACCTCCATAGGCATCAGAATTACAATTGGTAATGGTTGACGAGCTTACCGTTACGCTACTGCTACTACCAGACGAATAGATGGCGCCTCCATAGGCATCAGAATTACAATTGGTAATGGTTGACGAGGTGACCGATACGTTACCTTCAGTATTGATGGCGCCTCCAGGGGCATCAGAATTACAATTGGCGATGATCGATGAAGACTGCAGGATTACTGAAGAGCCCGTTGAATCGATGGCGCCACCGCCACCTAGGGCTGAGCAATGGGTAATGGACGATGAGGTTATCGTTACCGTTCCTCCGGTATAGATGGCACCACCATAGATTGCCGAGCACCCTGAGAAGGTGGACGACGTCACCGTGACCGAACCAGTGCTGGTGTAGATCGCGCCGCCGCTGCCGCCTTCGACTGCCGTGCATCCGGTGAAGGTGGAGGAGGTGATGGAAGTGATGGTGCCGCCGTTCACGTTAGAGATCGCACCACCGTCGCCGCCGTCGTTTGCCGTGCACCCGGAGAAGGTGGAGGAGGTGATGGAAGTGATGGTGGCGCCGCCGCTTTCGCCGTTGTTATAGATCGCGCCGCCTTCACCGTTGCCCTGTGCCGAGCACCCGGAGAAGGTGGAGGAGGTGATGGAAGTGATGGTGCCACCGCCGTAGTTTAAGATAGCGCCGCCGCTCTGTGCTGCGCACTCGGAGAAGGTGGAGGAGGTGATGGAAGTGATGGTGCCGCCGTTGTTAAATATCGCGCCGCCGCTGCCGCCTTCGACTGCCGTGCATCCGGTGAAGGTGGAGGAGGTGATGGAAGTGATGGTGCCGCCGTTAAATATCGCGCCGCCTTCGCCGCCGCTCTGTGCTGTGCACCCGGTGAATGTGGAGTTGGTGATGGAAGTGATGGTGCCGCTGTTAAATATCGCGCCGCCGTCGATGGATTGTCCGTTCTCCAGCGTCAGGTTGTCGATGGCGAGAGTAAACCCGGGTTCGACTACGATGATCTGGTTATTTGTCCCATCGATGATTGTGTTTGTTGGGTTGCCTGCCACCGGAAGAGCTGACGTGTTGGACTCGATGATTTTGTCCGCGCCGAGATCCATGCCGGATGCATCGTACGTTCCCGGATTAAGGATAATAGTTTCTGACGTCAAGCTACTGACATTTGATTCAAGCTCTGCAGCGGTGTTGACAGTTACCGTAGACTGTGCCGATACCGTCCCCACCAGTACCAGCGCAATAATCAAAACCAATCCAAGAACCAGACTATATCGTTTCAGATCCAATTTATGTCAACTCCCTCATCCCGACCGCACGGGTGACATACTGCTTATTCAACGCAGAGCATAGTGTACTCCGGTTTGAAAAATGCCAGCACACCTCGATTACATAATATCTGGATCAATGGGCAATAAAACTTGGGAAATATAATTGGCAGTATATCACGTCTATTGAGGACCTGAATGTCTCCTCCAAGTAAATGTGCAAATTGTTCAATTCCTTCAAATCGTGCTTGAAAACGTCCGTTTATCTGAGTCAATATCAGACGCTCTTTTGTAATGTGCCCTAATCGGCACGGAGTATTTTCTTATGACAAACCCGATTGCAACGCTCACAGGGTTGTATAAGGCCGGCACAGTGAAGTCTGGAGCATAACCAAGAATAACCGGGGGACTGTTCAATCCTTTCGCAATAACCGCCGTCGCTGTCCCTCTAAAGGACGTGCTCACTGCTGGTTGTTCTTTGCCCTGCCAGACTGGAACCCTGAAAATGAACTTACTTGTCCGATCTGCCGGGATATCTTACGGCTGGAAAAAAAGGAAAAACGGTAAAGGATTGTTCAGGATATCCACGATTTATCAGAATGAAATTTTTTTATTCAAATCGGAATTTTTTTTATTTGTTGTTTTTCCTGAAAGATTGAAAGTATCTCGTAATTTAGTGTAAAGAACCGAAATATATGAAAAAAGATTAATCTTTTCCATCAATGATCATATTCTCAATAATTTCCTTTTGGTTCATCATATTCATATTGAATTGAATATCCCTGGGGTAAACCAACACTTAAAACAGTATAATTTTTTAACCATTTATCATCAATTGTATGTATAGGATTATTTTGAATTAATACTGTCATATGTTTACCATGATCTTCAGAATATACACCATATAATTCCGCTTTTACTCCATGATAACGGAGCATATCCAATTCTAAAACTGCAAAATCTCCACAAAGTCCTGAACTTGTGTCCCATGTAAGATTTGGACTTTTAAATACATTTGTTGGATATCCACGATAAATTCCATTATTCCAAACAAAATATTTTATTTCATACTCATAAGAAGTTAAATTTCCCCCACTTTGATTCCACAATTGGTCTGATATCTGCATGTATGTTTCATTTTTTGGGTACTCTGCTAATGCAGATTGTATAATAACTAACACTAAAGCGATTAATAGCACCAGACGCACTCTAATCACCAACAATATAATTTTTAACCGGGTTGGTAGGCCATCATTTTCTATAAAAAAAATCGAATGCTATCCTCCTTTTGTAGGATTGGCTACAGTCGGAGTTGATGTTGAAGTTTGAGATTTCTGATAGGCACTTATAACCGCACTACCACCTATCCCGGCAGTAAATGCGACCAATACTAATTGAGTCCCGGCAAGAGATGCAGTAGTGGTTCCTACATTGGATTCGAGATACGTAATAACTGCAGCTACCACACCGGCGATGACATCATCAAGACTGCCCCAAATGAATTTTCCTTTTTCTGTGCGAGGAAAGTCGAATGTTTTGGTATACAAAACATTATGCACAAATCCGCCAAGCAATCCACAAATCAATACCGTAATTACGTCCATTCCCATCGTCATAAAACACCCCTTCTGTGATCGAAGTGATTGTATAACGAAAATTACCCTATTTTTGAAAAGATAAAACTAAAGAAATAGCACAGCGATGGAATATACTATTAAATATTTGTGTTATATCCATATTTCAATGAAAGGTCTGTTGAAAAGTTTGCTGATATTATTTTTGCCTTCCTCACCGATTATGATTTAACAACGGCGGAAATTAATTCTTATGAAAATCCTGCGTTCTGTCTAAATGGGAATTTAACAATCTCCATTTTCTCCCATTTCTAAATTGAAATATCAGTCAGCCGTCCATTCTTTTGTAATGGCCGCCGGCGCTGTACCTCAAAAGGACATGCTCACGGCTCGTTATTCCTTGCTTTGCCGGATTGGAATCCCGAAAACGAATGCACCTGCCCGATCTGCCGAGACATCCTACGGCTGGAAAAGATAGAGGAGCCGGTTACAAGGAATCACAATCTAAAAAGGTGATACTGGGTCTGGAGATTTTTCTTTTTAGTCGCAAACACTCTTATTGGTCCGGGGCAGGGCAAACGATTAAGGCTGCCCAACTCTTTTCCCAAAGATGACCGCTAGACCAGTTCCTGGTAAAGACTCTGCAACCGGGTATTGCATGGCAAATCATAGTTGCATATTTATAATAATATATTACCTGAAGAGGTTCTGTTGCGTCTAGGGTTGAGATACAAATTTTCTGAATTTAAAATTAGATCTCACTTGTAGATGCAATTGCGAGAAGGAGAGAAAAAATATGGGTATTCTTCAAGGTTTAAGTTCGTACAATGGAAAACTCTACGCCGCATGGAAAGGTGAAGTTGGGGACGACCGGCTATTTTACTCGTCTTTTGACGGTAACACATGGACTTCGCAGGTGACCCTTGCTGGCAATAGCAGCGTTGGACCAGCACTTGCAGCCTCATTAGGGGGCTCAATGTTTGCCGCATGGAAGGGAGAGCACAGTGATGAGCGGCTCTTTTTCATGAAATATACAGGCAATGCTTGGCAGCAGCAACAACAGATCGCATGTAGTAATAATGTATTCCCGGCAAGCAGTGTCGGTCCGTCTCTGGCTGTCTTCAATAACAAGCTTTACGCCGCGTGGAAAGGTTCAGGCAGTGATCAGAGTCTGTGGTACGCCTCGTTTAACGGTTCGGTGTGGTCTTCGCAGATACAGATCATCTGTGGAACGTTAATCCCTGCAAGCAGTATCGGCCCGTCTCTGGCTGTCTTCAATAACAAGCTTTACGCCGCGTGGAAAGGCATTGCAAACGACCAGGGCATCTATTGCTCATCATTTGATGGTGGTAAGTGGTCGTCGCAAATACAGATCCCGAACGTGGCGAGCAGTGTCGGTCCGTCTCTGGCTGTCTTTAATAACAAGCTTTACGCTGCGTGGAAAGGTGACAGCAGTGATCAGAGTCTGTGGTATGCGTCATTTGACGGTTCGAAGTGGTCGTCGCAGACCCAGATTCCTGGCGTTGCAAGTAGCATTGGTCCTGCGCTTTCCGAGTTCAATGGGAAACTTTACGCCATGTGGAAAGGTTCAGGTAGTGATCAGAGTCTCTGGTACTCATTCTTTGATGGCACAAAGTGGTCGTCACAGAAAAACGTTCCTGGGAATACCGGACAAGATCTGCCACAAAACATAGGTCTTAGAATGCAGTATCAGGAAGCAGATCCATGGTGTTGGATTGCAGTTGGCACGAGCGTGGCCCTCTTTTACAATCCTGCCAGCCCTGCGACACAATGTGGCATTATGACCACTGTGGGGAATACAATTAATAAATATACTTCGAGTGCCTGTCCTTCTGCCTCGGCCATCGCAAAAGTTCCAGGGTTATCCGCTATCCTGGCAAATCCGTACGATAAAGCCGCGCTGTATGTGCTCGAAAACGACAATGCCACACTTGGCATACCAAGTGAATATTTTAAGACTGGCGGTGTGGGTGACGCGCTTAATGTTTACGGCAACTGGAACAGCCCATCACTATCTTCCATTACGCTTGAGCAGATAACCACTGAGATAAACGCCGGACGTCCTATTGCCGTAGACGTCGTTTGGGATGGCGGTAACGGTGAATCACATTATGTCGCAATCGTCGGTGTACTTAACGATCTGCTTCTGATATGCGACCCGATTTTTGGCGAGACCGTTATACAGTACGAGTTGTTTCCGAATGCGTACAAAGGCGGTGCCACGCTGGGTTCTGTGTGTCTGACGAAAAAAGGGTCATGAGTCTCCTTTCGTCCCCTTATCAGCTCGTCACCGGTGCCACTACAACAACCAGTGCAATGATCAACAACAACCCAAGTACCAGACTATACCGTTTCAGACCCAATTACTCCCACTCCCTTTTTCCAACCTAAACCCGGGGTGACGCATTGGTTATTCAACGCAGAGCATGGTATACGCCGGTTTGAAAAAATCTAACACACCCGGTTTATGCAATTGTGGGGGGAAAGGGATGATAAATATTGGTAAATATATTTTACAATATAATCCGTTGAGATCCCAACACCCCTTTCTAAACTTCTGGATCTTGTTTGACGGCGGTGTGAGTAATTATTCGTCAGGTTTGTTGTACATCTGGTTGAGTAATTTATCAACACCTACGGCAAAGGCTGCAGCAAAGAAAAAAGCAAGAATAACCCTGAAGGGATCAGGCTCCGAGGGTAGTGCAAGATAGAGAAATGCTGCAAAAGAAAGGAGCGACGTTACCGATATCTGGTAAATCTGCAACTCGATCAATTTTTGGTCATCGGATTTTTTGTTTTCGGTCATGGGGTGATCTCTCTTATTTCTCATGTTCAGATCTATGTGGTTGGGACGGTGGTCTATGTCCGGAATGATCCAGGTGGCACCGTCAACTCAAACCGGGCACCTTTACCGGGTTCGCCGGTCTCCCGGATGGTGATGCTTGTCATATCAAGGATTTCTTTTGCAAGGAACAGTCCCATACCGGTGTTCTTACCAAATCCTTGTTCAAAGATCTGTCCTTTATCCTCGTCAGCGATACCGTCGCCATCATCTTCGCAGACGATGACAGGATCGGTTGTGTCTTCCTTTAAAAAGAACCGGATTGTGGTGATCTTCCGTCCATACCGCTCTGCATTGTCCATCAGATTATAGAAGACTTTTACAATGAGTGGGTCTGCAAATACTTCTGCGCTGAGAGGAATGTCATTCTTCACCATAACGTGGCCAA
>Ga0181535_10005451_pt1 | contig 13621 bp, 9 predicted proteins | sample PEATcosm2014_Bin_44_FD_119774 | JGI IMG/M metagenome (GOLD analysis project Ga0181535, IMG submission 119774) | Peatland microbial communities from MTU Mesocosm Facility, Houghton, MI, USA - PEATcosm2014_Bin17_30_metaG | ecosystem: Environmental > Terrestrial > Soil > Wetlands > Peat | place...
CCGGCCGCAGACCTCCGATCACCGGTTGGTCGTGGTCGGCAAGATCACCACCGTGGTCGGGACCGCGCTAGCGATCATTTCGTCGCCGATCTTCGGGCAGAAGGACACGGTGTTCCAGGCCCTCACGGATCTGATCTGCTATGTCTCGCCGCCGATCACGGCCGTGTTCCTGTTCGGCGTATTCTGGAAACACGCCACAGCCCGGTCGGCCTACGCCGCGTTGGTGTTGGGCAATGGGATCGGCGTCGTTATTTTCTTCCTCGATCTCTTTAAGGAGCACACCGGTTGGAATCTGGTGATCGAGGGGCACCGGCATCTGATCGGGATCGAGCTCACCTCGATGATCACCTCCTTTTACCTGTGCGTGCTCTGCGGGGCCATCATCGTGATCGTCTCGCGGCTCTTCCCTCAACCGCTCAAAGAGGAAGCCCGGCTGCTCGTCTGGGAAGATTGGCGCGCGCCGCTGCGAGGCGAGGCCCTCGGCCGCGGGCTGGGAAACTATCGCGTGTTGTCGTTCGTGGTGGTGGCAACGTTCGTCGTGCTGTACGTCGTGTTCAGATAGAGGACCGCCAAGCGGAAGGGAGAAAGTCGATCCCTGCGCCCAACGCGCTGCCTGCGAACGCCGGCCGGTCTCTGCAAGCGGTATTACTTGCCCGAGCGGCCGGACTGCATCAGGCGCACCTTCGCTTCCAATTGGCTGCGCATCTGGGCCGGCAATTGATCGATCTTCGAGGCGTCCAGATAGACCTTCGCCGCCGCCGGGAAATCGAGCCGCTCCTCGTAAATGTCGCCGAGCAGCAGATAGGCATCGAGGTAGGACGGTTCGTCCTGAATCACCTTCCGCAGCAGCTTGACGGCATCGTCGATGTCTCCTTTCTTCCGCTCGTAGAAGGCCAGCGTGTGGGCGTACTTCGGATCGGCCGGGCGCAGCTCGTGAGCCTTCCGGCACCACACGATCGCCTCGTCCAGGTTCTTTTCGCCGAGGATGACGCCCAGGTTGAAAGCCGCCGCCGCCATTTGCGGATCGGCATTCAGAGCGGCCCGCAGCGCCTGCTCGGCCTCCGGCAGGCGGCCGCCTTCGCCCAGCAGCAGTCCCAGATTGAAGTGGGCGGCGGCGCTATTCGGCTCCATCTTCAACGCCCGGCGCAAGCTCTGTTCGGCCTTGTCGTTCTGGGCCATGTTGCTGTAGGCCATCGAGGCATTCACCATCGGGCCGATCTGCCGCGGCTCCAGCCCGGTCGCCGTCTCAAAGCAAGAGGCGGCCAGGGCGAAGTCTCGGCTTTCCATGTAGAAGTTGCCAAGGTTGGCATACGAAGCCCAATCGTCCGGCCGGGCGTGCATGGCCGCGGTGAAATCGCGGTTCGCCTGTTCCAGATTCGCCCGATCGCGCTCGCTGGCCAGCGATTGCGGCGGCAGCGCTGCCAGCGACATGGCGGTCCGGATCCGCACCAACCGCGAGGGATCGCCCGCGGCCGCCAGCAGGGCCTCGACGACTCGCGGCGTCAGATGCCCGGCCAATGCCGACGCCGCACTGGAGCGGACTAGCGGCGACGGATCGTGAAGCCGTCCGAGGAGGGCCGGCCACTTCCGCTCGTCGTCGCAGCCGTGCAGCAGGCGCACAAGCGATGCCTTGTGGACTTCGTCCCCGCCTTGCTTCTCGAGTTCGGCCAGCATTTCAGGCAGGCGTTTCCACTGCTGTTTGCGGGCCTGGTCGATCAACTCCGCCCGGCGCAGCACTTCGGCCTGATAGTCTTTCGGGTACCATTTGCGGACCCACCCGTCGGCCCAGGCCGCGTCGCGGTCGGCGTGGCACAGGTTGCAGGCATTGGGCGACTTGAAGGCCAGCGTCGTGGCCGGGGTCGGCGGACGCATCGAATGGTCGCTGCGTCCCATCGCGGCAAAGCGCGTCATCGGCATGTGGCAGGCGATGCACTCGTTGCCTTTGCTGCCGGCCTTGTGATGGCCGTGCACGTCCGGCTGCCGGACCTCCTTCTCGTGGCAGGGCATGCACGTCTGGTTCGACTTCTCGCCCTCGAACCGCATCCGGCCGCTCGGCGTATGGCAGTGGTTGCAGTCCAGCTTGCCGGACTTGGCGCAGGGGCTCATCAGCCAGGAGGTGTACGTGTAGTTTTCGCCCAGGTCGCGGCCGTCGGGGTAGAAATCGGCATGGTCGAGGGTGATGAGGTCGAAGTGATCGAAGAACTTGTCGCCCGGCCGGAAACTGAGCGACAGGGGGACCAGCTTCGCGTGGCAGGTGGCGCACATGTCGTTGGTCTGGCGAGCCGTGAAATCCTTGGCGCGAATGAGCTTGATATCTTTGACCTTGTGCATGTCGCCGGCTTCCACCATGACACGGATGTGCTCCGTGCCCGGCCCGTGGCAGGACTCGCAGCTTATGCCCGGCTCGGACCAGGTGGTGTGGTAGGTGTCGGTGGCCAGGTCGTAGTTCGTGGCCAGCTCCGTCACGTGGCAATTGAAGCAGGTGGTGTTGAAGGCGAACATGCGGTCGGTCCAATCAAGGGCCTCGTCGCGGCGGTCGGGAAAGTGCCGCACGCCGCTGGCCGCCATGTCGTACCAGGTCTTTTTGTGAACGTCATAGGCCAGGGGAAGCACCTGGAGGCGACCGCGGGCCATGGGCGTGAGCAGGTAATAGACGTTCTTGCCGCCCATCACGTGGACGATGGGAAGCTTGCGCTCACCGTTGGGCCCCGTTTCCCGCACGTAGCCCGCCCCGGCTCCGATTTCCACCCGATACCGGCGTTTTCCGATCGTGATGTCGCCTTGCTGGGGCCTGAGCCGGGTGCGGGCGAACTGCGGCGTGTAGGGCTGCATGGCCAGACCGTGCCACGAGGCAGACCAGAGCTTATAGAAATCCGCATGGCAATCCCGGCAGGTCTTCGACCCGACAAACACGTTTGCTTCGCTTTCCGCCGGCGCGGTGCGAGATGGCGGTGACGGCTCCTGCTTTGCAGCCGGTTTCGCCGCCACAGTCTGCGGTGCGGCAGACTCACCCGATTGACGCGTGCAGCCGGCGGCCAGGGCGGCCATGCCGATCACCCAACAAGCGAAACGCATTTTCTCCACCGTCGGTAGGTTAGGTTCCAGCATGAGGGCACCTGTTGTTGGCCAATGCATTATGCGCGAACCTAACCTACCAGGCTACTTCTCGAAAGCGAAGCCCCTTTTCCGATTATTTCCCGGGCAGCAAAATGCCCACGTCCAAACTTGGGCAGCAGCTCCTTGGGCATTGAAAAGAGCTTCCCGGAATCCAGGTCAACGGCAGAGTCCACGAGACTTTCTCGCCAGTCGTTCACTACCCGCTCCGTCACCGACCCGAAGCCCTGCGGCGGGACCCGCGGCGGAGAGTAGCTCTCACCGACGGGCTTCGTCAGGGAACCCGACGGCGGCGCGGCGGGCACAAGAACCTGCACGTTGGTCTTCTGCCCTGGGTAGAGCGAGACATTTCGGAACTCGACCCACTGGTACGGGCGGGTTTGCAGGCGGAACTTCCTGATATCCTTCGGCAAGGCCTTTGAGAAGGTGGCGGTCATCTGAAACAGTTTTCCGCCGCCGCCGTTCGGACCAGGCGTCCCGACACGCTCTTGGCCGTCGAGGCCATCGGCGACAACTCGCACCTCCTGGTCAGCAAACCTGTGGGCGACCGATATGATCGAGTTTCCGTCCTTCGCCACAGCGGGCGAGAACACAGCATCCCCGCCGAGCACGTCACCGCCGCGGCCCCGGCCCTCCGCGACGGTTTTCCAGGGCCCCGCGGCCACGCCGAAACGAACCGTGACTGTCCGGCTTGCCCCTGGCACCCGAATGGCGACGGCACGGATGTCTTTCATGCCGCTGCCGAGTCGTGACGGATTACCTGTCGCGAAATCACAAGGCGGATCGAATTGCCATGACACGCCGACCGCCTCTGAGGGCACGTTGCGCAGTCGAACGACGATCTCGCGAGCAATCTTGGCTTTTTCATGACCCACCGATGCGCCCAGCCAGTCATACGGCCGCTCGGCCAGCGGCGAGCCGTCCGGCCGCCACCGGGGCTTGTCTTTCGAAGGGTTTTCTGAAACGCCGAGCAACTCGACCGTGACGCCGCTGGGCAGCCGGGCGATCCACGGCTCGCCAGAATTCTCGACAACGTCAATCGATCGCGGCGTCTGACGATAGGGCTTTCCGGCTTCGTACAGTGCAATGCGGGCTTGCACGGCGTCTGCCAAAGCTCGGTTGTTTTGCTGTGTGGCAATTTGCAGGGCCTTGCGAGCGGTTGCCCGGGCTTCCGGGAACCAACCCGCCTCAGCATAGGCGGCCGCCAACGTATCCAGCACATCCGGCCGCTGACCGGCGCAAACATGATCAGCGCGCTGAGCAAGTTCGATCGCCGCGGCACCGTTGCGGAGCGATGCCTTGGGGCACGTCGCCCGCAGCCAAGCCAGATTCTTCTGAAACTCCGCGTTATCGGGCTGGATTGTCAGCGCCTTGCGATAATGTGCCATAGCCTCGTCGAACCGGCCTAGGCAGACCAAGGCGTAGCCAAGGCTGCCATGCGCGTCTGCGTCGTTGGGCTGGATTTCCAGCGCCTCCTGATAATGTGCTATTGCTTCGTCGAACCGGCCCCGACTGGCGAACGTGAGACCAAGGTTATAATGAGCTGCCGCATCCGGTGCGACGCGGGCCATACTCGGCCAGCCGCCAAAGTCATGGCGCACTTTTGCCACCCCGGCGACCAGTGACGGGCTGAGAACGACTAACGGAATTCCAGAGAGAATTACCGCCGTCTTGCCGGCAAAAGATCTCCGGCCGAGGATTCCAAGGATCAAAGCAACGAGTTGAAGGAACAAGAACAGTGCGATGACGTAGAACCACATCTGGCCCAGCAGCGAGAGCGGGAAACTCGCCACGCACAGCACCAACGCCGCAGTGCCTATCGTCTGCTGGAACCCTGTGGCAGAAGGCACCGCGGGCTTCATCTGTCTCCTCTGCTCGAACGCTTTTCCGACCGTCGGCCGACACAACACCACTAGCGCCCATATACCGATCGCCAAACCGATGAGATTGCTTGGTGACGCGATGAGCGCCAAAATGCTGGCGGTGACAGCCAGTCCGTAGGCCTCAAGACGCTTCATTTTCAGTGCGGCCACAATCGTAAAGCTGCTGAGGGCAGCAGCGAGCCCCGGCACAATCAACGCAAGAGGCACCAGGAAGTCGGCTACTCTAGGATCCGCATGATTTGAAAGATAGATCATCAAAGCGAAAAACGGGAGGATCATTAGCAATTCGAGAATCCCCAGGACCAGTAGCCCGATGGCCGGGCCTTGCACCTGGAGCCAAGCTTGCTCGATGGCATCGTCATCCGGCACGCGAGATGCTCCGTCACTCCGTTCTGCCACAGGTGTGCCGCTGGGTCCGCCAGTGCTTGGAGGGAACGTGTCGTAGTGTTGGGCGTCGTCCGGTGGCGAAACACCGGTAGAGCCAGTAGCACAATCGCGATTCCGCGCAAATGCCGCACGCACGTCGCGATGACTCAACACGACCAACGCCCAGATGCCGATCGGCAGGCCGATCAGGTTGCCTGGAGAAGTGATCATGGCCAGGATGCTGGCCGTCACGGCTAGCCAGTAGGCTTCGAGCCGCTTCATCTTCAGGGCGGCGAAGATCATCAGGCCCGCATTGCAAAGCAGAAACAGCGATGCAACGACCACAAACACAATGCTACCCGCCGTTAGCCTCTGGAAATCGCCGCTGACGCCAAACAAACTAATGTGTATCGAGCCACCTGGTTGTAGCGTGTCGTTCGGCGTCGCAGTCGAACTAAGATAGAACGCCATCAATAGAACGAAGGCCACCGCGATCAAGTTAAAAACCCCCATCACCAACAGGCCGATGGCCGGACCTTTGACCTGTCTTCGAGCCCGCTCGATGGTAGCGTCGACGGCGATCGGTGCCGAATCGCTACGGCAGGCCTGTTTGCCTGTCTCGCTCGCGATGCCGAATGCGTTGGCAGTTGCCCCGGCACCGAAACGGCGAGGGAAGATGATCCCCAGGATGGCGAGAACGAGACAGCCGACAGTGATCGCTAATGGTACGAGCGTAGTCCACGACATGCCCGGCGGTCGCGATCTGGAAGGCTCGATGCTGGGCGCTGCCATAACGAAGTTCACGTGGCCAAGCTGCCCATCGCCGCTGACTTGCCAATTACCGTCTTCCCGCACTATGACGTGCAGATTGCCTGTGATGCTCGTAGAGGCGTTCGTGCCGTTGACGACTTTCAACTCCCGCAAACCAACGAAGTGCCAGATGGACCGGGAACGATCCGGCGCCAACTCAATGCCGTAGCTGTCCCAGCGGAGGCCCAGCGAACGTAGCCGCTGCTCGATCTGCGTTTGTCCCTGCCGGATTTGCCGCTGCTGGATCGCATTTTCCCGCTGAAGCACATCCAGCGAACGCTGCTGGTAATAATGCGATAGATAGCTGAGCGCCCCCATGAGGACGACACAAGCCACCATGAGCCAGGCGACGTACCAACCGGACGGCCTGCCCCGCGCGCTCGGCACGCGGGATTTGCCCGTTTTGCTTCGGGCAAAGGCTCGAATGAAGAAGACAACAGCAAGCAACGCAAACAGAACAACGCCGATCGCGGTCAGCGTAGGCAACCACACCAAGGGCGCGTTGCCTGCTGCGTTCCCCGACAGCCGGAACATGAGGAACGGCAGCAGCGGGATGCCCACCATGACGAGCACCAGGGCGACGACGCCGAGGGAACTGGATGGCACGCCGAGCAGTTCGGCATGCGTGGAGGCGGGCATGCGGCCTGTCGCGGCGGTGGCGGCGTCGCGGATCGCATGGAACCAATCCGCCACGAGCTGATTGAAATGGGACGGCAGCCCAAGGAGACCTGCGTAAGGACCAAGGAACAGTCGCTTGCTCTGGCCTCCTTCGTCGTAGGTCACGCTGATCAAGTCCAGGCCCGCTGGATTCATGATCCGTGGGTAATGGCCGATGCTGAGGTCGCGGATGGCGGCAAGGGGGATGACCAAACGCATCCCGTCGCCTGAAAAGGTGAGTTGCCGTTCGTCCAAAACGAGGTGGCCCGTGCTGCGATAGTGGCAGAACTGGCCTTTGAACGTGGCGAGGCGTTCCGGCGTGGTCATGCGGCTGTTGCCGGTCTTAAAAACACGCGGCAAAGCGGTTCCGGACGCTTCCCCGTCCAGCCGGCCGCGAGAACTCGTGGCAATGGTCTCCACCCGCGTCTTAAGATCGCTCGCCTGCTGGTAGCGCCGCTCCGGCTCCTTTTCCAACGCCCGGAGCACCACCTCGTCGAGCCGCACGTCGATCTGCACCTTTTTCGAGGGCGGAGCGAAGCGGCCGAGGGGCAGCTCGCCGGTGAGCATCTGGTAGAAGACCACGCCTAAGGAATAGATGTCGGCACGGTGGTCCACCTGGAGCGGGTGCTCGATCTGCTCGGGAGCCATGTATTGGGGCGTGCCGATGATCTGGCCGGCGACAGTCAGTTGCGGAAGCGACGCGGGGCCTTGAAACCCGGCCTCTCTCCCGTCAGCGGGCGAGGGGAGACCAGCGCTGTCCTCACCCTGGCCCTCTCCCGGAGGGAGAGGGGACATGCGTGGCTCGCCCTCCCCTCTCTCCTCTCTCCTCTCTCCCCCGCTCTCCGTCCCGACCAGTTTCGCGATGCCGAAGTCGGCGATCTTGACCCGGCCCTCCTTGTCCAAGAGCACGTTCTCCGGCTTGATGTCGCGGTGGACCACGCCGTGGTCGTGGGCGTATTGCAGGGCGTCGCAGACTTGCGGGACGATGGCCAGGGCTTCCTCCGGCGCCAGCTTGCCCGTGTCCAGGAGCCGCCGCAGGTTTACCCCGTCGACAAACTCCATGAGAAAGTAATAGAGCGGTCCCTCATCCCCGGCCCCTCTCCCCGATCGGGCGAGGGGAGTTTGACCGAAATCGTGCACCGCCACGACATGGGGGTGGCTGAGCATGGCCATCGCCCGGGCCTCGCGGGCGAACCGCTCGGCAAAGGCCGGGTCGCGGCCGATCTTCGGCGCCAGGATTTTGAGCGCTACCAGCCGGTCGAGCCGTTTTTGGCGGGCCTTGTAAACCACGCCCATGCCGCCACGGCCTACCAGCTCCAGGATCTCCAGATCGGGGAAATAGGACGCCAGCTCGGCCGGAGTGGGTGGAGCATAGCCGGCTGCCGTCTGGCTCGCCGCCTCGCCGCCCTCGGCCTGGGAGGCCAGCCCCCATTGCAATAAGCAGCGAGGGCAGAGCCCCTGCGGCGTGTGAACAGGCAGGGGGACCCCACATTGAGAACACTGGTTCTCTTCGCTCATGGCATCGCTCCGGCTCCGATTGGCCCCTAGACCTACTTTAAGCAAACTCGCGAAAAGGTTACTGCCAAAGCCGGAATATCAGTAACTACAGCAGGTAAAGAGGTAGTGGATCTCGTCCTCGATCTCGTCAGGGCTGGCGACCGTCTGTGCGATTTCTTCCCGCAGCAATTCCCGATAGCGCCGCCGGAGCCGATGGGCAGCCACCTTGATGGCCCCTTCGGTCATTCCCAATCGGGCTGCGGTTGCAGCGTAGCCCATTGCCCCGTCGCCCGTCAGATGGGTCTTTAGTGCGTCGAACAGCGAGGCCTTGCCGTCGGCGATCATCTCGGCCTGCAGCCGGACCAAAACCTGTGCCAGCAGGGCGAGGGCCCACTGTTTTTCGAAAACCCGCTCGGGCGTCAACGTATCGGCCGGCTCCTGGCGATACCTGCCCTCAAGGTTTTCCAGGGACACGATCCGTTGGCCTCCCCCGCGCTTGTGGGCCCGCACACGGTCATACTCGTTCGCCAGGAAATGCTTCACCGCCGTGAGCAGAAAGGTACGGAACCGTCCCTTCTCTTGATCCGCCGCCGCGAGGAAGTGCTTGTCCAACAAGCGGACGAAGAACTCCTGGGTCAAATCCTGGGCATCCTCGGCCGAGTTGCCGGCCCGTCGCACGAAGGCATACAGCGGGAACCAGTAAGCCTCACACAAGATGGCCAGCGATCGGCCGGCTTCCGGCGAGCGGTCCCCTCCGGCGCTTACCACCAGGCTCCAGTGGGTTGTGGCAAAGCGGTCTCTGCGGACCGGCAGATTCTCTAATTTACTGTCAGGCGCCACCATAGCCCTATTCTAGGATCACTATTCCCCCATCGCAATGACGCCCATCGCCCAACGCCGCTGGCCACAGTCATTCTCCGCCGACTTGCGTCAACGGCATGGTCCGATCACTTCCCGGGCAGGATAATGCCCACGTCCAGACGACCGTCGGTCACCCAAGGATCGCCGCCGCCGTTGCGGCCTTTCCGCACTTTGTGGAAATCGTCCACGAAGTAAGTTTCCGACAGGTCGCCGGTCTTTTTCAAGCACGCGAACAGATAGTCTCGCTCGACGTCAACGTCGGGCGCGGTGACGTGCGTGATCTGGCCCGTGGTGCGGCTGAAACCGACCCGCTTGTCGTACACGGCGGATCCGACCCACACGGGCCGGTCGTCGTCGGCGGCTTTTGGGGCACGCCAGAAGCGGACATGGTGTCGCTGCCGCGGATTGTTGTCCACCGGCTGCTCGAAAGCCAAGTCCTCCTTGCGCCCCCACAGGTAGAGGTTGCTGACCGGCGCCCGATCGTCCGGCCGCTTGAGCACCGTGTCGACCGCGATCGCCACATCGCTACGCAGCCCGAGCGGGTTGGCCGGATACCATTTGGCGGCCGCCATGATGGTCTTCAGCTCGGTCTCCGTGCCGATCAAGGACACGTTGAGCGGGTCACCGGAGATGCCGTCAGCGGTCTGCGTGATGCCGGGAACGTCGTCCAGCGCGGGGTGACGGTGCGTGTAGCGCATCCAGCCCATGGGCAGGATTGCGTACGCCACCAGCAGATATGTCAGAAGCAGGCCGACGGCGAACCTGGCCGCTCGTTTCCACCGCCGTCGCCGCTGTGGCAACTCCGGCGGCGCGTTCTGAGACAATACGGGATCCATAGTTCACCTTGGCGTTTGGGAAGCCTTTATTCTACTCGACTGACGCCCGCTCGGCAGCTAAGGCAAAAAAACGAGCGCCCCGGCGTTCGGGGCGCTCGCTGTTGACATGGCCTTAGTCGCCGTCGTGGGCCTTGATCATCGTGTCGATCTGCTTCTTCACCGCTTCCAGGTTGAAAGAAGCCGGATCCTGAACGATTTCACATACCCTCGGCCCCCCGCCGACCGTGTGCCGCTAGAGAGCCTCACCGGCCCGTGGCCGCCGGCGCCGGTTGCCGGCTTCCGCCTCCCGGCCGCAACGCCTCGTTGTCCGATAGGACGTAGGCTGCCATCGCAGCCAACATCAACAGCACTACGACCCAAGCCCGCCAGTCACGGTGCAACCGCTTCCACGGGGGACCGGAATGATGGTGTTTATGCTCGCTTGACGACGAGTGATCGTGCTTCGTGTTCATTCACTATGTGCTTTTCGCAAAGGATTTCCACTGTCCCACCGTGGCAACGATGTTTACGCTTCTGCGAGCCATGCTTTGGCGGCGTCGAGCTCAGAAACGTTTCTGGGAAACCTATGGTTTCTTTGGCGTTTCTTCCTTTGGCGCGGGAGTCTTCGCCGCTGGCTTGAGATTGACCTTGAGGATCGCCGGCGTCGCATTGCCGCTCTTGACGGTGATCGTCTGTGTGCCCTCCTTGGCGTCCTTGGCGGCCGACACCGTCACGACGTTATCGGCCGTTGTCGCCTTCAAGCCGGAGTCCGCGGGCGCGTTCGCGGCGTCAGCTTTGCCCGATTTCACTTTCACCTGCTTCTCCTCACCGGGGATGATGTCGATCTCGTCTACCTCCAGCAGGACGATTTCCTCGCCCTTGTCCTCGGCCTTGGACTGCTTGTCGGCAGGCTTCTTATCCGATTTGCTCTCACTGCATCCCGCAAGAAGCATTAGACCCGCTGCCAACAAGAACAGTGACGATACAAAGATGACCTTTTTCATGACTTCGCTCCTTCAAGAACTAATGCGAGCGCTATCCTGCCGCGACAAGCGGCATAGGATACGTTCCGCGCCGGTAATGGTTGGTTATCTTGGTGGAAGCAGCACGTAATACAGCCACTTCTGCGTGCTCGTCAGATGAGCTCCTTCTCCCACGGCATCTGGCCGATAGGCCGCATGTTCCAGTCAAAGGTATAGGCTATGCCCGGTGCACCCAACGCACCGCCGACGTTCATCGCCGACTTCGGAGTCGCCGGATCGATGCACAGCTCGAAAGGTGGAACATTTCTCGCACTTCATGATATGTGATTAGGAAACCCCCCTCGGGGTCGTGCCGCTAGGGAAAGTCCCAAGCCAGGTCGCTTCCGACGCTGGGGCCATCGTGGGCCGTCCAGGATCAGTCCCCCCTTCAGTAGGCAGAAACCTGTGAAAGATGACCGGATATGCCGGATGTACCGCGCCACAGTGTGCCCCATCCGCTTGAGACGCACAGTCCCATTAGGGCCTCCAGGTCGCAAATCCGATGAATTGGTTGTAACCCGCATTTCTAGGAGAGTCCCCATGAAGACGATCTGTCTGGCAACCGTCATCACAGGGATGGTTTTGGGCACCCTAGGTCAGGTCGCGCGCGGGCAGGGTTACGGAACCGACACCCAAAACGTGCTGACGCCGGCCGCAGGCGGCATGGCGGGAGTCAGTCTCGCCCTGCCACAAGATGTTCCCGCCGCGATTTTCGGAAACCCGGCCACCTTGTCGCAATTCCACGGGACCCAGTTCTGCCTGGGCGGCGCCTGGGTCGAGGGCTAACGCCCGCCCGAGGCGAACATCGTCACGCTGACGTTCCCTTCGAGGACGTAGTGCCATTCGTCGGCCGTCGGGTGCCAGCGCAGTTCGCGCATGGCCCCCTGCTCGAGTTCGAGGATCGCGCCCGTCATGGTCTTGGAAATGGGAAACGTGTGGAATCGACCAGCCACAACCGGCCGCCCTTGTTATCGACCTGGGGCGGATGGGCGTGGAGTCGATACTTGTGCGTTAGCGACAGTTTCCAACCACCGGCCGGCCGGGCCGGCTTCTTGGGCGGCAGCGCCCCGCGGGGTCCTTGTCTATTTTACGCCCATCTCGATGGAATCGCCGATGGTAAAGAAGGAGATCGATGCGGGAGTCATCAAGAAGCTTCGCGACGAGCACGTTGGTTTCTTAGCAAACGTCATAAGTCTGACACGCGGACACTAATCCATCGTACAAGAGCCCGTCAAACACGAGATCCGCGAACCGAGCAAAATCGGGCCCCAAAGACGAAGGGAACGACCGACGAGCCGAGAGAAGGCGAGCCACGGCCTATTTGGCCTCCGTTTCAGCGCGGGCCCGCAGCACGGCGTTGACGAGCTCCTTGAACAGCGCAACCGTATTCTTGGCCGCTTTCGCCTTGTACGGGTTCTCGTTCAGAGAGTTGATCGACGACAAATCCGCCGCCAGGATCTGTTTGTCCCCCTTCCACAAGGTGAAGCGTCTTCCGTCGGGCAGCGTGTACGTTAGCTCGAGCAGAAGCCGCACGTTCGGCGAAGCCGAGGTCTCGTCCGCTTGCATGTCGACCGCCAGCACGGCGGGCGCCTTGTCCGTGACCCGCAAGCCAAGCTGGTGGGCAGCCGCGAAGGCTGCGGAACCGACCGCCGGATAGAACCTGACCAGGTTCGGGTTGACCGACTGACGACTCGTACCGAGGTCGATCTCGGTCAGGCCGGCCAGCATCAGCAGCAGCTCGACCGATCGTTGCGACGGCTCGGGAGCCTCGGCGGTTCGTTCCGGCGACGGGGAAGTGAGCAAAAAGACCAAAAGCAGCAACAGCACAAGCGTTACCGCTCCTCCCACGCCCACCCAAGTCCACGGCGATTTGAGCAACGCTTGTAGCTTAGTCTCTTTCCGCGGCCGCTGGCCCATGTGCGGAAGTGATCCCGAAGGTAGCCGTTCAATCCCCGGCACACGCTGAGGAATCAAGTCAAACGGTGCGGTTGCGATTCTGACCCACTCCTGCGGAATAGTCAATCGCCCTCCCCCCCCACGAGAATTTCCCAGATTCTTGGTGAAGCTGCCCTGAGAACTAACTATCGAGTGGGGTCTGGAAGCCATTTTCGTGCCCCCGGCGGTGGATGCGGTGAGGAACGGCAGCCAAGCCAGGGCCAAGGGAGGTTATCCGTCCGGCACGGGAATCGCGCGGTCTAGCAACGAGAGGCGACCGTCATCGGGAAGCCCATGGCCGGTCAATCCAAGTTTCTCCACCCATCGGGCGAAACAACTGCGGCCGGTCTCGCACCAACGCTGGATTTCCTCGATTATGCTCGATAGCGTAAAGGTGGAAAGGTGTTGACGGAGCGATTCCAACACGCTCACGATTACCGTTTGACGCCGCGCGCCAGGCACCGTCTTGTTGGTGCGGCCTGTGTCCCGGGCTTGCGCTGGAGAGCGAAGCGTTCGTTCGGCCTCGTTGTTTGTTCCCGACACCACCAGCATTTCGCCGTTGCGCTTCTCCACCGGCTCCGCCGTGACGAACGTGAAGAGTTGCTCCGCCAGCATCCCCCGCATCAGTTCGTTGCACAGCCGTCGATAATCGTCTTCCGGC
>Ga0181535_10005454_pt1 | contig 13612 bp, 11 predicted proteins | sample PEATcosm2014_Bin_44_FD_119774 | JGI IMG/M metagenome (GOLD analysis project Ga0181535, IMG submission 119774) | Peatland microbial communities from MTU Mesocosm Facility, Houghton, MI, USA - PEATcosm2014_Bin17_30_metaG | ecosystem: Environmental > Terrestrial > Soil > Wetlands > Peat | place...
AGTTCACAGAACGTCAGGCCGCGGGGAAAAGTACCTTGCCTGAGGCCGAACCTGATCCGTCAACAAACAGGCTCAGGACTCCACAAGTTGTGGGTAATTGAAAGCGCTGAAGCGCGGGGCTAACCACCATTGCGCCTACGGCGCGGTAAGAATCGGAGCCAATCTCTTCAATTTCGTTCCATGCAATTGCCCTTGGGCAACGCGGGCTGGAGAAATAGGCCAGAAAAACGATGGTCCGTGGAGTTCTCCTCAGCAGGGGAGAACTCCGCGGACCAGGAAAAGCAAAATAATCAGAGATCTAGGCCATCACCGATTCGTTCCCCAAGATCCGGTAGAGTGTAGACCGGCTGATGCCCAGTTGGCGCGCGGCGCGCAATTTGTTGCCGCGGTTGAGGTCGAGCACATACTGCACGTGGTGCTGAATCACCGCATCCAGGGCCAGACTGTCGGCGCGGATGGCGGGCTGCACGTCGGAGGGCGTCTCCATGCCGGTGGGCAGAGCCAGGTCGTCGGGGCGGATGATACCGTTGACGGCCTCCAGCAGCGCGGTCTCCAACACCGATGCCAGCTCGCGGATGTTCCCCGGCCAGTTGTGCTGCAACAGGCGGGCCAGTGCGCCGGGTCCGAGAATGACGGGCCGGTGCTGGTAGCGGGTGCAGATGCGGTCCAGCAGCACCTGCGCCAATTGCGCAATATCCTCGCGCCGCTGCCGCAGCGGTGGAATGGCGAAGCGGACGGCGGTGAGCCGGAAGGCCAGGTCGGGCAGCAATTGCCCTTGGCCCGCCATCTGGCGCAGCGAGGTCTGCGAACTGGCCAGCAGGACGGCGCGGCCCGGGGGACGGTCCTGCATGGACTTCAATACACTTAGCAGCAGGCCTTGTCCGGGAGGAGCCAGGAGGTCGACTCGATCGAGATAGGTAAAGCCAGAAAGTGTTGCCGGATCTGCATCCGTCACCAGCCATTCGCGTGCGTCGCGCCTTTGGAAGGAGGTTCCCACCAGAGGAGAGCGGCTATAGAGGAAGCGGGCCAGCGTTTGTTTGCCAGTGCCGTGCTCTCCCTCGATGGCTGCCACCTGTACATGGGGAGCGGCCATCTCCGCCTGCATCAACAGCTTGCGCCACGCGGCGCTTACGCCCACAACCTGATTCAGCGGAAGTTGATCGGATTCCGCAAGCGTCAAGCCGGAAACGGAAGGCTGGGGAGGGAAATGAGCGGAGCTCTGCATGGGTCTCAATGTACCTCGCCTCCAGGGCCCAAAAGACGATTTCGGGGCCAACACAAACCTTATCGGCGGCCTCCGGAAAAACATGAATCAAAGTGAGTCAGTATTTGTACGGTCTTGGGGCGATCCGCGCGAAGGGCTTTGGACGGCATGGGAAGGCCGGCCGCGGCCGCTTGCTTCGCCCAAAAAAATGGCGCCCCGTTGCCGGAGCGCCCCCAGGTATCTCTCATTATCTTGTTGAAAAAACGATGGATACTGTCTAGCGGAAGCGCTTCGAGGGCTCATCCGAGTAAATCTGCCCGTCGCGAATGTGGACAACCCGATGGGCATACTCGGCAATATCCGGCTCGTGGGTGACCAGAACGATGGTGTTGCCGGCGGCGTGGAGTGTATCGAAAAGGGACATGATTTCCACGCCAGTCTTGGAATCGAGGTTACCTGTGGGTTCGTCGGCCAGGATGATCGAAGGGTCATTGACCAGCGCCCTGGCGACCGCCACGCGCTGCCTCTGGCCGCCGGAGAGCTCGTTTGGTTTGTGCATCATGCGGGATTCCAGGCCGACGTTGGCCAAAGACTGCTTGGCGCGGATCAGGCGCTCGGCCGCCGGGGTTCCGTTATAGATGAGGGGCAGCTCGACGTTGTGCAGCGAAGTCGCCCGCGCCAGCAGATTGAAGGTCTGAAAGACGAAGCCGATCTCCTTGTTGCGGATGCGCGCCAGTTGGTCGTCGTCCAGATCGCTCACCAGTTGCCCGTTGAGCCAGTACTTGCCCTGCGAGGGCGTATCCAGGCAGCCGATCAGGTTCATCAGGGTGGACTTGCCCGAGCCCGACGGCCCCATGATGGCCACGTACTCGTTGCGCTTGATGCGCAAGTCGACGCCGCGCAGCGCGTGAACCTGCTGCTCGGAGCCCATATCGTAGGTGCGCCAGAGGTTCTCGACGATGATCATGTCGCCGCTGGGCGGTGCCGAGGTTTGCGCCAGTGGGTTGCCGTTCTGAGCCATCGGGATGGTTTCCTTTTTCTGCGGTTAGGTGCGCGCACTGCCGGGGAGAGCGGAGATTCGCCCGAGTTCGGCGGACGAATCTCCCTTTTTCAAGCTCTTCCAACTGCGTCTTACGATTTGTCGCCCGCCGGAGTGGCCGGCTTGGCCGTGTCTCGCTTGAGCAGCGAACCGTTCTTGAGCCCGCGCAGTGTCTTGAAGGGGCCGGAAACGATCTCATCCCCCTCCTTGAGACCGCCGGTGATCTCGATGTCGGTGGCCCCGGTGATGCCGGTGGTGACGGCCACGAACTTGGCGCGCAGTTTGCCCTTGCTGTCCTTTTCAACGATGTAAACGCCCTGCTGCGGGACGGGCTTGGCGGCGGGAGTCGAGGCGGCTTCCACCTTGCCCTTGCTATCGCTTTCAGGCGTGTGCATGACCAGCGCCTGAATGGGCAGGGAAAGCGTGTTGGCGGTGTGCGCCGTGGTGATCTTGGCGGTGGTCGAGAGGCCGGGACGCAGATCGTTGCTGGGTTCGTCGAGGGTGACGACGACCTTGAAGTCCTTGGCCTCTTCGGTTCCGGTAGTCGACTGCGAGGTGGCCATGCCGGTGGAGCGCAACAGCGCCTGGTCGCCCACCAGCGTCACGTGGCCCTTGAAGACCTTGCCGGGCAGGGCGTCGACGGTGACCTCGGCGCTCTGGCCGAGCTTGATATTGACGATGTCGGTCTCGTCGACCTTGACCTCGGCGGTGATGACGCTCATGTCGGCCAGGGTCATCAGCGTCGAGCCTTCGGAGTTCTGAATGCCGGTGACCACGGTCTCGCCCTCGCGCATCGGCATATTGGTCACGATGCCGTCGAAGGGAGCCAGAGCCACGGTCTTGTCGAGCAGATCCTGATTGACGCGCAGGTTGGCCACCTGGGTCTGCATATGGCCGCGGGCGGAGTCGGTATTGGCCTTGGCCTGGTTCAACTGGGCCACAGCCTGATCCACTGAGGCCACGTCGGTGTCGTAGGCGGCCTTTTTGGCGTCGTAGTCCTGCTTGGCCAGGATGCCTTCCTTATAAAGGTCCTGGGCCCGCTGCCAGTCCAACTGCTTCTGCACCAGGTCGGCTTTGGCGTGCTCGACGTTGGCTTCGGCGGTCTTTTCGGCGGCAATATAGCTGGCGATATCCGTCTTGGCGGCGGAGATCGCGGCCTGCTGGCCGGCCACGTTGGCCGCCTGCTGCACGTTCTCGATCGAGGCCACCGTCTGGCCCTTCTTCACCATCTCCCCTTCTTTGACATAGAAGCGGGTGATGCGGCCGAACGAGGTGGCGCCCACGTTCACATAGGTCTTGGGCTTGATCTGCCCGGTGCCGCTGACCACCGTGGCCAGATCCTGGCGCACGACCTTGGCGGTAAGCACCTTGGTGTAGCCGGACTGCTGCTTGTAGACCATGAAACCCACCAGGCCCGCGGCCACCAGAACGGCTAAAACAATCAAGAGTATTTTTTTCATGTGCGGTATGTGCTCCAGATCTCTCCGAATTCAGTGTACGCAATGGACGGCCCGCTGGTTCCCGCGGGAAGTGAAAGTTTCTCGCCAGACGCTGAAAAGGCCGGCAAACGGCGCAAATGCGCGCCTCCTTTTTGGACGCCGCAGGGGGGCATCCGGTCTCAACCCTCGCGTCAATCCAAGCGGGTTTTCACTCCGAAGACGATTTCCTTCTCATCCGCCTCGGAAAACCAACGGTTCTTTGTAGAATTGCTCCACTCCTTTTGCTACGCTCATTTCATGCAGATCACCGTGCAAATCCCCGACGACCTGGCCCAGCAACCCGATCCCGCACGGACGGCGCTGGAAGCGTTTGCCATCGAAGGGTATCGCTCCGGTGCGCTCTCTACCAGCCAGACCCGCCTGCTGTTGGGATTCGAGACGCGCATGGAACTGGATGGCTTCCTGAAAGAGCATCAGGTCTGGGACCGAGCCTACAGTATTGAGGATATGGAGCGGGATCGAGCCGGGTTCGAGCATTCCGCATGATCGTCGTCGCCGATACCTGGACCCTGATTCATTGACTATAAGATTCAGCGGCGGTGCGAATCAGCCGGATCAATCGGATGATGGCTCGGCTTCCATCATCGAGATGAGGAAAACTGTATTCGCAGGGTATACAGATGTTTCCTTTCCCATCCTCCCATGGGTATTCGCTATTGTCTTCGCGAAGATCGCCTTCGCGACAGGCTGGCGCCAGAACCTGTATCTCGTGTGCGATGCGCCGTATCTCTGATATTTCCCAACCTCTTATCTCATTATTGTCATTGAGCTTAGAGTAGTAATCCCGGGCAATCATAGGGAGAGTCCGCTCGATGCAGGCGTGGCTCTTTTTTGCACGATCATACCCGCTCCCTGCGTTGAGATAGGCTTTACATGCTTTCTCTGCCGCCATTTGCAGGAAATGAAGACGGTGGCTCTTCTCAACATTCGCATTCACAAGCGCTTCGCGGGCGCGAAGATCGGAAAGTGCTTGTAATGCAAACCCTCTTGCCCATTGTTTGTCGGTAGCTGCCATGAGGGTAAGTCTTTCAACCGGCAAGCAATTCCTCGCCGATGGTCCAATCACGGTTTCCAAAGCGAAATCCGTCGTTCCGGACGATCTTGTACTCCTCGGGAGAAACTTCCACGATCACGGAAGGGTATTCGATGCCGCGCGCAGGGTCTGCTGTGAAGCCAATCGGTTCGATTCCCCTTTCAATCGTGCCCTCGACAACCTCCAGGAGCCGGATTGGATCCTTCGGGTCCTGATCGTCCATGGGTTCGATGAGGTGAACGTGCCTGAGGTTCGGCTCGACACGAAAATGTCCCGCGGCTAAACTCTTCGCCGTCTCCAGTTTGCTCTTCTTCACCCTTCACCCCCCAACATCTCACTGCAAGCGTACATCGGAAGCCGCGCTCAGACAAGAAGCGATGAAGAAGAATCCCCTCTGTCCCAACCGCCAGGCAGCAAGTTTATCTTTCTGGAAAAAGAGCGCAAAGTCCCTCACACGGGCCCGATTTTCACAGTGAAAAGCGTCTTTTCGATCACTTTTGCGGCGCAGATCCGTCCAATGGGGGCGTAGACTTTCTGCCGCGTCTTGCTCAGTCCATTCTGGACCCGTAGAATAGGGGTTCGCAGGAGTTTTCAAGGCATTATGACGCTTAACGGTCGCACGATCCTTTTTGCCGCACTCGGGTGCGGTCTGGTTCTTTTCCCCGCTGCCGGGCTTCGCGCCCAGAATGCGGCTACCCCGCCACCCGCCGCCGACCAAAAACAGGGCGCCGGACAGGAAGTCGATCCCCTCAAGCGGGAGCGCACAGACAGCGAAAAGATCAAGGCCCGCAAGGCCGTCCGCGAAGAGCTCAAGGGCGCCTACAAGACCTGGCTCACCCAGGACGTGACCTACATCATCAGCGAAGAAGAGAGCCGGGCCTTCAAGAACCTCAGCAACGACGAGGAGCGGGACGCCTTCATCGAGAACTTCTGGTTGCGCCGCAATCCCAATCCGGATTCGCCGGACAACGAGTTCCGCGAAGAGCACTACCGCCGCATCGCCTACGCCAACGAGCACTTTGCCGCTGGCAAGCCGGGCTGGAAGACGGACCGCGGGCGCATCTATATCTCCTGGGGCAAACCCGATTCGATCGACTCCCACCCCTCCGGCGGCAGCTATCAGCGGCCCATGGACGAGGGCGGCGGCCAGACTTCGACCTTTCCCTTCGAGGTCTGGCACTATCGCTATCTGGAGGGCGTCGGCGACAACATCGACCTGGAATTCGTCGATAGCTGCCAGTGCGGCGACTACCACTTCACCATCGACCGCAGCGAGAAGGACGCGCTGTTGAAGGTTCCCAACGCCGGCCTCACCCAGTCCGAGGAGATGGGCCAGTCCAAGAAGGCAGACCGCTTCAAGGGCGGCATGGAGTCCCTGGGCACCGGCAACATGGGTACCCAGCAGCAATCCAAGGAGTTCGACCGCATCGAGCTGATGGCCAAGATCTTCGCCCCGCCGCCGGTTAAATTCACCGATCTGGAAACCTTCATGTCGGACCACAAACTGCTCAACGGCCCGATCTTCCCCTTCGACGTGCGCACGGATTTCGTCAAGGTGACCGAGAGCGTCGACCTGGTGCCGATTACCGTGCAGTTGAAGAACCGCGACATCACTTTTGTGACCAAGGACGGCGTCTCCAAGGGTGTGGTGAATATCCTGGGCAAGGTCACTACCATCATGCACAAGACAGTGCAGACCTTCGAGGACACCGTCGAGGTGGAGCAGCCGGCCGAGTTGCTGGAGAAGAGCCTGGACCGCCAGTCGGTCTATTGGAAGAGCCTGCCTCTGCCGCCGGGCGACTATCGCCTGGATATCGCCATCAAGGATGTGAACAATCCAGACCACGTGGGCGTCTACGCCAGCAGCCTGCACGTTCCGACCTACCACGATGAAAAGCTGGGCACCTCGTCGCTGATTCTGGCCGACCAGATGAACCTGGTGGACTCGCACTCCATTGGCGGCAGCGGCAGCTTTGTCATCGGCAACACCTTCATCCGCCCGCGCGTCAGCTCCAGTCCCTACAAACCTGTCGTTTTCAAACGGAATCAGCAGCTCAACTTCTGGATGCAGGTCTATAATCTGAGCATCGACGAGGCCACCAAGAGCAATCAGGCTACGGTGACCTACCAGATTACCGACACCGCGGCCAATACCGTGGTTTTGGAAAAACAAGTCGGATCGAAGGAACTGGGCGCCCATAGCGACCAGATGACCGTGGAGAAATCGCTTCCCATGGCAGGCCTTCAACCCGGCAAGTACAAGGTGACGATTACCATCGACGATGCCATCTCCAAACAGGAGATTGTGCAATCGGCGCCGTTTGTTGTGGAATAGCTCCAAGCCCGCGCGGAAGAGGTTACCGGACCGTAGATCCGGGATTTGCGCGGGCAGGAATTGCCGATTGTTGCCAGGGACGCCCAAGGTCACCGACGATTTGATGATCCGCAGGCTCCAGTTCGCGTGTTTCACCCTTCTGATGGTTCTGGGGTGCGCTCCTCTCCAGGGAGCAGCGCCAGGGGCGGTCTCGGGAGCGGTGCGCGATTCCGCCGGGGTGCCCCAGGTGGGCGCGGTGGTGCAACTGCTGCGTCTCGACCAAAGCGTGATCGCCAGCGTCTTCACCGACATCAAGGGCCGCTACACCTTCCCCGCAGTTTTTCCTGGCCATTACGCGCTCAAGGCCATGGGCACGTCCTTTCTGCCCGCCATGCGCGAGAACGTCCGTGTTCGCTCCAACACGGTAGTCAATCTCACCCTGAACACCCTTTATGAAGTGATGCAGTGGCTGCCCGCCGAACCGCGCAGCAGCAACGCGCAGCCCGACGACTGGACCTGGACGCTGCGTTCGGCCGCCAACCGGCCGCTCTTGCGCTGGCTGGAAGACGGCCCGCTGGTGGTCGTCTCCGATGGCTCCGGCGGCAACCCCAGGTTGAAGGCGCGGCTGATCGCCAGCGGCCAGGAGGGCACCTTTGGCGAGAGCGGCGAGCGCTTCTCGGCCAGCGTCGAAGACACCCCTTCCGATAGCCGCGAACTGCTGGCCCGTGTGGATTTTGCGCCGGATTCGAACGCTGGAATGGAGTCCATGCTGGGCTTCCGCCAGGACCTGGGCTATGCCGGATCGGTGCAGTCGGTAGCCGCCGTCGTGGTGCAGCCGGAGATCGAAGGCGGCGGCGCACAGGGACTCGAAGAAGCCGCGATGCGCTCCGGCGAGACCATCCACCTGGGCGATCTGCTCGAGGCTGAAGCCGGCTCCGAGCAGGTGATGGCGCGCTTCAACCGCAATGGCTCGAACACTCTCGCCGCCGCGCTGCCCTACGCCTCACTGGATTGGCGCAAGGGCTCCACCACCGTCCGCTATAGTATGACGACCTTCCGCCCCAGCGCGCAGGGCAGGGAAGAGACGGAGGCCCAGGCCCTGCTGCCCCGTCTCTCAGTCGGCAACGGACGCCTGGCCATGGAGCACGGTTTGCACCAGGAGATCGGCTGGGAGCGGCATACGGATCACTCCGGCGTCGCGGTGCTGGTCTATTCCGACAAAATTCAGAACCCCTCCCTGGAAGCCACGGGGCGGCCTGCTGTCGGTTCCGCCGATGCCAGCCAAGCGCTGATGGACCCGGCCAGCGGATTGCTCCGTGCCGCGGGTCCCGGCTTCTCGACCTCTGGACTCCTGGCGACCTTCGAGCGCCGTCTGCCGGGGGGCAGTCAGGTGCGTCTCAGCTACGCCAATGGCAGCGCTCTGGTGCTGCCCAGCGCCGCCGCTGTCCACCCCACGGCCCTGGCCCAGATTTTGTCCGAGACCCATCCGCGCCATGCGCAGATGTACGCGCTTTCCCTCTCTGGAACCCTGGAGGGCACGGGAACCCGCTGGCACGCCAGTTATCGCTGGCAGCCGGAGGAGACGGTGACCCAGGTTGCGCCCTTTGCCGTCGAGGCCCTCGACCCCTATCTCAACCTGCACGTGCACCAGCCCCTTTGCCGCAGCGCCAACGGCGGCAGCCGCGTCGAAGCCCAATTCGATCTGCGCAACCTGCTTTCCCAGGGCTATCGGCCCTTCCTGCTGAGCGACGGCTCGCTGCTGCTCTTTGCCCAGGACCAGCGCAGCTTCCGCGGCGGCCTTGCTTTGATCTTCTAAATCCCCTTCCTCAAGCCGCCGGGAATTCCCATTTTCACCCTCGCCGCGCTTTGGTTTCCCCCAATCTCTGTGCTATATTAACCAAGTGGCAGCAAGCGGTTGGTGCCTGCCCGTGTCGTGTGCAAGCACCCTCGTAGCACGGCAATCGGTTCTCATGGACGCGTAGCTCAACTGGCAGAGCATTCGGCTCTTAACCGACAGGTTGTAGGTTCGATTCCTACCGCGTCCACCAAATAAAATCAACAACTTAGAGCGCTTCGGAGCAATCCAAAAACACCCCAAAAACAGCGACTGTGCCCATTTTTGTGCCCACTCTGTTTCAAAACGGATGCCTTCCGATAGCAATCCAGCTCAAAGTTGTTCCCTTTGGATAGCGGTTCGAATCCCCCTCCCAATCTGCCGATTAACTGAACTCCGCCTCGCCAATTTGCACGAATCCATCTCCTGCTTCACCCTCCACTTGCGCCGACCAAGTTCGGGCCGGCGCCTTGCGCGGAAACAGGAGGCCAGGATGGCTGTCTTCAAAAGAGGAGAAGTTTGGTGGTACAAGTTTTACTTCGCAGGTCGCCTGATTCGGGAGACTTCAAAATCCACGTCGAAAACGGTAGCCAAGGCGGCGGAGCAACAGCGTCGGCGGGAACTAGAGGCGGGATTTCACAACATAAGCGAAGTCCGTCAACAGCGAATCCGCAGCCTGAAAGAGATCATCGACGAATACCTGGTGGGTTACCGGCTTCGGTACCGAGCGGCCAGGTTTGCCGAATATGCTCTTGGGCATGTCTCGCGTCTTCTCGGAACCAAACTGACAGTAGATATTGACGCGGCATCTGTCCTCGGATTCCAGGAGGATCGCCTGCGGGAGGGTGCGGCACCGAAATCGGTCAATGAAGAGGTCCGGTTCCTGTTGAAGATGCTTGGTGACCCTGGCGAGATCGTTCGCGCGCAACTGCGAAAGAAGAAACAACTCAAACTGCCTGTCCAGAATGCCATCGGCAAGGCGTTCAACGACACGGAGACGGAAAGCCTTACTGTTCAGGCAGGAAAGTCGAAGAGTCCGCACATCTATACGGCATTCATGCTGGCTCGAAACGCTGCTCTGCGAGACAACGAGATCAAGACTCTCACTTGGGCGCAAATCGATCTCAATGCCAAGTTCCTCCGCGTCGGAAAAGCAAAAACAGATGCAGGCGAGGGCCGGACGATCCCTCTGAACACGGAGCTTTACGGAGCGCTTCTCCACTATCGTGCATGGTACGAGGAGAAGTTTGGCAAGGCTCAGGATGAGTGGTACCTGTTTGCCTTTGGCAGGCCCATGCCGTTCGATCCTACACGCCATGTGACATCTCTCAAGACCGCCTGGAAGAGCGTTCGGGAAAATGCCCATGTGAAAGGCCGGTGGCACGATAACCGGCACACGCTCATCACTGAATTGGCGGAAAGTGGCGCTGGGGACGAAACCATCATGCAGATTGCAGGACACGTCTCCCGGCAGATGCTGCGGCACTACAGCCACATCCGGATGAGTGCCAAGCGGGATGCACTCGATGCGGTCCTTGCACAGCGCGGCAAGCGCAATAAATCTACCAACTCATGAATCTACAACTCGTGAGGCGCTAGAGTTTGACCGAAACATCGAGGTCGCATAAGGTCTCGGTCAATCGAACGATCAATCCCATGAATGGAGGAAAACATGAACGCACTTCTAACGGAAACCCAGGTTTCTGAACAATTGCAGGTAAGCCTTGCTTGCCTGAGACGCTGGAGGCTTCATGGACAGGGGCCTCAGTACCTTAAGGTTGGACCTCTTGTTCGATACCGGACTGAGGACATCGAGGGCTGGATCGCGAAACTCCCCACCGGTGGAAATGGGCAGAGGTTCACAGTCAGAAGCGCCATGAGGAGCAAGTTGGCAATCTCCGCGTAACCCATACGGGCGATTTCAATCGCCCGTATAGCGCCTGACTCGGTTTTTGCTCTGAATCAACTTTTGGAATTTGACCGAGTTTGCAACCTGAACGATCCTGTCTCCGGTAAATGAGGGGGCAGGATGTTTGAATCCTTCGACGATTTGATGGAGCGGCTCAAGGCGACCGGATACTTCATCGACCCGGTGATGACCAGGATTGTCTTTCTGGCCGCGAAGTTGCAGAAGCCGCTGCTGCTTGAAGGGCCTGCGGGGAGTGGCAAAACGCAACTCGCAGTCTCGGTTGCGCAGGCGGCCGGGACGCATATTGAGCGGCTGCAATGCTACCGCGGGGTCACTGAGGACAAGGCCATAGGGCGCTTCGACGAGAGCCTCCAGCGGCTTTACATGGAGTTCTCGAAGGGAAACGGAGAGAGCAGGAACTGGCGCGAGTTGCAGGCCAACCTCAAGGGGCGCGATTTCTTTCGGCCTGGACCGCTCATGCGGGCGCTCGAATGCGAGAAGCCTTGCGTGCTGCTGATCGACGAACTCGACAAGGTGGATGAAGGATTTGAGGCTCTGCTGCTTGAGATTCTGTCCGCATGGCAGCTCTCGATCCCTGAGTTTGGGACGGTTGAAGCCAAGAGCATTCCGTTTGTGGTGCTTACCAGCAATGAAGAGCGGCGGCTGGGCGATCCAATCCGGCGGCGCAGTTTGTATGTGCGGGTCGAGCACCCGACGCCGAAGCGCGAAGCGGAGATCATTGCCAGCCGTACACCAGGAGCGGGCGTGGAGTTTCACCGGGAGATCGCAGGCATTGCACGCTCGTTCAGAAATTATTCGCTGGAGAAGCCGCCTTCGGTCTCGGAAATGATCGATTTCGCCAATGCGCTGCGGCTGATGGGCAGCGATCATGTGACGGAAGAGCAGCGGGATGTGCTGCTTCCCTTCCTGGCAAAGACAGAAAAGGATCGCCGCCATCTGCTGCTGCGCGAGGGGTTTCAAAGTTTGCTGGTCGATGGGGCGCGGTATGCACAGGATCTCGATCATCCAGGAGGCGCGGCGTTATGAAATGGTTTCTTGCGCTTCTTATCTTTGCTCCAATTGCTGGTTTTGGACAGGTAAACACTGCTCTTGCAGAGAACTGCGTGCGGCACTATGCAAGCCACTACGGCGTACCTGCGGAGTTGGTTGCTGCATTCATTGATGTCGAGTCGCGTTGGAATCCGCGCGCCGTCTCCAGCAAGGGCGCTCTCGGCTTGATGCAACTGATGCCAATGACTGCGCGGCGCTTTGGCGCATACCAGCCCTTCGATCCGGAGCAGAATATTGCGGCGGGAACGCGCTATGTGACCACGCTTATGTGGGAATTCCACGGTGATCTGAGGCTTGTGGCCGCTGCCTATTACGCCGGCGATCGATGGGTCGGCAAGCGGCAACTCGACTACAACAACCCGGATGTCATCGCTTACGTCGAATCGGTTCGGCGTCATTATGTGGCCCGCAAGCTCGCTGCAAATTCATTGCACAGGAGGTAACTCGAAATGAGACTTCGCTGGTTTTTCCCTTTCGCAGTGCTGCTTCCGCTGCGTCTGCTCGCTGTCGATAACGCTGTCAAGCCGCGCGTTGCGACGATCACCATCAACCCGTCGGAGGTGACGACGTTGCACCTGCGGCCAGAGTTCGAGTCGACGATCCATATGCCGGAGGAGATATCGTCGGTGATTCTCGGCAGTCCTGGCAACTTCAAGGCGGAACACAACGAAGGCGAGCCGGAGTATGTGTACGTGAAGCCCATCACGAAAGAGGCCTCTGAATCAAACTTATTGATCGCGACGAAATCCGGCCTGCATGTGACGCTGGAGTTGATCAGCGATGGGGTTGGCGTGAGCGGGACTGCGCCGCCGGTTGACTTCTTGATTGAGTACCGCACATCCAGGAGTTTACTGATCGCCGGCAGTGCAAGTGTGGAGCACACGAGAGTTGAACCCACAGGCCTCGTGTCGTCCTCTACTCAATCACGGACTCCTGCGGCAGCGAAACCGCTCTCTGCTATCGACGAAGAGTATGAATTGCAGATGCGCGTCAATGCGCCAGGTTGGACGAAATGGGAGGGCGAGCAGATTGAAACTTCGCTCGGTGACATACGCCAATGGGGCAATCAGACGGTCATTTCGTTCTCAATCCTCAATGCCTCCGATCAGCCTGTGGAGGTTGTGCCGCCGCAAATTCAGATCAGCGGTCGCGCGGTGAAGAAGAAGAAAAAGAAGGAAGGCAAGAGTCTGACTGCCGACCAGCTTCAGATTCGCGAGTACCGGCTGAGCACGACAAGGATTGAGGCTGGCGCGCGTGCGGATGGAGTCGTCGTTTTCGATCGCCCAAACTTCAAACAATCGACGGAGAAGCTCTTCCTCCAGATAGCGCAGGCTGACCAGGTGGACCGGCCGATACTGATTCGTCTTCCCTTTACGCCGCCTATCGCAGGCGGAGCACGGTAGGACCCGACCCAGGAAAAAGGAGATGCTATGAACAGCGAAGAGAACAATGGATCCGGAATCGGATTAGGGATTGCCCAGGTAAACAGCGAGGATTCAGCGGAAGTGCCGCGTTGGCAGCCTCCGCTTCCGACGGAGCCTGCACTGGCTGAAGACCGCGTGGATGCGCAACCACCCACGACTCACGCGACAAGAGAAGGCAGCGACGGCAAGTCCGGCATCGAGAAGAGCAAGCTGATTATGCTTGGCGGTGGCTTACTGGCTGCCGTCCTCTTCCTTGCTCTCACAAGCCTCGTCAACCACTCGTCC
>Ga0181535_10005457_pt1 | contig 13605 bp, 9 predicted proteins | sample PEATcosm2014_Bin_44_FD_119774 | JGI IMG/M metagenome (GOLD analysis project Ga0181535, IMG submission 119774) | Peatland microbial communities from MTU Mesocosm Facility, Houghton, MI, USA - PEATcosm2014_Bin17_30_metaG | ecosystem: Environmental > Terrestrial > Soil > Wetlands > Peat | place...
ATATTGCTCTTGGTCTTCTTGAGCTTGCCCAGCAGCAATTCCATCGCCTCGACGGGCGGCACGCCGGTGAGCGCGCGCCGCAACAGGACAATCCGGCTCAGTTCGTCCGGGTGATAGAGCAATTCCTCCTTGCGGGTGCCGGAACGCTCGACATTGATGGAGGGGAAAATCCGGCGATCCACCAGGGCGCGGTCCAGATGCACCTCCATGTTACCGGTGCCCTTGAACTCTTCGAAAATGACTTCATCCATGCGGCTGCCGGTGTCCACCAGCGCGGTGGCCATGATGGTCAGCGACCCGCCCTCCTCGATGTTGCGCGCCGCGCCAAAAAACCGTTTCGGCTTGTGCAACGCGTTGGCATCCACGCCGCCGGACAGGATTTTGCCAGAGTGCGGCTGGATGGTGTTGTAGGCGCGGGCGAGGCGCGTGATGGAGTCGAGCAGAATCACCACGTCGCGCTTGTGTTCGATCATACGGCGGGCTTTTTCGATGACCATTTCAGCCACTTGCACGTGGCGTTCCGGCGGCTCGTCGAATGTGGAGCTGATGACCTCCGCGCCTTTGCAGGTGCGTTCCATGTCCGTGACCTCCTCAGGCCGCTCGTCGATGAGCAGGATGAACAGGTAGGTCTCCGGGTTGTTCTTGAGAATCGCATTGGCGATCTTCTGCATCAGCACGGTCTTGCCCGTCCGCGGCGGCGCGACAATGAGTCCACGCGTGCCCTTGCCGATGGGGCAGACAAGGTCAAGCACGCGCGTGCTCAATTCGTCGTCGTCGGTTTCCAGAATGAACCGCCGGTTTGGGAACAACGGCGTGAGATTGTCGAAATGCGTCTTCTCCTTCGCCTTGTCCGGGTCTTCCCCGTCCACGGCCTCGACCTTGAGCAGCGCGAAAAATTTCTCCTTTTCCTTGGGCGGCCGGATCTGTCCGGCAATGAGGTTGCCGGTCTGCAGATCGAACCGGCGGATTTGCGACGGCGATACATAGATATCCTCCGGGCACGGCAGGTAATTAAAACTCTGCGAGCGGAGGAAGCCAAAACCCTCCGGCAGGATTTCCAGCACGCCCTCGGAAAACAACACGCCCGCGCGCTCGGCGTTTTTCTGAAGGATGTGAAATATGACCTCATGCTTGCGCATGGTGCCGAAATTTTCCACGCCGAGTTCCCTGGCCATTTGGTTTAACTCGCTCATCTGCATCGCCTGCAATTTGGCGATGTTCAGCGACGCGACGATTTTGTCGCGTTGCGGTCCGCGGCGATCCTCCACCTTCGTTTCATCCGTGGTGGGCTCGACCGGGGTGGACGGCGGCTGCAATTCAGGCGCCGGCGGCGGTTCAATGACGGCGGTATCCGGGGCGGCGCCGCCGTTCAACTCCGGCGATTCGACGGCGGGCGATGCCTCCGCTTTTGCCTTGGGCTTTTTGGTTGAGACTCTTGGCATAATGCAAAATTAAACTGGTGAATTGACCCGCGTTTCGATTGCCGGCGTTCCCTGGCGTGCTGTGAACACAGTCACGCATTGGACGGCCTGCGACCGGAAAAGTTCAAAATGGATTTCTCAATCGGGCGTTCGAGGCTATTCAGCCTTCATACGGCAAGGGAAATTATACAGTCAACTCAGGGGCAGTCTGGCGCATTTTGGCCGCTCTGTCAAATCCGTTTTTCGGGTGCGATTTCCGCGCCGGCGGATGGCTGCGGATCCCAAGAAGGCGCCGGCAGGTCCGGAAAGCCTCCTGAGATTCGTAACGCCACCCCATCAATACGGCAGCGGATATTTCGCTGTCAATTCGTGCACCCGCTGCCGGACCTTGGCCGCCGCCTCGGCGTTTTTGATGTCCATCAACACCTCGGAAATCATGTCCGCAATGGCTGCCATTTCCGGTTCCTTCATGCCGCGCGTGGTCACCGCCGGCGTGCCCAGCCGGATGCCGCTGGCCTGGAACGGCGAGCGCGTCTCAAATGGAATCGTGTTCTTGTTGACGGTGATGGCGGCTTCGTCGAGCGCAATCTGGCAGTCCTTGCCGGTCAGGTTTTTCATGCCCACGTCCACGAGCATTAAATGATTGTCCGTGCCGCCGCTGACCAGCCGGTAGCCGTTGTGTTTCATCCCCTCGGCCAGTGCCTTTGCATTTTTGACGATTTGCTCCTGGTACACCTTGAAGGCCGGTTGCAGGGCTTCGTGGAAACAGACTGCCTTGCCGGCGATGACATGCTCCAGCGGTCCGCCCTGGATGCCGGGAAAAACGGTGGAATCAATTTCCCTGGCAAATTTTTCGGGGCACAAAATCAAACCACCGCGCGGCCCGCGCAGCGTTTTGTGCGTCGTGGTGGTCACGAAGTCCGCGTGCGGTATCGGGCTGGGATGCAACCCCGTCGCGACCAGGCCGGCAATGTGCGCGATGTCCGCCAGCAGATACGCGCCGACTTCGCGCGCGATTTCACCCATGCGCGCAAAATCGATGATGCGCGGGTAGGCGCTCGCGCCGACGGTGATCATCTTCGGTTGGTGTTCACGGGCCATGGTCGCCAGTTGATCGTAATCAATCCGCTCGTCGTCCCGGCGGACGCCATAATGGACAATTTCAAAAAATTTGCCGGAGAAATTGGCCTTGTTGCCATGGGTCAAATGCCCGCCGTGACTCAAATCCATCGTGAGCATCTTGTCCCCGGGTTTCAGCACGGCAAAATAGACGGCCATGTTGGCCTGGCTGCCGGAATGCGGCTGGACGTTGACGTGCTCCGCGCCGAACAGCTTCTTCGCGCGGTCAATCGCCAGCTGTTCAATCGTGTCAATGTACTCGCAGCCGCCGTACCAGCGTTTTTTCGGCAGGCCTTCGGCGTATTTGTTCGTGAGCACCGAGCCCTGGGCTTCCAGGACCGCCGGGCTGACAAAATTCTCGCTGGCGATCAACTCGATGTTTTCCTGCTGGCGCAGGCGCTCGTGTTCGATGGCCCCGGCCACGATGGCATCCACGGCGCGCAGACGCAATTGCGGTGGGACCGGATTTGACTCGAGCTTGTGCACGCGCCGTTCGTGGCGGCCGCCCTCGAATTTCGCGTTGAGAAAGGCGTCGAGGATTTTCCGCCCCGTTTCCGGGGTGGTGTTTTTGCCGCTGAGACAAAGCACGTTCACATCATTGTGCTGGCGGACCAGGGCGGCGGTCGATTCATCAGCCACCAGCGCGGCGCGGATGCCGGGGACCTTGTTCGCGGCAATGGTCATGCCGACGCCACTTGTGCAAATCAGCAGGCCGAATTCCGCCTGGTGCGCGGCCACGGCCACCGCGACCGGCTGGGCGAAGTCGGGATAATCATCATCCGGCTCCTTCGCCTTCGCGCCGAAGTCGGCGATGCTCAGGCCGCGCGACTGCAAATATTGCTTCAGCGCCTCCTTTAACTGGTAACCACCGTGATCCGCACCCAGGGCGAAATTGGCGGTCGCCGCGGGTTTCGGGTCATGCGACGCCGACAAAATTTTGTGTTCTTCCATAAATTTCAGCAACGAGGCGACGCCCTGCTCGATTTGATGGCGGCAGTTCTCATACACTTCGTAGGAACCGCCGATGGGGTCGGCAATGTGTTTTTCAAAAGGTTCCAGTGTCTCGTCGAATTCACGCAGCAAAAACGTCTTGTCCGCCGCCTGCGGGTACAGGAGCACAATCGTGTCCACGTGACTGTGCGTCATGCCAAAAATATAGTCCGCCTGCTGCACCAGTTCCGCCGTCAGCGCCCGGCTGCGGTGCGAGGAAATATCCACGCCCAATTCGCGCATGGCCTGGACCGAATGCGGGGTGGGCGGCTGGTCGTTCATCGCGCCCAATCCCGCCGACAGCGCGCGAAAGGCCCCGCGCCCGCTCGCGGCCCGGCGAAACAGCGCTTCGGCCATCGGGCTGCGGCAAACGTTTCCGGTGCAGACAAACAGGACGGTTTTCATCAGCGCGGTGGCCCAAAGTGAGTCGTGAACACGAAATCGTCAACGCCGAAATCAAAGGCGGGATTCATGCACGATGGCGAGTCCCTTGATCAAATCCACGGCCCGCGCCAGAACCGGGTCTTGGATCACCGGTTTGGGCTCCAATTGGCCGCGGGCCGGCACGATGGCCCCCTCGTCGTCGCCGTCCTTTAATTTTTCCTGCACCAAATCCGCCTCGCTCGTGTGATCCACAAACGGCAGAAAATCATTGGTGGCGACCGCGGGGGGGGCGTCGCTGGGTGCCAGTGCCGCATAGGGGTTTTTCAGGTAGGCACGTTCATCGTCCGCGCTGACCGTTACCGCGATGTCCGGCGACACACGCGAAATCGCCACCCCGCTGCCCAGTTTTACCGGATTCGTCGCGATCCGCAGTCGTTCGCCGTTCTTCAGCGGAAAATCCCGGGTCGTCATGGCCAGGCCCGCCGTGGGATTCCCAATGATCAATCCCGCATCCGCCTCACGCAAGGCCGCCGCCAGGGCCTCGGCCGCGCCGCCGGTTTCGCCATTGACCAGCACCACCAATGGGCCGGGAATCAGTTCTTTGGCCGCTCGCGGCGCCTCGACTTCCTGGCCCCACTCCAGCAGAGTCGTTTTTTTTGTCGTAAACAGATCCGCCACCGCGATCGCCGCCGCGTAATCATTGCCGTCGGCAAAACGCAGGTCCAGAGCCACCCCGGCAAGCGGGTTGGTGGTCGCCAATGCGTGATACACCGCGTTCATTTTGTCCGCCAAACCGCTTCCGACCTCCCCCACGCGCAAATACGCCACGTTGCTTTCCAGGACCGCCGATTGGACCGGTTCGGCGGCGCCGGGTGAAACGGTTGTCTCCGTCGTGCCCCCGACCAGGGTCGCCCGGCCGTGCAATTGGTGCAGCAGACCTTCCACCGCCGCGGAATTCAATTCGGCATCCGTCACGCCCGGAAGATTGGCCCGCAGCAATTCATAGACCTGTTTGAAATCCGGGGCGGTGTCCGTTGTGTCCGCGCACAACGACCCGCCCGTCGCCAGCCAGCCGGCCAGCGTCAGGACGAAGAGATTCAAAAACCGTTGTATCATGACCGCTAAAAATGGTTCACAAACGGCGGGAAGTAAAGTCGCAATGAATTCAAGACAGCGCCTTTGCTGCAATGTCGCGGCGGAAATGCGCGCCGTCGAAATGGATTTGTTTCACGGCGGCGTAGGCGGCGGTTTGCGCGGCTTTCAAATCCCTGCCCAGTGCCGTCACCCCCAGCACCCGGCCGCCATTCGTCACGATTTGGCCGTCCTTCAACGCCGTGCCGGCGTGGAAAACCTTCGTGTTTGGCAGTTTCGCCGCCTCGGCCAGGCCAAGGATGGGCTTGCCTTTCGGATAATCGCCGGGATAACCGCCGCTGGCCATCACCACACAAACAGATGCCATCGGGTCCCACTGCAATTCCATTTTGCCGAGCGTCCCGCTGATACTGGCGTCGAGCAGTTCGACCAGGTCGTTTTTCAATCGTGTCAGATAAACCTGCGTTTCGGGGTCGCCAAAACGCGCGTTGAATTCCAGAACCTTCGGACCGGTTTTCGTCAGCATGATGCCGGGATAGAGGATCCCGTGAAAATCAATTCCTTCAGCGGCGCAACCGAGCAGCCACGGACTCAGGATTTGATCGCCAACCTTTTTGAGTTCGGCATCGCTCAGAAACGGTGTCGGCGAGTAGGTTCCCATGCCGCCGGTGTTCAAGCCGGTGTCACCATCGTGAGCCCGTTTGTGATCCTGCGAGGTGGGGAACAGTTTCGCAGTCTTGCCGTCGCACAACGCGTGCAGCGAGATCTCCATGCCTTCGAGAAATTCCTGAATGACGATGGGTTTGCCCTGATTGTCAAACCCGCCATCCATGATTCGCAAATTAGCGGGTCCCCGGGACAGCAGGTCATCAATGGCCTGTTCGGCCTCCCACAGGTTGGCGGGGATGAACACGCCCTTGCCCAGGGCCAGGCCATCGGCTTTCACCACACAACGTCCATTGAGTTCGGCCGCGAATCGCTTGGCGGCCGTCGGATCGGTGAAGGTTCCGGCTCTCGCGGTCGGAATGCCATAGCGTTTCATGAATGCCTGGGAAAATGACTTCGACCATTCAAATTCCGCCGCCGCTTGATTCGGTCCCCAGATTCGCAAACCTCCATCCCCAAATTTGCGGTCTTTGTCTTCAAAAAAATCAACGATGCCCTCGGCCAATGGATTATCGGGTCCGACAACGGTTAGATCAACTTTGTGCTGCCTGGCAAAGGCACGCAAGATGGCCTGTTGGTCGGCTTTGATTTCCGGCAGGCATGCCACCGGTTTGCCATTCGACGCGAGCCGCTCCTGCGCAATTCCGGTATTGCCCGGGGCACACCACAATTGCGTGACGTGCGGCGACTGCGCCAGTTTCCACACCAGCGCGTGTTCGCGTCCACCCGAACCGATGACCAGAATCTTCATGAAATGCGTCCAAAGATTACGCGGCCCGCGGCCCCGAAGCAATCGGAAGCCGGAAGACGCGGATCAAACCCGGTCTGAGAAGTCTGCTTAACCGTTTTACAAGGCCCGATAATACCTTTTCTTGGTCGATTGACAGCCAGTTCGGTTCAGCGCAATCTCCGGAAGTATGGATGTCTTAACTCTGGCGCGCATCCAGTTCGGGGCCACGGTGGCGTTTCATTATCTTTACCCGCCTTTGAGCATCGGGCTGGGGGTTTTACTAGTAGTCATGGAGGCGGCCTGGCTTAAAACTAAAAACCCCGTCTATCATCAGATGGCGCGGTTTTGGACGCGGGTGTTTGCGCTCACCTTCGCCATTGGCGTGGCAACCGGGATCGTGATGGAATTCGAGTTCGGTACGAATTGGGCGACCTATTCGCGCTTTGTGGGCGACGTATTCGGCAGCGCGCTGGCGGCGGAAGGCATCTTCGCTTTTTTCCTCGAATCCGGTTTTCTCGCCGTGCTGCTGTTCGGCTGGGACAAGGTGAGCCGGAAGGTGCATTTCTTTTCGACCTGCATGGTCTGTCTGGGCGCGCATTTCAGTGCGGTGTGGATTGTGGTCGCCAATTCCTGGATGCAAACGCCGGGGAAAGGTTACCAAATCGTGATGCACAACGGCGTCCAGCGCGCAGAGGTCACAGATTTTTGGCAAGTCGTTTTCAATCCATCCATGTTGGACCGGCTGTTTCACGTGTTATGCGGTGCGTGGCAGGCGGGCGCCTTCCTGGTCGTGAGCGTCAGCGCGTGGTATCTGCTGAAGCGGCGGCATCAGGATTTCGCCCGCGCCTCATTGCGGGTCGGCCTGACGGTCGCGCTGGTCGCTTCGCTGTTGCAGGTTGTCACCGGCCACGTCAGCGCCCGGGGCGTGGCCAAAAATCAACCGGCCAAACTGGCGGCGTTTGAGGGACTTTATAACACCACGTCGAACGCACCCCTGGTGCTCGTGGGTTACGTGGACGAAAAAGATCAGAAAGTGGAGGGCCTGGAATGGCCGGGCATGCTGAGTTTTCTCGTCGGATTTAACACTCAAACCACGGTGATTGGTTTAAATGATTTTGCACCGCAGGACCGTCCGCCGGTCACGGCGTCGTTTCTATTTTTTCACGGCATGGTGGGCATCGGCTTTGCGATGATTGCCATCGCCGCGCTGGGCTTTCTCTATTTCCGCCACGGCTCGTTGCACGAGCGGCGCTGGCTGCTGTGGATCCTCGTTTTCTCCGTGCTAGGCCCGCAAATGGCCAATCAACTGGGCTGGTTCGCCGCCGAAGTGGGCCGCCAGCCGTGGATTGTCTACGGCCTGATGCGCACGCCGGAAGGGCTGTCGGCTGTCGTCAAGGCCAATGTCATTCTCACCTCGCTGATTTTGTTCACGTTGATTTATTTCCTGTTGTTTGCGGTGTTCATTTATCTGCTCAACGACAAAATCCAGCACGGCCCGGATGAACAGGATTTGGTCCCGTCCGGCAAACTCGCATTGCCAACCGCACTGACCCACCACCCCAGGACATGAAGCTCGATCTCAACACGGTTTGGTTCATTCTCGTCGGTGTACTGTTCACCGGGTACGCGATGCTCGACGGCTTCGACCTCGGCATCGGCGCGCTGCACCTGTTCACGAAGGACGACACCGAGCGCCGCACCTTGATCAATGCCATCGGCCCGGTCTGGGACGGCAACGAAGTCTGGCTCGTCACCGGCGGCGGCGCGTTGTTCGCCGCGTTCCCGAACGTTTACGCAACGATTTTTTCTGGGTTTTATCTCGCGTTCGTTTTGCTGCTGGTGTCGCTGATTTTTCGCGCCGTCGCGATTGAATTTCGCAGCAAACAACCCATGCATTGGTGGCGGCAGACGTGGGACATCGGGTTTTCCGCCGGAAGTCTGGTGTCGGGCCTGCTCATGGGCGTGGCCCTCGGTAACATCGCCTGGGGCGTGCCAGTCGGTGCCGATGGCGAATTCGCCGGGACGTTCCTCGGTCTGCTGACGCCGTATCCGCTGCTGGTCGGCGTCACCACCGTGGCGTTGTTCATGATGCACGGCGCAATTTACGGTGTCATGAAAACCGAGGGCGCGCTTCACGACAAACTGCGCGTCTGGGCCATGCGCTGCATCATTTTCTTCGTGATTTGCGCCGTGACCCTGACGATGGCCACGCTGCTGTACGTGCCGCGCATGGCCGCGCGCCTGCATGACCACCCGTGGCTCTTCAGCATCGCCCTGGCAAACATGCTGGCCATCGCCAACATCCCGCGCGAATTTCACCATCGCCGCGACTGGCTGGCGTTCCTGTCGTCGTGCGCGGCGATGATCACGCTGATGATGCTGTTCGGCCTGAACCTGTATCCGAACCTGGTTTATAGCCTGCCCGATCCGGCCAACAGCCTGACGATTTACAACGCGTCGTCGTCGCCAAAAACCCTCGGCATCATGCTCATCATCGCGGGCATTGGCGTGCCGGTGGTGATTGCCTACACCGTCTGCATCTACTGGATTTTCCGGGGAAAAGTGAAACTGGACCGGATGAGCTACTGACCATTTACGATTTACGAGTTTCCTGAAAGTCTCGCGCGTCGCGTAAATCGTATATCGTAAATTATACCACCCTGGCCTCGCCCGAACCCTTGATCACTTCGCCAATGAGCCACGCCCGGTGTTTCTGCCCGTCCTCCGTGGCAGCACTGCGGAGGGTGGACGCGTTAATGAATTTCAAAATGGCATCCGCCTGGTCCGCCGATACGATGGTCACCATCCCAATACCCATGTTGAACACCTGGTAAAGTTCGGCTTCCGGCACGCCGCTTTCGGATTCGATCAATTTGAAAATTGGCAGCATGTCCCATGAACCTTTGTGGATAGCCACATCGCAGGTCTTCGGCAACACGCGCGGAATATTGTCCACAAACCCGCCGCCGGTGATGTGCGCAAAGGCCCTGATTGGCAGAAGGGAGTTGGCAGAAGGGAGTCGGGAATTAAAGCGTTTAAGCAATTTCTGAACGAGCGGACCGTAGCTGACGTGAACCTTTAACAGTTCGTCGCAAATCGTGTTTTCCAGTTCGGGGACGTAACTCATCGGTTTCAACTGCATTTGCTCAAAGAAAATCATCCGCGCGAGCGAATAGCCGTTGGTGTGCAGGCCGCTCGAGGCGATGCCAATGACCGCGTCGCCACGCTTCACCGTTTTCTGGCCGTTGAGCATTTTGGATTTCTCCACCACGCCGACAATCGTGCCGCTCACGTCGTATTCGCCGGGCTGGTAAAAACCCGGCATCTGGGCCGTTTCGCCGCCGATGAGTGCGCAATGGTTTTCCGCACAGGCACGGGCGAAACCCTTGATGATTTCGGTAAACACGTGCGGCTCCAGCTTGCCGGTGCCAAGATAATCGAGGAAGAACAACGGCTCCGCACCGAGCACGGCGATGTCGTTGACACAATGGTTCACAAGGTCGGCGCCGATGGTGTCATGCTTGTCCATGGCGAACGCGATTTTGAGCTTGGTGCCGACGCCGTCCACGGACGATACCAGCACCGGCTCGCGGTATTTTTTCAGGTCGAGAGCGAACAAACCGCCGAAGCCGCCGACCTTGCCGAGCACCTCGCGCCGGTGTGTGGACGCGAGCAATTGCGGCAACGTGGCCTTGACCTTGTTGCCCAAATCGATATCCACACCGGCCGCAGCGTAAGCCTTCTGTTTCATCGGCGAAGATTAAATCCGCAAAACGAGGTGCGGGCGAGAAAATTTCATTCGGCGTGGCGGCTTTCGGCAGAAAGCCGCCAATTCAATTTCGGTTGAAGTTTGCGGCGGTCTGACGGTCGTAGCGGCATGTCGGCAGACTGCCGTATTCCTTTAATTTTTTTAGATGGCGGCTCTCTGCCGAGACGCCGCTATGCCAAAAACGGCAACTCCACAATTTTCGCGGAACTCTCTCCAGCCGCCGTCCGCAACGTCAGTTCGGTTCCGATTTGGTTGGCTTCGCGGCGGACGTAACCGAGCGCAATGTTGGCGTCGAGTACGGGTGATTTCACGGCGCTGGTGATGTGGCCGATTTCCTTGCCATCGCGGAACAGTTTGTCACCCCGCTGCGGTAATGGCAGCCCCGCGCTTGCGGGGTCGGCAAGGCGCAGGCCACGTAGTTCGCGCGTGACGTGGCCAACGCTGTGGATGCGGTTGATGACTTCCTGTCCGATGTAACAACCCTTGTTATAACTCACGGCACGGTTTTCGATGCCGCATTCGAGCGGAATGTTCGTCTCGTCCATGTCCAGGCCGAAGCGCGGAATACCGGCCTCGATGCGTGCGGTTTCAAACGCCTGCCAGCCGCAGGCGCGTCCGCCGACTTGTTTTGCCGCCGCAATGAGTTTGTCCGCCGCCGCACCAAGCGAGGAGTTGGGAATAAACAGGTCAAAGCCGACAATACCGGGAGCGCTGGCATCCTGCCGGCGAGTCGCAAGGCTTCCATCTCCTGAATCCGCCGGCAGGATGCCGGCGCTCCCAGCCAAACGCGCGTGGTTTGCCAGATAAATTTCACCCAGCGTGGCATCGGAAATTATCACAATGGTGGGGCCGACCTGCTGGTCGGCCTGGACGCGCGGCAGCGCGTCCCTCCCGATCAATCCCGTCGCAAGGACAACCTCTTCCGATCCATGTCCTTGCACGCTCAACAAGCCGTAATGCGGCGCGACGTCCACGATTTGTACGTCATCGGCAACGATGAATTTTTCCAGTCGTTGCGAAATTTTTTCGGTCAGGCCCGGCTCGAAATCCAGAAGCAATTCATCCTGCAAATTAAAAATATTCAGGTCACTTTCCATTTTGCCCTTGTTGGTCGTGACGGCGGCATAGCAACCCTCGCCGACGCGCAGTTTTTTCACGTCGTTCGTCACCTGGCCGTGCAGAAAGCGGACGCGGTCGGCGCCGGTCAGGCAGATCCGGCTGCGGCCGCTCAAATCCAATACGCCCACGCTCTGGCGCAGCGCGGCGAGTTCGGCGAGCCAGTCGCCGTAATCGTTTACGATTTCCGCACCATTCAATTCGGCGAACCGCGCGCTGAGGCTGTGGTGAAATTCGTGCAGGAACAATGATCCCATAAAGTGATTGTAGCGGCGGTTTGTGACCGCCGCATTTAGATAATTTACAAAAATAGGGACACTCATAAAGCGCCGCCACAATGGGAATCGCATTGCGTTGGGTGGCGCTTCGCCGCAAATTGGGGGCATGAATCTGGACGCACTTTATTCGGAACTGACGCTGAAAACCAAAGCCAAGCTGGCGCTGGTGGTGCTCGACGGCCTCGGCGACCTGGCCACGAAGGAGCAACTTTATCTGACGCCGCTGGAAGCCGCCGCCACGCCGAACCTCGACAAGCTGTGCAAAGACTCTGCGCAGGGCCGCATGGTTCCCGTCGCGCCCGGCATCACCCCCGGCAGCGGGCCGGGGCATCTCGGATTGTTCGGCTATGACCCGCTGGAATTCCAGGTAGGCCGCGGCGTGATTGAAGCGTTGGGGCTCGGTTTGGAATTGAAGCACGGTGACGTGGCCGCGCGCGCCAATTTCTGCACGCTCGACAAAAAGGGCATTGTCACCGACCGTCGCGCCGGTCGCATTCCGACGGAAACGTGTGAGAAACTTTGCGCCCTGCTCGCCGCCAAAGTCAAAAAAATCGGCGACACCGAAGTCGTCATCAAGGCCGGCAAGGAACATCGATTTGTCGTCATCTTTCGCGGCAGCGGATTGGAAGGCCCGCTCACGGACGCCGATCCCAATCGCGAAGGTTTTCCCATTCCGACGGTTCATCCCCGTGACGAGAACAACGCCGGCCAGAAAAAGATGGCCGGGCTGATCGCCGATTTTTACAAGGCGGCGCTGCCGATCCTGGCCAACGAAAAACCGGCCAACGGTTTTCTGATGCGCGGCATCGCGCATCAACCGCACATTCCGCTGTTTGAGGAGCGTTACAAATTGAAAGCCGCCGCCCTGGCGGTTTATCCGATGTACAAGGGCCTGGCCCAACTCGTCGGTATGAAAAAAATTGAAGGCCCGGCGACCATCGCGGAACAATTCGAGCGTTTCCTCAAGGAATACGACCACTTTGATTTCTTTTTCATCCATTACAAATACACGGACAAGGCGGGGGAGGATGGCAATTTCACCGCGAAGAAGAAGGCGATTGAAGATTTTGACGCCGCGCTGCCGATTTTGCTGAAGAAAAAGCCGGACGTACTTGCCATTACCGGCGATCACTCGACGCCCGTGGCGCTCAAGGGCCACTCGTGGCATCCGCAGCCGATATTGTTGCACTCGGCGTTCAGTGGCTCGGACAAGCTCGAACGTTTCACCGAAACCGGCGCGAACCTCGGCTCACTTGGTGTGTTTGAGGCGAAGTACCTGATCCGCCTAATGCAGGCCAACGCTAAGATGTTCGACAAGTTTGGTGCGTAAACCCGGTCGCGCCGCGCGGCTGGCACTTTTGAAGCTTGCCAGCGACCACGATTCACCGGCAACTTTTCGCGGAGTGAATCTGCCAAACAAGCTGACGGTCGGACGGTTTGCACTGACAGTAGTTTTTCTTTGGGCCTTGTTCGTCCCGGCCCCCTTTCATTACACCCTGGCGCTGTTTTTCTTCTGTCTGGCGGGTGTCTCGGATTTTCTTGACGGCCGGATCGCGCGGCAGCGTGGTTTGATCACCAACTTTGGCGTCCTGATGGACCCGCTGGCGGACAAGGTGATGACCTGTTCGGCATTCATTGCCTTTGTTGAAAGCACGCATCAAGCTTCCAATCCGCCGGTGACGGTCGAGGCGTGGATGGTCATCATCATTGTCGCGCGCGAACTGGCCATTACCGGATTGCGGCTGCTGGCGGCGTCGAAACACGTGGTGCTGGCGGCGGAACGTTACGGCAAACACAAGACGGTTTCGCAAATTGCGGCCATCATTGCGTTGCTCATTGTGGACGCCTGCAAGGAATGGCCGTCAGGGCTGCAACATCTGCTCCAGGGCTGGGTGCCAGGATTTGCCGAAATCGCATTGTGGGTGACGGTCGTGCTGACCATGACTTCCGGCGCGCTCTATTTGTGGCGCAACCGGGCGCTTTACATGAACGACGTGTGACGCCCATGCAGAATGAAGAAGGAAGAATGCAGCAAGGGAA
>Ga0181535_10005459_pt1 | contig 13602 bp, 6 predicted proteins | sample PEATcosm2014_Bin_44_FD_119774 | JGI IMG/M metagenome (GOLD analysis project Ga0181535, IMG submission 119774) | Peatland microbial communities from MTU Mesocosm Facility, Houghton, MI, USA - PEATcosm2014_Bin17_30_metaG | ecosystem: Environmental > Terrestrial > Soil > Wetlands > Peat | place...
CGAGGGGGACCCCGCATGCCGTTAACGGGCGCCGGAAGTTCAGTACCACTGGAGTGCAACGTTCCCTGGCCAGGGAGAAGGACGAGCAGCGGAGCCTGGCGCCACAGTCCTGATTCAAGTATGGAGTATGTGTCAAGGGGTTTGCGGCGTAAGTGATTGAGATAGTTGGGGAGATGGGTGGTGACTGCACCCGGTGGCGCCGGCGGTTTTGCCGCTGGTGTTTTTGAGAATGACCGAGGCGGAGCTGGGGCGAGATAAGAACAGAAGCGAAGGAAAACAACCGGCGGCAAGACCGCCGGCGTTACCGAGAGCAGGCCGGGCTTTGCCCGGCTGCGCGGATTGGTGAGCGGCGCGCCGGTTTACCAACCTGCCTTGCCGGGCGTACTTCTCTTGATACCGGCGTGTTGGCCGGTCGGGGACCGGCCCCACTTGGCTACTGCGTTTTGGCGGGGAACATCGGCGGTTTCGGCGGGTTGGCGGTCTTGACGACGTCCTGCTTGGTCGGCAATTGCGAAGTATCCCAGCCGCCGCCGAGGCTCACTACCAATTGCACGCTGGCCTCCAGGCGCCGCGTCAACAGATCGATCTGGGTTCGTTCGGCGGCCAGCGCGGTGCCCTGCGCGGTCAACACGGTGAGGTACGCCGTGGTGCCGGCCTTGTACTGTGCGGTCGAGACCGCCAAAGCGCGGTCGGCGGACTTGACGGATGCATCGGCCACCACCGATTCGTCGGCCAGGACGCGTAACGTGGAGAGGCTGTCCTCTACCTGCTGGAACGCGGTCAGCACGGTCTGGCGATACGCGGCCACGGCGGCATCGTAGGCGGCCAGGTTTTGGGTAACCTGCGCGCGGCGGCGGCCGGCGTCGAAAATGGTTTCAGCCAGCGTGGGGCCGACCGAGAAGAACCGGCTGGGCCAACTTAGCCAGGTGGTGATGCGCGAAGCCTCGAAGCCGGCCGTGGCGGCCAACGTGAGCGCGGGAAAGAAGGCCGCGTCGGCGATGCCGATCTGTTCGTTGGCGGCGGCGGCGAGGCGCTCATTGGAAGCGATATCCGGGCGCCGCTCCAGCAGCGTGGACGGCAACGCGATGGGCACCGGCGGTGGAGTCGCCGCCAGGATCCCGGCCGCGACGGTGACGGCCGCGGGCGGCTTGCCGGCGAGCACGGCGACGGCGTGTTCCATCTGCGCGCGCGTCACGCCGAAATCGACCAATTGGGTCTGCGCCGCGTAGAGCTGCGCTTCCGCCTGGGCCACATCCAAGTCGGATGCGATACCGCCGGCGAAGCGGTTATGCGTCAGGTCCAGATATTCGCTATAAGACTTGACGGTGCGCGTCAGCAGATCGATATCGCCATCCAGGCCATGCAATGCGAAATAGTCTTGGGCCAACTCGGATTGGTAGAGCAGCCGCGCGTTCTCCAGGTCCGCGGCGGAGGCTTGCGCCTGAGCGGCAGCGGCGGTCACGCCGCGCCGGATGTTGCCCCACAGGTCGGGCTCCCAGGAGGCGCTGATGGGCAGACTGTAAAAGGTGCGCAGTCCGGAAACTGCCGTGGCTGCGCCCGGCGCGGCCCCCGCCTGAGTGCGCGATTCGGTGATGGAAGGCGCGCTGGACACACTGGGGTAGAGCCCGGAGCGGACGATCTTCACCGCCGCCACGGCCTCGCGGTATTGCGCCTCGGCCTGCAACACGTTCTGATTGTCGATGGCGACCTGCTCTTCGAGCGCGTTCAGCTCGGGATCCTTATAGATCTCCCACCATTTACCTTTGAGCTGGCCGTCGTTGGGCTGCGCCTGCTTCCAGCCTTGTGCTTCCTTGAAATCCGCCGGAGGCTGCTCCTTGAACGCCGGCGGCACAACCGCGGCGGGCTGCTTGTAGGTGGGTCCGGGCGTACATCCGGCCAGCGCCAGCACGCCGGCCAGCGCCGCCACAACCGATGGCTTCCTGCGTCGCATTGGGTTCTTCAAGCCTCCGATCCGATCACCTGAGCCTGGCGCCCGCGAACCCGGTTCCACCATTGCTGCAAACGGTCGAAGTAGAGATAGACCACCGGGGTGGTGTACAGCGTGAGCGCCTGGCTGAGGACCAGGCCGCCGATGATGGTGATGCCGAGCGGGCGGCGCAGTTCCGAGCCCACGCCGGTGCCGAATGCCAGCGGCACGGCGCCCAGCATGGCCGCCATGGTGGTCATCAGGATGGGGCGGAAGCGCAGCAGGCAGGCCTCGAAAATGGCGTCGCGCGAGCTCTTCCCCTCCAGCCGTTCCGCCGCCAGGGCGAAATCGATCATCATAATGGCATTCTTCTTGACGATGCCGATCAGCAGAATGATGCCGATCAAGGCGATGACGGTCAAATCCGTATGGGTAACGGTCAGCGCCAGCAGGGCGCCCACACCGGCCGAAGGGAGTGTGGAAAGAATCGTGATGGGATGAATGTAGCTCTCGTAGAGAATGCCGAGCACCAGGTACACGGTGAGCAGCGCGGCGCCGATCAGGATGGGTTGGTTCGACAGCGACTGCATGTAAGCCTGCGCGGTTCCGGCAAACATGGTCTGAATGGTGGGCGGCAGACCGACCTTCTCGGCGGTGGCCTGGATGGCGTCGACCGCGTCCCCGAGAGCCACGCCGGGCCGCAAATTGAACGAAACGGTGACGGCGGGAAACAGGCCCTGGTGGTTGACCGAAAGCGGGGCGGTGGCCGGAGCGAACCGCGCGAAGGCGCTCAGGGGCACCTGAGACCCGGAGGGTGCGCGCACATAGATGCTCCGCAAGATCTCCGGATTCTGCCAGTAGACCGGCGCCACCTCCATCACCACGTGGTACTGGTTGAGCGGCTTGTACATGGTCGAGACCTGGTTCTGGCCGAAGGCGTCGTAGAGTGTGTTGTCGATCAATTGCGGCGAGATGCCGAAGCGCGCCGCGGTGGCGCGGTCGTAAGTGACCAGCGACTGGAGGCCGCGATCCTGTTGATCGCTGTTGACGTCGGCGATGATCGGGATTTTGGCTATTTCGCGGAACATACGCGGCGCGTACGCGTTCAGATCGTCCAGGTTGTCGCCGCGCATGGTGTACTGATACTGCGCGGCGCTGTTGCGGCCGCCGACGCGGATATCCTGGTTGGCCTGCAGGTAGAGGCTGGCGCCCGGAATCCGCGCCAGTTGGGGACGCAGCCGGGAAATCACCAGGTCGGCCGAGATTTTGCGCTCCGCCAGGGGCTTGAGCGAAATGAACATGCTGCCGGTGTTGGTGGACCCGCCGCGGCCTCCGCCGGTAAAGCCGTTCACCGCGTCCACCGCCGGATCGGCGGCGACCTTGTTCACCATCGGCAGCAGGATCTTGTTCATCGCCTGGAACGAGGTGTCCTGGTCGGCCAGAATCTGGCCCGAAAGGCGGCCGTTATCCTGCTGCGGGAAGAAGCCCTTGGGCACTTTGATGAACAGCCGCACGTTGAGTGCGACCGTCGCCAGCAGCACGCAGAGCGTGATGAACCGATGGCGCAGCACGAATTGGAGCGAGCTGCCGTAGCCTCCGATCAAGCGCTTGAAGGCGCGGTCGGTGACGGTGTAGAGCCATCCGTGGTCGGTGTGCTCCTTGAGCATGTGGGCGCACATCATCGGCGTAGCCGTCAGCGACACCACCATGGAAACGCCGATGGCCACCGAAAGCGTCACCGAAAACTCGCGGAACAGGCGGCCCACCACGCCGCCCATCATCAGCAGGGGCAGGAAAACCGAGACCAGTGAAATGCTGATGGTCATCACCGTGAAGCCGATTTCCTGGGCGCCCTTGAGGGCCGCCGCAAAAGGCTGCATCCCCATTTCCAGGTAGCGGGTGATATTTTCGATGACCACGATGGCGTCGTCCACCACGAAGCCGGTGGAAATGCACAGCGCCATCAGCGACAGGTTGTCCACGCTGTACCCCAGCAGGTACATAACGCCGAAGGTGCCGATCAAAGAAACCGGGACGGCCACGCTGGGGATGAAGGTGGTGCGCGGGCTGCGCAAAAACAAAAACACCACCAGAATCACCAGCAGAATGGAGATGATCAGGGTTCGCTCGACGTCGCGTACCGAAGCGCGGATGGTGATGGTCTGATCCATCACGACTCTCACGTCGATGGACTGCGGAATGGCGGCCTTCAACTGCGGGAGGGTGGCGCGAATGCGGTCCACCGTGTCGATGATGTTGGCGCCGGGCTGGCGAAAGATAACGATCAGCACGCTGGGCCTGCCGTTCATGTAACCGGCGTTGCGCAGGTCTTCCACCGAATCCACCGCCTCGCCCACATCGGCGATGCGGACGGCGGTCCCGTTGTGATAGGCGATGACCATGGGCCGGTAATCGGCGGCTTTAAAGATCTGGTCGCTGGCGCCCACTTCCCACATCCTCAGGCCGTCGGAAAGGTGGCCTTTCGGCGTGTTGGTGTTGGCGCCGTTCAGAATGGTGCGCACCTGCTCGAGGCCGATGCCGTAATTGGACAGCGCGTCCGGATTCAGCTCGATGCGCACGCCGGGCAGCGCGCTGCCGCCGACGAAAACCTGTCCCACTCCCGCAACCTGGGACAGTTTCTGCGCCATGATGCTGGAAGCCGCATCGTACATGACGCCCTTGTCGACGACTCCGGAGGTTAGCGCCAGCAATAAAATGGGCGCGTCGGCCGGATTTACCTTGCGGTAATTCGGGTTGGAGGGCAGGTTCGACGGCAGATAGCCGCGGGCGGCGGCGATAGCGGCCTGCACATCGCGCGCGGCGGCATCGATGTTGCGGTTCAGGTCGAATTGCAGGGTGATGCTGCTGGAGCCGAGGCCGCTCGACGAAGTCATCTCGGTGACCGCCGCGATGCGGCCGAACTGGCGCTCGAGCGGCGTGGCCACCGAGGTCGCCATGGTCTCCGGGCTGGCCCCCGGCAGGTTGGCGCTCACGTTCACGGTCGGAAAATCCACCTGCGGCAGCGGCGAGACGGGAAGCAGGCGGAACGCCACGCTGCCGGCCAGGGCGATGGCGATCAGCAACAGCGTGGTAGCGACCGGACGGCGGATGAATGGCTCGCAGATATTCATGGCTTACCGCGCCGCCACCGGCTCCCGGCCGGTTTCCAGGTGGTGCTCGCTCTTGTGCGAAAAGCGCCGCGCCAGCCGGTCGAACCAGAGGTAGATCACCGGCGTCGTGTAGAGAGTCAGCATCTGGCTGAAGATCAGGCCGCCGATGATGGTGATGCCGAGCGGCCGGCGCAGTTCGGATCCGACGCCGGTGCCGAAGGCCAGCGGAACGCCGGCCAGCAGCGCCGCCATGGTGGTCATCATGATGGGCCGGAAACGCAGCAGGCAGGCCTGGTAGATGGCTTTCTCGGGTTCCATGCCCTCCTTGCGCTCCGCGTCCAGCGCGAAATCGATCATCATGATGGCGTTCTTCTTCACGATGCCGATCAGCAGCACGATGCCGATCAGGGCGATCACGCTGAAATCGCTATGGCAGATGTTGAGCGCCAGCAGCGCGCCCACGCCGGCCGACGGCAGTGTGGAGAGGATGGTGACGGGGTGAATGTAGCTTTCGTAGAGCACGCCCAGCACGATATAAACCGTCACCAGCGCGGCCAGGATCAGCACCCATTCATTGGCCAGTGCCGCCTGAAAGGCCTGCGCGCTGCCCTGAAACGCGGCTTGAATGCTGGCTGGCAGGCCCAATTGGTCCTTCAGGCGGTTCACCCCGTTTACCGCGTCGCCCAGCGAAGCGCCCGGGGCGAGGTTGAAGGAGAATGTCACCACCGGGAACTGGCCCTGATGGTTGACGGTGATGGGCACGGAGATCAACTCCACCCGGCTGAAGGCGCTCAGCGGCACCTGACCGCCGGTGGGAAAGACGCTGGCCGAGGCGATGGGCGCGGCGAACACGGCGCTCGAACCGGCCGTGGAACTGGCCAGGGCCGCCGTGCTGGCGGAGGCATTGGGCGCCAGGTTGGAGGGCCCACTGGCGACGATGGCGCTCGACGAGCCTCCCGAGACCACCCCGGTCGACCCCGATGGATAGCCGGTGCCGGTGCGGATGTACAGCTCGTTCAAGTTCTCGGGGTTGCGCGCGAATTCCCGGGCCACCTCCAGAACCACGTGGTATTGGTTCAACTGCGTGAACATGGTGGAGACTTCGCGCTGGCCGTAGGCGTCGTACAGGGTCTGGTCGATGGTGGAAGGCGTGATGCCGACGCGAGCCGCGGTGTCGCGGTCGAAGACCACCCTGGCGCGCAGTCCCTGCACCTGCTGGTCGCTGGCGACGTCGATCAGGTCGGGAAGCTTCTTCATGCCCTCCAGCATGCGCGGGGCGTAGACGTTCAGCTCGTCGGCGCCGGGATCTTCGAGCGTGTACTGAAACTGCGTGCGGCTCACCCGGTCGTCCACCGTGATATCCTGCACCGGCTGCATGAACAGCGTGATGCCGGCAACCTTTTCCAGCTCCGGCTGCAAGCGCCGGATGACGTCGCTGGCGGAAGCGTCGCGCTGATCGAGCGGCTTCAGGTTGATCAGCACGCGCCCGCTGTTGAGCGTGGTATTGGTGCCATCGATGCCGATAAACGAAGACAGGCTAGCCACCGCCGGGTCCTTCAGAATGGTTCCGGTGAGCGATTGCTGCAGCCGCGACATCTCGCCAAACGAAACCGTTTGCGCGGCCTCGGAAACCCCCTGAATTACGCCCGTGTCCTGGATCGGGAAGAAGCCTTTCGGAATATACATGAACTGCAACACCGTGATCACCAGGGTGGCGATGGCGACCAGCAGCGTGATGGTCTGGAACCGCAGCACGAATCGCAAGGTCTTGCCGTAGAAGGCGATCACCGCGTCGAACGCGCGCTCGGAGTTGCGGTAGAACCAACCCTGCCGCGCATCCGGAGTGTGCTTCAGCAGCTTGGAGCACATCATGGGCGTGAGGGTGAGCGACACTACCGCCGAAACCAGGATGGTCACCGCCAGCGTGACGGCGAACTCGCGGAACAGGCGGCCCACGATATCGCCCATGAACAGCAGCGGGATCAGCACCGCGATCAGCGAGATAGTCAGCGACACAATGGTGAAGCCGATCTGCGCCGAGCCGCGTAACGCGGCTTGCATCGCGCTCTCGCCTTCCTCGATGTAGCGCGCGATGTTCTCGATCATCACGATCGCGTCGTCCACCACGAAACCGGTGGAAATGGTGAGCGCCATCAGGGTCAGGTTGTTCAGGCTGTAACCCAGGAGGTACATCACGCCGAAGGTTCCGACCAGCGAAAGCGGCACCGCGACGCTGGGGATCACGGTGGCAGCCAGGTTGCGCAGAAACAGGAAAATCACCATCACCACCAGCGCCACCGTCAGCATCAGCTCCAATTGCACATCCTCGACCGAGGCGCGGATGGTATTGGTGCGGTCCGTCAGGATGGTCACGTCCACCGACTTGGGCAGCGAGGCGGTGAGCTGCGGCAGCAGCGCCTTGATGCGGTCCACCACCGAGATGATGTTGGCGCCGGGCTGCCGCTGGATGTTCATAATCACCGCCGGCGTGCGGTTCATCCAGGCCGCCTGGCGCAGGTTCTCCGCCTCGTCCTTCACCACCGCGACATCGGAGAGCTTGATGGGCGCGTTGTTGCGGTACGCGATCACCAGCGGCTTGTAGTCGGCGCTCGAAAGCAACTGGTCGTTGGCGCCGATCTGGAACGACTGGTGCGGCCCATCGAAGTTGCCTTTGGCCAGGTTGACGTTGGCGGCCAGGATCGCGCTGCGCAGATCCTCCAGATTCATCCCGTAGGAGGCCATCTGGGTGGGATTGGCCTGGATCCGCACGGCCGGCTTCTGGCCGCCGCTGATGCTCACCAGGCCCACCCCGGCGAGTTGCGAGATCTTGGGCGCCAGGCGCGTGTCCGCCAGGTCTTCCACCTTGGTCAGCGGCATCGTTTTGGAAGTCAGCGCCAGGGTCAGGATGGGCGCGTCGGCCGGGTTGGTCTTGCTATAAATCGGCGGCGCCGGAAGATCGGCGGGCAGGAAGGTGCCGGAAGCGTTGATGGATTGCTGCACCTCCTGCTCGGCCACGTCGATATTCAGGTTGAGGTTGAATTGGAGGGTGATGACCGAGCTGCCGTCGGAGCTGGTCGAGGTCATCTGCTGCAAGCCGGGCACCTGGCCGAACTGGCGCTCCAGAGGCGCGGTCACGGACGATGCCATCACATCCGGGCTGGCGCCGGGGTAGAACGTCGCCACCTGAATAGTCGGGTAATCCACTTCGGGAAGCGCCGAAACCGGCAACTGCTTGTACGCAACCGCCCCGGCAAGCAGGATGCCCACCATCAGGAGCGAGGTTGCGACCGGACGAAGAATAAATGTCCGGGACGGGCTCACTGCGCGTTCCCTCTGCCGGCCTTTCCCGTGCCGCCGCGGCCGCCACGGCCGCCTGGGCCGCCGCGCCCGCCCGCCGGCTGCTCTCCGGCGATGGTGGCGACCACCTTGCTGCCTTCGTTCAGCTTGTCGACACCCTGCATTACCACCACGTCGCCGGGGTTGAGGCCCGACACCACTTCCGTCTGATCGCCTTCGGTTGTGCCGGCGGTGATGTTGCGCACGGTCACCGTGTTATCGGGCTTTACCAGGTATACGTATTTGTTGTCGGTGGTGATTTGCACCCCACCGCTGGGAATCAGCACCACGCCGTGCTTGGTTTCCACCAGCAGCCGCACGTTGACGAACTGGTTGGGGAACAAGGCGTTGTCCGTGTTCGGATAGATCGCACGCAAGCGCAGTGTGCCGGTAGTCTGATCGATCTCGTTGTCGATGGTAGCTAGCGCGCCGGCGGCGATCTTCTTGTGCAGGTCGTTGAAGGTTCCGGCGTCGCGGTCCCAAGCCTCCACCAACAACCTCTGGCCGGCCCGGTAGCGCGGCAGCACCGATTGCAACTTGTCCTCGGAGATGGTGAAGACCACGCTGATGGGCTGAATCTGGGTGACCACCACCAGTCCCGTGGTATCCGTGGCGTGCACGATATTGCCAGGGTCCACCAGGCGCAAACCGACGAGCCCGGTGATGGGCGAATTGATGTGGCAGTAAACCAGGTTGACCTTGGCCGCATCGATCTGGCCCTGGTCGTTCTTGACCACACCCTCTTCCTGCTTCACCAGCGCTTTCTGGGTGGCATATTGTTGCTCGGGAATGGCGTTTTGCTTCAACAGCCCGGCGTAACGGCTCAGATCCACATTGGCGTTATCGAGCAGGGCCTGGTCGCGCAACAGCGCACCCTCGGCCTGATCGAGCGCTGCCTGGTAGGGGCGGGTATCGATCTCCACCAGCGGAGCGCCCTTTTGCACGACATCGCCTTCCTTGTACTTCACCTCCATCAACTGGCCGTCCACGCGGCTCCTGATGGTGACCGTGCTGAGAGCCGTGACGTTGCCGAGCGATTCCACGTAAACGGCGATATCGCCCCTCTTGACGCGCGCGGCGACCACCGGAGTGATGCCGCCCCGGCCGCCACGGCCCCCGGAACCGGCCGTGGGAGGCGCATTGCCCGCGCCAGTACTTCCGCCGGCGCCCGATTTGGGCCAGTAATAATAAGCGACTGCCGCAGCCGCGGCCAGCAGCACCAGCAACCAAAGCCAGCCCTTGCCGGAACGAGGCCGTTGCGGAGGGTTTTCGGGTTGCTGCGCGGGGGCGCCAATCACCGGCGCCGAGGAGGTGGTTTCACTCATCGCACGCTCAATCTCTTGGCGGCCTGCCTTGAGGCGCGCTTCGTCATCATAACCTGTACACCATTTTCACAAATCGGCCAGTATGCCATCCACCAACATAGCGCCGTGAGCCGAAACACAAAGATAGCATCGGGCCGCTTTCGCTTGCTTAGGATGGCGACAAAACACCCCGGCGAGGTTACCCTAAGACCACATAGCCCTTTCGAGCCGTGGCGAGGGCGCGGAGCTGGCCTATACAGCAACAAAGACACCGGCGACAAGATCGCCGGCGCTACCACGGATACTACCCGTCTCCCGGCCGCGCGGCCGCTGCGGGTAATATGAACTACATGCGAATCCTCAGCGCTTTGTTGCTGGTTGGTTGCGCCGCAGCGCAGCCGTCATTCACTCTCGACCGCGTTTTAGGCGCGGCCTTTCCCAGCGGGCTCACGGCTTCCCCGGCGGGCGGCAAGTTTGCCTGGGTGGAAAACGCACGCGGGGTGCGCAACATCTGGGTAGCGGAAGCGCCGCGCTACCAGGCGCGGCAGATCACGGCCTACACCCAGGACGATGGCTACGAGTTGGCCGAGCTTGCCTGGACGCCGGATGGCGGGTCGATCGTCTACACACGCCTGGATGGCGCCAACCGAGCCGGCGAATATCCGAACCCAGCGCTCGATCCGAAGGGCACCGAACAGGACGTCTGGCTGGCGAGTCTGTCGGGCGGCGCGCCGCGCAAGATCGGCGAAGGGGAATCGCCCGCGGTGGCACGCGACAGCCGCATCGCGTGGATTCACAAAGGCCAGCTCTGGCTGGCGCCGGGCGACGGCAGCGCGCCGGGCGCCGCTCTCAAAACGCGCGGCCAGTGCGCGAGCCCGGTATGGTCGCCCGATGGAACGCGCGTCGCGTTTGAGAGCGACCGTGGCGACCACGGCTTCATCGGCGTTTACGATACCGCGTCAGCGACCCTGCGCTACCTCGACCCCAGCACCGATCGCGATAGCCAACCTGCCTGGTCGCCCGACGGCCACAGCGTGGCCTTCATTCGCATTCCATCCACCGGCGTGCGCGGCCCCCGCGAACCCCGCCGCGCGGGCGAACCCTGGTCTATCCGCGTAGCCTCGGCCGAAACCGGGGAGGGCCGCGAGGTGTTCCGCGCCCGCCAGGGCCCGGGCAGCGTTTTCCGCGAAATCACCGCCATCAGGCAGCTTTTGTGGGCCGGATCGCGTCTGATTTTTCCCTGGGAGGCCGATGGCTGGACGCACCTTTACTCGATTCCCGCCGGCGGCGGCGATCCGCTGTTGCTAACGCCCGGAGCGTTTGAAGTGGAAGAGGTTGCCCTGGCGCCGGATGGCCGCTCCGTGTTTCTCAACTCCAATCAGGGCGATATCGACCGCCGGCATCTCTGGAAGGTCGCCGTTTCCGGAGGCGCGCCGGAAGCGGTCACCCAGGGCAACGGCATCGAATGGGCGCCCGCGCCGGCGGCCGATGGAACGCTGGCTTTTCTGCGCTCCGATGCCCAACATCCCGGCCACGCCGCCATCCGCATCGGCGCTGAGATCCGCGACCTGCATCCCGAATCCATCCCGGCCGATTTCCCGATTGGCCAGATGGTGACTCCGCAACAGGTGATTTTCTCGAGCGCCGACGGCCTCGCCATCCACGGACAGCTTTTTCTGCCGCCTGCCGCCAAGCCCGGTAGCCGCTCGCCAGCCATGGTCTTCTTTCATGGTGGCTCGCGGCGCGAGATGCTGCTTGGCTGGCATTACATGTATTACTACGCGAACTCGTACGCGATGAACCAGTATCTCGCCAGCCGCGGCTACGTGGTGCTGAGCGTGAATTACCGCAGCGGCATCGGTTATGGGCTGGACTTTCGCGAAGCCCTGCGGTACGGGCCCGCCGGCGGCAGCGAGTATAACGACGTGCAGGGCGCCGGAGTGTACCTGCGTTCGCGCGCCGATGTGGATCCGGACCGGATTGGCGCCTGGGGAGGCTCCTACGGCGGATACCTCACGGCGATGGCGCTGGCGCGCGCCTCGGATCTGTTCCACGCCGGCGTGGATCTGCATGGGGTCCACGACTGGGCCACCGAGCTCGAAATCCCGGTGACCGCGCCCGATTACCAACTGGCGTTCGAATCGTCGCCGATGGCGTTCGTCTCCACCTGGCGCTCGCCCGTGCTGCTGATTCAGGGCGATGACGATCGGAACGTGCAGTTCAACCAGACGGTGAAGCTGGCCGACGCCTTGCGCCGCCAACACGTGGAAGTGGAAGAACTGGTCTTCCCCGACGAGGTACACGATTTTCTGCTCTACCGCACCTGGCTAGCGGCGTATCAGGCCGCGGCCAGTTTCCTGGATCACAGAATGAAGTAGCGGCGTGCCGCGTAGGGCAGCTCCACAGCCATAGCTGTTTTGCATGTCTTCGGCAGGATTACGGCCGGTTTGGGAGGTCGGTCAGTCGTATCAGATGCAGTTCGAACACGGGAAAAGGGGACCAGAGTGCGCCGGGATAAACCGGCATGTTGTAGGGGATGAAAGAGCCCTATAGGAAAGGGAAAAGGGGACCAGACGCATTTTCGACTCACATCCGCCTTCCAGTTTGTACCGTTCGTCGTCGTTCAGAAAATGCGTCTGTCCCCTTTTCCGACATCTCTTGTTCGAGCTGTCCGGCGCAAAGAAATGTCGAGATGAATCTCGACACAGCAGGCCGGACGGCCCGCGCCACGGCGCTCGCGATTCCCCGGTGCCGCCACGGCGCGCGGCAGTGGGATCATAATAGGGTTTCGCGCGAGTGCGCGCACCGAGCCCGTTTTATTGACAGGAGATCCCAACCGTGACACCAGACGAAGTCCGGCGGCGAGTGGAGGAAATTGGCATTATTCCGGCGATTCGCGTTTCGTCCTCCGAGGATGCGCTGTTTGCGGCGGAGGCAGTCTCGAACGGGGGCATTCCCATCGTCGAGGTGACCATGACGGTGCCCGGCGCGCTCGAAGTGGTGGCGGAACTGGCGCGACAGCATCCGCAAGTGATCGTGGGCGCGGGGACGGTGCTCGACCTCGAAACGGCGCGCCGCTGCCTGGACGCGGGCGCGCGCTTCCTGACCAGTCCCGGCCTGGATCTGAGCGTGGTGGAATTCAGCCGCGCCGAGAAGGTCGCGGTATGGCCGGGCGTGCTGACGCCTTCCGAGGTGATGGCCGCGCACAAGGCCGGCTGCGAGATGGTGAAGGTGTTTCCGTGCGCGCAGGTCGGTGGACCAAGGTACATCCACGCCCTGGCGCGGCCGTTTCCGCACATCGGATTCATCGCATCCGGAGGCGTCAAGCAGACCACGGCGCTCGAATTCATCCTTTCGGGCGCGGCGGCGCTGGGCATTGGCAGCGAACTGATCCCGCCGGAGTGCATCGAGCATCGCCATCCGGACCGCATCCGCGAGCTGGCGCGCCGCTTTCTGGGCATGGTTCGCGCCGCGCGCCAGCAACTGGCGGAAGCGGAGGAGTAAGGGCGTGTCACGGAATTTGCAGAACGAGCGACGACCGCTCCCTTCGGTCGCGGCTCCGTTCGGAGCGGCCGACATCATTGCGGAGCTGGAGGCACACGCCAACCCCGCCAACGTCGCCGGCATGGCGCGCTACGGCATCGCGACTGAACACGCGTTGGGTGTGCCGATTCCGTTGCTGCGCGGTTTGGCCAAGCGGGCAGGCACGGATCACCGGCTGGCCGGCGAATTGTGGGCCTCCGGAATTCACGAGGCGCGGATCCTGGCCACCATGGTGGAAGATCCGGCGCGCATCACGCCTGCCCAAATGGACCGCTGGGCGCGCGATTTCGATTCCTGGGACGTGTGCGACCAGGCCTGCCAGAACCTCTTCCGCTGCACGCCGTTCGCCTGCGCCAAGGCCGTCCAGTGGTCGGGCGCGAAG
>Ga0181535_10005461_pt1 | contig 13598 bp, 11 predicted proteins | sample PEATcosm2014_Bin_44_FD_119774 | JGI IMG/M metagenome (GOLD analysis project Ga0181535, IMG submission 119774) | Peatland microbial communities from MTU Mesocosm Facility, Houghton, MI, USA - PEATcosm2014_Bin17_30_metaG | ecosystem: Environmental > Terrestrial > Soil > Wetlands > Peat | place...
ACCAGATAAATCGTAATGGGGGATTTGTCTTTCCGAACTGTATTCAGAAAGGTGTCCTGAATATTTTGTGCCGGCTTGTTCTCCATATGCCGATCTCCTACTTTCTTTTTGAAGTTGTTTGTGATCCTGCTGTCGCACCGAATTTCAGATACACGGGACGATCCCGGAACGCCCGGAACCGGCAAACCCCGCAATGGGTCAACTTTATAGGGATTTTCGGCCTATTTCAACTCCACTGAGGAGTTACGTTCGGGTTGAAATGGTCCCCGAGGGAGTTCGAGGGGGCCAACTCTTCGGCGAAGATGAGTGTTTGCCATGGAATAGGCGAAAGAACGGGAAAGAGCCAAGCGCTGGGACAGGGCTGATTCCGCGGCTGATAGCATCGATTTGTAGTCGAGGGGTCTGAAAGAAGGCGGCATGCAAAAGACTGCCATTCCGGAGCGGGTTGAGACAAAAAGCGGCGTCGCCGTGCGCACGCCGGTGCCGATGCTGGACCTGAAACGACAGTACGAGCCGTTGCGCGGCGAACTGCTGGATGCACTGGGACAGGTGCTGGAGACGCAGCAGTTTATTCTCGGCGAGCACGTGGCGGCGTTTGAGCGGGCAGCTGCGGAGCAGTTGGACGTAAAGCACGCGCTGGGTTGCTCGTCAGGGACAGATGCGCTATGGCTGGCGCTGGCTGGCGCCGGAATCGGGCCTGGAGCAGCAGTGGTGACGACGCCGTTCAGCTTTTTCGCCTCAGTGAGCGCGATTCTGCGCGCGGGCGCAACGCCGGTGCTGGCCGACATCGATCCGGCGACGTTCAATCTGTCGCCGGCGGCCGTTGAAGCGGTCCTGGATGGAGAGCTCGGAGCAGCAGTGAAAGCGATTCTGCCGGTGCACCTGTACGGATTGTGCGCGGACGCTACCGCATTTTCCAGGCTCGGTCGGGAACGCGGGCTGACGGTCGTCGAAGACGCGGCGCAGGCGTGGGGCGCGGAGTGGAATGAAACGAAAGCCGGCGCGCTGGGCGACGCTGCGGCATTCAGTTTTTATCCCACCAAGAACCTGAGCGCTGCTGGCGACGCGGGCCTCGTGACAACCAACCGCGATGATGTGGCCGAGCGGGTGAAGATGCTGCGCAACCAGGGAATGCGCCGCCGCTATCACCACGATGAGCTGGGCTGGAACGCACGCATGGACGGCTTCCAGGGCGCGGTGCTTTCGGTGAAGCTCAAATATATCGGCGCGTGGAACGAGAAGCGGTGCGAGCTGGCAGCGCGATATGGCAGGCTGTTTTCGAGGGCCGGGCTTGCCGAGAATGGGCCGTATCCGGCGAACGGGTTGGTGCTGCCGCATGCAGCGCCGGGAGCGAAACACGTTTGGCACCAATATGTAATTCGCGTGGTGCGGCGCGATGCGCTGCGCGAGTTCCTGACGGCGCGAGGAATTGGATCGGAGATCTATTATCCGGTTCCGCTGCACAGGCAGGAGGCGCTGAAGGGGCTGGGGTACAGCGAAGGGGATTTCCCCGAGGCGGAGCGCGCCGCGCGCGAGGTTCTGGCGCTGCCGATTTTTCCGGAGTTGCGCGAGGACGAGCAGAACGCAGTGGCCGAAGCGATTGCGGAGTTTCTGTCGTAGCGATCAGCCTTCAGCTTGTTCTGCCGGCTATAGATCGGGCATTTAGACTCAAGCCACAACTGGGGCGTTCCTGGCGAATCCACACGAGAGGAGCGGGCGGATTTGCGTATTGCGATCGACACCGGCGGCACGTTTACCGACTGCGTTTGTTTGGCGGACGGAAAACTGCGCGTGAAGAAAATCTTTTCGACGCCGGCGGACCCCTCGCGCGCGGTACTCGAAGGCGTGCGGCAGTTGGGCGGCGCGGAGAATGTGGAGGTGCGCCATGGAACAACCGTGGGCACCAACACGATGCTGGAGCGGACCGGAGCGCGCGTGGCGTTTGTGACGACGGCAGGATTTGAAGACACGATTGCGATCGGAAGGCAGGCGAGACAGCGGCTCTACGACTGGTTTGCGCCGGCGCCGGAGTGCCTGGTGGCGAAAGAGCTGCGATTCGGCGTTCGGGAGCGCGTGAGCGCGGAAGGTGAAATTCTGCGCGAGCCGGCAGACGATGAGTTAGCGGCATTGGTGGAGGCCGTCAAGGCGAGCGGCGCTGAGGCAGTTGCGATCAGCCTGCTGTTCTCGTTTGCGAACCCAAAAACGGAGCGGCGCGTGGAGGCCGCGTTACGGCAGCTCGGGATTCCGGCTTCCGTATCGCACCGGATTCTGCCTGAGTTTCGCGAGTATGAGCGCGCATCGACGACGGTGGTGAACGCGTATCTCGCGCCGCGAATGCAGGTCTATTTATTGGCTTTGGAAAAGCGGATCGCCGAGCAATACAGTGGCGGGCGCGTGGATGTGATGCAGTCGTCGGGAGGCATCATTGCGGCGCGCGCGGCGGCGGAGGAGCCCGTGCGCACGGTTTTAAGTGGGCCGGCAGGCGGAGTGGTGGGCGCGTGCCGCATGGCGCAGTGGGCGGGATTCGATAAGATCATCGGGTTCGATATGGGAGGCACATCGACCGATGTTTTTGTGGCGAACGCGGAGACGGGCGCGGAGCTCACGCGCGAGTCGGTGGTGGCTGGAGTGCCGATTGGCGTGCCGATGCTGGACATAGCTACGGCGGGCGCAGGCGGAGGGTCCCTCGCGCGTTTTGACGCGGGAGGCATGCTGCGAGTCGGCCCCGAATCCGCCGGCGCCGATCCGGGGCCGATTTGCTTTGGCCGCGGCGAGCGCGCAACGGTGACAGACGCGAACTTTATGCTGGGTCGACTGGACGCGGAGAGCTTTCTGGGCGGGGGCGTGCAGTTGGACAGCGAGCGCACGCGACGCATGATGCGCGAGCAAAAAGGCGGACTCGAAACGGTGGAAGATTTCGCGGCGGGGATTGTGCGCGTGGTGGAGACGCAGATGGAGAAGGCGATCCGCGTGATCAGTGTGGAGCGCGGGCACGATCCACGCGATTTTACGCTGGTGGCGTTTGGCGGCGGAGGGCCGCTGCATGCATGCTCGCTGGCGCGTGCGTTGCGCATTCCGCGCGTAATGGTTCCGGCGCTGCCGGGAGCGCTTTCAGCGGTGGGAATTTTGCTGGCGGATACGGTGCGGGACTTTTCGCGCACGGTGATGTTGCCGGGCGATGCCATGGGAACTGTTGACGAGATTTTCGGCGAGCTTTCTGCGGAGGGCGCGGCGGAGTTTGCGGCGGAAGGATTGAAAGGAAAGGTCGAACGGAGTCTGGATTTGCGCTACCGGCGCCAGGGTTACGAGCTCAATGTCGGCTACGATCCGCAGGCGCCGGATCGGTCGATCAATGCGTTCCACGAGTTGCATCGGCAGCGGTACGGGTTTGCGGATGCAGCGCGGCCGGTTGAGATTGTGAACCTTCGCGTACGGATGATTGCTGCGAGCGAGCCCTACGAGCCGGAGAGGCAAGCTCTGGCTGCGGGCGATGGCAGCGCGGCTTGCAGCGCCGAGCGCAAAGTTTGGTTTGAGGGCGGATGGAGGGCAACGCGATTCTACAAGCGTGAGCTGCTTCGGCCGGGCGATGCGATCGCGGGCCCGGCGATGATCACCGAGTACACCGCGGCCACGCTCGTGCCGCCGGGATGCGCGGCGCGCGTGGATGGATTGGGCAACTTGGTGATCGAGATTGGCGAAGATGCGGTGGGCGAGGAGGCGGGCGCATGAAGACGCAGGCGGCCGATCCGGTGGAACTCGCGATCTTTCAGTGCGCAGTGCACTCGATTGCGGAGGAGATGGGCGCGGCGCTGCGGCGGACGGCGCTCTCGCCCAACATCAAGGAGCGGCGCGATTATTCGTGCGCCGTGTTTGACGGGCGCGGGCGCGCGATTGCAATGGGCGACCACATGCCGGTGCACCTGGGATCGATGCCGATGAGCGTGCAGGCGGCGATCGAGGCAATCGAGTTTGCGCCGGGAGACATTGCGATCCTGAATGATCCGTACGCAGGCGGAACGCACCTGCCGGACATCACGATGGTTTTGCCGGTCTTTCTTGAGGCCGGGGGCGCGCCGGTCTTTTACGTTGCCAACCGCGCGCATCACGCCGATGTGGGTGGGAAGTTCGCGGGATCGATGGGGCCGGCGACGACGATCGAGGACGAGGGGATTCGCATCGCGCCGGTGCGGATTGTCCGTGAAGGGGTGGTCGATCGCGAGGTGCTCGATTGGATTCTGCGCAGCGTGCGCACTCCGCAGGAGCGCGAGGGAGACCTGGACGCGCAGATGGGCGCGTGCCGCGTGGGCGAGCAACGCGTGCTGCAACTGGCCGCGAAATACGGAATAGAGAAGCTGGCGACATGGGGCGATGAGCTGCTCGATTACTCCGAGCGGCTGGTGCGGGCGGAACTCAAGAAGATGCCCGCCGGCATCTTCGACGCAGACGACTGGCTGGATGACGACGGCGTGACCGATGAGCCACGCAGGATCGCGGTACGACTCAAGATCGACCCAGCGGCGGGAGCGATCGACGTGGATTTTGCCGGCTCGTCAGCACAGGTTGCGGGCGCGGTGAATGCGGTTCGCGCGATCACGCTTTCGGCGTGCTTCTATGTGCAGCGGTGTTTGCTCCCGGAGGATGCCCCGGCGACCGAGGGGATTCTGCGGGCGCTGACGCTGCATGCGCCGGAGGGCTCGATCGTGAATGCGCGGCCGCCTGCGGCAGTGGCCGGCGGAAATGTAGAGACGTCGCAACGGATTGTGGATGTGCTGATGCGAGCGCTGGCAAAGGCTGTGCCTGCGCGGGTTCCGGCGGCGAGCGCGGGAACGATGAGCAATGTGACGATCGGCGGGACTGATTCGCGGACGGGTGAAGCGTTTGCGTACTACGAAACGGCGGCGGGCGGAATGGGCGCGCGGCCGGGGATGGAGGGGATCAGCGGCGTGCACACGCACATGACCAATTCGCTGAATACACCGGTCGAGGCGCTCGAGTACGCGTACCCGTTTCGCGTGCGGCGGTATGCGTACCGCTACGGCTCGGGCGGCGAGGGGAAGTTTCGCGGCGGGGATGGGTTGATTCGCGAACTGGAGTTGCTGACCGATGCGGAGGTGACGTTGCTGGCGGATCGGAGGAAGTTCAGGCCTTACGGATTGGAAGGCGGCGAGGACGGAGCGGCGGGGCGGGCGCTGGTTTTGAAGGCCGAGAGCGGCGACGAGATGGAGTTGCCAGGAAAGTGCAGCCGCCGGCTCAACAAGGGCGACGTGCTGCGGATTGAAACGCCCGGCGGAGGGGGATGGGGATTTCGCGAGATGAGTTGACTTGCCCGTGAAGCCGGAAGACGCTACGCGCCCGGCACCTTGACCTCGACGTGGGAGGCGCTCTCAACGAAAGTGGCGATGGCGGAGTGATCGAGGTCGCCTTTGCCGTCGGCAATGAGGGATGAGAGCATCTGCTGCACCTGCGCGGTGAGCGGCAGAAAGACGTGATTGGCTTCCGCGGTTTCGAGGGCGTTGCGCAGATCCTTCTGGTGCAGGCTGATTCGAAAACCGGGCTTGAAGTTGCGCGCGATGAGCATGGGGCCTTTGGCGTTCAGGACGGCGCTGCCGGCCAGGCCGCCTTTGACGGCGTTGACCACGACTTCAGGATTGAGGCCGCAGCGCGTGGCGAGGGTGAGCGCTTCGCCCATGGCGGCAATATTGCAGGCGACCATGATCTGATTGGCAAGTTTGGTAGTGTTCCCTGCGCCAACCGGGCCGGTGAGCGTGACGCTCGAACCGAGGCACTTGAGGATCGGCTCAGCCTTGGCAAACACTTCGGGCTTGCCGCCGACCATGATCGCGAGTGTGCCTTCGACGGCTTTCGGCTCGCCGCCCGAGACCGGCGCATCGATAAAATCGACGCCCTTGGCTTCACAGGCCGCGGCGATCTTTTGCGAGACGAGTGGGCTGATGGAGCTCATGTCGATGATGAGGGAGCCGGGCTTTGCGCCGGAGAGAATTCCGTTGGCGCCGAGAACGACCTCTTCGACCTCGGGGCCGTCGGGGAGCATGGTGATGACAATGGGGGCACGCGCGCCGACGTCGGCATTCGATGCGCCGCATTGAGCGCCGTCGGCGACAACGGAGTCGAGCTTGGCGGGAGTGCGGCCGTAGGCGACGACGGTGTGACCGGCCTTGAGAAGGTTCCTGAGCATGGGGCGGCCCATGATGCCGAGGCCGACAAATCCAACGGTTGCCATCGTTCGTCTCCGTTTATGGAATTTACAGCGGCTCTGCAGTTGCTGTGTCCCGAAACCCTGAACGCCAAGTGGATTCTTCATCAAGAAGAATCCACCCTGCACTATGGCTTGAAACGGCTACATTAACTGCGGAACCGCTCTAAGATGAGACTGTGCGCAACTACTTTAACTATTTTACCGAGATCGAGGAGCGCTTCCAGCGGAGGCGAGGGACAATTTTGCTGCTCTCGACCCTGGATTGGGCGCTGATCGAGATGTGGCGTGAGGCGGGGATTCCGCTGGAGGCGGTGTTGCGCGGGATCGATGCGGCGTTCGACAAGTACGAGGCGCGGCAGAAGCGGGCGCGTATGCAGCGCATCAACGGGCTGGCGTGGTGCGCGCAGGCAGTGATGCAGGCGGCTGTGGAGTTGAGTGAGGCAGCCACGGGATCGGCTGCGACAACAACGATGGAGTCGGGATTTGAGCATGAGCGCGTAGCGGCGCATTTGACGTCGGCAGCGGAGGCGCTGGATCGGGCGATGGTCGCAGAAGAGGCCTGCAGGGCAACAGCTGCGCGGCTGCGCGAGCTTGCCGCGAGTGTGCGCGCTGCCGGCAGGGAAAATGCGGCAGCAGTCGATCTTGAAGCTCTGGAGCGGTCGTTGAATGTGCTCGAGGAGAAATTGTTTGTCGCGCTGACGGCGGCTGCGCCGGAGGATCTGCTTGTTGGCTTGAAGGAGCACGCAGCGCGCGAGTTGGCGCCCTACCGCAGCCGAATGGGCGCTGTGCAACTGCGGCAGGTGGAACAACAGTTTGAGCGGAAGCAACTGCTGGTGCACTACAATCTGCCGCGATTGAGTCTGTTTTACATGAGCCAGCAATGAAGAAGCGGACGCCGTCGTTTTCGCGGCACAAGGAAGCTGTGCCGATGAGCTCTCAGCGGAGCGCCGCGGCGCCGCAGCTCGTTCAAATTGAAAAGCCGGTTTATGGCGGAGCGTTCCTAACGCGCGTTGAAGGCAAGGCGGTGTTTGTGCCGCTCGCGTTGCCTGGTGAGCAGGCCCGCGCCCGCGTGATCGATGACAAGCGCGGATATGCGACGGCCGAGGTGGAGGAGATTGTCGCTGCCGCAAAGGAGCGGGTTGCGCCCAAGTGCAAACACTTTGGAGCGTGCGGAGGCTGCCAGTACCAGCACGCAGAGTACACAGCGCAGATCGAAATGAAGCAGGCGATTTTGCGCGAGACACTGGCGCGGGGCGGCGTGCGCGTGCCCGAGGAGATGGCAGTCCTGGCGGGCGATCCGTGGGCGTACCGCAATCGGATTCGGGTGGCGTTCGATGTGGAGGGGCGAGCGGGATATCGTGGACGGCGGTCCCATGAGGTGATTCGAATTGAAGAGTGCCCGATCGCAGCGCCGCTGCTGGTGCGGGCGGCGATGGCGGCGGAGGAGCTTGTGAGGGCCCTCCCGGTGCGCTCGCGGCCTGAAGACATTTCGCTTTTTTGCGACGCGCAGGAAACCGCGCTGCTGGCGACCGCGGTGACAGCGGAAGGCGCGACGCCATGGTTTGAGGGTTTCGCGCGGGGGCTGGCGGAAAGAATTCATGAAACAAACGGCGTGGAGCTTGCCACGCAGGGCGGCAGGGGCCGAGAAGCGCGGACGGTTGCACGATGGGGCGCGAATTCCCTGCTCTATCGTGCGGCGGGCTTCGATTATCGCGTGGATCAAGGGGCATTTTTTCAGTCGAATCGGTGGCTTTTGGATGAGTTAGTGAATTGCGCGACGCATGGTTTAAGTGGCGGGACGGCGTGGGATTTGTTTGCCGGAGTGGGGTTGTTTGCGCGGAAACTCGCCGAGCGATTCGAGCGCGTGACTGCAGTGGAATCGGCGCCAGCTGCGATTGCGGCGCTTGAGGAGAATTTGAGGGGTACGAGCGCAGTAGCTGTGAAGGCGACGACGCTGGAGTTTCTGCGAGGCGCGGCGAAGGGCGAACAACCGGATGTGATTTTGGTCGATCCGCCGCGCACGGGGCTGGGCGCAGAGACGACGGAACTGCTGGGCAGGATTGGCGCGCCGGAGATGGTGTACGTATCGTGCGATCCGGCAACGCTGGCACGCGACCTGCGCACGCTTGTGGCAGCGGGCTATGCGATCGGGCGCATCACGCTTGCGGACCTGTTTCCGCAGACGTTTCACCTGGAGACGGTGGTCAGGTTACGGCGGTGATGGAGAGCGCATGCCGGGAATCCCGATTCCTGATAGGCTTGATGCCAATTTCACTCTTGAAACTTGGGCCCCATGCAAGGCGATCAACGCGATCCTGCGCAACGCACGCATGGCTTGACTGCCGTGCCGTTGTTTCATGCCGCGTGGCTGTTTGCGGCAGGGATTGTTGTGGCGAGCCGGATCTGGCTTCAGCCTTCACTCTTGCTGATCCTGTTGGTTCTGGTGGCGATTCTGTGCGGCGTGGCTGCCCGGCGCGGCGGACACGCGCAAGGGATTGTGGGTTTGCCGCTGGCGGTTTTGTGGATGCTGCTGGGCGCTTGGTGCGCGGAGATGGAGCCACGGCCGGCACCCGCTCCGGAGCTGGCTGCGCTTTCTGACGGATTGCTGCGCACCGTGGAAGGAACCGTAGTGGATGCGGGACCCGTGCGCACTGAGCTCGAGCAGAATGTGGACGAGCCCACGGCCACTGCGCCGACGCAACGCGTCGACCTTCGCGTGGCAACGGTGGAAGTGGCGAACGACCAGAGCGATGCGCAGGCGCCTGTTTCGGGGGGTGTGCGGCTGACGGTCCGCTGGCCGATGGATGCACAAGGCGGCGCGCAGGCGTTCCGATGCGGCGAGCGGGTCCGGGCCGTGGTTCGGCTGCTACGGCCGGAGACGTACCGCGATCCGGGCGTATGGAGCCGCGCGGATTATCTGCTGGACCAGGGAATTACGTCGACCGCAACGGTTGCAATGGACCGCGTAGACCGGCTGGGCCAGGCGCGGGGCGCTTTTCTTTCATGCAGAGTGACCGGTTGGCAGCATGCGTCGACGACGCGACTGCTGGCGCTGCCGGCGGCGATGCGGAGTCTGCCCGAGCCGCTGCGGTTGAGCGAGGACGACGCCGTGATGCTTGCGGCGATGGTGGCCGGCGACCGCACCTATCTGACTCATTCGTTGCGCGTGGGCTTTGAGCGCACGGGTTCCTTTCACATGCTGGTGGTCTCAGGGTTTCACTTGGGCATCGTGGCCGCGTGCATCTTCTGGATCGCGCGGCGGCTGCGTATGCCGCGCGTTCCGGCAACGCTTCTCACAATCGTGGCGTCGTTTGCCTATGCGCTTTTCACGGGGTTCGCCACGCCGGTGCAGCGATCGCTGTGGATGGTGACTCTTTATCTGCTGGGACGGCTGGTCTATCGCGAACGAAATCCGCTGAACACGATTGGGTTTGCGGCACTGTGCCTGCTGGTGGTGAGCCCGCGGAGCCTGTTCGACTCAAGCCTGCAGATGACGCTGCTGGCAGTGATTGCGATTGCCGGAGTAGCAATGCCGCTCCTGCAGGGAACGATTCATCCTTACGCGGCCGCGATGCGCGACCTGCGGCTGGTTGCCGTCGACAGCAAGCTCACGCCGCGAGTCGCGGAGTTTCGCATGATGATGCGGACGATTGCGGAGAGGCTGGAGGCTGCCGCGAATAGCGTGACAGCGTGGCGAATTTTTCCGTGGAGCGTGAGATTCGCGATCAGGGCGGTGGAGCTGGTTGTGGTTTCGTGCGTGGTGGAGCTGGCGATGGCGCTGCCGATGGCGGTCTACTTTCACCGCATTACGATCTTTGCGCTGCCTGTGAATCTGCTGATTTTACCGACGCTCCTGGTTTTGATGCCGGCGGCGCTGCTGACGCTGTTGCTGCTGGTTGCCTGGCCGGCGGCGGCGGTGGTTCCGGCAATGGCGGTGGCGCTGGTGCTGCACATCGGGGTGGGGCTGGTTCGCTTGTTCGGGTCGATGGCGCTTGGAGACTTCAGGATTCCGAACCCGCTGCTATGGCAGTCGGCGGCGTTCTGCGTGTTGCTGGGAGCGGCGATCGTTCTTGCGCACGAGAGTTTGGCGCGCGAGGCACGATGGCTGAGGCGTGGGGCATGGGTAGCGCTCTCAATGGCCGCGCTGGCAGCGGTGATGCCGCGGCCGGTGGATCGGCCCAAGGGCGCGATGCTGATGGAGGCGATCGACGTTGGGCAAGGCGACTCGCTGCTGATTATCACCTCGGACGGAAAGACGCTGCTGGTGGATGGAGGGGGATTCGGCGGAGGGCCAAGACAGGCTCCGCAGGATTTCGACATCGGTGAAGAAGTAGTATCACCGGCTCTGTGGGCGCGTGGCATTCGGCACCTGGACGCGGTGGCGCTGAGCCACGCGCACTCCGACCACATGGGCGGATTGCCGGCGGTGCTCAGGAATTTTCATCCCGATGAGCTGTGGGTGGGCAACAATCCGCGGTTCGGAGCCTATAACGTGCTGCTCGACGAGGCCGCGGCGCTGCACGTGCGCGTGAAGAGCTTTCGCGCGGGCGATGCGTTTGCATTTGGCAGCACACAGGTGAACGTGCTGGCGCCGTTTCGTGATTACATGCCTGGGCCGGAGCCGACGAACAACGATTCGCTGGTGCTGCACGTGGCTTACGGCGCGACATCGGTCATGCTCGAGGGCGATGCGGAAGCTCCAATCGAGCAGGCGATGCTGGCGGAGCCTGGCTTGGCGAGCACGCTACTGAAGGTAGGGCATCACGGCAGCATCACGTCGACGCGGCCGGAGTTTTTTGCCCGTGTTGCGCCGCAGTGGGCGGTGATTTCGAGTGGCCTGCACAACCGGTACGGGCATCCGCGCGAGGAGGTGCTCGAAGAGTTGCAGGAGGCGCATGTGCGCACCTTCCGGACGGACATCAACGGCATCTCATGCTTCGTGCTCGATGGGAACGCCGCAGCGGCGGAGCCGGGGTGCGCGGGAAAGTGAACGCGTGCGAGTTGCTGACAGGTGAGGGATCAGATCCTGAGGGATTTATATTTTGTGTATGCGGAAGCCCGGTAAGGCGGGGGTGTTCAATCCACATGCGACCGCACGTGCGGATTCTCTTGCGGGCGTTCCATTGGCATCATTCGGACGCCGCCTGGCGGCGTACCTTATCGACCTGACTCTTGTCTTTGGGACTTATGGGCCGGCGATGGAGGGGCTGCGATGGTTCTTCTTCAGCTACCTGGGCGTCCACGAGGAGATTTATCACTCTGCGCACCTGCGCGTGCGATTCGAGTTTCAGATGCTGACGGAAGTGGCGTGGGCGCTGTGGCTGGTTCTTTACTTCGGATTGCTGGTTTGGAAGACGAATGGGCTCACGCTGGGCAAACGGCTGCTGCGCATCCGCGTGGTGTCGCTGACGCACGAAAGGATCACGCTGTGGCAATCGGTGGAGCGCGCGCTTGGCTACGGAGCGAGCGCCCTCGAAGCGGGATTTGGTTTCCTGCAGTACTTTCTCTATCCCAATCACCGTTGCGTGCACGATCGGATTGCGGAGACGATTGTGGTGCAGGAGCGGATATCACGATCAATACCGCCGTTCGTGGGATAGCTGGGTCACTTAGCCCGTGACTGCGCAATGCGCTCTAAGATTTCGCAGAGCTTCGCTGATTCGATGTCCGAAACGTCTACGCCGTAAACTTCCTGAATCTTGGCCAACAAAGCCTCGTTCGTCTCCTCGAAGTGAAAATCCCAAAGAGACGAGTTGTCAGAGATCCAAGCCGACGGAAGATCGAGAACGCGATGAATGAAGTCCTGGGCAAGTTCGGAATGTGCATTGACTCGCTCCCGGGGCGCAAACTCGATCGGGACTTCGACGCCAGGACGTGGAAGCGGTTTGCCATTCTTCAACCGATCCGTTTTGCGCATTGCGAACTGCTCGCCGAGCGCATTCAAAGCTTCTGCCTTTGACGCGCCTCCCGCGCCGATGTGCCACCCAAGGACTCTCGCCCAATACCGATGCTGTGTGAGTCTTGCGGGCAGATTCAGGTCCAGCTCTTGCCTTCGTACGGAGATGGGATAATCTCGCAGCTCCCAGTCGGTTTTGGCGAACGAACGGCACCACTTCCAGAACCTTCGAAGGTCGTCACGCAGCCGCACGAGCAGAGATCGCATAAAAAAGTCTAGTGTGCTGGAAGCACTGCGACTTGTTGGATGGCCAGCAGCTTTTCGAGGAGGGGCTTGAGCAGCTTCAAGTCGAGAGCATTGGCGCCGTCGGATTTCGCGCTCGGCGGATCATCGTGGACTTCGACAAAGAGGCCGTCAATGCCCGCGGCGACCGCGGCGCGCGCGAGCAGAGGGATGTACTCTGGCTGGCCGCCGCTGACGCCGTTGGCCGCGGAAGGCTGCTGCACGGAGTGGGTGGCGTCAAAGACGACGGGCGCGAGACGGCGCATAACGGCGAGCGAGCGGAAGTCGACGACCAGGTTGTTGTAGCCGAAGGTTGAGCCGCGCTCGGTCAGGAACACGCGCTCGTTGCCCGTGGAGCGAACCTTCTCGAGACCATGAGTCATGTCCCAGGGGGCGACGAACTGGCCCTTCTTGATGTTGACGGCGCGGCCGGTTTTGCCGGCGGCCACGAGCAGATCGGTCTGGCGGCACAGGAATGCGGGGATCTGGAGGACGTCGACGGCTTCAGCGGCGACTTGGCAGTGGGCGGGCTCGTGAACATCGGTGAGGACGGGAAGGCCGGTGTCTTTGGCGATGAGGCCGAGGATCCGCGTGCCTTCTTTGAGGCCGGGACCGCGAAAGCTCTTGACGCTGGTGCGATTGGCTTTGTCGTAGCTGGCTTTGAAGATGAGAGGAATGCCCACGTCGGCGGCGATGCGCTGGACGGCTTCAGCAATGGATCGGGTGTGCGCCTCGGACTCGATCACGCAGGGACCGGCGATCAGGAACAGCCGGCCCGAGCCCACTTGCACCGGCCCGATTTCGAACGATGAACTCACGAGGGCGATTGTACAGCGGGCGGTGGAGTAGGTTTCAGGGGTCAGTCGCCAGGGGCCGGCCAAACATCGGTCTGTGATTGAAAACCGGCGGCAAAGTACACGCGTACTCTCCGCGTATCCCGAACACGGGATGGGGAGAGCACGCGGCAATGGTCCGGAATGCGGGCCCGGCTACTCGGTGTGGCTGCGCGACCACTCCCATAGTGCGCGGTCGAGCGTGCGCAGTGGCGTGGGGGCGGGAAGCTCGCTTTGCGGCCTCACAATGTTGCTCTCGGCGAGGCGCTTGCAGAAGGCGAGATACTCCTCGTAAAAGCGCACGTCGTGGCGCGCGTGGCCCAGGGCTTCAAGGGTGCGGTAGTCCAGCACCGTGTAGCGCTCGGGGAAG